>Ga0209011_1000070_pt1 | contig 63425 bp, 56 predicted proteins | sample BlaSpr_A8_OM1_M3_FD_187986 | JGI IMG/M metagenome (GOLD analysis project Ga0209011, IMG submission 187986) | Forest soil microbial communities from Thunder Bay, Ontario, Canada - Black Spruce, Ontario site 2_A8_OM1_M3 (SPAdes) (version 2) | ecosystem: Environmental > Terrestrial > Soil > Boreal...
TCTCGCGCTCTTCACCTGTCGCAAAGAATCTTCAACGCGGCCGCGCAACGCCAGGAAAGTTCCATACCATGCGTGCGCTCTCGCATCGCTGGGGTTGAGCTCGATCGCGCGGCGAAATTCTTGCTCCGCTCCCGCAACGTCCCAATCGAGTGTAAATTTCGCCCATGCAAGCGTGGTGTGCGCATCCGCCAGCGTATCGTCAATTTCTAGTGCCTTTAGCGACGCGGCCTTCTGCTTCGGGTAGCCTTTAACGTCGCCGTAAATCCCCAGCCCTCCGTATGCGACTGCAAGCTCAGCATATGCCCGAGCATTGCGAGGATCCTTTTCCAGCGCTCGATTGAAATACTCGATCCCCCTCTCGAAGCCTTCTTTGGTCCACTTATTATTGTAGAAGGCCCCTTTCAAATAGAGTTCGTGGGCTTCAGGGTCCACGGTTTGCGATACTGCCATGCGTCGTCTTTCTTCAGGAGTGACCGTGATCCTGATTTGGTCGGCAATGGTTCGCGCAACTTCACTCTCCAAGTCGAGAATGCTCCGCAGGTCGCGGTCATAGCTTTCTGCCCACAGATGTTTTTCGGGAAATGCCTGAACCAGATTCGCGGTGATCCGTACTCGGTCCGCTTCCCGCTCTACGCTTCCTTCCACCACTGCGTCGACCTGCAATTCGGTCGCGATCTCATGCAGCGGCTTTTTCGTTCCCTTGAAATGATTTACAGAAGTGTGGGAAATAACGCGCAATGCACTGATCTTGGACAGATTGGTGATCAGCGCGTCGGTCATTCCATCGACAAAATATTCCTGGGAGGGATCGCCAGAAAGATCGTCGAGCGGTAGCACGGCCAAAGAGCGAATACGCCCTGCGTCCGCTCTCCCCAGCAATCGATCCCGCGGTCCGCGCAAATTCAAACCTAAGAATAAAGCCAGCAGTACGGCCGCTGTCCCCAGCGCGAACCGGTAACCCACTCGAGTTGTTTTGGTCCAGCCTCTTTCAATCTTGGATGCCGCGCCCGCTAACTCCGTGGGATGAGACAACACCTCAGCTTCAGCACTGCCGGGCGCGGGGGTTTCCACAGCCTTGCGGCCCATAGGGCTGCCATGTACTTCCTCCGTGGGTGCGATAAAGCGATATCCCCGACGCGGCAAGGTTTCTACGAACCGCGGGGTCTCGGCGGAGTCTCCTAAGGCGTCGCGAAGTCTCTTGATGGCGGTATTCAGGCCAACGTCAAAATCCACGAAGGTTTCTGCGGGCCAAAGCTTCTGACGAAGCTCTTCGCGGGTAACCACTTCGCCGGAACGCTCCAGCAGCAGCACGAGGACTTGAAACGGCTGGCCCTGAAGCTTGATCTTTAGGCCATGCTTGCGTAGCTCGCCCGAATGCAGATCGGCCTCGAATGCGCCGAAACGAACCCTTCGGGCTGGGGTGGGTATTTCCAAAGGACTTCCTCGGGTTGCCAGGAGTTTACCACCCAAGTCGGTGCCAGGAAAAAGCTTTTCAGATCTGCCACTTTCTGCCCTAACTCTCCCGATTCCAAAGATTTGGATCGTCAGAATCATTCCAGATAAACGCTACTCGCCATCCATTGACTCGGTGGAAACCCTCACGGAGAGTTGCCGCACAACAGCTCGGCTCACGCTAGTAATTTTGTCGACTGGCTCAGCTAGGTTAGCGAGGTGGAGGTATGACGACGTCTATCAATCGTCGGCAGCTGCTGATTGGGGCGGGAGTGGGTGCTATTGGAACTGCGGTCGCCGTTGGACGCGCGCCGGCGGCGGTCCTTGCCGAGGAACAGGGAGAAGGCGAGCGCGTCGAGGGCGGCTGGTACGTTACGGTCGAAGTAACACAGCCGAGCCCAGCAATGTTCGACGCGCTTTACGGCTTCGCCCAGGGCGGTGTGTTCACGCGCATCGACGGGCGTAACAATGCGCCCGCAGTGGGCACCTGGAAGCGCGCAGAGGATGGAGCGATTATCTTTAGCAATATCTTGTTCAACTTCGTGGCTGGGGTTAGGACCGGTTACATCACTGGCAAGTTTACCGCACGCGTCGTTGACGGAACGCTAATCGGAACGTTCACCGCCGAGGGCCACGGAATCCCCGGTTTTCTTCCGAGGCGCGGCACCTTCACTGGAACCCGAATCGTGGCCGAAGCCCCTTAGAGATCCTGTCTCGACCGCCCGGAACTTCAACATCTTGACGAATACAGCGACTCGCGGTTGGCGCTCGGTGCCGATTGGGGCGAAACCAAGAACCAACAAGGAGGACACAATGAAACGGTATGTTCGTTGGATAACTCTCGGTGGATTGATCGTCAGCCTGCTGCTCGGTATGACAGTCCTCCGCAGAGGGCGGTCAGGGATCATAGCCAAAGTGCATGCGCAGGAGAAGGAGGAGAACAGAACTTGCTCCGTTGCGACCCTGAACGGCTCCTACGGGTTCTACCGAACAGGGACAACGCCATTTGGCCCTCTCGTCGGCGTCGGTATCTCTACGTTTGACGGGAACGGATCGAGCACGGGGCGCCAAACTATACGTCGGAATGGAGTAACCACATCCGATCTTTTCACCACTCCGTCGGGTCCGGGTTTATATGAGGTAGATCCCGACTGTGCAGCAAGATTTCTTAATCCGGACGGCAGTGTTTTTGGCCACGCTGTGGTCGTTGATGGAGGCAAAGAAATCCTCTTCATGAGCCTGTCAGACGCCAACACAATCTACGGAGTCATGAAGAAGATTAATACAGAAGATTGAATGCTATTCCCGGCAACGGCGCGCGGCGGCCGTTCCATCTCTTTGCTGCCCTCGTTGAGGCGTGCTCAAGAATTCAAGTCAGGCAGGGGTGGTGTGCTCCGCTCGTCGAAGAGAAATGAGAAACGCGTCAGTCGGAGAAACGTGAAATCCCAATACCTGCTAGAAGTCCCGGTTTCGTCAGTTGGAACCTCCTCTCGTACTTGCCGCCGATTGCGGTCGAATGACGGGCTAACCGGAAGTTGAGACGGATGGACGTGGTGGAGCTACAACGATCTTGCCGGGCGAAACGGAAGCAGGCTCTGCGGGGACGCAACCATGCTGAGGGATGGCCTGGTGGTCGTATCGATGCCTTGAAAATCCCCGCCCGAAGGGCGGAATACTCGCTAACGGAAAACGTCACCTCTCCATTTCAGGCTGAACCAACACATCTCCGCGCCCTCTGTGTCCTGTCTCCGTGACCTCTGTGTTTAAGCTTTTTCTGTTCTTCTCTTCCGTCGGCGCGTGTTTCCCTCGCCGCCAAAAACGAAGTAAACTCACTCTGCGCATGCCCCGCGTCTCCCACGAAGAACTCCTCTCCCGCCTCACGAAAGGCAAGCCCGTCTCCGCCATCCTTCTCTTAGGCGACGAGCCCTTCCTCCGCGACGCCAGCCGCGCCCAGCTCATCGAAACCTTCGTCCCCGAAGCCGCCCGCGCCTGGGCCGTCTCCCGCTACTCCGCCGACCGCGGCGAAACGCAGGACGCCCTCGAGCAAGCGCAAACTCTCCCCATGCTCGCGCCGCGCCAAATTGTTTTCGTGCATGACGTGGAAAAAATCGAAAAGCTCGGCGAGAAAAATCGCGATGCCGCCATCGAGCAGATTGAGGCGTATCTCGACGATCCCGCCCCCTTTACCGTCCTGGTTCTCGAAGCCACCGCGCTCGACCAGCGCATGAAACTGGCCAAGCTCCTTGCGGAAAAGGCACTCGTCGTGGAAGTCGGCCTCGGCGAAGATCTCCAGGACCGCCAAGCCGCCGCCGTCCCGCTCGCGCGCGCCATGGCCAAAGAGCGGGGCGTGGACTTCGAGCAAAGCGCCGCTGAAGATCTAGCGGAGTTTGTCGCCGCGGACCTCATGCGCCTGAAAACCGAAATCGAAAAGCTCTCAACGTTTGTCGGCAGCCGTAAGCTCATCCGCCGCGAGGATGTCACCGCCCTGGTCATCTCCGAGAAAACCACGACCGTCTGGGAATTGGCGGACCTGTTGGCGTCGCGCCAGCAAAGTCGTGCCCTCGAGTTTCTCGACCGCCTCCTGCGCGACGGCGAAGAGCCGCTGCAAATGCTCGGAGCCATCACCTGGATGTACCGCAAGTTGATCGAGGCCAGCGAGCTGAAAGGAATCTCCAACGGCTACCAAGCCGCGCGTGCCCTCGGAATGCGCCCCGAACAAGCTGAGCTCGCCGTGCAATCCGCCCGCAAAATTCCCAAAGCCCGCCTCCTGCAGGGCCTGCAATCCCTGCAAGCCGCCGACAACCGTCTAAAAGGAGGCGCCGAAGACCCCCGCGCCATCATGGAATTCCTAATCTCCGACCTGGCCGCCCCAGCCGCCCAATCCGCGGCGCGCTAAACACGGCGCTCTGACGATACCCGTTATCCCGCAGGATCTTTCTGACGCGTCGCCTTTACACCTGTCAGAATCCCGATCCCCAAAAGTACGGCCGCGCCCACCCCGATCCAGTGCGCGGGCATGTGCACCAGGTACGCGGCATAAATTAGCCCTCCGATGACGATCGCAAACCCAATCGAGTAAAGGCCGAATGACATAGCATCTCCTTCCCGAGTCAGCCGTGGCAGTTTCCACCGGACTCGACTTACTCACTCATTTCGCGCGGCAGCAACGCGGAACGCGGCCCCTCTCCGTTCTCCGCTGTGTTCAACTCCGAAGCTCTTATGGCGAAGAGCTGGCTTTCTGATTCTTAATCTGTAGATCATTCACGACCTGCTTCACGTTGGGCACTCTCGAGGCCACCTGCTCGGCATGGTCGCGCTTGTACTGCGAGTTCACTTCTCCCGTAAGCGTGACTACGCCGCTCTTCACTTCGTATTTCACGTCGCCGTGCATCCTGTTCTGGATCAGCGCAGCGTCCAGATTCTTCTCGATGCCTTCGTCCAGATCGGAGTTTACGGCCTTTGCTTCTTTTTCCACGCCCCTGGGAATCACGGCAATCTGATCCGCGACAACCTGTGCGCCCGCCAAGGACTTTGCAAGGGATTCCGCTCGCGCCTTCTCGATCTCACTGGCGACTTGCCCGCCGAGGGTCACGATGCCTTTGTCGCGATCCTGACTGACGGAAACGTTTTTGAACCCTGCTTGATCGAGTGATTTGCGAATATTGTCGGAGACTTCGGGCGATGCGACGGTCCTCGAGCACCCGGCTAGGTTACCGGCGGCGAGCAGCGTGACTATGGTTACTGACAATGTGAACCTTTTCATGTTTTCCCTTCAATGACTACGCGATGGAATCTCAAATGATTAGGCGATGGCTAAGCGATGTTGCCTTTGTAAAAAGTCACCGCGGCTTGGTTGTGCAAAGCCGTACCCGGCCTCATGGTTTTTCGAAGACTTTTTCCAACTGGCCGATTTTCTTCTGGACCTTCCCGGCTATCTTTTCGCCAATACCTTCGCCTTCCAAGTCGGGATCGTTCGTCAGTTGGCCCACCTTTTCCTTAATCTTGCCCTTCACTTCGTGAACTTTGCCCGCAATCTCATTCTCGATGCTTGGCTTCATCTTGTTGCCTTCTTTCATAACACTGAATCATCCCTGGCTAAGCGCCCTTGGGCCTAGGTACGTAACATCATGAGTTAGACGCCAACGGATATCTGTTCACATCCAGACACACGCTTGACTATTTCTGGCGAAGCAACTTATGGCGGATATCCGGCCAGAACTCCCTGACGATGTTATTGATGCTGGCAGCCTCCAGTTGGGCTAGCCAGTTCATCGCCGTATTGTGCAAGCTACGCTCCTCTGGTGGGTAATAAAGGTTGGATAACCCCGCTTCCATTCCATTGCCCACAATCTCAGAGAAATTGAAGCTCCTGCCTCCGGAATCAGTTTTGGTAACGACGACACGCGATAACGCGTACCTTGCTCGTCGGAAAAAACCTCCATGGCCGAGGGTATAGTAACGTGGGTCTTCGTGCGTCACCGCCGGGACAAGTCCATCTGTGAAGAAAGATCCCGACGCTTGATCCACGAACGCCCGCCAATAGTAGCGGCTATACCCAGCGACCCCGTTGTGAAACTCCGGATACGACCGCAAAGCCATGCTTTGGCCAGCCAGCATTCCCGCCCAAACGAACGACGAATAATCCACGCTATCCTGCATTGCAAGCGCGTATTTGCCCCTGGCGGTTAGCGGAGGAAGCTCCGTGTCGGCGCTCACCGCCGCAAAATTCGGAATGATCCAAAACATGCGCTTGGTCTGCTTGCCTTCGAAACTATCTTTCTTATGGTTGGCTGGGGCCTGTTCCGGCGCCGGAGTAGGCATCGACATCTGGGGCTTTGACTCCGTAGCGGCGTCCGGCTGCGCTGCGGAATCTACGGTGCTTCCCGATTGCTCGGGCGCCGAACTGCTCTGCTTGTCCGGAACTGCTGTCTGGGACCAGACGAGTCTCGGCGACAGAAGAAGAAATAGAGCCAAAGCGGCACTTCGAATCGTAGGCATAGCGACTCCATTGAACCCCGTGTAGACGGGAACGATTACATTGGGGGTACGCCCACATACTGCTCTCAAATCTGATTCATTGATGTCCCGGACAGAACAAGTCGTTTAATCCTCGCGGTTCGTTCGCCGGTCTTGCAACACACAATCTCTGCGCAAAAAAACTACGAAGTTGTACACAACTGGACAGACACGCGTCTTAACCAATTCTAATATTCAGTTCGCAAGCTAACGCGGTTAGATTCGCCACATCCATCCGAGCCCAGTCGTGTTGGAAGCGTTGGGGCCGATGAATTTGCTTTATCAGTCTATGTGCAGTCTGTTTCCGCCTCGATTGCCAAGGTTTGGCCGCGAGGACGTGGCCGGTACTGCGGAGTATTACAATCGCCTGGCTCGGCACCATGAGGCGACTATCACTCCTCCGGGCGTATGGATAGGCCGCATTTCGATGAAGCGAGCGCAGCGTATACGTCCATCCAAGACTGCGGTAAGGACATCGAACAGGAAGTTACTCGCACGGCCTGTCCGGATACGTAAGAATCAGTTGTTATCTAAAGTTCTCAATTGGGCCCGCCGATTAGGGCCGTATCGTCAGAGATTCATGCGAAGCGCAACGTTTGCAAAAGCATTTCTGCTGTGGAGGTGAGCGATGAAGCGACCTTTTGCAATTGCCGTGTGTCTTTCGTTTGCAGTGGGCGCCGTTTGCGCCGCAACGAAAGAGCAAAAGCGCCTCGAAAATTGTGGCGTTGTCCTGCAGGAAGTTTTGAACATCCCGGATAACCTACCCCAGCAGGTTCTGGCGAAAGCCGAGTGTGTCATCGTGTTCCCCTCCGTGTTGAAGCTGGCCCTCGGAATGGGCAAGGACTACGGCCGCGGAGCCATGGTTTGCCGCACCGGCAAGGAATTCAATGGACGCTGGGGCGCTCCCGCGATGTATGCCCTCGAAGGCGATAGCCTCGGAATGCAAATTGGTGGCGAATCCACCGATCTGATTCTTCTGGTCATGAACCAGAGAGGTGTATCTTCCATTCTCAGCAGTAAGATCAAGCTGGGTGGAGAGGCCTCCGCCGCTGCAGGTCCTAAAGGGCGCGATGCCTCCGCGAACACCGATCTCTGGATGCGCGCAGAGATCCTCAGCTATTCGCGTTCTCGCGGATTATTTGCCGGCATTTCCCTCGAGGGTTCCACCCTGCGTCCAGATAACAAAGCAAACGCGCGGATTTACGGCCGCAAAATCACAGCAAAAGCAATCTTGCTGCATAACAAAGTCGCCATTCCCGAATCTGGCCGCCATCTCGTTCGCGTATTGCAAGCAAATGCGCCGCGCAACGAATCGAAGCAGGTTGCCTTAAGGTAGTCTTCCCTGCCTTGCGATTTCGCCGGCCGGTGTGTAGAAGCTGGGCTTCAGCCCGGCCAGCCTCGGCAATGGAATCCTCCCGACTCTCAGCTTGACCCGGAAGGTGTTAAGACAACCGGCGGCTAGTTTTCTTTCGAGGGTGTCCTAAAGTGGATAGATGCCAGCTTGCATCAGTTGTTAGCATCCGGTTCGGTTTGGGGCTCGGGTCGCCTTGACAATCTTTGCCCGCACTATCAGCGACCATGAAGAGAAATCCCGCCAAGGGAGCTTTGCTATGAAAAAACTTTTGTTGGTCATTTACATGTTGAGCATCGGCAGCCTGGGCTGGGCGCAGTCCGCGCCACCACTGGGTTCTGCGCAGAGCTTTGCAGTCCTGGGCGCCTCCACGGTGACTAATACCGGCCCGACGGTCATCACCGGAGATTTGGGTGTGAGCCCAGGGACAGCCGTCACCGGCTTTCCTCCGGGGAAGGTTACCGGAGGAACGCTCCACGCGGGCGACGCCACCGCCACCGCGGCTCAAGCCGCTGCGCACACTGCATACGCTAATCTAGTCGCGCAACCCTGCGGAACCAACTTGACCGGCAAGACTCTAGGCACCAGTCCCGGCGCGGTCACGCTCTCGCCTGGCGTCTATTGTTTCAATTCTTCGGCGCAGTTGACCGGAACCCTCACGCTCAACGGCAGCGGTGTCTACGTTTTCCAGATAAAGAGCACGCTTACGACAGCGAGCAATTCCTCTGTTGTCCTGGCCAAAGGAGCGACGGCAGGAAATGTGTTCTGGCAGGTTGGCAGCTCCGCCACTCTTGGCACCAACACCGCTTTTGAAGGAAGCATTCTCGCGGACATCAGCGACACCGTCGCCACCGGCGCCAGTGTTACCGGTCGAGTCTTTGCGCTGACGGGTGCCGTGACGCTAGCGGGTGGCCGCGTGGTTAGGCCGTGACAGCATCTTGGGTGACCTAGCCCTTTGCGAATTTGTTTTTCGCAAAGGGTGGAGCACTCCTCCCTTCTCCGGCTGAGGGATAACGCGGTACGCGATAGCTTTTACAACAAGTCCGCCGAAGCTGCCTTAGCAAAAGAAGTCGCATATACTCGTGTGATGCAGCCGTCCGGCCAAACGGATACTAACTGTGCCGACGGCGTTGGAGTAGGTACCATTTGCGATTTCCAGGTTGGGAATTGGTGTACAGCCTCGACCAGCCCGCCGGATATGTCGCTGACAAAAATCCGATACGATATCGCAATTGATGGCTACCCGTGGGGTTGGGAAGCCTACGGTTTATGTGGCGGTGGGCAGGTTCCGGGTCGTGGAATCATGCTCTAGGCAATTTTACCCAATATGCGTTCGCTGATTACACCGCACAACTGTTAGCTAACTGTTCTTACCATCCATAACAGAAACGGCGAACGGGGGCGTCTAGCAAACGCCCTCGTTTTCCTGAGAGGAAAAGAAAGATGTGGATTATAAAAGGAGTCTTGCTTGGCCTCGGAGTTTTTCTTGTTGGGTCTATTGTGTATGTAGTTGGCAAGCTGCGTCCGTTAGAAGCAGACAAAGCGACTTCAGTAAACCTGCTGCTGTCATTGACCGCATCGAATCTTTGGTTTTGGGTCGCATTCGCAGCGGCAGTGATAGCCGGGTGCGCCGTCGTTCGTTATCTGGCGACTGCCAAGGCGGGCTAACAAGCTATGTGGGTCGTAAAAGGAACGTTCCTCGGCATCTGGCTATTTTCATTCGGCACCATCACCTTCCTGTACTTTGCGATTTTTCGCAAAGCTTCGGGCGGAATGATCGGCAGCGATATCATCGCACATCTGACAACCCGTAGCCCGTTGTGGTGGATTGCAGGGGTAGCGTGCCTTACCCTCGGTCTCTTCATTACCCGCTCGTGGTCGGGCAGGCCGATTCTGTGGATCGCTCTGGCAGTGACCGAACTTTTTCCGATGGGATTGCTTGTAATGTTCTTGACGTTGGTCGCCAGAAACAAGGAAATGGTTGACAGAGCGAACGAAATGCTCCCCAAGTAGAGTAAACTGTCTTCCCGTTGCCTCTGCCATATCCAACTCCAAGGGAGTGGACCTGTGCAGAAATCCACATTGCTTCGCGCATTGCAACAAGAAATTCTCCGGCATGACTTCTCTTACTTCGTAGATCAGCCACCTTCAATCGCGCAAGGCCGTAGAGGCGTAGTTGTCCCTGGGTGTCCGGCCTGTCAGAAGAGAATCAATACGATGAATCAATTCCTAGATCGTCCGGCGGAAGATGCGATGCCTGCGTTAATTGAGAAATTTTCAGAGACGAAGACGGAATGTACCGGTCAACCGAACGCGATTGAAGTAGCAGTTAGACGAAGGGCCTTCCGGCCCGCAAGTCCATTTCCGGCGAATGGGCTAATTGCGGGAGGAGAGATGGCTCAACGTCGCCACAGAAGTCCGAAGCGAAAGCCCAAAAAAGATCACACGTGGAAGTTAGTTGTTGTCGGATTAGCTCCCGTCACATCGAGCGATTCGTCGAATTCGTGATGTCATACTGGCGTGGTAAGTGAATCACCCTACAGTCACAGGATTTTGCCACTACCTTTGCTACTACTCCGGCCTGATTTGAGGCTCTTTCAGACCCGCACAAAATCAGGCGATTCGCGCAAATCGAAAACAGCTATTGATAACAAGAGACATACCAGCGCTTACCAACCTCTCGCCTCCTTCTCACCAATTGGGGCTACAATCCCCCCTTCGACTCCCTTTAGACCCTGTCTTCGGGGTTCTTGGTCTAACCACCAGCGGTTTGGGAAGAATCACCGGACTGATCTGGTAGCGGCTGTGTGTCTGACGCCGATCATCTTGCGCGGGGCTGCAAACCGCAAAAGGTAACCCGTGCCGAGCTGCTAGCAATGTCGGGTGCCGTTACCACGGGCGTGTACACCTGCGCGCTTCAGATTTCTCGGTGCTTGTGGCAAACCCAATTGGCTCGCCCCTTTGTTTTCATATTCTTACGAATTACTTTTCTATTCACAGATGAGTTTCGTCGTTGTCTCTTTGCCTCCACCCCCCTACTCGCGCTGTTGACCCTCAACCGCGCTTTCAGTAGCCTCCTCCTGCCTGCCCGTGGACGCAAACGGAGATTTTTGATGGACGAAACCTCTAAACCCAGCTCTGCCAAAGTTGGCCGTATCTCCCGCCGTGAATTTGCCCGCCGCGCCGCCATTGCTTCAGCCGTAGCATCCGTCGCACCCGCGGCGGCACTCGCCACGCCGGCAGCCCACGCCATCCCCCCTGCGGCCCCTCCCGCCACGCCGCCGCAGGCCGCGGACCTGCCCAAGCTTTCTCCCGAGAGCCACGCCGAAATCGAAGCGCGCATTCAATCCATCTTCAGCCAATACGGCAGGCGATTCCCCGACGCGCAGAAGGCAGAGATTCGCAGGCTTTGCGCTCTGGCGCAGCCCCCGCTGGATCGCTTGCGTGCGTACGCACTCGAGAACGGCGACGGGCCCGGGCTGTATCTCAAACCGCTCGTGGAGCGCGAGAAGAATCCGCTCGAGAAAACGCGGGTTGGGAAAACGCCGGCCGCCCCGAAAAAGCACTGAGGACATCCATGCCCACCGAAGAATTGGCTTTCCTGCCTGTCACGGAACTTGCGAAACGCATCGAAGCAAAAAAGCTTTCGCCGGTGGAGCTGACTCAATATTTCCTCGACCGCAGCGAAAAGCTCGGCCCCCGCTTCAACGCTTACGCTCGCCTAACTCCGGAAATCGCGCTGGCGCAGGCCAAGGCGGCTGAAAAAGAAATTCACAATGGCCACTATCGCGGCCCCCTCCACGGAATACCCTACGCTGCGAAAGATCTGCTCGCCGTAAAAGGCGTGCCGGTCACCTGGGGCGCGAAACCGTACGCCACTCAAGTTTACGATTACGATGCCACAGTCATCGAACACTTGAATCGCGTCGGCGCCGTGCTACTCGGCAAAGCGGCAATGATCGAACTGGCCGGAGGAATGGGCTACCGCTTCGCGTCTGCCTCCCTGCAAGGAGAAGCGAAAAATCCCTGGGACACAAAGTGTTGGACGTGCGGTTCGTCTTCCGGGTCCGGCGCTATTGTCGCTGCGGGCCTCGCGCCATTTGCGATTGGCACGGAAACCTGGGGCTCGATTCTTTGCCCATCGGCCTTTTGCGGTGTCAGCGGACTGCGACCCACCTACGGCCGCGTGAGCCGCTACGGCGCGATGGCGCTCGCTCCTTCCATGGACAAAATCGGGCCGCTCGCGCGCTCCGCCGAAGATTGCGCGCGCGTATTTGCCGCCATGGCCGGCCATGATCCCAGAGACCGCAGTACCCTGCCTTTGGACAAGGCGGCATTCACATATTCGCCCTCGATTGAGCTGAAAGCGCGCGCGCTGAAAATTGGCTGGCTGACCAATGCGTGGAAGAAGATGGAGCCGGGCGTGGCCAAAGCCGCGGACGCCGCCGAAAAAGTGCTGAAGAAGCATTTTCCGAGCGTGAAGAAAGCGGCGCTCCCGGAAGGCCCCTTCGAAGATGCCGGCAACATTATCGTGGCGGTCGAAGGCGCTTCGTCGTTTCGCTCGCTGATTCGCTCCGGCCGCGTAAGCGAATTAGTCGACCCGCTGGGACAAATCGCCGGGTACGTAAACGAGCAATACTCCGGCGCGGATTATTTGCAGGCGCAGCGCGTCCGCGAAATTCTGCAGAAGAAAATGGAGGCGTTGTTTGATTCGTTTGATTTGCTTGTGGCCGCTACGCAGCCGGTGGCCGCGACGCCGCTGGAATTGAATCTTGAGACCGGGCTTTCCTACGCCGATCCGTTGGGCGGCATCGGAAATTTGTGCGGCCTCCCCGCGCTCTCCGTTCCCTGCGGCTTCACGGAAAAGAATCTTCCCGTGGGCCTGCAATTCATGGCGCGCGCCGGCGACGATATCGCCGTCATCCAAGCCGCGCGCACTTACCAGCTTCATACCGATTGGCATCGCAGACACCCGAAGATTACGTGATACCCTCGGGCTGGAGGTGTGAGCGCGATGCACGATATGTGGAGAGATATGTTTGTTCTCGGCGGGCCAATCCTGGAGAAGATTCTTCGGCCGGTCATCGTTTACATTTTTCTGATCGTCGGGTTGCGGCTTTCCGGGAAACGAGAACTGGCGCAGCTCAATCCCTTTGATTTGATTGTTTTGCTGACGTTGTCCAACACCGTGCAGAACGCGATCATTGGGAACGACAACAGCGTTACCGGCGGAATCATCGGAGCGAGTTCCCTGCTCGCGATCAATTATCTTGTAGTGCGATTTTTGTACGACCACCGCAAACTGGAACAAATTGTCGAAGGCAGCCCCGACGTTTTGATCGAGGACGGAAAAGTCCACGAGCACAAACTGAAGCGCGAACTCATCACTAAGGAAGAGCTCGCTGCCGCCGCCCGTAAACAGGGCTTCGATTCGCTTTCGGAAGTTCGCCAGTGCGTTTTGGAACCGGGCGGAACGTTGAGTTTTACCGCCAGGAAGCCGGACACCGAGGATATTCGGCATCAGGAGCTGTTGAAGAAATTTGACGCGCTGACGGAAGAACTGGCGCGCTTGCGCAAAATGCAGCCGCCAGCGACGGTATAGGCCTTTTCGCGATTCACGCTGAACACGCTTTCGCGATTCACACCGAAGGGAAAAAGGGGAATGACCGAGATCCAAGAGGGCATCGAACTTCCGGAACCTCCTGAAGGTCACCAAGAGTATCGGTATACGTTGCCGGTTTCGCTGACCATTTCGTTTTTGGCTGTGTTGGTTGCCGGATCGGCGCTGTTGGGGCATCGCGCGCACACCGAGGAACTGCTGCGGCAATCGCAGGCTTCCGATCAGTGGGCTTACTATCAGGCGAAAAATATTCGCTTGCACGAAATGCAAGTCGTCGTGGACGTGCTGGGCGCGCTTGCTCCGCAGGAAAGGCAAGCGACGGCCGGGTTGCGCGAAAAATATGCGAAGCAAATCGAGACCTACGAAACGGACAAAGACGACATCGGCGAAAAAGCAAAAGAGTTCGAGAAAGAGCGCGACCTGCTTGGCCGGCGCGCGAACCGCTTCGATGGCGGCGAAGCGCTGCTGGAAGTGGGGCTTGTCATTTGCTCTATCACCTTGCTGACGAAGCGGCGGCTGTTTTGGCTTGCAGGGGCATCGGTGGGAGTCCTCGGCGTGCTCTTGGCGCTGACCGGTTTGTTCTTGCATTGATAACTCATCGTTATTTGCCAGCGGCCATCCCTTGCAGGATTTCGAGGGCGGCGGCGATAGTGCGATCGATGTCTTCGGCGGTATGGGCCGCGGAGACGAAGGCAGCCTCGAATTGCGATGGTGCGAGGAAGATTCCGCGGTCGAGCATTTCGCGGAAGAAGCGCGCGTAGCGTTGGGTATCGGAGCGTTTCGCTCCAGCGTAATCGCGAACGGGCTGGTCGGTGAAGAATATTGTGCTGAGGGAATGACTAGAATTTACCTGCGCAGGAACGCGCGTCTCTGCAATTGCTTTACGCAAGCCGGTGACCAGGCGCTCCGCGTTTTGATTGATGCGCTGGTACAAACCGTGCGCGGTCAACTGCTTCAGCGCGGCAATACCTGCGCTCATGGCTAGCGGATTACCGGCCAGCGTTCCCGCCTGATAGACCGGACCGAGCGGCGCGACATTGTTCATTAGCTCGGCGCTTCCACCGTAAGCCGCGACCGGAAGGCCGCCGCCAATAATTTTGCCAAGCGTGGTGAGATCGGCTTCGACTTTAAGAAGTTGCTGTGCGGCTCCGTTGTGGAGACGAAAACCGGTAATCACTTCGTCGATGATGAGCAGCGCGTCATTCTTTTTTGTAATGTCGCGAAGGCCGGCGAGAAATCCTGGCTCGGGCAAGACGACGCCCATATTGGCGGCGATGGGCTCAACGATTACGGCGGCGATTTTATTTTTGTGCTGTTTGAAGATTCGCTCGACGGCATTCAGGTCGTTGTAGGGCGCGTTCAGCGTCAACTCCGCGAGCGCTTGCGGAACGCCGGGACATTCGGCGATGCCCAGCGTGGCCAAGCCGGAACCGGCTTGCGAGAGAAAACTGTCGGCATGTCCGTGGTAGCAGCCTTCAAATTTCAGGATGAAATCGCGCTTGGTCACACCACGCGCGAGACGCACCGCGCTCATGGTGGCTTCGGTGCCGCTGGAGACGAAGCGAATTTTCTCGATGGAGGGAATGGCGCGCGTAATCAGCGTGGCAAGTTCGATTTCGAGTTCCGTGGTTACGCCGAAGCTGGTGCCGCGCTTGGCTTGATCGGTGATTGCAGCGCTGATTGCAGGGTTCGCATGGCCTAGCAATATGGCGCCCCAGGAGCAGACGTAATCGAGCAGTTGGTTGCCGTCCGCGTCGTAAAGGTATTGGGCTTCGCCGCGCTCGATGATGAGCGGGTCGCCGCCTACGGAGCGGAAAGCGCGCACGGGGCTGTTGACGCCGCCGACGAGGAGTTTTGTGGCGCGGTCAAAGATTTCGCGGGAGCGGCGGCGGTCGCGGTGCAGGGTTGGCTTCGGTGTGCTCATGGGCTGTGACTCACGATAGCACGTGATGCCCCCCTCCCCCCGTTTTTGCATAAGTGTTCATTCTAGAGGGACTTAAAGTCCTTTGTTTTGACACACTTTTACAAGTGTTCATTCTAAAGGTAGATAGCGGGATTGCGGGCGCCCTTGCGGAATTTTTCGAGCTAAGGATTCTTTTGCAGGCGGTTTTTTCGGGAAATGTGGGAGGGAAAGGAGTTAGCGGGCTGGCGAGATATATCATGTGATATTATACCATTTGGTTAGCACCTGTCAAGAAAAATTTTGTCCCGTTTTGGGAATTGCAAAAAATGGGCGGCGTTGCGTACAGTCGTCGCACTGCATTTCTGCTAGGAAACGTCCCGTCTGTCCCCACTAGCTCGTCCCCACTAGCTCGGTTGATAGACACCGACTGAGGGCGAGGGAAGAGTTAATCAGTTCAAACGAACACAGACAATGGCCGACTCGTCCTGACCCGGCCTCACTTCGATGACACAGGCAAATTGATCGCTGTTTTTCAGGTCATTGGCGAGGTCCCGCCACTTGTGAGCGAGAAACCATGCACTGCCCGACGTTCCCCACTCACCAATGCCGGCGCAAACTATCCAAGTTCTCTTAGGGAACTGTTCGGGGTGGATTTTAAGTATCGCAAGGGGAAACTTTATATAACGGGAGCTGCAGCTACCAACGTCGACGACGATTTCCAGAATGGCGTGAAGTTTCTAACGATGGCCATTGATCGTTTCAGAAACGAAAAGAGCCACACCGCGGACGGGAACATCACCGACCCAGTCCGCGCTTACGAGTATCTGCGCCTCAGTAGTCTAGCTATGCACCTCTTGGACGGAGGGATAATCCGATAAAGCGCTGAGCGCGGATTTGCGATCATTGTGACGCTCATTGCAGAGGGGCGAGGCCGGCGACGTCGAGCTTTGAATAGAGCTTCAGGCCGCTGTCGCCGTACTTGGCGCGGAATTTCTCGACGACGGACGCCACTTGTGTGGGTCGGTGGCAGGGAACAACTTTGAGTTCAACCTTGTTGCCACCGTTGCTGCGTTAATCAGGACTTGTCGAACGCAGATGAAACGTCTTAATCTTGTCGACAAAATAGGACAGCATTCAGTCCTGCAAAGAGAACCATTTCAGAATGGGATTTCATCTTCAATTGTTTCCGCCAAAGCTTTCGGCGTGGGTGATTGTGCTGCTGGTCTTATTCCTTCCAGCCGCCCTGACAGCTTACGTTTTGCATAACCTAGCTTGGTTGGTTGTCGTTCCGTTTGGAATCATTGCTCTCGCTTTTTTTATAGCTGCGTTGCCCGGTAAGCGAAGGGTTACACCCGAGCAGTTCGCCGACGAGCTTGAGAGGCACCTGCTCGGGACAGGGGGTCCTTGGGATTGGGATGACACCACGTCAGTCGCCATAGCCGACGAACGTCTGGAGCGAATTCGCTGGGAGCTTCCCAAGTTCGATTCTCTGACTCAGGAAGAAGACAAGGATGAACTAAAGGCCATAATCGCGGCTCTTCGGCGCGGTGAGTTACCCAAGGTCGTTCCCCCGACGCACTTGACCTACCGTTAACGCTGAAAACATCTGACTCCCGTCAGTCAATAAATTAGTCGTACACAGCATGGCGCTCATTGCATCGGGGCGAGGACGGCTACGTCGAATTTCGAATAGTACTTTTTCACGTCGCTGGCTCCGTACTTGGCGCGGAATTTTTCGACCACGGACGCTACCTGTTTGGAGTCAGTGACGGGAACCGCTCTGAGTTCGGCTGCGTCGCCGCCAGCATCGATTCGGAGCGACGGGTTCTTGAGCACATTCTTGTACCACTGTGTATCGGAGCCGCTGACGGGCAAGAGGTAGAGCTTGTTGTCTTCCGAGACGAACCAGACTGGGATTGAGATCGTGCGTCCGGACTTTCTGCCGGTTACGGTGATGGTTATCTCGTTTAATCGGGACAGGCGGTTTTTCAGAACATCGTTCGATGGTGGCTTGTTGCTCATGTTGACGTCCTCTACCTCTCATGCCGGCGTGGCGGGCGTCGTCTGGCTGCTTGCACTATAACCCGATCGCCCGGCCCAGTTGTGTTCATTGCCAGCCGGAACCGAAGAGAGATTCATCGCTCGCAAAGGGCGCGAGGCGATGGGGCGGCGGTCCTCTCTCCGCGACCCGGCGCCCGTCGTTTATTAGCAAAGGGCGGGCGCAAGAGAAAACCGGGTCGCTGCGTTCGGAATGACAGTGTGTGGTGGCGCTTCATGTCGGAGCGCTTCGGGGCTCTGGGTGAACTGAAGCTCCGACCCCGAATAAACTCGTCAAATCACAGGGAATTCGGATAGGCGGGACAAAATGAGAGAGGCGCTTGGTAAGCTCACAAGCGCCTCCTCTACTACTTCAACGTAAACCGTACCTCACTGGATCACCTCCTTCTCGGCGGGAACGCCGATGTCGACAAGAGTGTCGAGTGAGCCGATTATAGCGCAGGAGCGGGGAGAGGGTTCAACTCGCATTCAAAAACGTCAAGGCGCGTGGTTGCACATTACGGGTGGCGAGCCGCTGGGTATGCGAGGAGGTTGAGTCGTTGCGGGGGCCGTGCAAAAACGCCCGCGACGGTCCGCGGCCGCTACATGTGCCGAAGAGGAGCCGCGCTTGCGGGGCGCTCGCTGGCCAGTCTGAAGACTGGCCACTACATTCAAGCCGGGCTAAAGCCCTGCCTCTACATGGTCAGCGGCCGACCATTTTTTGCAGCTCCTCGGGGTAGCGAGCGCCTTGCACCGGGATCTTCGAGGCTGCGGTCTCCAGTTCGCGGAGATCTTCGGGCGAAAGTTTGACGTTAACGGCTCCGAGGTTTTCTTCGAGGCGCGCCAGTTTCGTTGTGCCGGGGATTGGAACGATCCACGGTTTCTGCGCAAGCAGCCAGGCGAGGGCTATCTGAGCAGCTGTCGCTTTCTTCTGTTGCGCAAATCTGCCGAGCAAATCCACCAAAGCCTGATTCGCTTTGCGAGCCTCCGGGGTAAAGCGCGGGACGATGTTGCGGAAATCGCTTTTGTCGAACTTCGTATCTTCGGTGATCTTTCCGGTAAGGAAGCCTTTACCAAGAGGACTGAATGGAACGAATCCGATGCCGAGTTCCTCGAGCGTTGGTAGCACTTCCTTTTCAGGTTCTCTCCACCACAGCGAGTATTCACTTTGGAGCGCAGTCACAGGCTGAACGGCATGTGCGCGACGGATGGTCTGCACGCCTGCTTCGGAAAGGCCGAAGTGCTTCACCTTGCCTTGCTGAATCAGCTCTTTCACCGCTCCGGCAACGTCTTCGATCGGCACGTTGGGGTCGACGCGATGCTGATAGAACAAATCGATGACATTCGTCTTGAGGCGCTTCAGCGAGGCGTCGGCGACTTCCTTGATGTGCTCTGGGCGGCTATCGAGGCCGGCTTGTTTGCCGGTGGCCGGATCAATCTTGAATCCAAACTTGGTGGCGATTGCCACTTGGTCGCGGAAGGGAGCGAGGGCTTCACCCACGAGTTCTTCGTTTGTGAAGGCGCCGTAGACTTCGGCGGTGTCGAAGAAGGTGACGCCGCGTTCGACGGCGGCTCGAATCAGGGAGATCCCATCCTTCTTGTCCACGGGAGGGCCGAAGCCGAAACTCAGGCCCATGCAGCCTAAACCGAGAGCCGAAACTTCCAGGTTGCTTTTGCCGAGTTTGCGCTTTTGCATGGTCTCTCTCCTTTGAAGATATTAAAACGATGCCGACGGTATGACAAAGGACGCAGTCAGAGAGCGCTCGCGCTTTATGCGCTCGCTAGCCAGACTGAAGTCTGGCCACTACAAAGCGAAGAGAAAGGCCGCCTGCGAGGTAGGTCGGTGGGCCGGCGTTAGCAGTGCTTGAGCCAACGGGCGGCTTGCTTGGCGTGGTAGGTGAGGATTATGGAGGCGCCGGCGCGCTGGATACTGGTTAGGATTTCTAGGACTACGCGCTGCTCGTCTAGCCAGCCTTTTTGCACTGCGGCTTTTACCATGGCGTATTCGCCGCTTACGTTGTAGGCGCCTACCGGGACATTGAATTTGTCGCGAACGGTTCGGATGACGTCGAGATAGGGGAGCGCGGGCTTGACCATTACCATGTCCGCGCCTTCTTCCAAATCGAGGGCGACTTCTTTCAGGGCTTCGCGCGCGTTGGCGGGATCCATTTGGTAGCTGCGGCGGTCGCCGAACTGCGGGGCGGATTGCGCGGCTTCTCGGAAGGGGCCATAGAAGGCGGAACAGTATTTGGCGGCGTAGGAAAGAATGGGAATGTTTTCGAATTTGTGTTCGTCGAGTTTTTCGCGAATGGCCGCGACGCGGCCGTCCATCATGTCGGAGGGTGCGACGATATCCGCACCCGCGCGCGCATGAGACAACGCTTGCTCGGCGAGAATCGCGACAGTGGCGTCATTGGCGACGTCACCGTGCTCGATTACGCCGCAGTGGCCATGGTCGGTGTACTCGCAGAGGCAAACGTCGGTGATGACCAGAAGCTTGAGATTTGCTTTGCGGATGGCCTCGATGGCGCGCTGGACTACTCCTTGCGCGGAAAGTGAACTTGCGCCGCGCGGGTCCTTCGATTCTGGAAGGCCGAACAGAATGACTCCTGGAATTCCGAGGGACTCCACTTCCCTGCTCTCTTCGACAATTTGATCCGCGGACTGCTGATAGATCTCCGGCATGGAGCTGACTTCCTGGCGGACTTTGCTGCCGGGGCAGACAAACATCGGATAGATCAGGCCGGAGGTGGAGAGCTGCGTTTCGCGGACAAGTCCGCGCAATGCTTCGGTGCGGCGTAGGCGGCGGGGCCGATGTGCCGGGAAAGACATTTTGATTTTGTTAGTTTAGCGCAAGTGGGGAGAGGTTGCTGAGAAAGTGCGGCAGAGTGCGGCAGGGAGGCGCCAAATCTAGGAGCGCTCGCGCATTACGCGCTCGCTAGCCGGGCTGAAGCCCGGCCGCTACACATGCAAGAGAAAGGCCGCAGGGCTCCGCGGACTCCGCCCTGCGCTACAGGGATCCTGTTTGCGTTTTGTGATGCGTGAAGAAATCTTCTAGGGCTTCGATCACGGCGGGGACGGCGGTGTTGGAGGCTTGCACAATGTTGCGAAGACCGGCGTCGCGAAGGGCGGAGGCGGTTACAGGGCCGACGGCGACGACCGCGGTTTTGCGGGATAAATCCGAAATGGAGCGAAGCACTTGGCCGCCTTTGCCTTCGTCCCAATTGAGAAAATTGCGAACGGCTGAGGGGCTGAAGAAAAGAATAGCCTCCAGATGACCGGAAGAAAATTGGCTTTGTCCTTCGCCTTCGGGTTCCGCGGCAAAAGTGCGATAGGCGATGACTTCGGTGACGTGCGCGCCGAGACGGCGCAGTGCGTCGGGAAGGTCCGAACTCGCAAGATTGCTGCGCGGGAGTAGGACTCGCTTGCGGGCCAACTCGGCGGCAAATTCCTCTGCTAAAGCTAGTCCCTGATGTTTCTTGGCCACATGACTTACGGGCAAGCCGGCTTGGCGAGCTGCTTCAGCGGTGACTGGACCTACGGCCGCGATGCGGACAGCGGCAAATGAATTCCTTACGCCGAGCTCAAGAGATTGGGAGCGGTCCACCAATGCCCGCACGGCATTTGCGCTCGTAAGCAGGAGCCAGTCGAAGGTGCGCAGATCGCGAAGCGCCTGATCCAGAGGAGCAAAATCGGTCGGCGGGTGAAACGAAATCATAGGCTGGAGCACGGGTTTGGCGCCACGAGCTTCCAGCTCGCGAACGAGTGACTCCGTCTGTTCTGACGCACGGGTAATAAGAATATTTCTGCCGGCGAGCGGCGATGCGGAGGCTTCAACCATGCTGGCCCCTGACTGCTTCGAGGATGGATTGCGCGCCGGACTCGAGGAGGAGGCGAGCGACGCCTTCACCAAGAGCGGCGGCTTGCTCGGGTGGTGCAGTGGCACGCTGCCGGACATATTGCGAACCGTCTACGGAACAGACGCAAGCGTCGAGGATGAACTCACCGCGCTCCGTGCGCGCCCAGGCGCCGAGGGGAACTTGGCAGCCGCCCTGCAGTGCGGAGAGCAGAGCGCGTTCGGCGATGATGGCAGTCCGACTTTCGGCGTCGTCGAGAGTGCCGAGGACTTCCGCGGCTTCGGTATCGGAAAGACGGCATTCGGCGGCAATCGCGCCCTGGCCTACGGCGGGCAGAAAAACGTCCGGCGCAAAAGTTTCGGTGATGCGATCACTCCAACCGAGGCGGTCGAGCCCCGCTTTGGCGAGGAGGATGGCGTCGTATTCGCCGCTCTGGGCCTTGCGGAGGCGGGTGTCGACATTGCCGCGAAGATCGCGGACATCGAGATCGGGACGAATGTGTCGAAGCTGCGATTGGCGACGGAGGCTGCCGGTGCCAATGCGCGCGCCCTGGCGCAGATTAGCAAGTATGGCGCCACTGGCGGAGATGAGACAGTCTCGGACGTCGTCGCGGCGGAAGACGGCGGGGAAGGACAAGCGCGAAGGAATTTCGGTGGGAATGTCCTTTACGCTGTGGACCGCGACGTCGATCGATTCCTCCATCAGCGCGTCTTCAAGTTCCTTGACGAAAATCCCTTTGCCGCCGATTTGGGTTAGCGGCGCGTTGGCGAATTTATCGCCAGAGGTTTTGATGACCACGATTTCGGCTTCGACGCCAGCTGCGGAAAAGAGGCGTTTGCGAACGTATTCGGCTTGCCATTTGGCAAGCAGGCTGCCGCGGGTGCCGATGCGCAGATGCCTCACGGCTTGTCCTTCCTAGGCAAGAAAAGGTCGCGCAGAGCTTCCACGTTTTGAATCTTGCGGCGCAGTTCTTTTTCACCACGCAAGCGCTCGGCGGGTTGGATTAAAAGCTTTTCGAGAAGCTCGTCCATGAGGGTTTCCACGCGCTCGCGGTCGCTGGGGGCCAGATGACTCATGCCGTCAAGACGAGCGCGGATGAAGGCGGCACGCTCCTCGCGGATGCGGGAACGCAGCGCATCGACCAGCCCGACGAGCTCGACGCTGGCTTGCCAGGACAGAAATTTACCGACGTGCTCTTCAACGATGATTTCGGCGCGGGGGATTTCGCTTTCGCGGGCGTGACGATTCTGCTCGACGATTTCGGTGAGGTCGTCGATGTTGTAGACGTAAAGGTTATAGAGATTTGCGGCGGCGGGATCGATATTGCGCGGGACGCCGAGATCCATCAGGAACAGAGCGCGATTCGAACGTGCAGCCATAGCGTCTGCGAGAATTTTTCGCGGCAGGACAGGTTCTTCCGAAGCGACGGAAGAGACCACGACATCCGGAACAAAAAGAGCGGCTTCCCAATTGCCCCATTCGATGACGCGGCCGCCGAATTGGCTGGCGAGAGCTTGCGCACGGTCGCGAGAGCGATTCATGACGTGTAAATGGGCGATGCCGCGGTCGCGGAGCGCGGAAACGACTTGCTCGCTGATAGTTCCGGCGCCCAGGACTAACGCGCTGCGGTCAGCAAGTTTGCCGAAGATGCGCTCGGCGAGTTTGACGCCGGCGGCGGCGACAGACATCGGGCGAGTGCCCAATTCGGTCTCGGAGCGGACGCGTTTGCCCGTTTCGAGCGCGCCCTGGAAAAGGCGGTTGAGGACGGGGCCGGTGGCGCCGTGTTCGTGAGCGAAGCGATACGCTTCGCGGACTTGGCCGAGGATTTCGGCTTCGCCGAGCAGGAGGGAGTCGAGCCCGGCGGAAACGCGGAAAAGGTGACGGACGGCGGCGCGATCGTAGTGCTGGTAGAGGACACCGTTGAGAACGTCGGGGCGAATGGAATGGAATTCGCTTAAGAAAGAGGAAAGGCCGGGAGCGCATTCGTGGGAAGCTTCGGGCGGGACCCCGTAGACTTCGCTGCGGTTGCAGGTGGAGAGTACGAGAGATTCTTCCAGGAGGCCGCGCGAGCGGAGTTCGTCGGCAGCGCGGCGAGCCTGCTCGGCAGTGAAGGAGACGCGCTCGCGGAGCTCAAGTGAGGCGGTGCGATGATTTAGGCCGACTAGGACGATTTCCATTCGTGTTGCCTTAACGCATCCCCACAGGCCGAGCGTAAAGGCGCCCGCCACAGTCGGCGGCCGCTACGGTTGCTCGTACATTACGCGTTGCAGACACTCAACCGACCTGCTCAAGACAAAATCAAAAATAACGGTGGGAATGAGAGAGATACAAGTTCACCACCGTGAAACTCAAGATTACGATCACGAAATTGAAGATGCAGAGCCGGGAGGCTCTGGCGCCGCGCCACTTAGTTGTGCGCGAGAGTTGCAGATACGCGGCGTAGAGCAAGAGTACGAGGAGCGTTACCACGTACTTGGGATCGTAATACCAATATTGGCCGGTGAGGCGGTCGACCCAGATAAAGCCGAGAACGGTTCCGATGGCTATGGAAATCAGGCCAATGAGAACGCTGGAACGGCTCATGCGTTCGAGAAGGTCGAGCGCGGGAAGACGCCAGACGACTTCGCCGAGAGTGCGGTTGCGCAGGAGGCGATTTTCGGCGAGATAAATGAGGCTGAGGACAAAGGACAAGGCGAAAGCGGCGTAGGCAAGAATGCTGAGAGTTACGTGCAGGGCAAAGATCGGGCCGCGAGCGGGCGTGGCGGAGAGGCGGTCGGCTGGAGCGAGGTGGGCGGCGAGGAAAAAGACCAGGATGAATGGGACGACGAAGGCGCCAACGGAACGCTGGCGATGGTAGAACTCGAGACCGAGATACGTTAAGGCGAGCAGCCAGCCGAAGAGGGACATCGAGCCGTACAGGTCGTGATATGGGACAGTGTTGAGGCCGCGGGAGCGCTCCAGGAGGGCGAAATAGTGCGCGACGAGGCCGAGGCCGAGAAAGACGGTGCCAAGGCGGCCAGCGAGCTTGCTGCCAGTGTAGAGATAGCGGGTGTACGAACCAAAGCTTAGGCCGTAGGCGAGTAGGGTCAGAGATAGGAAGAGGTGTGGCACGGCAGTTGAACTAAGAGTATAGCGCAGCGGTGAGTGGCGTGCGGAAAGTGGAGGAGCGTATCAGGAACGTGGTTTGACTTGGTGTGCTCTTCGGCTAATGAATCTGGCGCGTTTTCCGGGACATGTAATCCATGAGCAGATACTGGCCGAGGGTGTAGGGTGTGGTGAAGTACGCTTTTCCGCGGCACATTTCTGTGATTTTCTGGACGAAATGCACGAGGCTGTAGTCGCTGGCGAGCATGAAGGTGTTGATCAAGATTCCGGCGCGCTTGCACTTGTTGACTTCTTCGAGGGTTTGCCCGACGACGAAGGGGTCGAGGCCGAACGCGTTCTTGTAAATGCGACCGTCCTCCAGGGTCAGCGCGGAGGGCTTGCCGTCGGTGATCATGACGATCTGGCGCATATCCTTTTTTTGACGGAGCAAAATCCGCTGCGCCATGCGCAGCCCCTCGCGCGTGTTGGTGTAGTACGGGCCCACTTGCACGCGCGCCAGTTCGGCCAGCGGCACTTCCTCGGCGCTGTCGTGGAAGAGCACGAGGTTCAGTGTGTCGCCCGGATATTGTGTGCGAATGAGGTGAGACAGGGCCATGGCTACGCGCTTCGCTGGAGTGAAGCGGTCCTCGCCGTACAAAATCATGCTGTGGCTGCAATCGAGCAGCACGACGGTGGCGCAAGAGCTGTGGTACTCGCACTGATGGACCATCAAGTCTGGGTAGGTAATCTCGATGGGAACCTTCGCACCATCGCGGCGCACTGCGTTGAACAGCGTTTCGCTGACATCCAAATTCAGGGTGTCGCCAAATTCGTATTGCCGCGAGACGCCGCTTGCTTCCACACCGGTGGAGAGGTCGCGCGTGTCGTGCCGGCCGAAGCTGCTGCGGCCGAGCGAACCGAGCAAATCCTGAAGGGTCTTGAAGCCTAGAAAATCGATGGTTTTGTCGGTGATCTCAAACCGCGCCTCCACTCGCTCCTGGGGTTGACCGACTTGTCCGCGGGCGCTGGTCTGGGGCGGCGGAGTCACTTGCGGGGGCTGTTGCGGATTGATGAATCCTTCGTGCGCCATACGCTCGGTGATTTTGTCGAGCAGTTCGCGCACGGCTTCATTGTTCATGGCGTCCGCGTTCTGCAACATCTCGCGCAATTCCTCGCTCATCGCGCCTTCCGGCAGCAAGTCACCGTCTTGCAGCGCGCGCAAAATGGCTTGACGCAGCGCCTCCATGGACTTCTCCGGGTCCATTTCATTCATGCCGTAAAATTGAGACTCAAATCCGCTCTGTAGGAAAAAATCGCCGAGCCGCTTGACGAGCTCTTCCAAATCGACGGCGTCGGCCGGCTCGCCAACGTACTTTCCGTATTTGATAAATTTCATACGTTCTTTCGCTGACTCGATCAGTTGTATTGGCGCCGCGGGGGCCGATTCGGCGTCTCTCGCGGTTCCGGCTGACGCGGCTTTTCCGCAAAGTAGCCGCGCTCTTCACTACGTCCAATGCGACGGTGCGCCCACAAACCTTCGAGAATCATCTCGGCTGCGCCGGCAACGGCTCCTGCGTCTTTGCGATCGGTGACGCCCAGGCGCCCGATGTGCTCCATCAAGCCCTGGATTTTCGAGAGCTGCTGACAACGGTCGGCAGTCGTGGCCAGCTCGGGCAGCTTCAGCTCGCCACCCAACTCGAACCACTGAATCACGGGCTGAAAATTGACCTCCGGGAAATGCTTGCTGAAGACGCGGCCGACCGCGGTGCGAATCAGCTCCCGCGCAATCGTGTCCGCACCCTTCAACTCGCCTTCATATTCCAGTTCGAGCTTGCCGGTAATCGCAGGGAGGGCAGCATAAATATCCGCCACGCGTGCGAAGGTATTCTTTTCGCCGACGCGCGTTGCGCGCTGCTCGGCGTTGCTGACGACGCTTTCCAGCGTAGTGATGGGTAGCCGCTGGCTCACTCCCGAACGGCGGTCCACGCGCTTGTCTTCGCGCGCCTGGAAGGCAATTTCCTCGACAACCTCGCGCAAGTAAGCGGGTACGTCGATCTTGCGCCCCGAATCGCGCCCCACCCATGCTTCTTGTTGCGTGATGGTCATCCCTTCCTCGAGCGTCGATGGGTAATGCGTGCGAACCTCCGCGCCGATGCGATCCTTCAGCGGAGTAATGATTTTTCCGCGAGCGGTGTAGTCCTCCGGGTTGGCGGTAAACACCAGCAAGACGTCCAGGGGGAGACGGAGTGGGTAGCCTTTAATCTGAATGTCGCCTTCCTGCATGATGTTGAAGAGGCCGACCTGAATTTTTCCGGCCAGGTCCGGTAGCTCGTTGATGGCAAAAATGCCGCGGTTCGCGCGCGGTAGCAAACCATAGTGAATCGTCAGCTCGTCAGAAAGATCGCGGCCCCCGCGCGCGGCTCGAATGGGATCGACGTCTCCGATTATGTCGGCGATGGTGACGTCGGGAGTAGCAAGCTTTTCGACGAAGCGTTGGTCGCGAGGCATCCAGGCAATCGGCGTGTTGTCGCCCTGATCCGCGATCTTTTCGCGGCAGGCGCGGCAAATGGGCCGGAGCGGATCATCGTTGATCTCGCATCCCGCCACGACGGGGAGTTCGGCGTCCAGCAGTTGCACAAGGCCACGTAGAATGCGGCTCTTCGCCTGCCCGCGCAAACCCAAGAGAATGAAATTGTGGCGCGAAAGGAGCGCATTCACGATCTGCGGCACGACCGTGTCTTCGTAGCCGTGCACACCGGGGAACAGCGTCTCGCCTTTTTCGATGGAGCGAAGCAAGTTGCGCCGGATCTCGTTCTTCACCGAAAGAGAAGCCGTGCGCGCGTCATAATCGGGAATGCTGCGCAGCTCGCCGATGGTCCGCGGCTTGTTGTGCGCGGTTCTGCCGGACGTCGTTATGGTTGCTGTCATTAAGGCCCCGTTCCGCGCGGAACACCACACCGCGCATCAGACTAGTTGATTCCGCTTCCGCCCGCTCGAGCGCGCGTCTTCTCTCGCTTCTGTAGATGCGGCGCCCACTCTCGCAGGTAGCCTACCAGGCGCTCCTGGCGGTCAGCTTCGGATCGCAACTCCAAAATCTGCTGCTTGCACATGAGATCGAGCGGCAGCGTGCTCGCGACTACAAAGGAGAGGTATTCCGCCGCTTCGCCTTCTATGTTTCTGGGATAGTCCTCAAAGATCAGAGTGTGGCAAACCTCATATAGCTGCATGAGCTCATTCTGCGTGCGTGCTTCGGTCCGGTGCTCGCGGTCATCCAGGAAGTCCACGTCCCCTTCCAAGAGCTCGTCGTTGGCGTAAGCGTCCGCGTTCACCAACTCCGTTATGCGAAACGGCGAGCGCCCGACGGTAATGATGTCCATACGGCCGTCGCTGTAACGCTTCACGACCTCGGTCACTTCCGCGGTGCAACCCACCCGAAGAATTCCTTTCGGCAACGCGAGGAGAATTCCGAACTCACACTTTTCTTCAAGGCAACGGCGCACCATTTGCCGGTATCGCGGTTCGAATATGTGCACGGGAAGTGTTGCGCCGGGAAGAAGAACGACGTTCAAAGGAAAAAGCGGAATCCGTTCAGGCCCCATGAAACCCATAGCTGATAATACCAGACCTTGCCGCGGGGTAGCTCGCCGGCTTCTGAGGGTAACGGTGGCATCTTGCCGGCGCGAAACTCATCGGACTGCGAGCTTACGCGATCTCGGAAAGCAAACCTTCCATCTCGGAGCGCGCGTGCTGGTCACCTTTCTTCTCTGCCGCAGCAATTCCCGAGGACAAGACCGTCCGCGCTTCGTCGGGGCGCGACTCCCGCACCAACAATTGCGCATACATCAGATAAGCCGGCACGTACTCCGCGTTCCTCTGAAGCAATACGCGGAAGTGCTCATCCGCAGCGGCGGGATCGCCGCTGTTCATACACTCCAGCGCCAAACCGTACCGGGAAAATGCGTCGTCCGGCTTTCTGGCCACAAACTCTTCGAGCATCTGCCGGCGGCTTTTCTTTTGTTCGCTCATGTCGTGTTTCGTATTATACCGTTGCCGCGGTGCCTTCCAAATTCGGGCAAGCAAGGACAGCCATGAGAACCAAGAAATCGCAGAAGACTTCCGATGTTCCAGTCTTAGGAAAACCGGTCAGCGCGTCCCGCTCGGAAATGGCCGAGGTCGTTCTGCCGGCACAAACCAATCCGCTGGGGAAGCTGCTGGGGGGGCACGTGATGCATTTGGTCGATATTGCAGCCGCGATGGCTGCGCATCGCCATTCCAACAGCTACGTGGTCACCGCTTCGGTCGATTACATCGATTTTCGGAATCCGGTGAGTCTCGGTGAAATCGTGATGCTGAAGTCGCAGGTGAACCGGGTCTTCCATACGTCGATGGAGGTTGGGGTGGAAGTCTATTCAGAGAATGTGCTGACTGGCGAGCGCAAGCACACGACGACCGCTTACGTGACTTTCGTTGCGATTGACGAAAAGACGCATCAACCCAAGCCTGTGCGGCCGCTTATCTTGAAAACGCTCGAAGAAAAGCGCCGCTACGAGGAAGCCGCCGAGCGCCGAAAAACTCGGCTGGCCTTGCGTTACAGAGCAGACAACCGAACTGCCTAGCTTACTCTGCCGACCCACATCGGCGTGCTGGTCGGCTGCGCGCTTCCGCCGGCCGGCTCTTCCGTAATCGCCAGCGCTTGCGTCTCCGACATTGCTTGCGGTGGGTTCTCCACCATGGCCGTGAATGTCCCCGTTGCGTCGGGCCAAAAGGTCATAGAGGGCATGGGCTTGCCGCCGGCCTTTGGTATCAACCAGAGTTGCAGCATGCGCTTATCCCCCGGGCTGGGCACTTTCCATCCGCGAACGCAAAGACCGAGCTCCGGGTGCCACATGGCCTCGAGTTGCGGCATTTTCGGGTCTTTCGGTCGCAGCATAATCTTTACGGAGTTCGGATCGCTCCAAATCATGGCCTCGTGAGCTTGGGTTTTGGCCTCGCCAAGTTCCGCCTCGAGTCTCTCGCGCTCCGCTTGTTGAACCTGGGCTTGATGCTGCAGATCGGCAACTGCCTGACGAAGGCGCTGTTCATTGCGGGCGGAAAGCACTGAGAAAATCAGAAGTGCGGCGACTCCGGCCCATAGCCACCACGGAACTGCTGTCTTGCGAACTGGCGACTCGCTTTTTGCGCCGCTTGCCGCCTCCGCTCGCACAGTCTGCATCAGGCGGCCCTTCAGCATGTCAGACGGTTCAGCATTCGGCGCGAGGTAAGCCAGTTGGCTGACAGTCCAGCGGGCTTCCTCCAATGCTTTCACGCAATCGTCGCAGCCGCCAGCAAGATGCGCTTCGAACGCCGCGCGTTCCGATGCATCGAGCGAGCCGATAGCGTACGCTTCGATCAGCTCCCGAAATTGGTCGTTAGTGCTCACGATATTGCTTGCAGGCCTTCCTTCAAACGCAACAATCCGTTGCGAATCCAACTTTTTACGGTGCCCAACGGCTCCTTCAACAACGCAGCAATCTCGGAATGGCTCAGGCCTTCAAAATACGCAAGCTCGATGGCCTTCTTCTGCGCCGAGGGTAGCGAGCCTATCAGTGTGCGGACGCGCTCTGCTCGGCGCTTTTCATCCAGCGCCTGTTCGTATTCCGGCGCCGCGGACGCAATTTGCGGGAATTCTTCCGTTTGCTCTTCGCGCCGACGTTGCCGTTCGCCCTTCAGTCGCAACTGGTCCAGTGCGCGGTTTCGTGCAAGGGTAAGCAGCCAAGGAAGAAAGGGCCGGCTCACGTCATAATGGGCGGAGTTCCGCCAAAGTTGCAGGAAGACGTCCTGCACTACCTCTTCCGCTGTGGCCCCCTGCCGCAATATGCGCAGCACGAGCGAATATACAATGCGCGAGTGCCGCTCGTAGAGTTCCTCGAAAGCGTCCACGTCCCTGCGAAGAAGGTGCTCCATCAGCGTCGCGTCCGGCGACACATCGTCGCTGCTCTTTGGTGAGAAAGCCGCCAGGAACACGTCTACGCTTCTTCGTCCCCTGCCAAACTATACGTGAAATTCATGTCAGCGGATGAACATGGCGCAGCCAGGCCTTCCTTGCCGTACAGACGTCGTATCTATGTAGATTTGGCCTCGCTTACAAGCGCTTCAGCCGCTGCGATCCCTAGCTCCACGCAATTCCCAATCGCCGGCCCACGCAAATAATTCCCGACAAAAAACAACCCCGGCAGCTCACCGCGTGACCTGTCGAGCGCCTTCAGCCGTTCCTCATGGCCGATGTTGTATTGTGGCAGCGCTCGCCGATAAGTCTGCACATGCGAGAAGGCGGCCGCACCGCGAATCTGTAACACCGGCGCGATTTCCCGATGTACTAGCTCGGCCAAATCCTCGGCAGACAGCATCGCCGCGCTGGGATCCGTTGCTCCTCCAACAAAGCTGGTGAGGAGCACACGACCTGCAGGTGCTCGTCCCGGGAACAGGGACGAGTTCCAGACTGACCCCAACACCCTGAGGCCGCTTGATCGCGGCGCCAAGAACCCAAATCCTTCCAGGGAATGCCCAACGTCCTCCCGCCGGTAGCCCAACGACACAACCGCCACCGGCGCATACTCAATCCCTCCCAACACGGGCTCGAAAGCGGGATTCACATCGCGCAGCAAAGCGCCCGCTTCATCCGCGGGCGTCGCCAACACCAAACGCTCTGCGAAAAGGATTTGCTCGCTGCCTGCTTTGCGAATCCACATCTCGAACTTGACAGCACCTGCCTCGCGTCGAACGCCGATTCCAACCACCTCCGCCTCTAACCGCAGCCTCGAACCAATTTTCCCCGCAAGCGCCTGTACCAGCGTCTCATTGCCACCACGGAAGCCCAGTAGCGTCGGCCGCTCACGCGGTCCTTCATGCGCGTTTGCCGCCCGCCTCATTCCTCGAATCACGCTGCCCGCCGATTTCTCCGCCTCATGGAGCTGCGGGAAGGCGCTGCGCAGGCTCAGGCGCTCCGGATCGCCTGCGTAAATTCCCGATACGAATGGCCCCATCAGGCGGTCCAGAAGTTCCTCGCCGAACTTCCTGCGCACAAATGTCGCGATGGATTCATCCTGCTCCGGAGGGCGGGTAGTGCCGAATGCATCACGCGCGATTCTCCATTTAGTCCGCACTGACAACAAGGAGGAAGTGAGAATAGCAGCCAGGTTAAGGGGCGCTGCTCTCAGCGCGCCGTCAATCAGCACGTATCGCGGCGCGCTGGCTGGCGCTTGCACAAGCTGATCTGTTATGCCCAGCTCCGCGCAGAGTGCCCGCAGCGCTGCCGTCCCGCTAAAACTCTGAGGTCCCAGCTCAAGCAAAAATTCATTGCGCCTTTCCGATCCAATCACGCCACCCGCACGCGGCGAGGCCTCCAGGAGCTCAGCGTCAACCCCCGCTTTGCGCAGCGCGTAGGCGCAGACCAACCCCGAGATGCCCCCGCCCACCACAATCACTGGAGCAGAAGAGGTCATGCCGCGGAGCGACCAAACATGTCAGAGTGTTTTCGAGAACAGCGGCTTCGCCGCCAACTGCTGCTTTTCCAGGTAGGGATCAAACACCATAGCCAAGTTCCGAATAAAAATTCGTCCCAGCCATGTAGCCCGAATCTCGTCAGGCTCGAGCAAAACCAACCCATCCTCGCGCGAAGCTTCCAACCGCGTTAACTCGTCTGCAAAATACCGATCGAAGTCTACGCCAAACTCGCGCGCAATCTCTTCCTTAATGACAACCGTATGGCAAAGCAGCCGGCTAATTACCGCCCGCCGCAGCCGGTCATCTTCCGACAGACGGTACCCGCGCATGGTGGCAATACCGCGCTCCCCGACGGCCTTTTCCCAAGCCGCCAGCTCTCGATGATTCTGCGCGTAAGCATTCTGAATCCCACTAATTGCTGTCACGCCCATGCCATACAAGTCCGCGCCGGCTTTGGTCGTATACCCCTGAAAATTCCGGTGGAGCGTGCGTTTCTGCTGCGAAATCGCCAGCTCGTCTTCAGGCTTGGCAAAGTGATCCATGCCGATGTACAAATATCCAGCTTCGAGAAACTTCAGCAGGCCGGTGCGAAAAATCTCAAACTTTTGCATGCCCTGCGGCAGATGAGCCGCAAACGAGCCCTGCTGTTTCTTCAGCCATGGCACGTGCGCATAGCTGAACAGCGCCACGCGATCCGGAGCCAATTCCAAAATCTGGTCGACCGTATGCGCGAATCGCTCTGGCGTCTGATACGGCAACCCATAAATCAAATCCACGTTGATGCTGTCGAACCCCAGCTCTCGCGCGGCAAACAGCAAATCGCGCGTCAATTCGAACGGCTGAATGCGGTGAATGGCCTTCTGCACGTCAGCATGGAAATCCTGAATTCCCATACTGAGGCGATTGAATCCCAGCCGGCGCAAAGTTTCCAGGTGCTCCCGCGAAGTCACCCGCGGGTCCACTTCAATGCCGATTTCCGCGTCGGCCGCAAACGTAAACCGCGCACGCACTGCGCCAAATAAATCCTCGATTTGTTCCGGGGTTAAATACGTCGGAGTTCCGCCGCCCCAATGAAACTGCACCACCTCGCGCTCTTTCGAAACGCTTCCGCTGACCCGCTCCATCTCCTGCTTCAGCACGCCCAGATACGGCGGCGCCACGCGCTTATCCTTCTGAATAATCACGTTGCAGGCGCAAAACAAACACAAGCTCTCGCAAAATGGAATGTGCATATATAGCGAGACCGGACTCCGCGCGCGTTCCGCCTCTTGATGCACGTGCTCCAAGTCGTCCGGCCCGAACGAATCATTCCACACCGGCGCCGTCGGGTAGCTCGTATACCGCGGGCCGGGCCGATTGTATCGCGCCAAGAATTCGTCGCCGACGCGCAACTCCTCGCGCATCTGCCGCAAAGTTGGATTCGCCACCGTCACCGCTCAGCCTCAACCTTCAACGCGACGGCACCGCGGCCGGAGCCTCGCTTGCAAATCGCGCCTGCTGGCCCGTCTCGATGAAAATCTTCGCGCTTTCCACAGGAGTGTGCTGCAAAATTCCATGCCCCAGATTCAAAATGTGTCCCGCGCCGTTCAGCGCTGCCATCGTTTCCTGCGTCACACGCCGGATTGCCGCTTCGGGCGAGAACAAAACCGCCGGATCGACATTTCCCTGCAGGGCGATCTTCGGGCCTAGCGTCTTTCGCAACTCCCGCAAATCCACGCGCCAATCCACGCTTAAAACATCGGCGCCCGAATCCGCCGCCGCGAGCAGCAAATGATTCGAAGCTTTCGTGTAATAAATCACCGGCACGCTTTTCCCAAGTCCCGACACAATCTCCTGCACAGCGGGCAGCGCAAAATCCAGATAGTCGCGCAGATTCAGTTCGCCGCACCAAGTGTCAAACAACTGCACCGCCGCGGCGCCCGCTTGAATCTGCGCGTGCAAATACGAAATCGTCACTTGCGCGATGCGCCTTAGCAATTCGCGAAACGTCCGCGGCTCCGCATACATAAGACTCTTAATGGTGGCGAATCCTTCCTTGGTCCGTCCCTCCACCATGTAACACGCCAGAGTCCACGGCGCTGCCGCGAATCCTAGCACCGGCACGGCCGGGCCAACTTCACTCACCAGCCGCCGGATGGCTTCCATCAAAAATCCCGTCTCGCTCTCCGGATCGAAATTCTTTAGCTTTCGAACGTCCGCTTCGCTTCGCACCGGCTCGGGCAGGCTCGGCCCTGCGTCGCCGAGCTCCAGTTTCAGCCCCATCGCCTCGGCGACGATCAAAATGTCGGAGAAAACAATCACAGCGTCGACGCCCAGCCTCCGAAACGGCTGAAGCGAAACCTCCACGGCCAGCTCCGGCGTCTTGCAAACCTCCAAGAATGCGTGCTTCGCCCGAATCGCGCGGTACTCCGGCAAATACCGTCCCGCCTGGCGCATCATCCATACCGGTACCCGCGGCACCGCCTCTCCGCGGCAAGCCCGCTCGAACAACTCCTTCCGATTCAAACCAAGATTGCTCTGCTCGCTCATCGGCTCGCACGTTATAAGTTAGCGGTTGGCGCTAGATTGGCCAATCGCAGTACATGCCGAAAGCATAACAAATTCCCGCGCCTGCTGCGGATCAGCGGCCCACTTCACTAGATTACGCAGATTCCCCGTGTTTATTTGTTGTGGAGATTTATTCGGCAAGGTGCGGGTTGACGCTGGCAATTTAGTTTAAGATACCGCGTGAGGATTTTGCGCACGATTTCACGCTGGTTGGGGGCGGAAGACACTATGACGAACGTCAACCCGGGGCAGACTGCGCCCGGATTTTCGTTGAAGGGGCTGGACGGGAAGATTTATTCGCTGGAGGCGCTGCGGCAAAAGGGTCCGGTGGTGGCGGCGTTCTTCAAGATTTCCTGTCCGGTGTGCCAATTTACGTTCCCGTTTCTGCAGCGGCTGTATCAGCGCTATGGGGACGACAGCGTCAATTTCCTCGGCATTTCGCAGGACGACGCCAAGGCCACAGCGGGTTTCGCGCGGGAATACGGAGCCACCTTTCCGATGGTTTTGGATGAGAAGGAGAAAGGGTATCCCGCTTCGATCGCCTACGGGTTGACGAGTGTCCCTACGATTTTCCTGATCGATGCGGATGGAACGGTTCGCGTCGGCAGCATGGGATTCGTGAAAGCTGATCTGGAGCGGATTGCAGCGGAACTGGCCGAGCGGCGAAAAATAGCGCCTTCGCCGCTGTTCCGGCCGAACGAGTCGGTGCCGGCGAACAAACCTGGTTGAGGGTCGAAGAATTAGGTCCGGTCGGACCTAATGCAAGGGAGAGACGACGAAGCTGGTATTTCCAGTTTGGCCGCGGAAATAGCTGGCCGTGCGAGCGCCGGCCAGAAGGCTGCCGCTACGTTTCGCCTTCGAGCCAGTCTTTTTTATGTTTTGGCGGACGCTTGCGCTTGTCGGGGATGACGCGCGTCACGGCAGGCGCCACGCCGGAGGCTCGCGCGCGGCGGCGAGCTTCCTTCCCTGCTTCGAATCGCTTCTTCTTGCGTTTTTTCACAACACCAGCTCTCCGGATGATTTCTCTCATGCTGGGTGATGCATGGTCAACTATAGTCTGAATATGGGAAGTTGAAGGAAAGCAGCGCTGCAGCCAAATGGTTGTGGCCGGAATCGAATCCACGTGTGTGTGCGTCGAAGTCTGGTACAGACCTTAAAATGCGAAGACATCTAGGCCTTTTGATCTTTGGCTTACCCTTCCTCGCCCTTGCGTTAGGGGCGCAGAGTAATATGGGCGAGCTACGGCTGAAGGTGGCAGATCCTTCGGGCTCCGGCGTGAAGAGTTCGATAGAGCTGGTGTGCGAGGCGAACCAGTTCCGGCAAACTTATGTAACCGATAGTTCGGGCGTTACTACCGCAAGGTATTTGGCTTTCGGCGTCTACCAGATCGACGTGCAGCAAACGGGTTTCGCGGCATTTCACGAAGCGGTGGAGATACGCTCCGCGGTGCCGGAGGAATTTCGAATCTCGCTGAGCCTCGCCTCCGTGAACACTTCGGTGACTGTGAAGGACACTGAGACTTTAGTGGACCCGCACCGGACCGGAAGCGTGTATCGCATCGGCTCCGAAACGCTCGAGACGAGGCCCACGGCCCTGCCGGGGCGGTCGGTGATCGACCTTGTGAACGCGCAGCCGGGGTGGCTTTATGAAGGAAACGCGGTGTTGCACCCGCGCGGGTCTGAATACCACACGCAGTTTGTAGTGGATGGCGTGCCGCTGACGGATAACCGCTCGCCGAGCTTCGGAACAGAGATTGAGGCGGACGATGTTCAGTCGCTGAGCATCTACACAGCGAATATTCCGGCGGAATACGGCAGGAAACTGGGCGGAGTGATCGAGGTGGTAACAGCGAAAGATCCGCGGCTGGGCTTTCATGGGAAGGCGGCTCTTGCCGGAGGAAGCTTCGCTACGGGCAATGCCTATCTGCTGGGACAGTATGCGAGGCGGAAAGATGCGGTGAGCTTCACGGTGAGCGGCGCACGAACGGACAGATTCTTGAACCCGCCCGTAGTCCAAAACTATTCGAACCGTGCAACCACGGGCGATTTCTCGATGCGCTATGAGCGGGACTTCAGTGAGAGCGACCGGCTGGGTCTGGTTGCGCGGCACGGACTTTCGAGATTTGAAGTGCCGAACGAACAGCTACAGCAAGCAGCGGGCCAGCGACAAGATCGCGCCAATTTGGAGACCATGGGCATCCTGTCGTATCAGCACATTTTTACACCGAATGTGCTGGGTGACCTGCGGCTGATGGTGCGGGGTGACTCGGACACTCTTGCGTCGAATCCGTTTTCGACGCCGATCATCGTGTTCCAAGATCGCGGTTTCCGCGAAGAATATTTCAAGGGCAGCGTCTCCGCGCATCACGGCAGTCACGCATGGAAGGCCGGTGCCGAGGCGGATTTTACTTCGATTCACGAGAGCTTTCGGGACGTGATCACGGATGCGGCGCAATTTGCACCTGGAACGCCGGCGAGCTTCCGCTTCGCTGACAACGGGCAAGATCGGGAGCAATCGGGTTTCGTGCAGGATTTCATTCGGCTGGGGAAATGGACCGCGAGTGCCGGGCTGCGCTGGGACCACTATCAGTTGCTTGTAAATCAGAACGCGGTGAGCCCGCGCCTGGGCCTAGCCAGATACGTGCCCGCGGCGGATTTGGTGCTGCACGCGTCGTATGATCGGGTGTTTCAGACACCGGCATTCGAAAATATTTTGTTGTCCAGCTCTGCGGCAGTGGTCGCGCTCAATCCGAACGTCCTGCGCCTTCCCGTAGAACCCTCACGGGGAAATTACTATGAAGCGGGATTTACGAAAGGATTCGCTGGGCGGGCGAAGCTCGACGTCAATTACTTTCGCCGGAATGCAGGGAATTTTGCGGACGACGACCAACTGCTCAACACGGGTGTCAGCTTTCCGATCGCGTTTCGCAAATCCGCCATTTATGGGGCGGAGGCCAAGCTGGAGATTCCGCATCTCGGAAACCTCAGCGGATTCATCAGCTATTCCTACATGGTGGGGTCGACCTACTTGCCCGTGACGGGAGGACTATTTCTTGGCGACGATGCTGCTAATGCGCTGAGCAAGACAGCGGCGCGTTTTTGGGACACGCAGGATCAACGCAACACGGCGCGGACGCGTTTTCGGTACCTGCTCACACCGCGGCTGTGGGCGGCAATTGGCGCGGAATACGGAAGCGGGTTGCCCGCGGCGTTCGAGGGAACCGAAGAGCAAGCAGTGACGCAATATGGCTCGCAGATCGTGGAGCGCGTGAATTTCGCGCGGGGCCGCGTGAAACCGTCTTTTTCGCTTGATGCGTCTCTGGGAGCAGAGATTTGGAAACACGACACGGTTCAAGTGCGATTGCAGGCGGACGCTGCGAACCTCACCAATCGGCTCAATGTGATTGATTTTGCCGGCTTGTTCTCAGGAAATGCTGTTGCGCCTCCGCGGTCCTTCGCTGTTCGGCTGGAAACGTCCTTCTAATTTTCAGACTTCACAGAATTCTTACGAACATCTCACCACTTAATAAGGCTCAAGACCTTATGTTTCTGAGTCGAGACTGACGCTTCCGGAGGAGTCGGCGTGGCGGACCTGGTTTTTGTGGTTGCGACGTTGGTGTTCTTTGCCGCCGCGATTGTCTATCTTCGCGGATGCGAAAGGCTCAGGTAGGCACGCCTATGTTTGAGAACGTCTTGCTCGTCCTTGTCTGTGTGCTGCTGCTGGGCTACTTGCTAACGGCTCTGCTCAAGCCCGAGAAGTTCTGACCCATGACTGCAAACGGCTGGCTCCAAATCGGATTTTTCCTGTTGGTGGTTTTCGCGTTGACCAAGCCCCTTGGTGTCTTCATGGCCAAGGTGTTCAATCGCGAAAAGACTTTTCTTGACTTTGTCCTGCGGCCCATCGAGCGATTGATTTATCGCGTAACCGGCGTGCGCGAAGAGCGGGAAATGCCATGGACGGAATACGGCACGGCCATGCTGTTGTTCAGCGCGGCATCGATGCTGGTGCTGTACGCGATGGAGAGGATGCAGCACTGGCTGCTGTTCAACCCGCAGAAGCTTGCGAATGTGGCGCCGGACCTGGCTTGGAATACGGCGGCTTCGTTCACGACCAATACCAACTGGCAAGCGTACTCGCCCGAGACAACCATGAGCTATCTCACCCAGATGGCAGGCCTCGCGTATCACAACTTCGCTTCTGCCGCTGTGGGGATTGCGCTAGCAATCGCGATTATTCGGGGTGTGGCGCGCTGCGAGTCGAAAACGATCGGCAACTTTTGGGTGGACCTGACGCGCTGCCTGCTGTGGGTGCTGCTGCCGGCGTGCGTCATAGTCTCGCTGTTGCTGGTGTCGCAAGGCGTCGTGCAAAACCTGAAGCCTTACGCCACAGCGCAACTCATCGAACCGCAAAGTGTGCAGACCGTGGGCGCAGACGGCAAGCCTGTTGCGCAACATATCACTCAGCAAATAATCGCCCTCGGCCCAACAGCTTCGCAGGAAGCGATAAAGATGTTTGGTACGAACGGCGGCGGTTTCTTCAATGCCAACAGCGCCCACCCTTACGAGAATCCAACGCCATTGTCAAATTTTCTGCAAATGGTGTTGATCTTCGCGATTCCCTCCGGACTGACCTACACGCTGGGCCGCATGACAGGATCGCAGCGCCACGGGTGGGCAGTGTGGGCGGCCATGGCAGTTTTGTTTCTGGTGGGTGCAAGCGTAGCGTACTGGGCGGAGGCTCGAGGGAATCCGCAGCTCGCAAGTGTTGACCAGTCGGCGAGCGCGCTGCAATCCGGCGGCAACATGGAAGGCAAAGAGGTGCGCTTCGGGATTGCGAATTCGGCGCTTTTTGCGACGGTGACCACGGACGCGAGCTGCGGAGCCGTCAACGGCATGCATGATTCGTTTACGCCGCTGGGCGGAATGGTTCCATTGCTGAATATCATGCTCGGCGAAGTTATTTTTGGCGGAGTGGGCTCGGGGCTCTACGGAATGTTGGTATTTGTCATCCTCGCCGTTTTTATCGCCGGGTTGATGGTGGGAAGAACGCCGGAATATCTCGGGAAAAAGATTGAAGCTTATGACGTAAAAATGGCAATGCTGTCGATACTGGTCTCGTCTCTAACGGTTCTGGTGCTTTCCGGGATTGCGATCGTCGTCAAACCGGGACTCGCTGGCATTTCAAACCCTGGCCCGCACGGACTCTCACAAATTCTCTACGCATACACATCTGCCACAGGCAACAACGGTTCCGCGTTCGGAGGCCTCAGCCCGAATACGCTGTGGTTCAACGCAACCATCGGCGTGGCCACACTGCTGGGACGATTCCTCGTGGTGATTCCCATTCTCGGCATAGCCGGCAGTCTTGCCGGGAAGAAAACGGCACCGACCTCCGCCGGGACATTTCCTGTGACCGGGCCGCTATTCACTACGTTGCTGGTATCAACGATTGTGATCGTCGGGGCACTGACGTTCTTCCCTGCTTTGACCCTGGGGCCGATTCTGGAGCACCTACTCATGATCGCAGGAAGGGCGTTCTAGAGTTATGGAACAGAGCTCTCCAATCAAAGCAAAACCGCTGGCGGACCGAAAGCTTTTGCTTCGCGCCATCTTCGACTCCTTTGAAAAGCTGAACCCGCGGGTGATGGTGAAGAATCCCGTGATGTTCGTGGTGGAGGTTGGCGCGGTTCTTACAACCATCGAACTGGTGCGTGATACGGTGCGCCATGTGGGGCAGTTTGGCTTTGGCCTGCAGATTACGTTGTGGCTCTGGTTTACGGTGCTGTTCGCGAATTTTGCGGAAGCGATGGCGGAGGGACGCGGGAAGGCGCAAGCGGAGACTCTGCGCAAGGCTCGAGCGGAAACTGCGGCGCGCCGGTTGCGCCCGGACGGCTCGCTCGAGTCGGTGGCCAGCTCGAAGCTGCGCGCTGGGGATATCGTCGTAGTGTCGGCCGGAGAGTTCATTCCGGGAGACGGAGAAGTCATAGAAGGCGTGGCCTCGGTCGACGAATCGGCGATTACCGGTGAATCCGCGCCGGTCATTCGTGAATCGGGCGGCGACCGCTCCGCGGTGACTGGCGGGACGCGCGTACTGTCCGACGAAATCAAGATACGCATCACTTCCAACCCGGGCGAAACGTTTCTCGATCGCATGATTCATCTCGTCGAAGGCGCGTCGCGGCAGAAAACACCGAACGAAATAGCGCTGAATATCCTGCTCGCCGGACTGACGATTATTTTTTTGCTGGCTGTCGTCACACTGCAACCCTTCGCGATCTATTCCGGAGCGCCACAGAGCGTTTTTGTGCTTGTGTCGCTGCTCGTTTGCCTAATCCCGACTACAATCGGCGGCTTGCTTTCCGCAATCGGCATTGCCGGCATGGACCGCATGATCCAGAGGAATGTCATTGCGATGTCGGGCCGCGCGGTCGAAGCATCCGGCGACGTGGACGTTCTCTTGTTGGACAAAACAGGGACGATCACGCTGGGCAATCGCCAAGCAACGACGTTCCATCCGTGTCCGAACGTGATCGAAACCGATCTGGCCAACGCGGCGCAACTTGCCTCGCTTGCCGATGAAACCCCGGAAGGGCGCTCGATTGTCGTATTGGCCAAGGAAAAATACGGGCTGAGGGGACGCGAATTCAGTCACCTGAATCCCCTGTTCATTCCCTTCTCCGCACAGACACGCATGTCCGGTGTGGACCTTGACGGCCGCCAAATTCGCAAGGGAGCTCCGGAGGCGATAGCGAAATACATTGCCGAGCGTGGCAACGCGGTGCCACTTGAAATACAACGGTGTGTCACTGACATTTCCAATGCGGGAGGCACGCCATTGCTTGTAGCGGAAAACGGCCGCGCGCTCGGCGTCATCGCGCTGACCGACGTTGTCAAGGGAGGAATACGGGAACGCTTCGATCATCTGCGCGCCATGGGCATTCGCACCATGATGATAACCGGCGACAATCCGCTGACAGCGGCCGCCATCGCGCGGCAGGCCGGCGTCGATGACTTTCTTGCGGAGGCGCGCCCGGAAGACAAGATGGCGCTGATTCGACGTGAGCAGGCCAAGGGCAAACTCGTCGCGATGACCGGCGATGGCACGAACGATGCGCCCGCGCTCGCGCAAGCGGACGTCGGCGTAGCCATGAACACGGGAACGCAAGCCGCCAAAGAGGCCGGCAACATGGTGGACCTTGACTCCAATCCAACCAAGCTCATCGAAATCGTGGAGATTGGCAAGCAATTGCTGATCACGCGCGGCGCGCTCACCACCTTTTCGGTTGCCAACGACGTCGCCAAGTATTTCGCGATTATCCCGGCCATGTTTGCACGAGTATTCCCGGAGCTGAACGCTATCAATGTCATGCGGCTGGGCACACCGCAATCCGCAATATTGTCCGCGGTTATCTTCAACGCGCTCATCATCATCGCGCTGATCCCGCTGGCGCTGCGTGGAGTGCGATACCGCCCGCTCGGTGCCGCGGCATTGTTGCGGCGCAATTTGCTCGTCTATGGATTGGGTGGGATTGTCGCGCCGTTCATCGGCATCAAGCTGATCGACATTGTCATCCTGTATCTGCATCTCGCACGAGGCTGACGGATGAAAGAAAACCTACGAACCGCCCTGCTGATGACGCTGGTGACCACGGTGATTTTTGGCGTGGTCTACCCGCTCGGCGTGACCGGCCTGGCGCAACTGCTCTTCCCTGCTCAAGCGAATGGCAGCTTTATCCAAATCAAAGGTCAACTTGTAGGCTCGGCGCTGTTGGGCCAAAGTTTTACATCGCCGCAATATTTTCATTCGAGACCTTCCGCCGCCGGCACCGGCTACGACGCCTCACAGTCAGGAGCTTCGAACTTCGGGCCCACGAACCATCAACTGTTCGACCGCGTAAAGGCTGACGTGGACAGGCTGCACGCGGAAAATCCCGGCTCGGCGATTCCGGTGGATTTAGTGACTGCGTCAGGCTCTGGACTTGACCCGGAGATATCGATTGCCGCGGCGCAATTTCAGGTGGCGCGGGTGGCGCGGGCACGCGGCATGCGCGAAGCAGAAGTACGAGCCCTGGTCGACAAACACACGCTAAAACGGCAGTTCGGTTTTCTGGGCGAGCCACGCGTGCGGGTGCTGGAGCTGAATCTGGAATTGGACGCAACACATCCCATGCCCCGATAAAACTCAGGATTTTTTTGAACTTTCTTTCGCGGCGCCACGCGGTGGCTGAAAACGGTATCCCACCCAGGGCTCAGTCAAAATATATTTCGGGCGCGCGGGATTCGCTTCAATTTTCTTCCGCAGTTGATTGATCACCACGCGCAAATTTTCCGTCTCGTCTCCATAGTCCGGCCCCCAAACGGCCTGAAGCAGCCTGCGGTGAGCGAGCGGCTTGCCCTGATTAGCAACCAGATACTTCAAGACGTCATATTCCTTGGGGGTGAGGTGCACTATCTGGCCGCGCACGGTGATTTCCCGCGCTTCAAAGTCGATGGACAGGTCCTTCGACACAAAGGGCGGCATCGCGTCCCCTGGCGCGTACCGCCGCAGCGCGGCGCGAATGCGCGCGAGCAACTCCTCAATGCCAAAAGGCTTCACCACATAATCGTCGGCGCCTGCATCGAGGGCGGAAACCTTGTCTCGCTCAGTATTACGCACGGTGAGCATGATGATCGGAGCATCCGAGACGCGGCGAATTTCGCGGCAAGCTTCGATTCCACCCATGCCGGGCATGTTCACGTCCAGCAGGACCAAATCCGGCCGCCGTTTGCGAACCGACTCGAGAGCCTCTTCGCCGGTCTTGGCCTCGGTGATCACGTATCCCTGCGAACTGAGAGTTGTGCGCATCACGCGGCGAATCTGCGGCTCGTCATCCACCACCAGGATATTTGCGGCGTTCAATGGCTCTCCTTCCCGCCACGATCGACAGGCAGCGTGAAGGCAAACACCGAACCGTGACCGAGCTGGCTGGTCACGCCGATCGTCCCGTGCTGCGCGACTATCAAAGCCTTCGCGATGGGAAGACCCATGCCCGTCCCACGCACCAGGTAACGCTGGTCTTTGCCTCGATAGAATTTGTCGAAGATCATGGTTTGTTCGAAATCATCGATTCCGGGGCCGCGGTCGGAGACGCTGGTGGTAACGGTGTCTCCCGTCAACTCGGCGGTGATGGTGATGGGCTGATCCTTCGCGGAATAGAGGTTAGCATTGTCAATCAATTGCACCAGGGCTTCTTCGGCGCGTTCGCTGTCGGCTCGCACCGCCGGAAGGTCCGCGGCAATGCGCAGGTCTACCGGGCGCCCGCTGAGAGACGCGCTGCAGTGTCCCAGAGCGCCGCGGATGATTTCCTCAATCGGGACGGCCGCGAGGTCCAGAGCGATTTCGCCAGCCTCGAGCTTGGCCATCTCGCCGGCTTCTTCGACCAAGCGGTTCAAGCGGTCACACTCCTCGTTAATGATAGAGAGAAGCTCGTGTGTCTGCGTTGCACCGGAGGAATGCGACGAGAGCAAGCTGCTCACCGCGGCCTTCATCGAGGTCAGCGGCGTGCGAAATTCGTGGGTGATCGAATCCAGGAGCGCGGATTTGAGCCGCTCGCCTTGTCGCTCTGCTTCGGTCTGGCCGAGTTGCTCGACGGCGCGTGCTCGCTCAATGGCAATCGCCACCAGCGTGCTGATGGCGTCCAATGATTGCCGCGAAAGTTGCGATCCTGAAATTCCGAGGCTGCCTATAGGTCGTACGCCCAGGCGAATGGGAATGAAGTATTGGCCTTGCTGCGCGTCCGCAGAGATCTCATCGAGCAAAAAGGCCTTTTTCATCTTTTCTTCATCGAGATGAGCCGCACCAAATCCGGAGCGGTAAAATTTGTCCTTCTGCGGGAGAAACAGCGCGGCTGCGCCTGCTTCAAAGCTTTCGACGATGTAATCGGGGATGGCGTTCATCAATTGGATGACATTGCCTTCGCCGAGGAGTTTGCGGCTGAACTGGTACAGGCGCTCAACCTCGCGCCTGCGCTGGTGCGCTTCATCCGCCTCGGTACGGATGCGCGAGGAAAGCTGGCTCCCCATAATCGAGGAAACCAGGAAGGCAAACAGTGCGACCCAGTTTTGTGGATCGGCGATCGTCAACGTCCCTACCGGCGGCAAGAAGAAATAATTGAAAGCCACCACCGCCGCGAGCGACATGGCCACGGAAACGGCCATTCCCCACACTGCCGAAACTGCTAGAATTGCCAGCAGAAACGAAAGTGCCACGGTCGTTTGGTTCACGTGCAATATTTGGCGGTAGAACAAGGAAATGCCGGCGACCACGGTCAGGGACACGGCTATTCCCATGATCCGGCCGGCTAGGAATCTCTGCATCGCTACATTCTAGCGCATGCTGAAAATTCGACGAGGAGAACATAAGTCTTGCCCAAGAAGCCAGAAGAGTGGCTGCAAGTCGCTTCCCCGCCGCAAAAAACGCGCGGGATTTTCAAGCTTTTCCTAGGCTATGCCCCAGGCGTGGGCAAGACCTTCAGCATGTTGAGCGAGGCTCTGCGCCGGCGTAGCCGCGGCGAAGACGTCGTAGTCGGAGTGGTCGAGACCCACGGGCGCAAAGGCGTCGAAGAGCTGGTCGCGCAAATGGACCACGTACCCCGCAAAAAGATCGAATACAAGGGTACGGTGTTCGAGGAGATGGATGTCGACGCAATTCTGGCCCGCCACCCGGAAGTCGTGTTGGTAGACGAACTCGCGCACACTAACATCCCCGGCAGCAAGCACCGCAAACGCTACGAAGACGTCCAGGAATTGCTGGCGGCAAAGATCGACGTTGTCTCCACGCTGAATATTCAACACATTGAGAGCATTGCTCCCGTGGTGCGGTCCATCACAGGAGTCGTTGTGCGAGAGACTGTGCCGGACTGGGTGCCGCTCACCGCTTCGGAAACGGTTATGGTGGACCTCACCCCTGAGGCGCTGCAGAACCGCATGAAGCGCGGCGACGTGTACAGCAGTGAGAAGGTGGAGCGCTCGCTCAGTAATTTTTTTCGCCGCGGGAATCTCATTGCGCTTCGCGAACTCGCGCTGCGGCAAGTTGCCGAGCAAGTCGACCGCAGCCTGGAGTCCTACATGGAGGCGCAGGACATCCGCAAAAACTGGGGCGTGCGCGAGCGCATGGCGGTTTGTATTTCCTCGAATCCCGCTGGGCAATACCTGATTGCGCGCGGCGCGAGAATGGCCCGCCGCATGGATGCGGAATTGTATGTCGTTCACGTGGATCGCGAATTCGGCCCCAAGGAATCGAATCAAAGTGCGCTGGCGGCCAACCTGCGCTTCGCTGAGAGCCTGGGGGCGAAAGTGATTCGCTTAAAGGGGCGCAGCGTGGCGGACTCGGTGGCCGACTTCGTGCGGGCAAAACACATTACACATGTGATCTTTGGAAGGGCACCCATCCACGACTGGCGGAAGTATCTGTATTTGTCCGCGGTGCATCGCTTTTTGCGAGAGTCGCCGCCGGTCGACGTTCACATCGTCACACAGGAGCCCGAAGACTAGGCGGTTACCAAGCGCCAGCCCAGCAGCGTGCCGGCACTGGCGATTTGCACCGGAGAAGCGCCTCCAACGTGTACCCGCAACAGCCGCGCGAAAAGCTCCGGATGCGCGGCCAGCGCAGAAATTGTCCGTCCTCGCAGCCGTGGGCGGCTATCGAGCAACACCATTAGGCGCGCCATGCGCGTCGGCCGTCGCGCGAGCTTCCGGTGCGCTTGCTGATAGGCCGCGAGGTCTCCCGCCTGCATCGCGGCGGCAAGCGCGGACGCCTGCCGGAAGCTCAGGTTGAGCCCATCGCCGGTAATGGCGTCGACGCTTCCGGACGCATCACCGACCAGCGCGACGCTGCCGCGATAGACGCTTTTCAGTTGACGTGTCACCGTGACGGCCCCACGTTCCGCTCGCGTGCACGTGGCATGTTCTAGGCGCGTGGCCAATCCGGGAAGTTCCTCCGGCAGCGAGGACAAACGCACTCCCGGACGGCGGGAAACCAAAACAACGCAAACGGACTCTTTTCCCACGGGAGTCACGTAAGCCTGTAGGCCTTCTCCCCAGTAGATCTCAACGTGCTCGGACCAGGGCTCAACGCGATAATGCGCCCGGCTTGCGTACCGGTATGCACCATCTTCGCGATCGTTCAACCCATACCATTGGCGCACTCGAGAGCGGACGCCGTCCGCGCCGACAACCCAGCGCGCGCGAATCACTCCGCCGCCGATGAGGGCCCCGTCCTCGTGAATCCCTACGACCGGTGTTCTCCAAAGAAAGCGAACGCCTACGCTCTGCGCTTTTTCCAGAAGGATTTGGTGAAGCGCTACTCTACGGACACCTATTCCGTGTGCCTTTGGGAAATCTGCTTCCGCACTCGTGCCGCGCTCCCAAAAGCGAATTCCACGGAAAGGAAAACCGTCGGACGCGCTTAAGCTAACGCCAAGATCCTGTAATGCGGAAACAGTGTCGGGCATCAGGCCTTCACCGCAAGCTTTGTCGATCGGCGGTCTTGCGCCGTCGGCGACCGTGACGTCAAAGCCACGCTGGCGTGCGGCTATTGCGGCGGCAAGGCCTGCTGGGCCCCCGCCAATTATGAACACGTCCGTGTTCCTGTTCATGCAACTCCCGGTCGGCCGCTCCCCGGCAGAATAATCCCGCGCTGGCTGGATCCCATGGCACAAAGAGAAGCGTTTCCCTTAGATTGCCGCTTCGCTGAAATACGATGTACGGAAAGCATCAACAAATTGTCAAACACTTGTCTCGCCCGCTTGCGACCCTCCCATCAACAAAAGATGCCGCCTTCTTTGCAAAAGATACAATCGGCTAGGCCGCAGCGGATGTAGAGATAAGAACGATTTATCGTAACGCATATTAGTATTAATTTGACTGATTGCTGCGCCTCGCCTATGCTCTTTTCCCCGGTGGAAAGGCGTGTCCCCGCGTTCGCGGCTGTCATGGAATGCGGCGGCTCGCTCCAACGTCGGTCCGTAATATAACAAAGAAGCGCAAGGAGACTCGCATTGACGCAGCCGCTGCCGAAGCCGCGCAGCCACACCCTCATCGACGGCGCCAGTCGCGCCGGCGCCCGCGCCATGCTCCGCGCTTGCGGGCTTCGCGATGAAGACTTCGCCAAGCCGCTGGTGGGTGTGGCCAACACCTGGATCGAGATCGGGCCGTGCAACTACCACCTGCGCGAACTCGCTGGACATGTAAAGGCCGGCATTCGCGCCGCGGGTGGCACGCCACTCGAATTCAACACGGTGTCCATCTCGGACGGCATCACTATGGGCACGGAGGGGATGCGCACGTCTCTGGTAAGCCGCGAAGTGATTGCGGACTCTATCGAGTTGGTTTCTCGCGGCAATCTCTTCGACGCGTTGATCGTTTTGGTCGGCTGCGACAAGACCATTCCCGGCGGCGTTATGTCGTTGGCCCGGCTCAATATTCCCGGACTCATTCTGTACGGCGGCTCCATCGCCCCGGGCCAATTCGAGGGCCACAACGTAACCATTCAAGATGTCTATGAAGCGATTGGGAAACACGCCCGCGGCGGAATCACCGACGCACAACTCAAATCGCTGGAGACCGCCGCTTGTCCCGGAGCCGGCGCGTGCGGCGGCCAATTCACGGCTAACACTATGGCGCTGGTCTGCGAATTTCTGGGCATTGCGCCGATGGGATTGTCCAGCGTTCCGGCCACCAATGCCGCGAAAGGGAATGCGGGATATCGCGCTGGCGAAATGGTCATGGACCTTCTTCGCCGCGACATCACGCCATCCAAGATCATTACCAAATCAGCGATCGAAAACGCCATTGCGGGGGTCGCCGCTACGGGCGGTTCCACGAATTCCGTTCTCCATCTGCTGGCCATCGCCAGCGAGGCGAAGATTCCTCTCTCTATAGACGATTTCGACCGCATTAGCTCGCGCGTTCCCCTCCTGGCGGACCTGAAGCCGGGCGGCCGCTTCGTAGCCACCGATCTTTATGCTGCGGGAGGTACCGCGCTAGTGGCGAAGCGCATGCTTGAAGCTAAATTGCTTCACGGCGAAAGCCTTACCGTCACCGGACGCACTCTCGCCGAGGAAGCAGCGGCGGCCAAGGAAACGGAGAAACAAGAAGTTGTGCGCAAGCTCGATTCTCCGCTCAAAACCACCGGCGGCTTGGTCATCTTGAGGGGCAATATTGCGCCGGAAGGCTGCGTGCTGAAAGTTGCCGGCCACAATGTGCAGACCTTCAGTGGCCCTGCGCGAGTCTTCGACAACGAAGAAGCCGCTTTTGCCGCTGTGGAGAATGGAAGCATCAAGGCCGGCGATGTTGTTGTGATCCGCTACGAAGGGCCGAAGGGCGGCCCTGGAATGCGCGAGATGCTCCAGGTAACTGCAGGGCTAGTCGGCGCGGGGCTCGGCGATTCAGTCGCTCTGCTAACCGACGGACGCTTTTCCGGCGCCACACACGGACTCATGGCCGGCCACGTCGCACCTGAAGCCGCGAATGGCGGCCCCATCGCTGCGATAAACGACGGCGACATCATTGCCTTCGATATTCCGAAGCGCACGCTCAACGTTAAGCTTACTGACGCCGAAATCCAGCGTCGCCTCTCCACCTGGCGAGCGCCTCAGCCGCGCTACACCAGCGGTGTAATGGCGAAGTATGCCCTGCTCGTCTCGTCGTCGTCGTTGGGAGCCATTACCGCCGTGCCTAAGACATTTTCAACCGCGGCTCAAACCGTCTCGAGGACATCATGAAGCTCACGGGAGCGGAAATTCTCTGCGAATCGCTGACCAAACTCGGCGTGCGCCACATTTTTGGCTATCCAGGCGGCGCGATTCTTCCGGTGTACGACGCGCTTGGCAAGTCCAAGCTGCATCACATCCTCGTGCGCCACGAACAAGGCGCAACACACATGGCCGATGGCTACGCGCGAGCCAGCGGCGGAGTCGGCGTGGCCATGGCCACCTCTGGCCCCGGCGCGACGAACATGGTGACCGGCATCGCCACAGCCATGCTGGACTCCTCGCCAGTGGTTTGCATCACGGGCCAGGTCAGCAGCAAGCTGCTCGGCTCCGACGCCTTCCAGGAAATCGACATCACCGGCATCACCATGCCGATCACCAAACACAATGTGGTGGTCTCGCGCGCTGACGATATCGCGCGGACCGTCCGCGAAGCTTTCTTGATCGCTAATTCCGGCCGCCCCGGCCCGGTGCTTGTCGACATCACCAAGGACGCGCAGCAGGCCTCCTGCGATTTCAACTGGGACGCTTCCACGCCGCAGCTTCCGCCCAAGCGCCAGCGCATCAATTACGACCAAGCGGAGTTTGAGCGCGCCGTCGAGCTTCTCAACACTGCCAAACGCCCGCTCATCCTGGCAGGCCATGGCATCATGGTTTCCGGCGCGATGCGCGTCTTCGAGCAGTTCGTCCACGCCGGCAACCTGCCTGTGGCCATGACCCTCCTTGGGATTGGCTGCTTCCCTGCCAGCGATCCTCTTAACCTCGGCATGATGGGGATGCACGGAGAAGCGTGGGTCAATCACGCCATTCAGGAAGCTGATCTGCTCATCGCCGTCGGTATGCGCTTCGACGATCGCGTCACCGGCGATCTGCGCACCTACGCCAAAGAAGCCCGTAAGATTCACATCGAGATTGACCGCTCCGAGATCAACAAGAACGTGAAGGTGGACTCCGCTCTTGTCGGCGATGCGCGCGAAGTTCTTGAACAGCTTCTCCCGCGGTTGGAACACCGTGAACGGAACGATTGGCTCGGCCATATCCGCGAACTCAAGGGTGATTCGGCGGTCCGCGACATCCAGGGCCTGCCCGACAACGGCCACCTCTACGCCGCCCACGTCATCAACGATTTGTGGAAAGAAACGCGTGGCGAAGCCATCGTCGTTACCGACGTCGGCCAGCACCAGATGTGGGAAGCGCAGTATTACCACCACAATCAGCCGCGCACGCTGGTGACTTCCGGTGGTCTCGGTACCATGGGCTTCGCTCTGCCTGCCGCGATCGGCGCAAAATTCGCCAAGCCTGAATCCGATGTCTGGGTAGTTGTGGGCGATGGCGGGTTCCAGATGACCATGTGCGAGCTGGCTACGATCGTGCAAGAAAAAATCAAAATCAACATCGCCATCATCAACAATGGCTTTCTCGGAATGGTTCGCCAGTGGCAGGAATTTTTCTACGACAAGCGCTACGTAGCCACACCGCTGGTCGCGCCGGATTTTGCCGCGCTCGCAAATGCCTTCGGCATTCGCGGCGAACGTATTACCTCGCGGACCGAAGTCATTCCTACGATTCGTTCTGCCCGTGAATCGTCAGAGAGCGTGCTGATCGATTTCCGCGTGGAGCAGGAAGACTCCGTCTACCCCATGGTGCCCGCGGGCGGCGCGCTGCACGAAATGATACGCCGGCCGGACAGCCCGCTCGTGGAAACAGCTACGGAGCCCTGATAGGGAGTTTATGCAAACACTTGTCGCTTATGTGGAGAACAAGCCCGGCGTCCTGAACCGCGTTGCCTCACTGGCTCGCCGTCTCGCCATTAACATCGATTCGCTGACGGTCGGGCCGACGGAAAATGAAGAAATCGCGCGCATGACCATCGTCGCCCACACTGACGAAAAGGGCGCGCATCGTCTCGAGGCCAGCCTCGAAAAGCTCGTCGATGTGCTGCTTGCCGAAAATATCTCCGAGCGTTCTTTGCTCGAACGCGATCTCGCCCTCATCAAAGTGTCCGCCGATCAGCAATCGCGCCCGCACCTGATGGAGCTCATCAAAGTGTTCCGCGCCCGCGTAATCGATGTCGCGCCGGAGTCACTCATCCTGGAAGTTTCCGGCACCGTGGACAAGATCGATGGCCTCCTCGAAGTGCTCCGACCCTTCGGCGTTCTGGAAATGGCGCGCACCGGCCGCATCGCCATGACTCGCGGCAGCGACCTGCTGCGTCCACCGACAGCGCCGTCGAAATCCGGCGAGACACAACCTGCGGTGACAGCAACTAAGTAAGATTCCTCAACCTCGAAAGGGAAAAGAATGGCAAATCTCTATTACGACAATTCCGCGGACCTCGCCCTGATTCAGGGCAAGAAGGTCGCGATCATCGGCTACGGTTCGCAGGGTCACGCGCATGCCCTGAATCTTCGCGACAGCGGCGTCTCCGTACGTGTCGGCTTGCAGCCAGGCAGCGCTTCAGCTTCCAAAGCGCAAAAAGAAGGCTTGACCGTCAACACGCCCGCCGAAGCTGCGGCCTGGGCAGACGTAATCATGATTCTGGCGCCGGACACGAAGCAGCCCAAGCTCTATCGCGATTCCATCGCCCCGAATCTCACAGCCGGCAAAACGCTGATGTTCGCGCACGGCTTCAATATTCGCTTCGGTTCGATTAAGCCGCCCGCCTCCGTCGATGTCTCCATGATCGCTCCCAAGGCCCCCGGCCATCGCGTTCGCGAAGTATTTGCCGAAGGTGGCGGCACTCCCGCACTCCTCGCTGTCGAGCAGGACGCCTCCGGAAAAGCAAAGGCGCTCGCTCTTTCCTACGCGAAGGGGCTCGGCTGCACGCGCGCCGGCGTCCTTGAAACCACCTTCACCGAAGAAACTGAGACTGACCTCTTCGGCGAGCAAGCGGTCCTGTGCGGCGGCGTCAGCGAACTAATCAAAGCCGGGTTCGAAACGCTGGTTCAAGCAGGGTATCAACCCGAGGTCGCCTACTTTGAATGCCTGCATGAGTTAAAGCTGATTGTCGACCTGATCTATCGCGGTGGACTCAGCTACATGCGCTATTCGGTCAGCGACACCGCCGAGCAGGGAGACTACTCTGCGGGCCCAAGGATCATCACCCAGAAGACCCGCGAGGAAATGCGTAAAATCCTGGCCGAAATCCGTGACGGCAGCTTCGCCAAAAAATGGATCGAAGAAAACGAAAAGGGCTGCCCCAATTTCTTGGCAACCCGGCAACGCGAGCAAACCCATCCTATCGAACAGTTGGGGCCCAAGCTTCGCGCCATGATGCCGTTCCTCCAGCCGGTCGTCGCTCCCGGACTGGCCACCAAGGCAGCAACTTCAGAGAAATAGCAGGGATACTTCTTTTGCCGCCGCTGCCAAATTTGCACAAGCGGCGTTGACATACAAATCTTTTTGCGCAATTCTCTCGCCGCATGAAGAAGACAGCCGCTCACAGTCAGACATCCGCGATCAATCTTCCAGAGCGCATCGACCAACTCAGTGCGAAGCGCCAGGAAATCATTCGTCCCATCCTCGAGCATCCGCGCGAATACGTGCTCCTCAGCGTTCGTGCCACGGCCAAGCGCCTGCACACCGACCCCGCCACGGTCGTGCGCATCGTTCGAGGGCTCGGCTTTTCCAGCTACCGAGAATTCCAGCATCACTTGCACGAACTCTCGCTCGCTTTCGCCACTTCGCTCGATACCATGCAAGCGGTCAGCCACGATTCCAACATGCCCGCCTATGTGCGTGATTCACTCGGTCAGGACCTAAAAAATCTCCAGGGCTTGAAAAACAGCTTGGACGCACAACGCCTCGCCTCCGTGGCCAAACGCTTCTACGAGGCGCGCCGCATCGTTCTTCTCGCCAGCGATTTGGCCGCCATCCTAGCGGAATACTTGGAATATCAAATCAGCCTTCTCGGGCTGCCCATATTTTCAGCAACCTCCGCGGGCCGCATCACGCACCTCGTTCGCGCGGTCACCAAGCAGGATCTAGTTGTGGCCATCACCTTCCGCCGCGGCCTTCGCCAGACCGTCGAAGGCGTTCAGCAAGCGCGCGCCCACGGGGCTTACTGCATCGGCGTCTCCGACACCTACCTTTCTCCTCTCGCCCGCGAATGCGATGAACTTTTCATCGCCTCCACGGAGTCCACCTCTTTTGGGGCCTCCTACGTCGCCCCTATCTCTTTGCTGAACGCAATTCTCGCCGCCTGCGCGCAGTACCGCCGTCCGCACACCCTCGCTCTCCTCAAAGAAATCGCCGAGGAACAGCGTAAAGGCTTTCGCTGGTATAGCAGCTAGCCGTTTCCAAACGCCAACGGAGGCGCTCCACGATTCCGCCTCCCGAACCGGCCGCGAGTCGGTTATCATGTCGGCCGTTCTATGAAACAAATGTTGCGCAACGAGAGATGCCGCTCGATCTCCGCCATCTCCATTTCTCTAGTCGCTCTCTCCTTTTCTCTTTTCGCCGCCCCCGACCTTGCACAAATCCCCTCGTTCGCTTTTCCGGGCGACAAACCGGCGGACATTTCACGGGCATGGAAATCCCTGATTGGCGAGTACGGGCCGGAACAAGCCTCGTTTGTGGTTCTGGAAAAATCCGGCAACTTGGTCCTACGCGAAAATGATGGTACGGAAATCAATCTGCAACCTGCGCCTGGCGGCAGTTTCACGCTTAGCAAGCCGCCCGGCGCGCCCTTGCCAGTTTACTTTGGCCCAGGGGTAAAAGGTCGTGCTGCAAGCATTTCACTCGCCGACCTCACGTTTCCACGGCGGAAGCTTGGCCCTGAGGAAGGCCAAGTCTTCCGAATCCAACTAACGCGCTCGATAGACGACCTTCGCCAGGAAGCGCTGGCCGCCTCGCCTCCTCACGAGGATGGCCAGTTCCGGAGTCCCGATCTCACCGACCTGGCTTCACTCGACCCCAGCGTACATCTCGACATCCGCTACGCAACCTCCGACGATTTCCTCGGCACGCCGGTATACACGCAAGCGCGCGCCTTTCTCCAGCGCCCCGCGGCTGACGCCCTACTGCGTGCACTGCTTCACCTCAAACGCTTTGGCTACGGCTTACTTATCCACGACGCTTATCGTCCGTGGTACGTAACGAAAATTTTCTGGGACGCAACACCGCCCGAGGGCAAGATTTTTGTCGCTGATCCCGCGCAGGGTTCGCGACACAATCGCGGCTGCGCCGTCGATCTCACGCTGTACGAACTGAAAACCGGCAAGCCCGTCCAGATGCCCGGCACGTACGACGAGATGTCCTCGCGCTCGTTCCCTGATTATCCCGGCGGGACTTCGCTGCAGCGCTGGCATCGCGACTTGCTCCGCTGGGCCATGGAATCGGAAGGCTTCACCGTGTATGAGCACGAATGGTGGCATTTCGATTTCAAGGATTGGCACGAGTACGCCATTATGAATGTGCCGTTCGAGAAATTACAATTCAGCGATAAGCAGGTTCGGTAGACCGCCGGATCACGGCCTTGGAGGAACACATCTTGCCCGATCACGCCCGAAAGCTGTTTGTGTCTTGTGCCGCTACAGCGCTGCTGCTTCTATCGGCGCATACGCCGCGCGTTCGCGCGCAATCCTCCGCGACGCTGGCGGAACGCATTCAGAAAGTCATGAACCGCCCCGAATTCGCGCACGCAAACTTTGGAATCAAATTTGTCTCGTTGGACACCGGTAAGGTTCTTTATTCCCTGAACTCCAACAAGCTCTTTGTCCCTGCTTCCACGACCAAGCTATTGACCGAAGGTGCGGTACTCGCCAAGCTCGGAGCGGACTACCGCTTCCACACACGCATCTATCGCACGGCTCCTATCGACAAGAACGGCAAGCTCAAGGGCGATCTCGTCCTGGTCGCTAGCGGGGACCCTAATCTCTCAAATCGCATTCGCCCCGACGGCACACTGGCCTTTGTCGATGAAGATCACGCGTACAACGGTCCCGCCGTTGATGGCGATCCGCTCGCGGTTATCAAGCAGCTCGCGAAGGATGTCGCCGCCAAAGGCATCCGCAAAGTCGATGGCCGCGTACTCGTCGACTCCAGCTTATTCCCCGATGGCCCTCGCGAGGGCGGCACCAACGTCGTGATGTCCTCGATCATGGTGAATGACAATGTGATCGACCTCACGGTCACGCCTGCCGCTAAATCCGGCGATGCGGCAACTTTCACCTCCATACCGCAAACCTCTTACATCAAGTTTGTCGGCCGCGTGGCTACTGGCCCAACTGCCTCCAAACCCGACCTCGATATTTCCGACCTCGTGACCAACCCAGACGGCACTGTCACCGTCACCATAACCGGCAGCGCACCTCTGGGCGCACAGCCGACGACCGCCGCCTTCGCCGTGCCCTCCCCGACGATATTTGCGCAAACAGTGTTCAGCGAAGCCCTTTCTGCAGCGGGAATCTTGGTCAAGCCGCCGAAACATCCTGCGGCACCCGATTTCCCCGCGCTCGCGCGCCTATACATCCCGGAGAATCAAGTCGCCGAACATGTCTCGCTCCCGCTCGCGGAAGAAATCAAGGTAACGCTCAAGGTTAGCCAGAACCTTCACGCCGGCATGGGACCTTACCTGCTCGGCACTCTGGTTGCAAAGAGCAACAAGGATCCTCTTCAGGCCGGATTTGCGACCGAGCGCGCTTTCTTGCAAGAAGCCAAGCTCGATCGCTCCGGCATCTCGCAGGGCGACGGAGCTGGCGGCGACTGGGCCGACCTCTTCAGCCCAGATTTCATGTGCAGCTATCTCACCTACTGGACCAGTCGCCCCGATTACCCCGTCTTTTTCAAAGCGCTGCCGATCCTCGGAAAGGACGGAACGCTGGCAAAAATTCAAACCGCCAATCCCGGCGCCGGGCACGTTTTCGCAAAAACTGGGACCTTCGGTTCGGAAGATCGGCTCAACGCGAACATGATGCTGAACGGCAAGGGTCTGGCCGGCTACGTAATCACCGCGAGCGGTCAAAAAATTGCTTTTGCCGCCTACGTCAATCACGTTTCGCTGCCGCCCGACCCCGGTTCCGCTCAATCCGTCGCCGGACAAGCGCTCGGCGAAATCGCCGCAGCCGCGTACGACGCCCCGCTCGAAAGCGTTTCCACGTCTGATGAGTACGACCTCATCATCCGCCACGGCCACCTCATCGATGGCACAGGCAATCCCTGGTATGCCGCCGACGTGGCCATCAAGAGCGATCGCATCGCCGCCATCGGCGACCTACGAGCCGCTCACGCTAAGCGAGAGATCGATGCTTCCGGCCGCATCGTCGCTCCGGGTTTCATCGACATGCTCGGCCAATCGGAATTTTCTCTCCTGCTCGACAACCGCTCTATCAGCAAGCTCGCACAAGGCATTACGACGGAAATCACCGGGGAAGGCGGCTCTATCGCGCCGCAAAACGAAAAGACCATCGCGTCCATCAAGCCTATGCTTGAGCACTACAAATTCACACTCGATTGGACCACCCTCGATCAATACGCTCGCCGCCTCGAAAAACAAGGCACACCGCTGAACATCGGCACCTACGTCGGTTCGGCACAAGTCCGCGAGGCCATCATTGGCGATGACGATCGCGCGCCCACCGCCGCCGAACTTGCGCAAATGCAAGCCCTCGTCGAGCAGGCGATGAAGGATGGCGCGCTGGGTATTTCCAGCGCCTTGATCTATCCGCCCAATATCTACGCCAAGACCGACGAGCTAATCGCGCTGGCAAAAGTCGCCTCGAACTACGGCGGCATCTACGCCACGCACATGCGCAGTGAAGGCGCCTCGGAAGCGGCCGCGCTCGCGGAAGCCATTCGCATCGGCCGCGAAGCAAATCTTCCCGTCGAAATCTTCCATCTCAAGGTGAGCGGCAAGCCTCGCTGGGGCAACATGAAAATCGTCGTGGCGACGATTCAAGCTGCTCGTGACTCCGGCCTCGACATCGCCGCTGATATGTATCCCTACGTTGCCGGCGCCACAGCCCTGGCCTCCGCTCTGCCACCGTGGGCTGCCGACGGCGGCGCGGCAAAGCTCCTCGAACGCATCAAGGATCCCGCGATTCGCGTGCGTATCAAGAAAGACCTCTCCGGCAATCACCCCGATTGGGAAAATCTCTTTTACGATTGCGGAGGCGCCGCTGGCGTGCTCATAGCTTCAGTCCAAAAGCCCGAGCTAAAGCAGTGGGAAGGCAAAACGGTCGAAGAAGTCGCCAAGGCTTGGAAAAAGTCACCGGAAGACACGCTGATGGATTTCGTTCTCGCCGACAACGCGCAAACGGGCGCGATCTATTTCATGGCCAGCGAGGAAGATCTCAAGACCGGTCTCTCGCAGCCCTGGACCAGCATCGGTCTCGATTCTAATGAAGTATCGCTGGACGGCCCGCTATTCGAGCCGCACACTCATCCGCGGGGCTTTGGCTCCATGCCGCGCTTCCTCGGCCGCTACGTCCGCGATGAGCACCTCATGCCGCTGGAGGCCGCGATTCGCAAAATCACATCTCTACCTGCGCAACGCGAGCATCTTAACAACCGCGGCCTGCTCAAGCCCGGCTACTTCGCCGATATCACGATTTTCGATCCTGTCAAAATCATCGACCGCGCCACCTACAACAATCCGGCGCAATTACCTGAAGGCGTGGATTTCACGATCGTCAACGGTCAAATTGAATTCGAACAGGGCAAGCTGACGGGAGCAACAGCGGGTCTCTTCTTGCGGGGTCGCGGTTGGCACCCCACAACCGATTGAAAGTGCATCATAGCTACGGCGCCGGGCAAGAACCTGTAGCGCAGGGCGGAGTCTTCGCAGCCCTGCGGCTTTTTCTGGGTTTTTTCTGGGTTTTTTCTGTAGCGCAGGGCGGAGTCTTCGTAGCCCTGCGGCTTTTTCTGTAGGTCAGCTCAGGGACGTTTTTCCCAGCGCCGCCACTCGCCGTTCATAAGTCATTTCGCACCAGCCATGCTTTCCGTGGTAGCGAAACACAATCTTGTGTCCGGGCTCAATTTTGGCCCGCGAGCGCACGGAAGAATCGGACAGCTCTACCCACTCGCCATTCACCAGGTAGCTGCCTTCCCAGCCGCGCAGCTCGAATCTCCCGTCATTCTTCAGCGTCAGCGGCGCCGCTGTGCACGGTACAACCTTTCCGCGCACTTTCGCTTGCGCGCACTGGTAGCGCCCGGAAACATCGATGGTCTGACCCGCGCTCGTGCGAGGCAACAGAAAGCAGACGATTGAAACCGCGACAATGCTGGAGACCTTCAGGGCTAGACTCGGCCTCATTGTGGCCCTCCGGCACCAGGTGCGTCGCTGCGGGACGCCTACCTGGCCGCAGGTACAGGTTGCACGTACCATACCAAGCATCGCACGCGCTATATTACTGAGCACACAAGACTTACAAGGTGTGCCCATCGGTACAGGCCACTTCGCGGAACCGCTCTTTCCTCTCGGCGGCGCGCCAAATGGAACTATTTTGCAGTTTTCTCCGCACCCGCATCGGCCGTGTTTTCATGCTAGTAGGGAAGTTCTGCGGCCGCTTGCCCATCTTTTCGGGGGTCCGATGCCCCATAATTCACACCCGCCGCAAAGTCCCGCAGCACCGCCTGCCCTCCACCGACCGCTTCCGAAAACGTGCCCAGCACTTGAATCTTGTGCCCCTTGCCGCCTAATTCGTTGCGCGTCGCGGCAGAGAAGCGGTTCTCCATCATCACGTCGCAGCCACCAAATGTATATTTCGTGAACCGCGGCACCTCCAGCGCGGCCTGGATATTCATTTTGAAGTCCGCAATATTCGCCATGAACTGCGCGTGGGCCTGCGATTGGTTCCAGCCGCCCATGACTCCAAACGCCATTCGTGTATCGCCCTTTTGCGCGAACCCGGGAATAATCGTGTGCCGCGGCCGCTTGTGTCCTGCCAGCGCGTTCGGCGAACTCGCGTCCAAAGTAAAAAGCCCCCCGCGATTGTGCAGCACAAAGCCTGTGCCCGGGGCCACGATCCCCGAGCCAAACGAGGAGTAATTGCTCTGGATCAGCGAAACCATATTCCCGTCGCGGTCGACCACGCTCAAGTACGTCGTATCGCTGCCGGCTGGCAATTCTCCCGCCGTAACGTCGCACTTCGCCTTCTCCGCATCGATCAATTGCGCGCGTTGCTTCGCCCATTCTTTCGAAAGCAACGTCGCCACCGGCAACTTCTGCCCGCGTGGATCGGCGATGTATTTCGCCATGTCGGCGTATGCCAGTTTTTTCGCCTCGATCATCGCGTGCAGCGCCTTGGCCGAGCCAAACCCAGCCTGCCCAATCGGAAATGTCTCCATGATGTTCAACATTTCCAACGCCGCAATTCCCTGCCCGTTCGGCGGCATCTCGTAGACAGTCCAGTCCCGGTAAGTGGTCGAGATCGGCTCCACAAATTCGCTCGAGTACTCCGCCAAATCCTGCGCCGTCATCGTCCCGTTGTGATGCCTCATCACCTCCAGAATCTTTTTCGAAATCTCTCCTTTGTAGAAAGCGTCGCGCCCGTGCTCCGCAATCTGCTGCAACGACCACGCTAAATCGGCATTGCGAAATACTTCACCGACCTTCGGCGCGTGATCCGCTGGCAAGTACACTCTTGCCGCTGCATCGTCGCTCCGCAACAGATCCACCGCGTCCGCCCAATACAATGCTGTCCATTCCGGCACAGGAAATCCCTCTTGCGCCATCCGGATCGCCGCCGCCAAATCCTCTGCCAGCTTCTTTCGTCCAAACTTATCCGCCAGCTTCTGCCACCCATCCACCGCTCCAGGCACGGTAATCGCATGCACTCCATGTTGCGGCATGTCGCGAAGTCCCTGCTTGTGCAGAAACTCAATCGTCAACGCCTTTGGAGCCCAGCCGCTCGCATTCAATCCATAAAGCTTGTTCGCCTTCGCATCGTAAACAATCGCAAACAGGTCGCCGCCGATGCCATTCATCATCGGCTCAACCAATCCCATCATCGCGTTCGTCGCAATCGCCGCATCCACCGCATTCCCGCCGCGCTCCAGCATGCGCACGCCGGCCTGCGCCGCCAGCGGCGATTCCGCGGCCACAATCCCGCCCCGCGAAATCACCATGGACCTTCCCTGCGACCTGTCCTGCGCAAGAATCGGCGTACTCATAATCGTCGTCGCCAGAACATACCCCCAAACGGGCAGCCGTCGCGAAATTTGCATGCCCCCTCGATTCTTCGCGCCCATTTCCCCTTCACACCGCGCGCACTCTATCGCGGACGTAGCGCCTCCGCAAGCGCGCAAAATCCCGGCCGAATACTTGAATTTTAGTAGTGGTTCAGTTTCCGGAAATGTTTAGTTAGGGACGTTTCCCACTGTTCGAGCGAGTCAGGGTTCCTGGGTCCGTCATGAGTACAACGGCGATGGCAACCGCGACATAGCTCAATGCGACGATTACGGCGCTACCTCCCACCATCGGCATCAGATCAACTGTGATGTTATGCGCAGCGTGCGCCACCATCACGAGGAAGAGACTCCCCTTCGTGCTGTTATAAATCCATGCGTAAATGACCGCCGTCGCGATGAGCCTGAGGTATTGCGTCACGATCACGTTGGTAAGACTCATGCAGTGACAAATCGGCAGAATCCAAAGATGAAATGTGCCCCAAACGAGCCCGATGAGAATGCTTGCCTTGAGTGCGCCATAGCGCTTCTGCAATCGTGGCTGAGCAAAACCCCGCCAGCCGAACTCTTCGCCAATAGTCCCGGCGAGCACTCCCATAACACTAAAGAACAACGAACCAGGAAAAAATCCCGAAAGTGGAAGCAAGACTATCCAGTGCTGCAGCGGTGAACCACCCAAAACAAGATTGACTGCTTCATCGAGTAGGAACAGGACCGCTGGCCCAAACACAGCGATTGCATACCAACCGATGCTCACGCGCCAGGTCCGCACTTGGCGCAATACGGAGCGCGCTCCGCCGCCCCCAGGAAAAAGCCAGGCGACCAAGAGTGCCGACAGCGTCGGCGTATAACCGACGAAGGTAAAACCCGCGATACAAAGGGCAAACAGCGGCGAGGACGGCGAAAGCTTGCCCAGCCCAGAGAGACTCACACCTCCGATGAGGAATGGGAGCAAACAAAGAAAGATCAAGAAAAAGAGCAGCACGACCCACGCGACAATCTGTCCGCCGTTCCATGTGTTCTCGCTGGCTGCCTTCGGGTTCTGCATGATTCCTCCTTCGCAGCCGACTAGTCTAGCGGCGCTTCTCGGGATTGTGCCCGAGTGACAGCGTACTCGGAAATGGGCGCGCAAATCGGAAACTGACCTATGTTATTGACATCGTAATCGTCAATCTGGTAGACTATTTTTGTTCAGTAGTGCGCCTCGCCGCCGCGAGACTCCCCAAAAATCCCAAATCTAATCTTTCTTTCTGGAGACTTCCATGTCCACCACTCGCTCCAAGGACTGTTCCTCGTTGTGTTCTTTCACCTTGCCCGATGGCCGCCACTGCCGTACTCCGCGGCGGGTCGGCCATCCGTACCTCGTGCGTTCCGCAACTTGTAGTGGCGGGTCTTCAGACCCGCCAGTGCGATGGCCGCGAGCGCCCTCTGTCATCACGAGAGCAGCGAGGGACCTGCTTTTCGCCAGTGTCACCACTTCCGGAGCCCCTGCGCGAGGGCATCGAATGCGTCTCGTGCCTCCGAATGCCACCGATTTTGTCCCTCACTAACTCCCTTTAGAATGAACACTTGCAAAACTGTGTGAAAACAAAGCACTTTAACTACCCGTAGAATCAACACTTGTGAAAAACCTAGGGGAGGGGGTACCTTGCCCAATCCCTACAGTCATCTCCAACGCAGGAGAGAAACAATATGTGGCAAATGTCGTTCGGTCTGCCTCGTGCAATCGCCTTAACGTTTGTCATGGCGTTCTGCTGCAACGCACAGACGTTGCAAATATGGCCTGGCGTAGCTCCAGGTTCCGAGACTTGGACCCAGAAGGAAAAGGTGGAAGCGAGTACTCCTATCGGAACCGTGGTTTTCAACGTAGTGACCCCGACTTTGACGGTCTACCTCCCTGAACGAACCAAGGCCACGGGAACCGGCATCATCATCGCCCCCGGCGGAGCTTTCGTGGCGTTGGCTATCGATTTGGAAGGCCACGATGTGGCGCGCTGGCTTCAGAACAAAGGCATTGCCGCGTTCGTGCTCAAGTATCGGATCATGGAAAAGCGTCAGGAAGGTATCCGCGAGATGAATATGGACGAAGCCGGCAAGTACGGCATCGCCGACGGAATTCAGGCCGTCAAAGTAGTTTGGCAGCACGCCGCGGAATGGGGCATTTCTCCGGGCAGAGTCGGCTTTATGGGTTTCTCGGCCGGCGCCATGGTGGCCAGCGGAGCTCTGCTCCAGCAGGATGCCGCCGCACGTCCAAACTTTGCTGCACCAATCTATGGTGGACCTTTTGGCGCAATGCCGGCCATTCCGGCAAAACTGCCGCCCATTTTTTTAGCATGGGCGCAGGACGACGCCTTGGTCCTCGACGCCGTGATTAAGTTTTACGACTCATTAAAATCGGCGGGCTACAAACCGGAAGTTCACATTTTCAGCGCTGGCGGCCATGGCTTCGGCATGCGAAAGCAGGGTACCAGCAGCGACCACTGGATCGACGAATTCTACTACTGGTTGGAAGCGCTGGGATTCACCAAGTCCGCAGCAAGATAAAGTTCGCACTGGCCAATGGATCTGTTCGCGGCACTGCTGACCGCGCCCGAACAGGCGTGTTGGCCCGACCGGACTTCCAGCGCGCATTCATCGCGGTAGTCCAAGAAGGGTTGCGGGCGGGACCCCGCAGGGCCCAGTTAGATACAGCCCTCATGGCCGGCCCTTGGGATTTCCGCCGCGAAGACATCCGCGTGGCCGTCCACCTCTGGCATGGCGAGGCGGACGCCAATGCCCCACCCGCCATGGGGCGCTACATGGCCGCAGCAAACAGCCACGCTTCCTTTTACCCGGGCGAGGGCCATTTGTCGCTCATCGCGAAACACATGGAAGAGATTCTGAACGTTCTCGCCGCCTGAGAACGGGGCAAATTTGTGGTGATCTGTCTTGGTGCCGGTTATTGAGATGCCAAATAGTTTCCTCGTACGGCGTTTGGACGTGATCCAGGCACAATCACCAAGTGTCTATGCATCGGTATTTTCAGCGGCAGTTTTATTCGGGGAGGTGGATGCGACTCAGCAGACTCTGGAAGCGGGGGTCGGATCGAAGTGGGTCGAATCGCGGATCCATTTTCAAGTAGCCTAGGAGCGTCGAGCGTTCGCGATAGGCCTCTTCGAGAGCTGCGAAGGCCCGTTCATTCTGGCCGAGGCCCAGATAAA
>Ga0209011_1000071_pt1 | contig 63194 bp, 62 predicted proteins | sample BlaSpr_A8_OM1_M3_FD_187986 | JGI IMG/M metagenome (GOLD analysis project Ga0209011, IMG submission 187986) | Forest soil microbial communities from Thunder Bay, Ontario, Canada - Black Spruce, Ontario site 2_A8_OM1_M3 (SPAdes) (version 2) | ecosystem: Environmental > Terrestrial > Soil > Boreal...
GAGAGCGGGGGTGGATTGCTGGAATGGAAGCTGAACCCGGTGGAGTTGCGGGAGCGGGGGAAGCATGGCGCAGTGCTGGGGGCAGGGCCGAAGAGGATAAGGCTGACGGCGTTGGAGTCTGGGGGTGAGGCCGAGGTTAGAGAGGAAGTGGTTCCCTATGCCAGTCCTGGATTGCCAGCGGCGAGCATTAGGCACTTTCAAAAGGGTGCGGAGGATCCCTCCACCCGTTTGCGCGCTAGCACGAAGGGGGATTATCTGCTTCTGCTGTTTGCGGATGAGCAAGCTGGGAGCCAATTTAGGCCAACTGCCGGGGGATTTGAGCTGACGTTGAACGGCGCGAGGCGCATTTTTGAAGTCAGCCAACAGGGAGCGAACATCCTCAACCTGCGAGACTGACCCGGAGACCAGCTAGGCAGGAAAAATTACGGGAGAAGTACACGGTCCTAAGTGCTGTGACCCTTTTTGAGCGGACCGTTGCCTACAATGATCACTTTGAAATGCACCAACGAATCAGCACTCCGCCTCTCCTGGGACCACACTACGAATGAAGTACGGACGATGAGAGCAGCGAAGCCGACTCAAGATCGAGGAAGATAAAGGCTCGCTGATGACTGCGCACAATCGAGGCTGGACATGCCGGTGACACCGGGCCCTCGAGGGCGTTGCGAGTTGCCTCGGCCTTCCGGAGCTCCGGAACACAACAGACTAGATTTTCCGAAGCTAATAACGCAGGCACTGTAATCGTCAGCGCCTCGCTGGGGACTGCTTCGAAAGTTGCGAAATGGCCTTCTCCTACTTGCTGGATTCGAGTTTTGTCGTCGAGGCTGATCCGTTTGATCGCAAGAGGATCGTTGAAATCGGCGAGATGCGGTTCATTGAAGGCAATATGCCCATTCTCGCCAAATCCGAGGAAGCATGCATCGAGTGGAGCTGATTGCAAGAGATGTTCATATCGACGAGACTCCGCGGCAAGATCAGTCACGTCCGCATTTAGGTAATTAACTCGGCCTGGATGTACGTGATTTACCAGATGCTCCTTGAGCCATCGGCGAAAACTTGCCGGATGCTCTACTCCCACTCCTACATATTCGTCCATATGGAAAACTTCGATGTTGTTCCATGCGACCTTCGGAGCTTGAACGAGAGCATGAATGAAGTTGTCCTGGGAGGGCCCAGTAGCGACGATGATGCGAGCGCAACCCCGATTTGCGATGGCGTCTCGCAATATGGAGGCAGCGTGTGTTGCCGCCGCTTCGCCCATATTCGCTTTTGTGGAAAAGACTCGAATCTGAGCTTTATCGAGTTGGAAGGTATGCAGTGGAGTCTCCATCTATACCTCTGAGTCTAAGAATTTAGGGTATATCCATATGCCCGGGCATCTGGAAATACTCAGTAAATACTCTCGTCTCGGGACATCGGCACAGATTTTCCAATCCTTTCGTTGCTTCTTCCGAATCCAAAGCGAGCGGACAGCAGGAGTAATTAATTGTTCAAGGATGTTTTGACTTCGTTGTAATGAACATAGCTACCATGACAACTAATTCTAACCACTTGCTCATAATTTCTTCTTCTCATGTTTCTATACGGCATATTTCTTCAGGGCTTTTGGAGAAAGAGTAGTCCCTGCTCCTGCCAACTCCGGAACGGTGAAACACCCATCTTTTACAGTCGCCGGTTCTGCAAAACACTCCCGCAACCACGGTATGTACTCGAGCACCGTGGTTGACCGATGGGCAAGTGCCAAATGGAGATGTACCTGCATCATGTCGCCGATATGGGGCACCACCGGTAAATGATTTGCCAAGGCTAGGTTAGCAACTTGCCACCATTCGGTGATTCCAGCCAAACGGACAGCGTCCGCCTGGACGAAATGAAGAGCTTGTGCATTTATGAAGTTTCTGAACTCGGCCAGCGAATATAGCTGTTCGCCCAGAGCGATTGGAATGGAGATCCGTTGAGTTAGGGCAGCATGCCCAGGGATGTCGTCGAACCAAAGTGGTTCCTCAAACCAATAAACATCGTAATCCTTGAGTTTGCTACCAAAACTCACGGCCGTTTCCAAGTCCCACCGCCCGTTGGCGTCGACCATAAGCTTTGTAGTTGGTCCAATAACTCTTCGAACGGCTTCCACCCGCTCGATGTCACGACAGGGATCCGGACCTCCTACCTTGATTTTGACGCCGCGGAATCCGTCAGTCTCGACAATGCGACGGTTATAATCCTTCAGTTCCTCGAGCGACCAATTAAGCCATCCCCCATCCGTGTTGTACCCCTCGATCCTCTTATTACTGTCACCTCCCATCAATTTCCAAAGGGGCAACCCAGCCGCCTTGGCCCGGAGGTCCCAAAGGGCAATGTCCACCGCGCTAAGGGCCAAATGTGTGATTCCACTCCGCCCAACCCATTGTGCGGGGGGAAAGTGGTACAACTTTCTCCAAAGCTCATCGCGCTGAGGAAGTTCTTCGCCCACCAGAAGTGGTGCATAGGTCTCAGCGATGCAACTCGTGATTAAGCGATCGGTGGGAAGATGGGCGTGAGTTCCAGTGTAGCCACATCCTTGCAAGCCGGAATCCGTCTCGATCAGTACCCCCGGAGCCCCCCAATGAGTTACCTGATGCATGCTATCGTGGATTCGGGCTCGAGTAACCGGGACGTGAAGCACAAAAGTATTAACCTTGGTAATTTTCATTGCTAAGTATCTCCGCGAGTATCGACGGCTCGTCTCATTGGGTGCGCAATGGTCCGACAGAGGGCTACTTCACTATTCCAGAAACTAAGTATTCTGCGTTCGCAGATGGCCAGTTGAAGCGGTCTAGGCTTAAGACCCACCAAGTAAAATCGCTGCAGAAGCACGATAAAATTCATCCACAGTCCGGTCCCCGTTTGGGGGCACCAAGACCTGTTCTTGACCTTGAAATACGGCTCGGACGACAAGTTCAACGGGTCTCCTATTAGTACTTCAAGCAGCAAATGGACGATGTTCAGATTGAATGACTTGCCTGCACTAAAGACTGTTTTAAAGCCCATGCGATATATTCGGTATCCTCATCCGTTGTGGAAGGAAATACGGGGAGACTGAACACCTGCGCACAAACCTTGCTGGCCGTTGGACACGCGGCTTCTTGCTCGTTGTAGCCAAGATCGGTTAGGAGGTCCCAGGTCCAAAGTGCGGGATAGTGAGAAGCACAAGCGACGCCATAGTCGTCTTTGAGTATTTGCAAAAACATAGCCAGACTGAATTTGACGACATCTGTGTTAAGCCGAGCCACATATAGGTGACAAGCGTGACCTGGTCCGATGCCGGGCGGACGAATTATCTCCTCAACACCATCCAGCAGCGCGTGTAAGGATTGGAAGGCCCTGAGTCGTTCCGAAATGACACGATCTACTTTCGCCAATTGTGTCAAGCCGACCGCGCATTGCGGTTTCGTCATTCGATAGTTGAAGCCGAGGCTCACGATTCGCAATCGAGGCCCATAGACATAGCCGAAAGTCTTTTTTTGCCGGAGAACTTCCGCAAAGCCCTCGTCATTGGTAGTTATTGCGCCACCTTCGCCCAACGTTGTCATATTCTTGTTGGACTGGAAGCTGTAGCAATTACCTTTGCCGCGGCCGCCAACCGACGCGCCTTTATACTTTGCCGACACCGCATGCGCTGCGTCGTAAATGATGGGAATACCAGTCTCCTGACTGATTGAATCGAAAGCATCGATATCTGCCGCCATCCCGGCAAAATGAACAGGAATAATCGCTTTTGTTCTTGGCGTGATACGCCGCCGCACATCTACGGGATTCAGGCAAAGTGTGGCATCGTCGATGTCCGCGAAGACTACCTTGGCCCCTCGCGCGATTGCGCAAGTCGCAGTTGCAATAAAAGTCAGAGGAGTTGTGATCACCTCATCGTCTTGCCCTATTCCGAGGCTCATCATGCAGAGGTCGAGTGCAGAGCCACAGCTATTTACTGCGATTGCCTTGGTCGCGCCTTCGTGTGCAGCGAACGCAGTTTGAAAGTCATTTTCCTCGGGCAGCGGAAAAAACCCTCCTCCAGGGTCAGCTGCAGCACGAATGACTCGCGTCGCCGCATCAACGTCATCTTGTTCATACCACCCGCCCAGCGGAAGAAAAGGTATCTTTCGGATCGGAAAAGCCGACATCTCAACCTTCCTTTCGAGGAGGATTACGAGCGACTCACGTGTTCTGGGACAAGCTGGCGGTCGGACCAGCTTTCGGGCTGGTTACCTCGCATCCCTGTCTACTTGACTTCATCGACGATTCGGGAAGACCAATGAAGGGCAGTGTCCGTTGGTGACTGAATTTATCCGAGCGTGATCTCCCATACGAAAGAGCTGCGGTGCGGATTGTCATTCTCACAGACATATATTCGGTTGTCCGCGGTCCGGAGAATATCATGGCATTGCCACAGTGAATTTCCCTCGTCATCACGAATTTCTCCGAGTTTTTCAAAAGTCCCTTCACGATAGTTGACCTGCAACAGCTCGCACTTTCCTTTGCGACCCGTAACACCGTAAGCCACACCATCATCCCATTTCACCAAGGAGGACAGCCGACTTGGTCGATCGGGAGTGGGGGTGAACAGAAAAGTCGCGTTTCCAGTTTTGGGTTCGATGCGATACAAGGACCCATTGAAGCCGCTGGCGTAAAGATAACCGTCGTGGAAATTGAAATAGGCTTCGGTCTTTACGGTGCCATAACGGCCATCCGGAAATGGCAGACCCCGGTCAAGAAAAATCATGCGTTGCTCCCGCGGGTCATATTTGCAGAATCGCATGGCATCCACTCCAGGAGAATCTTGCCATGCACGGGTCAAGCTCCAGTTGCACCACACGCGGCCCTCGTCATCCAGGACAATATTCTCGCCCTGCGTCATGCCCCCGATGCCCGATCCAACTAACCCCAGATTCCGGGACTCACCTGTGTTTAAATCGAACGACACTAACATTTCAGGTGGGAAGCAGATGCCATACAGCATGTCCGCTTGGTTATCGAGAATTAAAGATTGAATATAAACATGCGGGAAGGGAATTCCGAGCTTCGTCAAAGTGCCGGTGCGAGGATCATACTTAACGATTGGACTTCCTGGAGCCTCTAAATATTTGTCGACGTCATGCAGAAGAGCCACCGCCGCGTAGATACAGCCGTCATTTGCCTGAACCAAGGAACGGTGAAATTTTCCGTCGAAGCGGTTTGCGATCTGATGGTAACCCAGGTCGAGGAACTCGCCGCGCTTGCGGTCATAAGCCTTAAAAATATCGGCATCAAAGGAAGTAATGCCTAGGTAAATTCGATCTTCTTCCGGTCGGTAAAGAGCACAATCGAAACTGATCCAGCCTTGGCGCCATCGAGGGTTCTGACTAAAGTCGTCGTAGTGCCAATGGTCTAAAACGGCGTCAGCCCATTGACTGCCGAATGACTCTTGACGGAGTTTGAGAGAACGGATGTTGCGCATGTGACGATTCATCGACTCGTCTCCCGTAGGTAGGTACGCGATAATGCAGTCACCCTTGCGTTCGGGACCGCAGCACTCCGCGCAAGCGATATCATTAAATGGATATCATATCCATCAAGCAGATGTCCACAAAAAAGAGCAAGACGCCCTGCGACGCTGCGAACGCGCCGCCGCAGGATGAAGCATCAGAAGCGTCTTGGCGGCCGATAGAAAAGGAGTACAGCCAAGGCGTCGACGATATGTTCCGCAACGACCCCCGTCAGGATCCAATGCTCCAGGCGGGTCTTGAGTGCAGATCCTTCCCGACGGCTGCGACAAAATTCCACATAGAATTTTGGTCTTGACTTTTATTGGCGTCGTAGACAATATTCGTTTCTAGATGGACAAAATGTTTGCTAGGTGGACAAAGCGGGCGACCCGCGAGGCCAGGCGAGTTCTCAGATCATGGTTATGAATTCGCAATGCTTGCTTGTGCATGGCGTATATCGAGAGTAGTCGAGCTCCCTTCCATTCTTTTTTGTTAATCTGGTTTTTGAGTCCGACCTTACGGGGTTGTGGCCGGGTGAACGCGATGTGGACGAGGGCTCGAGCTGCAGTCCAGGGTGAGATAGCAGTGCTCTGGCAGAAGCAATAGCCATCAATAACCTTTTCCCTGCTGTGGGCTGTATCGGGGGCCGACTGCAGAGCGAACTTTAATGCTGACCAAACTGCACATACAGAAAACGCTTGAACAGAACGGCGTGAGGCCCGGCGATCATCTCTTGGTACACAGCAGTCTTAGAAGCATCGGGCCTATGGATGGCGGTCCCCACGCGTTCATCGAAGGATTGTTGGAAACAGTCGGTCTTGCAGGGACGGTGGCCATGCCCGCTTTCAACTACACCCGGCCTTTGCCATCCCCTTATTTTGACGTTTTGAAAACTCCCAGTAGGACAGGCGCTTTGACAGAGATTTTCAGGCAGCAGTTTCAAACTGTCCGGAGCGTTCACCCTACCCATTCCGTTGCGGCACGGGGAGAGCGTGCGGCAGATTTCCTCTCGGATCACCGCAAGAGTCTGGCATTTGGGATCGGTTCCCCAATTGATCGCTTGGCACAGGCTGGCGGGTACGTGTTGCTCGTGGGTGTGACCCAACTCGCAAACTCGTCTATTCATATTGGGGAGGCTTATGCAGGAGTCACCAAATTCTATTGGGAAGATGGACCATTGCCAACTGCAAAGATCCTCATGTCTGATGGAAAAGTAGTTGAGCACCAATTAGATTGCTCGACGAGTTGCTCGATGGCCTTCAATGCGGTGGAATATCCGTTGCGTCGCAAAGGGCTCATCTTGGACCTTACCTTGGGGCCAGCGCTGTGCTTCTTGATGAAAGGAATGGATGTTATTCGTACGACCGTGGAACTGCTCCGTGAAACGCCGGACCTATTATTCTGCAAGCGAGATCAGTGTCGCCCTTGTCGCATGGCAAGGCGACATCTAGAAGGAAAAGACCCAATTTGACCAAGGCAAAGGAAGGGTTTCGCTGGCAACGGTGACGGCATTTTTTAGAAATTCGTGAAAAGCGGAGTATTAAGCAGGCTGCTGCGGTGGAGACTCTGATGGCGTGTTACAAGGAGCAGTTGATCGATCGTCTTCGTCAGTTCATCCGGATTCCGAGTCGCAGTTCTTCCGCAGGAGGAGAAGAAGGCGTTTTGCAACATCTGATTGCAAGCGAGATGTCTCGGCTAGGCGCCCGGGTTGCAGTGCTTAAGGAGTCAGATGTAGCTGGCTTCAGAACCCACTCCTTGTGTCATGGGCCAAATAGGAACTACAGCGGCCGGCCGACCGTCATCGGCGAGTTGGGGCCGACACATGGACCGGCGTTATTGGTGCTGGCACACAGTGACACTGTCCAGGTGTATCAGCCAGATTTATGGACTTTAGATCCATTCTCTGGCGAGTTGCGAGATGGATCAATTTATGGCCTGGGCGCCTCCGACGACAAATGGGGGCTGGCGGCCATGCTGACCATGATGCAGGCCGTGCAAGATTCAGGGCTCGCTCCCCGAAAGAAGCTCATCTTTGCGTCGACTATTGACGAGGAAAACGGAGTAGGAAATGGAACTCTGCTCTTGCATTTAAGCGGTGTGAGGGCCGAAGCTGCCCTCTACCTTGACGGAGCAAATATGGAAATAAACGTGGGTTGCCTTGGTGGATCGAATCTTTATCTGGATCCAATCAAAACGCTCTCGCCAGAGAGAATTCTCCGTGACTTCACTTCATTAACAGATGCATGCAAGACATTCAGTAGACAAAGAATCCCATTGTTCAATAGGCCGTACTATGAGCGAAACGCTGTGGAAGACTGCTCTGTTCAGGTAATTCAGCGGAGGGATGACGCCGGGGTACGCCTAGTCGTAAGTTTCTATACATTGCCTGACGAACGAGCAACAGAATTTTGTGGGCAATTGGAGAGTGTTGTTGAGGATGCATTGGGCGCTCACATATTGGACTATCGAAGAAATTATCGCCAGCCATGGTTCGAGGCCGCGTTCGTTTCCCCGCAAATGCCTCTGGTGAAATACTTGACCGCCAGTCTCACTGAGATTTTTGGCGAACCTCCGAATATCACCACCATATCCAAACAGGACAGTTTTGTTCTCACAAATCATTCAGACATTCCCACGATCAGTTTTGGTTGCACTCGGCGATTCAACCAACGCGGAGCGTTTCATAACCCAGACGAACGCTTGGAGGTCGACGAATTGTGGAATGGATTTCGTGCGGCCTATGGTGCAGTGTGCCGATGGTTGGAAGGGGATTAAGGTGGCTGATGCCACCCGACTGATGGACTGAGGATCTGTAAATTGGGAACGGGGCTTGAGAGGTTTTGACCAATATGTGAAACCGTTCACGGTTTACGCTGGCTTTACGGAATCTTGGACTGCGACTCTGGATTTAAACATGAGCAAGCTGTATTTGAGCGAAAATGGCAATATCGTTCCGACCTTGTGCGATGAGGTGACTACGTATCGTCGCGCGCGCAAGATCTTACACCTACCCGCAACGCGAACTCCTGCGAGTCTGTTCATTCTTGCTCGGCGACACGAAGGCGTCGAAAGGCCCCTGCGGCTGAGCGTCAATGGCGTAGAACTTCGATCGATCCAACCTGCTTCACAGGGTGGATATTGTTGGTATGAGGTTCAGGTTATTCCCCCTCACTTAAAAGCTGGTGCTAATACCTTTGAGTTTTGGACGGACGCTACCGCGATGAACGCCTGGTCTTTGGCCATTGAGCCGGGCCACGCGAATCCTGAAAGTTTTATCAGTGATAACGGGGGAGTGCAATGGCGTAACAACAAGATGGGCTATCTGAATGTGCTCCGTGGTGAATACGTTGTGCGAGTCCGTCTGAATGAAGACGAAGATCCCCTGCCTCCGAGCGTCGTTTGCGAAGAACTATCAAATCCTCGTCTTGAAGATTTGAGGAGGATTGTGCCCGTCGAGGCCAGGAACTCACGGCCTCTGCTTGATCGTGTGCGAGCGCTGTCCTCCTGGTTGAGCACAAGTTGGGAGCATACGGATGCAGTCAAGGCGGTGCAGTACACACCGTGGGATGCTGAGACAATCTTGTCGTGGGGGAAATCTGGCGTGGGCCACCACGGCCAGCGCCCGATCGTCATGTGCGTTCACTACGGGGTAGCATTCGTAACTCTCTGCCACGCGGTCGGGATCCAATCCCGCGCAGTAGCGTTGGCAGGGACTGTGAACGGAGATGACGGCCACTTTGTGGCCGAAGTGTGGCTTCCCGAATATGAAAAGTGGGTGATGGTAGATCCGAATCTTGACGCTATGATGTGGAAAGATGGAGCTCCCCTGTCCGTAGCGCAAATTCAGAAACTGGACGCGGATCTGAGGAACTTTATTAGATGGGGTCCTGGTCTCGATTTCCAAAGCCGAAACGCCGCCTTAACCGCCTTTATCGAGCGCAATTACTCCAAGGGGCGGTGCTTTAAGCACAGCGGTGTCTGGCTTCGAACGGACTTTCTGTCACACCCCGAGCATGCGCCTTCTGCGCATGGATCAACTGCTTATTGTGAAACGGAGTTTGTCTGGGCGAAAGAGGACTTGGCATCTGGTTTTGGGATGTTCCCGTACTTTGCATCCCCGGATTACTTTGCCGCACCGCCTCTTACTGGGCGTTAAATCACGGCTGCGCGAAAAAATGCCGGAAAAGGTGCAAAATCCTGCATGAGCATCTCGCTTTTTGATTTGGCGGGCAAGACTGCGGTTGTCATCGGTGGGACCAGTGGTATCGGACTAGCGCTGACTCTCGGGCTAGCGGATGCGGGCGCGGACGTGATCGCTTCCTCCAGGCGCTCCAATCAGGTCCAACAAACCGCCACCGAGATCGAAGCAAAGGGACGCAAGACTCTGCGCCTGATTTCCGACGTTCGACATCGCGATTCACTCACCCAGCTCCGCGATGCGGTAATCGTCGCGCATGGGAAAATCGACATACTAGTGAACTGCGCGGGCATCACTAAAAGGGCTCCCACGGTGGGATTCCCTGAAGAGGCCTGGAACGAAATCCTGGACACAAATCTTACCGGCACGTTACGCGGCTGCCAGATCTTCGGCGAACACATGCTCAGCCGCGGCCACGGAAAGATCATCAATATTGCATCGCTGGGCACTTACTTAGGACTGTTCGAGGTCGCTGCCTACGCCGCCAGTAAGGCCGCCGTGGGTGCCCTCACAAAGTCGTTGGCAGTGGAATGGTCGCGCCACGGCGTTCTCGTGAACGCCATACTTCCCGGCATTTTTCGCACCGCTATGAACGCCAATCTGCTTGACGGAAGCGACCGTGGCCGGGAGTTTCTCATGCGCACGCCCATGGGACGTTTTGGAAACGTCAGCGAATTGGTGGGAGCGGCTATCTTTCTGGCGTCGGACGCCTCCTCGTTTGTTTCTGGACAAATCCTTGCGGTGGACGGAGGCTTCCTGGCCAGTGGTGTCAATCAGTGAGTAAGAAACCCCTGGGCGCTTGACTGCGTCACGCGACTGAGAAACCAGCAGACATTTCTCGAAAGAACCGTGCCTTGAAATTAAGGCAGTGCGCTAGGCAGATTGGCCCAAGATCTGATGCTTCAGGGCGGCGTCGATCTGTCTCGCCGGTTGTGGCTTGTGTACGACCGCGTCGGCCGCGCGGTCGGGAATAGAGGCATCTTTACCGAGCGGGGCTTCGGAGTACGCGCCACTCTCGGATGTTCTGAGCACGGCCAACCTGCTGTTTCACAGCTGAACTAGCTACGGGGAAAGGGATCGCCAACAATGGCGCTTGCACTCTGGGAAAAAGTATATTCCTCAATCTTGTCCACGCCCTCCATGACGCGTCAGCGCTAATTCCGCCGAAGCGAACACAATTATAAAACCCCTCGAGCATAGTCAGACTGGATCCCGCAAATCCCTCGGCTGTAGGATGCCTCACGACGCGGTCTTCTCCCACCGTGACGTGCAGGTTGCCGAGTCGATACTTGCCGGTGGGAGCACCCGCGGCACTCATGCAATCCGTAGAACAAATTAATCGCGCCGGACCTAGACACCGTACTAAATTCGAAAGCGCTGGCGGAGGTATATGAATCCCATCAGGGATAATTGACGCCATTAGATCAGGAATACCAAGGAGGCGATTTACGATGTTATCGTGGCGATCCAACTCGATCGGACATCCATTGCCCAGATGGGTTACCATCCGAGCTCCCGCATGAAACGATTCAATTAATGTTTCAAGTGTTGCATCGGTGTGTCCCACACAGACAAAGACGTTCGAGGCGGCAGCGCGGCGAATGAAACTAATGCTGCCTCTCAGTTCGGGAGCAAGTGTGATCATTCTGATACGATCGCCACTAGCCTTTTGCCAACGCACAAATAGGCTCCAGTCGGGTTCGCGAAGGTGCCGGGACTGGTGAGCACCGGAAAACCCGGATTTAGCGGATATGAACGGGCCCTCTAGATGGAAACCTAAAACGCAATCACGAATAATCGGGCTATTCTTTATACCGTTCGCTATCCGTCTCAACTGGTCCTCGAACGCGGCAGCGCTTGCAGTGATCAGCGTCAAGAGGATGTGGGCGCATCCTGACTTGCGTATCTCTGTGACGGCGAACTCCAGTTCGTCGAATCTCAGGTTCTGATTTTGGAAGTCGACACCTGCAAAGCCATTTACCTGCGGATCAAAGAAAGCGGGTCCGGTCAAGTAAGAACTCGCCGATCCATCGTCCACAAGCCACGCCTGCCGAGGGACCCTGTCGATCCTCTTGCCGCTAAGAGCGTCGAAGTAAAGTGGGTCTTCCATTATAAACGTTCCAGTGTATCTACGATTCAGCTTAAGACTGCCTTCTGTTGCCTTCGTTTTGAGTTGACGTAAATCGTTACGCCGATGAGATTATGAACTAGAATGATGACGATTACTTTGCTTGTAAACCCAAACCAACTTTTTACGTCGATGATCGGAAAGATAGAAAGCACGACGTAGAGCACTGTCATGAGAAAACCAGAACATGCGGCTACTTTGAGCCAGACACGGGGCCGGCTGGGCGCGCCCTTAAGACCGATTATCGGAATGGCGAACATAACTAAATAGGAGGCCGCGTACAGGATCCCTGATGTGTTAATAAAAAGCTGAAAAGCTTCCTGGTTCCTAACCCCAACCATTCCGCCAATGCTGATAATAAGCGAAAGTGCGCCAACGAAAAGGATCGCATTGACCGGGGTTCTAAACTTTTCGTGAATCCTTGAAAACCACTCAGGGAGCAAATTATCCCATCCGGTCACCATCGGTAATCTGGTCGTGGTGGTGAATATGAAGCTTGCCTGCGCGATGAGCAGGGCATGGGTCACCAGGATGGTCGCCGAGACGAAAGTGGACATGAATCCCAATGGACGGAAGCCTAAGCTTAGAACCTGGGCAATAGGACTAATGAGGTCGACGTTACCGGGCTTTACGAAGGCTAGTACGGAGCTAGTACCCAGAATCAACATTAGTGCAATTAAAGGTGCGGCGATCATGACGGAACGGCCAATATTGCGTCCGGGATCCTTTGACTCGCCGGCCATAATTGCTACCAATTCAAATCCGCCTAACGCACCGAATCCCATCTTGCCCAGAATATTGAGGCTAAAGAGAGAGACTGGTGGAACTGACGTGGCGAAGGGATGATAGGCTGGGATGTATCCACGCCAGAGGCTGATAAAGGGAAGAGCAAGCAATGAGGCGAATACAATAAGCAGCACCACTCCGCCCGCGTTGTTCACCCATTTTCCGATGCTAAGTCCGAGTATGGATAGCACCACCAGGAAACCGATGCATACCACATTCGAAAAAATAATTAACCAGTTGTTCGAGGCCATCCAACTTGCTCGAGCGCCCAATGCATATGCAAGATTCGTTGATGTTAAAAGGCCCAGAATCGACGTATTCGTCATGGCATAAAGCCATAGATTCCATGCGACCATGAAGGCAACAAAACTGTTAAAACCCAGTTTCGCCCACTGATACAGCCCACCTTCCAGAGGCATCAAACGGTTCAAGTAAATAACAACCGCAGCTAATGGGATGTAGAACAGAATGATCGCCAGGACCCAAAAAACTACGTGCGCGGTCCCCACTTGCGCTGCCACGCCCACCCAGCCGAGTCCGACCATGAATAGAATCTGTGTGAGTACAAGGTCGCGGAGTCCTAGTTCTTTCTTTAATAAAGCTCCATGCTCCTCCACTGCCTGCCCGGCTTCCTTAAATTCGCGTGTTTTGCTCTTTTCTGAGCGTTCCACTCTTCCTCCTCAAATCTCAATCAATCCAAATAGCCGCGACACGTTCCTGGTGATTATTTGTTTCGGGTCCGGCCAGGTTCTCCTGTATGTCGGCTATTCGCGATTCGCTAGAGTATTCAATCTCATAGTTGCCTAATCACTCGACAGCCCTCGCTATTCGGTATTTTCTAAACTCCAAGCCTGGCAAAATCCAGTTGACATTTCCGTAGTCTTTCCTCGTCAGGTTCACATCCGATTCCAATGCGCTCACTCGCGCATACCTGGGCAGGCCCCGATAATTCAATCGCGGGGTAGGCTAAATCCTTTTGGTAGAAGCGATGACTTGGAAAAATGTCGGAGGGATAGAGAATATTCGGGAGTGTCGCGAGGGCTATGCAGTGGGAAGCTCCAACAGCCGATTCCAGCATTCCTCCGACCCAACACGGAATGCCTGCCTGCTGGCACACGGAATGAATTTCCAATGCGCTGGTCAACCCTCCTACACGACCCGGTTTGATATTAATCCACTGACACGACCCAAGCTCGATCGCCTTGCGAGCTTTTGCAACCGACGTGATGCTCTCGTCGAGGCACAGCGGTGTCCTTAGCTTGGCCTGCAGCTTGGCGTGATCCACAAGATCATCGTGTGCCAGGGGTTGCTCGATCATTGCAAACTGCAGGTCGTCCGCAGCCTGAAAGAGGTCAAGATCATCCAAGGAATACGCGCTATTACAATCGATGTGAATCGTCGTGTTTGGAAAGCGTCGCCGGACTGTCTTCATTACCTCTAGCTCCCAACCAGGTCGAAACTTTAGTTTTATGCGGCGAAACCCCTGAGCCACTGCATCGTCCATGACCAGGAGGAGGTCCTCGACATGATCCATAACCCCGAAGTCAGCTCCGACATCTACTTGGCTTTTGCAACCACCCAAGACCCTCCATAGCGGCTGCGCCCGCTGTCGTGCGTACAAGTCCCACCACGCCAAATCCAGCGACGCTTTCGCGAAATAATTTCCCTTGAATCGTCCCAGTGCTTCTCCCAGTTCCTTACCACTGTCGATTCGTTTGCCTACCAACTGCGGGCCCAGCCAGTCTCGAACGACTTGAAAGCATCCATGAGCCCATTCGCCGCTGTATGCCGGCGCCGCCCAGGGACTAGCCTCACCCCAGCCGAAATGCCTTCCACTCGTGATCTTCACAAGCACGCTTTCAATAGCTGCATCATCGCCGAAAGCAGTTCGAAAGGGATAAACTAAAGGCATTACGACACGATAGATTTCGATGGCGTCAATGAAGATGCTCACATGATTCTCCGCTGACAGTTGTGCACCAATCGTTCCGAAATCTGGACTTTCTCGTTTTGTTCAAACGCGCAGTCACTCCGTAAACTGTCGAGCCAATGAGTGCCCAGCAAGAGATCACGACGGCGGAGAGACCGGTAGCCAGGGGCGCCATGATTCATCGGGTCATCAACAGAAAAAGCGAAACAGCGCGGCTAAAATTATCCAGACCTTGACATTTCCGTAGACCGATACATAATGCTGATGGATATAATGTCTACGCTACGGATGAATATCTCAAGCATGGCAGGCTGTCAAGGGGAATCCAGTTCCGTTAAACCCAGTCTTGATACCAACGATTTTTGCCCTGATTTTTACGAACTTGGCAAACACTACGGTGGGCCAAAGGTCTTATGAATCGAGTGCAATGGCTCTTGGTCGGCGCTGGAGAGATATCCAAAAGAAGGGTAGCGGCGGCTCTCCTGCAGGCGAAAGCCTCGCAACTCACGGCAATCTGCAGCAAGACCCAACAGCACGCTCGGTTGCTGGCAGAGCAGTATGAAGTCACCGAAGTTTTTCCCGATTTCACCGAGGCTCTGTCTAGAACCTCTGCAGACGCTGTCTATCTGGCGACGCCTGTTTGGTTACATGTTCCGCAAGCGGTGCAAGCGTTGGAGGCCGGAAAGCACGTACTCGTGGAGAAACCTCTTGGACTGAATGCTAGCGAATGTTCGAGGGTTGTTGCCGCGGCACAAGCAAATCAAAAGCTCGCAGCCTGCGCATATTACCGGCGCTGCTATCCACGATATGCCTACACGCAAACCGCCCTTCAGAAAGGTGAACTAGGAAAGATCGTATCGGTCCACATGACGTATTGCTCTCAGTTTAATCCTGGGCCAAACGATCCGAAGGCCTGGCGTGTATCGAGCGCTAAGGCAGGAGGTGGCCCTCTGTATGACATGGGATCTCATATGTTTGATGTGATGATTGGGCTCTTGGGTCTTCCTGAGAGTGTCTACGCGAAATGTGCCAATGTGGCTCACAAATGGGATGTCGAGGATTCTGCTGTCGTAGTGATGACATTAAAAGGTGGTGCGTTAGCTGAATCTCGTTTTAATTGGAACTCAAAAACATGGCGGCATGACTTTGAAATAGTTGGAACAGAGGCCAAAATCGAATGGTCGCCCTACGACAGTGGACCGGTCGTTAAAACTGTTGCCGGTGAAAAAGAATACCTCGATTTGCCGGCCCCGCAAAACGTGCATTTGCCATTGATCGAGGATTTTGTTGACAGCGTCTTGACAACTCGCTCTCCGCTCACAGCTGTGAGCGAAGCGATCAAGGTGAATATCCTTCTCGATGCGATTTATAGCTCGGCACGGAGTGGCGCTGAGGTGCAAATCAGTTGAGAGCAACTCGGCGCGACCGTTCTGACGTGCTTTGCTTTTCTTGGACTCCAAAGAGGCTTCTCGGCTGATGCGTTTTGTTGTCATCACAGACACCCATTTTTTCGCCGAAGGGCGAGGAAAAGACGGAGTTTATTGGAACAAAACCCTGCACTCGCGGTCTGCTGAGATTGGTGTGGCGATGTTCGAGAGCATCGCGAAATTACGTCCAGAATTTGTGATTCACTGTGGTGATTTTACCGGTCTTTGCGACATGGAGAACTTCGAGATGGGGCGGCAGATCATGGACCGACTCTGTTGCCCATGGTTCGTGGTACCTGGCAATCATGACACTTGGTACCCAGGTGTTCGTGACCGTTTATCAGATTTTTACGGACTGCCTCGCGGACAGTGTTATTACTACTTTTCTCTCGATGACACTTGCTTCGTCTTCCTGGATACCTGCTATTGGCAAGCGCGAGATGGTTCGGTATCTCCTTACCTGGACAAGCAAAGCTATGACTGCGGAATGATTGAAGGACTCGTTGTTCCTCAAGATGAAATCGCGTGGTTACGCAACGTGTTGGCGCGCCATGGGAATCAAAAGGTCATATTGGTAGGGCATGCGCCTATTGGTTTCAAACCGCGATATCCGGTCAGAGATATGCCGGAGGGCTTAATAAATCACGATGAAATGCGCGCATTAATCTCGGAGTATAAGAACGTCAAAGTGGTTTTTGCTGGACACTGGCATATTAATGACATCCACCTCGAAGATGGCGTGGTATTTTGCCAGACTTGCTCTTTGCGTGAATATCCTTTCGAGTTCCGTTTCGTAGAGGCTCGTGCGGATGGCCTGCATATTTCGACGGTGGGATTGGAAGATTCCTCGTTCAACTGTGCCTCGCTTATTCCGGAAAAAGACAATACCTGGGTTGCAGGTAACGACGCTGATAGAGAGTGGCTGGTACCATGGCAACGTTAAGTGGCCGGGTCAGGAGTGGAAGAATAACCAGAACAAGGCAACCGCGGAGGTTAGTCTTCGCTAGGAAGCCGGAGAACGACTTTTCGCACTACATCTATACCTATTATCAAAAGTGTTTGGAATTCTCCAAAAATATCGAAGCGATCGCTGGCAAATGGATGTTTCGCGACCTTATTCCAGGAATGAGCGACTTCGATACGCGTTTCATTGTAAACGACGCCATGACGGCAGACGACTGGTGTCGCATGTCAACATCCATCGGAAAAGCACATCTCGCCCTCTGTGAAAAATATCCGTGCTGGGCACGTAATCTAGAACACCTGCCAGGGATCAACCTCACATGGTCGGAGTTAACCTCCGAGCAACACTACTACCCTGAATATCAGCAATGGTCTTTTTATCATTCCGAGTTGAGCAGCAAGGTCAGGCAATCGCTTGAATGGTTATCCAGACGTCCCTGGAACCATAAAGATGAATACTTTCAGCTCAGCAAATTCTGTGTGTACTATGGCAGATACAACCGCTCAATCGATCCACCAATAAATCTCGGGCTCCATGAGAACAAGTACGGACTTCATAGTCGTCTCATGCACTACTTCACTCCAGCCGTGCAGGCTGCAGTCAGCTTAATCGAGAGGCGGCATTTTACAGGCAAGTTTGATGCCTTGGAAACCGCCCAAAGCTACCTCCCAAGATTGAAGTGCTGGGGGCCCATAAATGAAATTCTTCGTAGTAACTACGAGATTCCTAAGTGGTACCAGGAACCCTTTCTCTCGGAGTTGGAGGATTACTTAGAAATTGCGTTACATACCCTCTCGGAAAGACTACGCGACGCCATCACTCTCATTCCAATCGAAGTTGGACTGGATATAAATGCTTGGAAGCACACCCTTAAGAATATTTCGACAGATCCTAAACTTATTGTTCTGGAAAGCGCCCGTTTTTCTCGTCTCATGAAAGGGCGTCTTCAGTTTTATGCCAAAGCGCCTCGGCACTTTGAGACTTCCTGGTTGATTGGTAACGAACTGAAGCGAATTGGTCAGGCCTTCTTTCAGGTGCCGTTCGCCGTTTATTGGAAGATTCGAACTGGAGAGGCGCTAGGTGACTCGACAATGATATTGGATCACCTTCGCAAGGATCTCTTGACCGATAGCGAATTTGCCGCGACTAAGGAATTCGCAAATTTAACCCCTGGCCATTGGCCGCAGGGCCAAGAAACTGCAATAGCTCTAGCAATCGCCGACGTGTTTGATGACTTCTTCAAGGCCCTAACAAAGATTTCGGAAGTGGTTTACCAATCGGAGGAAACTGGTGAAACACGATCATAGCCTTTTAAATAAGCCTCGCCAATGTTCAAGTGGAAATGCCGCGTTACTGGTAGTAGTTAACGGCAAGGGTGGTTATTGGGACCGGTCCATCGTCGAAGAAACGCTTCTTCTAGCTCTGGAACACTACGGAATGCCGTATCGCCTTCTGGATTTGGCTTCCGAGCAGTTAACAGAGACGACGCTGGGAAACTGCGCCGGTATTATCCTGGCGCAGAATCACCTCGGCAAGTGCTTAACGAAGACGGATGCCGCACTAATCGCAGCGGCCGTGAGTAACGGCGTAGGTCTCCTGAATCTGGATAACGATCTCCAACTGTATCCATCACCCTTGCTTGAAATCTTTGGCTTTCGCCGAATCAACCCCTACCCGTTCGCAACAAACCTAATCCGCGTTCCCACCAATGACCATTACATCACTGAGCTTCAGTTGGCGGGTGAATTTCATGAATTTAATCGCATGGTGACGGGGACGATCGTAGAAGAATGGCGAAAAGGCGTGGTGCCACTTGCCGAAGGGATTTTAGGAAAAGAGCAGCTGGTCTACATTCGTCACTTAGCGCCGGGGAGTGCCTTTGAGCCTCGAAATTATCCCGTAGTATTTGCGGCAAATTGGGGAAAGGGTAGGGCAGTGCAGTTCACACTGGATCCAAGAGTTTGGCGTAACGCTTTCTTTGGACACGCCAGCGGGATCGATGATCTGTTTTGGCGTTCCATTCTCTGGACGGTACGCAAGCCGTTTGCCGCCAACATGATTCCTCCGTTCATTACATTATCAGTTGACGACTGTAGCGGCCGACATGAATTTAGGTATCTCGATATCGCAGCTGAGCACAGCTATATTCCGTTGGCGGCATTGTTTCTCAAGCAGGTTCCCGAGCAACTCTTTCCCAAGATCAAAGCGGGACAACAAAGTGGTACGGCCCAGTTCTCGACGCACGCCTTGGACTATTACACGCTTTTGGCCTTCAACTTCGGAAGGGGAGAATGCACTCGCGAAGAGCTCGAAGAGAGATTTGCGTTCGACGAAGCTTGGTGGAAAAAGGTCGGCACCTCGCCAGGAGTGACGATGCGTTTTCATTGGGGCGAGTGGGGTGTCAATTCACTGCCGTTCTGCAAGAAACTCGGCCGCGTTTTTTTCTGTCCCGCCCTACAAATGGGCTTGCACAAAGCGGACATGAGTCTAATCGACGGATTTTGGCCCTTTAACCTGCAGACTTGTTATTACGACTACCTTCCTGACGACCCTGACTTCTTCGGGTTTGCGTCCTTGTTACGGCGTCACCAAGAAGACTTCTTGACTGGATGCACTACCAATTTGCGCGAAAGTGATCATACCAACGTCGAGAAAGCAGCGCAAAATGCTGCAACGCAGATCGCTCACGGTTTGCGTGGATGCTTTTATGCAGAAGTTTTGACCCATGAACAAAAACTCGGCGAACTGCAGATGGAGGAGTGGGACCGGATACTGAAGGTAGCCGCTAACAATACAAAGTCCTACGAAAAGATATTTGCTGGCCACGATCGGATCGGCCATTACCTCAAGGGGAAGTCCGGCGTCACGCTGGAAAAGAGCTGGGTCGATGGCATGAAACTGCATTGTGTCCTGTCAGGCGCAACGCAAAGCCCTCTACGGCTTTCGATCTTTCGAAACGAAAAGAATTCCGTTTCGCGCGAATACGTCACAATCGGGGCCTTCACTGGGCGAGAAGAGCTTTCTGGCTGAGGACGACCAGCTGGATCCAAACACTCATGTTGCGAGACGAGCATAGTCCAGGTTCGTTTTGGGCCTGTGATGCACACCGAGAGCTTCAACGGTCAGCGTCCGAGTAGAGTTTGAGATCACTTAAGGAGGTCCTGTAGTAGGGAATATGACTATCGACGGATATTGTGTGTTAGGCCATGACCGGGAATACGATCTGACCGTAAAGGAATTGATTCGGGCGATGGATCTGACCGAAGTCGCACAAGCGGTTATAGCTCCGATCGATCGTTTTCTAGCCGTAGATAATCGCGCGGGAAACGATTTTATCCTGGAGGCCGCCTCTAACCACCGTTCTCGCCTAATTCCATCTTGCTCAGCCAACCCTTGGTTCGGAACCCAGGCGGTCCAAGAACTCGAACGGGCCATTGGAGAGGGCGCTCGAATGCTCGTTCTTCATCCCTTTATCCAAGGCTATCAAACTAATGATGAACTGGTGTGGCCAGTGATTGATGTCGCCGCTCTTGCGCGGATCCCAGTTTATATTCACACCGGTCAACCTGGAAACTCGACTCCATGGCAGGTGGTTGACTTAGCTGACCGATATCGGGATGTGGACTTCATCATGGGGCACTGTGGCGCGACGGACTTCTGGAACGATGTGATCAGTGCTGGAAAGGCAGCCACCAACGTTTACCTTGAGTCGTCCTTGGCAAGGCCATTTAATTTTGCAACGTACCTCCAAAACCTGGGTAAGTCGAAAGGAATCATGGGCTCATTTGTTCCCCTTAATGACCTGAACTTCGAGTGGACACAGATGCGACAGCTTCTGCCACCCGAAGAGTGGTGCGGTGTTTATGGCGAGAACTTGAATCGCTTACTCGTAAAGAGAGGTGCGTTGTGATCGTGGATTGCCACACCCATTGGGGAATGTGCTGGGAAGATAAATGTCACGGCGATCCTTCCGAATGGCTAGCTGGGTTGGACCGTCACGGGGTTAGAAAAGCCTTCCTGTACGGACATGCGAACCTGTACCGCGTAGACTTCTGCAAGAACGACAACGATCTTTTGGTACAAGTGAGTTCGAAGAGTCCTGACAGGCTAATTCCCGTGGCAACCTCATGGCCCCAGATGGAGAAAGAAGGCGTGAAAGAAGTGCGACGGTGTATCGAAACGCTTGGAATTCGCCACCTGAAGTTTCATCCTTGGCTGCAAGGCTTCAGTACGGCCGACCGTTATTTCGGAGAGATCTGTAGTTTAGCGGGTGATTACCACATACCTATATTTTTTCACGACGGGACACCGTGCTACAGCCTTTCCGAGCAAATAGCGGGCTTGGCCAGAAGGTTTCCTTCTACCACATTTGTCCTTGCTCACGCAGGACTGCTATGGGGCTGGAGAAGCGCGATCGAGGCTGCCAGATTCGCGAACGTCAGACTGTGTCTGTGTGGCCCCAGCATGCGAGCGATGGAACTCCTTTCAGAGCGAGTTGATCCCGGTCGACTCCTATGGGGATCGGATTATGGATTCAGTTTTGCCGATTCCATAAATTACCGCCTTGGCTTGTTTCTTCGCTCGAAGATCAAGGACTCTCTTAAGGAACAGATTCTTGAAATAAATCCGCTGGATCTACTGAAGCCATCGTAATGGACCATCCATCCAGAACCCCTCTTGACTGAAGTTGTTTTTGCGGTATCGAGTAGGCGCGAGTTTTCAGAGGACATATGATCGGATATTTGTTTCTGTTTGTTTCAATTGTATTCACGGGTTTATCGGGTATAGTCAGCAAAATTTCTGAGGCTAAGAAGTGCAATCCAATGGCAAGTAGCGGAATGCTTTTTCTTTGGGCAGCCGCTCTGATGTTTTGTCGTCTTTTGTTCACCGAATCTAAACTGCCCCGAGTACCGCCTCTCGTTCTGGTTCTGGCCATCCCTTTCGGATTTATGGCTGGGATCGCACTGGTGGCCTTCCTGTTTGCTATCGAGTACGGGAAAATAGCAACGAGTTGGCTTGTGGTTTCGTTGTCATCCATTGTTCCGGCGGTTGCATCGATTCTAATCTATAAAGAGTCACCACAAAAGCAAAAGGCTATTTCTCTTTTTCTAATCGGTGCCTCCCTTACTCTCCTGTATCTCGATAAAGGAGCCGGGCAAGAGACGCAACGCCAGACAGATAACTCAATGGAGAATCGTAGAGCGACCCGGAAATGGCTAAGATTGATGATCCTCGTTTTCTTTTGCGCTGCAATGGGTGCGTTTCCATTAAAAGTTTTACAGGAGGCGGGTCTATCGGACCAATATAGGGATGAGTATCTCTTCTACCGATACTTGGCAGGATTTCTAGTCGCAGCGGTGATTCTCGTTGTCAAACGAATAGGTCTTCGGAGAAAGGAGATTGCCGTGGGTGCGTTTCTAGGAGTAAGCAGCCTCTTGAGCAACCTTTTCCTCTCTCTTGCTCTTGCCCAGAAGATTGCGGGTTACATTGCATTCCCCGTGGTAGGCATCGGATCCACACTGGTGGTAATGGCTGCGGGACTGCTGATTTTTCGTGAACGCTTGACCCGGTACGGCTACGCTGGAGTGGGCCTCGGCCTACTAGCTCTCCTACTGGTCGGCATTTAGGTGATGTACCCCGAATCCGCGGCAGGGTCATACGACATTCGGCTCTAGTAGTACTCGAGATTAAATTCTTCGGGAGAGGTAAGCGTGCCCTGGTTCTGGCATGAAGCCGAGAATATAACACGCAGGGAAGTAGACGAGCTGGCTCTCCGTCTGCTGGATGAGGGTCGGATACGGGTTAAACGCGAGTTTCGCAGAGTATTGCTGCTGCCGCCTGATCTGACGCGCGCGCACAGTGGCGCCGGGAAAATAGCCGAAACTCTGTACAAAGCGCTGTCGAATCGCTCGGAAGTCCATGTCATTCCCACGCTCGGTCAGCATCTCCCGCACACCGCCGAAGAAAATCGCTGGATGTTTGGCACGATTCCCAACGAACGCATCCATACTCATGACTGGATAGGTGGCGTTAGCCGAGTCGGTGTTATCCCAGCAGATCGCGTGAACAGAAGCACCATGGGTCTCGTCGATTGGGAGATACCAATCGATCTAAACACTACTCTGGTGAGCGAACCATGGGACCTAATTATTAATATTGGGCACGTCGTTCCCCACGAAGTCTTGGGATTCGCCAATCACAACAAGAATTATTTCATCGGACTAGGTGGTAAAGAAACAATTTGTAGGTCGCACATGGCGGCGGCTATCTATGGTATTGAGAACAATCTGGGAAAGCTGATCACTCCATTAAGAAGCTGCTACAACTGGGCAGAAGAGCAATTTTTAGGTCATCTTCCGGATGTTTATTTTCAGGTCGTGATGAAGCGTGATACCGAAAATCGCCTCGTTACATGTGGCGTGTACGTCGGAGATGACCCGGAGACCTACCTGATGGCGGCCAGAGCGAGCGGGCGTGAGAATATTACGACGCTCGATCAAGGGATACCCAAGATAGTTGCCGTCATGCAGGCGGATGAATATCGCAGCACCTGGGTCGCCAACAAAGCTGTCTACAGAACCCGTATGGCCATCGCTGATCAAGGTGAACTAATGATCATTGCGCCTGGCCTCGAACGATTCGGAGAGCAAATATCCGTGGATACGCTCATTCGCAAGTACGGATACCGTGGTACAGCAAACACCCTGAAAGCGTACCACCAAGATTCCGATCTGCGGGAATTGGCGCATGCTGCCGCACATTTGATACATGGGTCAACCGAAAATCGATTCAGAGTTACTTATGCACCCGGCCAACTGTCCAAGGAAGAGATCGAAGGTGTAGGTTACGAATACTTAGCAATAAATGAAGCGCTTCAGCGATACCCACCGGACCGAATGAGGGATGGCTGGAATACGATGCCAGGCGGAGAAAATGTTTTCTTCATAAGTACGCCCTCGGCGGGTTTGTGGGCCACGCGAAGCAATCTCGAACGACGTCGGAATGTTCAGCAGGCGTAGTAGTTCGTGCCTAGACGTGGAATCGGCAAAGGAACAGGACAAATGATTGTTAAGGTATTCGGAGATAAACAAGCTCTAGGGAATGGCGCAGCGGAGCGTGCGGCCATAATCATCCGGCGTGCCATAGCAGAACAGCATCGAGCGAGAATTATCGCTGCCACGGGTGCGTCGCAGTTCGAATTTTTGGACGCTTTGGTGAGCTCACCTGGAATCGACTGGTCGCTAGTCGAAATGTTTCACCTCGATGAGTACATGGGAATCGACGATCGTCATCCAGCGAGCTTCTGTAGGTACCTGAAGAACCGTCTGATAGACAGGGTCCATATAGGGAAATATCACTTACTGAATGGTATGCAAGATTCTGCGCGGGTTATCCAAGAGATCACTGTGGAATTGCAGCGAGCGCCGATCGATGTGGCGTTTGTTGGCGTGGGTGAAAACGGCCATTTGGCGTTCAACGATCCGCCAGCGGATTTCGAATCAACTGATGCCTACCTGGTGGTTACGCTTGATGAGGCTTGCCGTCTCCAGCAGTTGAATGAAGGATGGTTCGGTACGCTGGAAGATGTCCCTCGACGGGCCATTTCCATGACGGTGCGTCAGATTCTTAAGGCGAAAGAGATTCTCTGCATTGTACCGGATGCGCGCAAGGCCGCGGCCGTGAAGGCCTGCTTTGAAGGCGACATAACGCCGATGGCTCCGGCATCAATTCTGCGGATGCATCCCAACACAACGGTCTTTCTGGACAAATCTTCGAGTAGACTCCTCACTCCCTCGGTTCGGATGCAAATCATGTAATTTTACGCAAGAATCTTGCTCACGGAGTCAGCGTCGTGTGAAACACTACGTTTAGCGGTGACCTGAGTAAGCAGAATATTAAGCAGAAATCATCCCTAAAACAACCACGTTGAGCGCCCGGAGCAGGTTGAAAAACTGAAACACGAAGCCAATCGACACGCCGCGAAAGCGTGTGCGCTCCTTCGGGTCCATGGCCTTCAAGTTTTGACCGAGCACCTCGCAATTGCCGGGATCTGGGTCCAGGATTGCGGCAATCACGGAGATCAAACTGGTCTTCCCGCACCCTGACGGGCCGACCAGCATGAGTAGTTCGTCGCGGCGCACGTCAAGGTCAACGCCACGCAGCGCCATCACTCCTGCGTCGCCTGTTCTGCATGTTTTCGTCACGCCGCGGCAATGGACCGCAAATTGTTCGTTCGGCTCCTCCGCATCGATTGTGTATTCTATCGTTAGTTCCTCGGCTCTCTTAGAAGAGCGAATGTATTTGAGCGAAGCGCGGCAGTTACAAGTTTCGGAGACATATTCGAAAGGACGAGTGGTTTCAGCCAAAGCGACGGACCGGCGAGGGGGTATACTCTCCACGTGAGCCATCCGCCGATCCTTTTTGGCACCGCATCTTTCACGGCCACAGGTTGGAACGGATCGTTCTATCCGAAGGGAATGAAGTCCGCCGACTATCTCGCCTTCTACGCGGAACACTTTCACACGGTCGAAGTGGACTCTACCTTCTACGGCTGCCCGTCGGCTCGAACTGTCAGCAACTGGGCTGGCCGAACTCCCGAGGACTACCCGTCGAGCGGGGCAAAATCCTGTTTATTAAACTGGCCTCCATAACTGCCGCCGAATCAGCGGAGACTTAGCCGGTGGCACATACATCAGGTTTTGCCTCGCTCGAGGAGCTGAAGTCCGAGTGAGAGCGCTGCATCGGGCAACGTGAGGAACTATCCTTGCATTATTCAGCAAATGCGTGAGAACTATGCTGCCTGGGCAATATTGAACCCGCCGCGAAACTCGCGCGTCACCTTCCGGGGCGGACGCGGGGGTGCCAGCTGCAGTCCTGGCGTCACCTGAGTAGGGGATTCGCGGCGGCGAATGCACAACTTGTTCACGCGTTACTTTGGTTCCGTAATCTGGATGGCCTTGTTTATAGCGAGGCCGTCCGTCACGATCTGTTTGCGACCGGAGGGCCAATCGACTTCGACGCGATCGATCTTCTTTGAATCGCCCAAGCCGAAGTAAAGCGGCAGAGCGCTCTGGGAGAGGTAGCCAGATTTCCCATCGTTGTACTTCGTATAGACGTGCCCGGCGGAACGTACACGGACGGTCGCACCCAGCCCGTTACGGTTGGAAATCGTTCCGACGAGCACGACTTTCAGCCAGTGAATCTCTTTCACTTGTGAGAGATTGCTGATTAGCACCTGGGGCGCGGCATAGAAGTTATTTGTCACAATATCGAGGTCGCCGTCGTTATCTAGATCGAAGATTACAGACGAACGACTCGAGAGCGTACCCATCACCTGGATTTGTCCGGATTGCCCCTGACAAACCATTTGTTTGAGGGGTTCCAAACTTTCCTGAGAACAATCGATCACAAACCATGGAGTGCGAGTGTGGCCATTCCTGCGCGGCTCGATGCCGAGCAGAAACTCGGCGTCCAGGAACTTCTCCCCGCGATTGTTCAGGAGCATGGAGTTAATTCCGTAGCGGAACGGGAATCCCATCCCAGAGCTAATGAAGATGTCGTCCCAGCCGTCGGCATTGATGTCCGCAACGCTCACGCCCCAGGGCCAGTAGTTCTCAACACCCATTTGATCCGAAACTTCCTCGAATTTGCCGCCGCCCAGATTGTGGTACAGCGCATTGCCAAACATGAATTTACTGGAGGCGGCCCCGAGCGCTCTATCGGGCGCATGTTCGGCGCTTTTCAGCTTCTCCCGGTCGGGTCCGACTTCCTTAAACATGTCCGAATGCATATCCGTGACAAGGAGGTCCATTTGGCCGTCGTTATCGTAATCGAAAAACTTGATGCCCATGGCGCCCCAGGGCGTTTTCGGAAAGTACTCGTCCGTCTTGTCCACGAATTTCCGGCCGCCTTTGTTCTGGTAGTAGTGGTTCTGCCCCTGCATGTTGAGAAGGTAGAGGTCCGGATATCCGTTTCCGTTCAGATCAGCGAAGCTGGCGTCACCGCACCAGCCCATGGGCCGCAAACCTACCTCTGCAGTAACGTCTTTGAACCTGTCGTGACCCATGTTCTTGTAGAGGACCGGGTACTCGAAACGATCAGGATGGAGATGGCCTTGGAAAGCGTCGGGCAGCCCGAGGTATTCACCGTCGGGACCTTGTTCGTCGCTGGTGTACTTGCCGACGTTGCAGACCAGAAGATCGAGCAGGCCGTCGTTGTCGTAGTCGAAGAAGACAGCCCCGGAGGAGTGAGCCCGAAGACCAAGGCCCGCTTGCTCGGTAATGTCCTTGAAACGCCCGTGGCCGTCATTCTTGAAAAGCACGTTGCCGCCTAGAACGGACGTGACGTAGAGATCCTGTGCACCGTCATTGTCGATGTCAGCGAAGGCGGCGGTAACGTTGATCCGGTCGGGCATGCCCACGCCTGCTTCGTCGGTGATGTTTTTGAACTTGCCACCGCCCAGGTTCTTCCATAGCTCGTTACCGCCGACCTGGTTCACAAAATAAATATCATAGAGTCCGTCGCCGTCGACGTCGGCAACCGCGATGCCGGTGCCGTGATCGTAGTGGACGCCTTTGTAGTGCCTTCCGGTGTCTTCCACGTTGTGTTCGACGAAGGTAATGCCGCTTTCAGTGACCCTATCGGTGAAACGAAACTGGTGGAAAACTTTGAACTGACTGACCTTCGCCAACTGCGCCTGTTTCCGAGCGACAAGAGTATCGACGCCGACATCGGGATCCGGAAAGTTACGAAGCTTGGGCCGAGACTGGCTGGAACCACGGCTCAGCATTGTAAGGGCAACGGGGACGAGAGACAGTGCGACTATGAAATACAGAATTCTAGGACCTCCGAGGAGGGGTTTTTTCACACTTAAATCCATTCGGGAATTCTGAAACCACCACATTATACGACAGTTCTTCTGTCAACCATTGCATGATCCTGGCGTCGCATCCGGTTAGTCCTTCGTCCCGAACAGCACCATGAGCATTGAAGAGATCAGAAAGTTTGTGGCCGAGGTTTTGACAATTTGCGCGACCTTTTGAGCAAAGATACCGCCCTCGCGCGAGCTGAGCTTATGAAGCACACAAGCGAAATTAGGATGACGCCGCACAGCGACATGAGGCACCGCTTCTATATCGCTGAAGGCAATTGGGATTTGCTTGGGACTGATCTGATTTGGCCCGAACGCGCCAGCTGTCTGACTGGCGCATTCGGATGGTTGCGGGGGTCAGATTTGAACTGACGACCTTCGGGTTATGAGCCAAGCTTACACCCCACGGCGTGCGGGCCAAGTGGCGGCACCGAATAGGGTGGCGTACGTACCGCCATTCGCCTTCAAAATGGAAGAGGGTCCATCTTCGACGATTCGCCCCCTCTCCAGGACCAAAACGCGTTCGAACCGACCGAGGTTCGCTAGGCGATGCGAAACGAAGAGGAGTGTCGACGCAGGCAGGATGCAGTCGATGCTTCGGAGGATCGCTTCCTCGGCGATCAGGTCCAGACACGAGGTGGCTTCGTCCAGAATCAAGACGCGAGGACGTTGGAGAAGGGCTCGAGCGAGGGTCAACCTTTGGCGCTCTCCACCTGAGAAGGTGCATGCATCGGGGCCCAGTGGTTCTTCCTGGCCCAGCGGAAGGCGCCCAAGGAGAGCCGTGAGGCCCACTGCTGCAAGCACTTCTTCGAGTTCCCACGAAGGAGCGTTCGGTTTGGCCAAGCGCAGATTCCCGGCCACTGTGTCATCAAAGAGGACAGCACGTTGCGGAACGTAGACGACGTTCGATCGCAAGCAATCCATGCTAACGATTCGGAGGTTTATCGCCCCAAGTGTAATCTCACCCTCCATCGGGTCGTAGAGGCGGCCAATGAGTTTCGCGAACGTGCTCTTACCTGCGCCATTCTTCCCGACGATCGCGACTCTTTCACCGGCGGGAATGGTTAATGAATGGACCTCGAGAACGTCCTCGCGGTGCGAATACGCGAAGCGGACGTCCCGAAGCACGAGCACGGCCGAGATTTCCGGAGGAAGAGTGAGGGCACTCGGCGCTTCCGTAACGGAAGGCCGCAGGGCCAGCGTGGTACGAACTTGACGTATGCTGGAGACGACTCGCTGTGCCCTCGCGTATATTTCCGCACCCGTGCCCAGTGCTTCGAACAGCTGCGCAAGGTAGCTCGAAAATGCCACCAAACTTCCAATCGAAATAGCACCTGTCAGAACTCTCCAGCCACCGTAACCGGTAACTGCCGAGGCGGCGAGAGCAACGGCTAGGGCAGTCGAAACTGCAAAGCAGACACCCGTTCTCGCAAGGCGACGTTGAGCGTCGACCGCTCGCGTAAAGAAACGGTAGGCGATACTCTCACGCAACTTTTCCCGTGCGAGCATTTGGACCTGCACCACTGAAGACAGGTGTTCCTCCAGGAAACCAGCGACGGCGGCTTGGGACTTCTGCATTGCCTCGGCGTCACGTTCCAAACGCGGACGAAAATGACATCGCGCGATCAGAAAGATCGGAACGAACAGCAAAACGATGGACATCAATCGCGCACTTAACGCCGCCATCGCGCATAGCGTGAATGATGCCGATACGACAATTCGCAGAAGCGATGGAAGGAGGTCCGAACCGAAGTAAGCGATTTCGTCCACAGGCTCTCGCAACGCGTAAAGCTTTACTCCGACCGGCGTCGTTTCCTGGTACTCCGCAGAAAGCAAGTCGAGATTCCTCAGCAACTCCATTCGGAGGTCAAGCGCCATTTTTTGACCGACTTGGAGCGTGAGGTAGGCACCGAGACCGATGAAGAGAGCTTTCCCTTCAAAACTTAAGAACGTCAGAGCCACGGCGTGCGGTAGCAGGGAGACTTGGTGAAAGGGAAAGACGCGATCGATGAGCCCCTTCAGAATCAGAGGATAGAGAAGGGCGAGCGCGCTACCGCCGACAAGGCAGACGCAACTGGCAGCCTGCAGAAAAACGAATGGTCTTATTCTGGTGCAAAGCCAACGGAATTCCGTTGGAGGAACGTTCCGGTGCGCACTTTGAGTTTCTTTTGAAAAAGGACCCATGCTTCGGCGGAATGCAGGATAAGAGGAATGCAACATTACATTCCAGCGAATCCAAGAAACGTTCGCCAATCGACCGCTCTGTAAGAGACACGTATCCCACGTAAAAGACTGCAAAACGCGCGATACGACCGAACGTTCGCGAATCGTTCATAACCCCGGTGAAAGTCTGCGAACGATCGCCAGGATCCTGCCCATAACTTCGACGTCGACTCGGTTCCGAAATCGGACCGGGCGGTCGAATCCACCGGAAAAGGGCCGGACGATCAGCGTGTCATCCTGCTGCGTGCACGCAGCGCAAAGGTAGGTGCCGTCGCGCGCCAGCAGCACGTACAAAGGTTGGTCCCATAAGGCGTGCGAGAAGGACGATAACGGTTTTTTCTTCTTACGATCCACGACGACGAAGGCGGCACCGGTCAGATAAGGATGGAACGATTTCTTCTGGTCGGCGACCCATAATACGTCCCGAAGGGACAGGGCCGAAAGACCGCAAAGGGAAGGCCCTGCCGCGCGGAGGAACAGCGGAATCTCTTCGAATTCATCGCTCAGCCGTTTGAGGAATCCGGTCGAGACGGTTTCGGAAGTTCGGTCAGCTTCCGGCAACCATCGGCCCCTGAGCTCGTCGGAAATCGCTTCCACGCCGGCCTCTTGTCGTCGCAATCCAGCAGCGCTCAGAAATTCCCAGACATCGATGGAGTACGCGACGCAGAGGGAAACGAGCTTGTGGACGCGCCGAGGCGGGTCCGTCATCGTTTCGAAGTCAGAGAGTGCGCCTGCGGAGCAGAAATATCTACGATCCTGCAAGAGTCGTGCAACGTCGCGGGTCCTGCTCGATGCGTCACGAAAAGTGAGCCCGGAGCGATGTCTGGCGCGCCGCATCAGATCGCCTGGTCGCGAAATGTGAACCGCCGATGAGAGCGATGAAGGATTCCAGAACCGTCCGAGATCGGAGGGCACCTTGGGTTGTAGAGCATTTGCGATTGGACGAAATTCCCAATCTGCAATTCCTATGATTCGCGCCTCCTTTCCGATCTCCAGCTCCACCTGCGCGTAGGGAAGGTGCTGGGAGCGCAGCATGACTCGGTTCTTGCCGACCGACTGAAGCCGACAACACACGAGTCCTTTACCGTGCTCGACGAGACACAGTTTTTCAGATTGCTCTCCCCACGGACTGGACGACGCCGGATCGATACCTTGGGGAACGATACGAACGATGCTGCCGGGCAGAAAATCAGGGAAAGCGAGCGCGTCGTGGGTGCCGATCTTCACATACACGAAGCGCGATGGGTCTGAAGGACTCAGATTTCCCGCGCGCCGGGGTGAACCCGCAGTCAGCAACTGGGACAGAGGCTCGATCGCTCCATGTGAGATTTCGCTTCCCGTCTCGCGGAACCACGTTACCCAAGCGCGCGTGTCGTAAACGTGCGAGTCGAGCGGGATAGTTCTTTCCGTGGGAAGAACGGCTTCCAAGCGTGGGATGTCGTCGAGGTGAAAGCCGAACACCGTCAGCCAATCTACCAACCGATAGTTGGAAAGGACGCTGAGCGTGAAGAGTTGGTGGATGCTAGGGCTAAAAGCAGCGTGCCGCATATTGTGATACAGGTTGTGCGGGATGTGATGACGTCGGTCGCCCGGAAATCGCGTACGCGACGCGTGCGCAACTTGCGCGAGCGAAAGCCCGCGCGCCGCCAGAATCCGTCGTATTCGTTCCGCCTTGTCTAGAACTGAAAAGCTCAACGATCCTCCAAGAAACGCGTGCGCGACTGCGAAATCCTCTTCGCCTCACTACACGAGCTGGGTGAGGGAGCACGCGGCGAGTTCGATCCCGAAACGCGTCATTGGTAGAGCTAAAACCGCGGCGAATGGAAAAAAGGCGATGCGTGACTGGCTTTAGAGACAGCATGCTAGTCCGGGATTCAGGACAGTAGAGGGTTCCTAAGAACTGCGGAATCCGGAACCGTTATGATTGGATATAGATAGTATCTGTACGTTAACTCTGAAACTTCGTAACATACACGACAATGGAACCAAGGGATCTTGCCCGATCGGCGGGTGCGAAACTAAAGGAGCTGCGCGTCCATCTGGGCCTCACTTTGCGCGAGGTGGAAGCCCGCAGCTTGAAGCTGGCCGAAGATAAGAAGAATCAAGATTTCTTCATTTCCAGAGGGTGGCTGAACAACGTGGAGAACGGCTCGTTTACGCCCAGCATCTACAAACTTTATAGCCTCAGCGTCATCTACCGGGACAGCTGGACGAACATTGTCTCTTTTTTTGGGCTCCGTCCGAGCGATATCGGCCGAGATCAGGCGCTCTTCGGGCTAGGGAAAACTCATCTCGTTACGGGCTCCGACGAGAGCGATGTGGAAAAGATCGTCCTTCCGCTGGGCTCGCGCGAGGAACTTCAACTCGACAAGACGACCTTACTCAGCAGGCTGGTACAGATTTGGGGAGAAATTCCGATCCGACTGATACACCACCTGGACCTGCGGAAGTCGATGTATGGGTATATCGGCCTAAACGACTATACGATGTATCCCCTGATCCGCCCAGGTTCGTTCGTGCAGATCGACGGAAATCAACGCAAGATCAAACACGGAACTTGGCGGACCGAATTCGAGCGCCCCATCTATTTCGTCGAACTGAGGGACGAATACGTCTGCAGCTGGTGCGAAATCAAGGATGCGCATTTGATTGCGATCCCATATCCGAACTCAGCCGTCGAGATACGTCGATTCCCCTACCCCCGAGAAGCGGAAATCGTAGGCCGCGTTACCGGTGTAGCCATGCGGATTGCAGAAGTCGAAACCCAATTGGGTTAATTTAATAAGGATAAGGATGGACACATCGCTCGCCGACTCCCCGGCAACTCATGGGCGAGGAACTCGTGCAACTGCACGTGGGCAAGGTCTAAAATTAAAATTCGGTGCCTGGCTTCATGCCGCAGTCAACAAGATTGGTTCGTCCTTGGTAATCACCAATGTGTGCTCGTAGTGCGCGGAGGCCGTTCTGTCAGCCGTCCGAACGGTCCAACCATCTCTTGCCACAACTGCCCTGCCAGACCCTGCAGCAATAATCGGTTCAATTGTAATTACCAGACCCTCGGTTAAGATCTGCTGGGCTGCCGGGTCCGGATAATTTGGAACGCTCGGTCGTTCGTGGATCGTGCGCCCAATGCCGTGACCTCCAAGCTCACGGATCACCGAAAAGCCCCACCGGTGAACTTCGCGCTCAACGACGCGCCCTATCTCAGATACGCGGTTACCAGCGCGAGCAACGCGTATCGCCAACTGGAAGGCCTGCTCAGCACACAACATCAATCGTCGCCTCTCTTCCGAGACCATTCCAACAGGCATCGTGACAGCAGCATCCGCCATAAATCCGTCCTTCTCTATTGTCACGTCGAGTTTCACGAGGTCACCTTCCTTCAATTTCCTCCGGCTAGGTATGCCGTGCACTGCTTCCTCATTTACGCTGATGCAGTTCTCTCCCGGAAATTTATAGACTAGCGCCGGTGCTGATCGAGCACCAAGTCGGCGCATGACTCGAGCCCCCACCTCATCCAATTCGGCCGTCGTAACACCTGGCGCAACTGCCTTTTTCATGACTTCGAGCATCCGGCGAACCACCGCGCCAGCAGTTTGCATCCCCGCCAGTTCTTCAGGGCTTTTAATTGACATAGTCTCTCCGCATTTTAGTTCACGCAACTCATGGAGCCGAAGCAGTCCGGCTCCATCTTATCGTAGGAAAGCCGATAGTTTGGGCAACCAGACATCCCAGAGAACCTTGTCCTCACCGGCCCCTCCCCTCCCTCCGGCCTAAACGCTCCGCCTCCGGGGTCTCTTGCCAAAAGCTATTCCACGTAACTGCCATTCCCCGCTGTCGTGGCGAACGAAGAACTCGCCCGGCTGCTGGCCTGCTTGTCATGCGCCGCGAGAGCGCCGGGTGTGGCAACGATTTGTCCAAACGGAAACAGAGGAGTTTTCGTTGGAGGTATAAAGACCTGCTCCGGCCGGAAGAACCAACCTACTCGAAGAATCGAAGTTTGCGTTGAGGAATCACTCCTTTTCGGACTTGGCTTTGTTTCGTCCGAGGCACCAGAGCGGTGCAGAAGAAACAAATGCTCTTCATGGCGGGGGAAGGCGCCTGTCCGTCCGCGCTGTCAAGGCCGCGGGGTAGGCGTTCATCCGAGCGAAGCGCAGAGCCTTGACAGAAGAAGCGGACCGATCAGGCGCAGGGTTTGGCCAGGAAGGGCGGTGAGGTCTATCGGAGGAAAATCAGCATTCACCGCCAAGGGCCGCCGGCCTCCCAGGTCTTGGGGAAGGAAACTCCGTCGCTCACAGAACGGGTTACCGGAACCAGAAACTCAGCAATGTCCGCAATTACCGTCTTGAAGTCGACCGCCGCGATATAGGTCTTATTCTTCGCACAGAAGGCCGTCCATTGGCGGACCTTGTTTCGATCGTCATAAAAATCGGGCGTGAACGCGAGAGGTATCCCTGCCGGCGGCAATTCCGTGCCGCGGTGCCGAAACGTATTCTGTATCGCCTCGGCCAGATTCTTTCCATCGAACGCAAACGTGCGGGACAAGACTTCGAGATCGTAGAAGTCCTTCATGCGACTGTTGGCGATCCCCAGTTTCACTATCGCTTCGAGTTTTTCGGCGGCGACCGTCTCCCGAGGATAGGTAAGCAAGCGAGGACCGGGAAATTCGAGCAGCGTGGGATAGGCGCTCTCCACAGGCGGCGGAGTGACGGCATCTCCAAAACCGATGTCACGCGCACACCTTCGTAGTCGGCATCTTCGGTGATGCGCTCGGCGGTGACGGTGTCGGGGTCGAAGGCGAGACCATCGGGTTCCACTTCCATGGTGCAGAGTTCTCGAAAGATTCGAACGAAGCGCTCTGGGGAGTTGTCTCCTCGTGCCAGGAAGTCGGCATCACGGGTGGGGCGGTATCTCTGTTCGGTCCAAAGCTCGAACAGAAGCGCACCTTTCAAGATGAAAACGTCACGGTAAGGAGAACGGCTGAGGCGATAGAGGATTCGTTCGAGGCCGTACTTGACGAGGATCAGGCCGAATTCCGCGTTGTCCCTACGAGCGAGATTCTGCAGTTTCTGGCGGACGGAGGCAGGAAGGTTTCTCGGGGCTGGGTTGGTCAACTAGAGCGACTCCAGATACGGGTGCATCACATTCGCGACGCGGCAAATTTTGGCGGCGGCCCAGAGTTCATCCATCGTGGCCTTCTTCATGCGCCTGCATTCCTTGAGGGCTTCGATGGCGACATCGAGGCCGATCTTATTCCGGAACTTAAAGCAATCGGCAACGGTTTTTGCCGGGCTGAACACCCGCAGCGTAGCGCCGGAAAAATTATATTCCTTTACGCCGAAATGAAGCGCTGGTCCGGACATGCGCACCAGGCGTATTGGTGGAGAGGAAATTTTTGGCGCCCAGGCCTTTTGGCCGATGGCCATCCAAACCTCGTGCGGAGATTGGGTGGTGAATTTGTGGAAGCGGAGCGCGGAAAGCAGACAGATGATTCCCTTGGGCACCTGATAGGCAGCCTCGATGAGGGTGACATGCTCGGTACCGGAGAATTTCGGGGAGGTGTAAAGACCGTGGCCGACTTTCTCCAGGACGCCTTTGCGGACCAGCCGTGTCAGATAGTTTCGCGGGATGCCCAGGGCGCTGGCATCTTTGGTGCGCACAATCTGCCGCTTCTTCGCAAGCTGAAGGAGCTTGTTGGTCTTAGGACTTGGCATACGACACCCAACGGCAGTGTACCAAACTCTAGGTAGATGTCAATAACTACCAAGCGAATGTAACATTGCGGTGGCATTTCTGCCCCATTTTCTTGAGGCACCCGAGAAGCAAGGGCTGCTGCTTCCAAAGCGAGCGGCTGCTTTATGGGAGGGAACCAACGCATTCAGGGAGGAACCGGGAAAGCAGAAGGTGCGAAGCTGCCGGACGCAGGAATTAGCCCGAAGCCGTGCCCAAGAAAATGAGCGGCAGCAAAAAGGATCACGTACCAGATTCAGTAGACTCGATTTGCGGCGCGGATGTATGTTGCGGAACGGCCAATATAGTGGCTCCATCGCAAGGACGCGCTCGATTAGTCACGTGAAACTCTTCATGCGTGGACGGGCTCGCGCCCCTTCAACGTGGGAAGTGCCTTTATGGATTTCCCGGCTTTCTCTTGAGCGAGCCTCAGGTCATAGAGGCTCTGTAGATTGAGCCAAAACTGCGCGCTCGTGCCAAAGAAATGAGCGAGTCGCAGGGCGGTGTCACCCGTGATGGCGCGCGTTCCGTTCAAGATTTGCGTGACGCGATTAGTCGGCACGTCGATTTTTCGTGCCAACTCAGCCGCACTCATATCAAGTACTTCCAGTTCTTCGGCAAGGTGTTCACCCGGATGGATAGCAGCGCGTGTCATAGTGATTCTCCTAGTGATAATCAACAATCTCCACGTTTGATGGTCCCGGCGATCGGACGGGCCACTCGAAGCAAGCCCGCCACTGATCGTTAATGCGGATGCTGTACTGGCCTTTACGATCGCCGATCAGCGCTTCAAAACGATTGCCGGGCAAAGCGACAAGGTCCTTAAGGGACGTGGCCGCCTCTAAACGGTCAAGCTTCAGGCGCGCGGAGCGTTCAAATCCAGAGAATGCCTTGACCCGTTTTCCGGCGGCGAAGTCTCTGGTCCTCTGGTCCCGATAGCTCACTATCACCGACTAAGGCTGCCAGGAATTACGCGTTACGTCAAGCATAACGAGATCTTTGCCGGGGAACCGATGACTGCAACGGACCACAATCCCTCCGAATACCCATGAAGAACCGCCTCGGATCCACCAGCTGATGTTTTCCGTAGGCCCCTTCATTGATTCTCCACGACAAACCGATCGTGCCACGCCCAGCGATCGAGGCTATTTGATTTTGCGAATTTCTGGAGTGGCGAATGAATTCTCAAAAGCGATGGATATCGAGGAGCCTTTTCGAACATTGCTCACGAGCGCTGGTCTGAAACACACGATGCATGTTCCGGCTTTGTGCCGAACGCTCGGATAAACGACGCCGGCTGATCCTCCCTCAAGAAGCGATCTGGCTAGGCGTTGAGATGCGTCATAGCTGCTCCCGTCCAAACAATTCCCAAAAGAAGGATCGTTGCGAATATCGTGAAACTTGCCTCGAAAATCGGCGAGGAAATCGATGTAGGTAAAGGTCTCCTTCTCTTGCCATTTGATCTCCTGAAGTTCCTTTCTCTTGTGGTATGCCACTTCGAACTCTGAGGTTTCGCGGGAGAATGCCGCATACCACGCACCTCGTTCTGGCCCGTTGAAACGGTTTCCGAAGGGTCTGGTATGCGTGAATGCAGCGTTGACGATATGCGAGTAAGAAAGGCCAAAGACCAATTCGCGTACCGTAATACCCGGAAGCAGGCCAGCTTCTCCGAGGAGGCGGTCGTTTGTAGCTCCCTCAAGTTCGAATAGCGCGTTCAAGTCCTCCGTATCATGGGTCAGCCGGGCGAGAACACTTTCATTCCGGTCGCTATAGCGTGAGGGGATTAAACGATGGGTGTTATCACGACGAACATCAGAAACTTGGGGTATCACCTATCGCCCGCCGCGGCGAGAATCCAGAAGTTGCCGGACGCGCAGCATCGCGGGCAGCCCACCTTTGGTCATGTAGGTAAGGGGAGTTTTCCCTTCAAACATTGGGTTCTCATTCGGCAACTGAACCCAACGGTCAGCAAGCTTCTTGCTATAGAGTATGTTTAGCGCTTTGAAGATCCCGGTCAGAATGGAAATCCTCGTCAGCCCGTCTTGGTCAAGCGTGCCACGCGCTTTTTTCTTCAACTCGTAAAATGTGCCATTGGAAATGCCCCCCAGCAATTGTCTGGCATCTTCATCATGCAATTCCCAAAGCGCGCGGATTTTCAAGAACGCCTTCACCGCCGACGGGCTCAATCGCTTCCGCACATCCTTGTTGGAAAGATCGATTGGCTTTTCCCAGACAATGCCTGCGGTTAGTTGATTGACGGTTGCCACACAGGCCTCCTCGAACTGCTCTCCATATATGGAGGATTATATATCCATTATTGGATAACTGCGATTTGTTCTTTAAAACGGAGTTTCATTTTACTTGCAAAACAATCGGTTGCATCGGACTAGGCGGGTTTGAGGCTCTCAGGAAATTCAGGATATATGCGATAATATATGTATATTAATTGTAGATATAATAATGCATATGGATAGACCTCCAATGAATCTGTGATATTATATAAATCATGGTGAAACATATAAAGAAGCCGATTCGACCTTTACGGCTTGACGGCCTTCCCACGGACATGCGCCGGCAATTGAAAGAAGTTCGGCTGGCTCGCGGTTTGACCCAGGCCGAACTCGGCGAGCAACTCGGCATTCCCCAGATGCACGTCTCCGGCATCGAGTCGGGCAAGATCGTGCCGCGCTACGACACGCTGCTCGATGTCGTGCGCGCTCTCGATCATGATCTTGTGATGGTTCCGCGCGCGCTGGTCCCCGCGGTACAGGCTCTCATCCGCGACCACCGCCGTCCCTACGAGCGCCGCGACGACGACGAACGCCCCCTCTATGCAGCGGAAGACGAGGAATCCGAAGGACTCGAGCGCAGCCGCAATGAGTTTTGATGCGCAAAAAATCAACGCGCTCGCCGTGCGCCTGCACGGCCGTCCGGTTGGCGTCCTCACCCGCTTGGCAGGAGACCGGCATCTCTTCGCCTTTGAGCAGGACTATATCGACGATCCGCAACGCCCCACGCTGAGTCTCTCGTTCAAGGGGCGTACGGGTCGACTCGTCACCGCGGTGCACCCGGTCAGCCGTCGTGTGCCGCCTTTTTTTTCAAACCTCTTGCCCGAAGGACATCTGCGGACGTACCTAGCGAAACACGCAGGCGTGAAACCCGAACGCGAATTTTTTCTTCTCGCGGTCCTTGGCAAGGATCTTCCCGGCGCGCTGACGGTCACGCCGCTGGAGAAAGAGGAGCAGGCAGGCGAGCTTGACGAGGGTCACAAGCATAAAGAGAATCGGATGGCCGATACTGCGCTGCGATTTTCGTTGGCCGGCGTGCAGCTGAAATTCTCCGCGGTGATGGAAGCCTCGGGCGGATTGACCATCGCCGCCGACGGCATGGGCGGATCGTGGATCGTGAAACTCCCTTCGGCTCGGTTTCCGTCCGTTCCCGAAAACGAGCACGCCATGATGGAGCTGGCGCGTAGAGTAGGCATCACGGTGCCCGCGGTCCGCCTCGTCGATATCGCAAAGATCCAGGGACTTCCAAAAGATACGCAGAGCGTTGCAGGCAATGCGCTGGCCGTCGAACGGTTCGACCGCGGTCCGGGCGGACAACGCGTTCACATGGAGGATTTCGCGCAGGTGTTCGGGCTTTTTCCCGACGACAAGTACGGCCACCGCAGCTACGCCAACGTTGCTTCGGTGCTGTGGGCGGAATCGGGGCAGGAAAGCACCTACGAGTTCGTGCGGCGGCTCGTATTTTCCGTGCTGATCGGGAACGCCGACATGCATCTGAAGAACTGGTCGCTGCTGTATCCTGACACGCGCACGCCGGTTCTCTCACCGGCGTATGATTTCGTGGCTACGCTCCCCTACATTCCGGGGGATACCCTCGCCCTGAATTTCGGTGGAAGCTGGGGTATCGGCGAGATCACAACTGACCAAATGCGGCAGTTTGCGGACACGGCACGAATCCCCACAAGCCCGCTCTGGGCCCTCGCGATTGAGACGGCGGAACGCACGGTCGCCGCCTGGAAAACGCTCGAACAGGCGGAGCTGCTGCCGAAGAAGATACGCGCAGCCATCGAGAAGCAAATCCTGCAGGTTGCCGCAAGCATCGCGGGTTAGCCGATTTACCGACAAAACCGGGAGAAGTGACAACTAGCCCTCAATTTGCTTCCGATGCTCAGGAGTCAGTCGAAAGGTCGAACTCTAATGGAGATACGAATCAAAATAGTAGCGGTGCCGCCTGCTACCCATCGCGAATGATGTCGGTGGCGGGTTGGGAAGCGGCTCGCCCAAAAACTCACGATCGCGGTGAAGCGGTCGTTAAGAGGTAGGAGTTGGCCCGTACCGGAATCAGGTGCCTGGCAACCCGCTCATCAGATCCAGTTATCCGAGTTTATACAATGAAATAACTATTTGCTTGTCACAGTGTCATCATCCGTGTCATCTTGCGCCTACCCGCTCTACCCCTTCCCCGGGGAGCCAAGTTAGTGAGGGTCTTGCTCGCGTCCGGCTCTGAATGTTCGCAACGGCTGGAGCAGGTCTTCGTAGCTTGTATTTCCTGTCGTATAACTTCGTTGATCGTGTAGTAGCTAACGTGACGTGCATCACGGCGATATGTAACCCACGTCACAAACGTAGGCGGAAACACGCGAAGATGGGTCATAGCTTGGTTGGACCAAAGTGAACGCTGATCGAAAGGAGAGACCCGTGGGTTTCGCAAGGACACGTGTGTCCCAATTCCTCCCGGCGCTCTGGATCATTGCCTTATTATCTGCGGCAGTTTGGGCAGCTGCGGACGATAGACCCAGCAAATCCACGAACAAGTCAAGTAAATCGAAGCCGAAGCAGGAGCATGCAGAGAAGTATGTGCGGCCAACCGATCCATCCCTCTACGTCGGCTCGGATACCTGCAAGACCTGCCACGAAGACATGCCCACCAAAGGCTTCTACAACGATTTTGAGGCCACACCGCACTTTGCCACCACACTGGACACGAAGAAGGGACCTGAGTGGCATGGATGCGAAGCGTGCCATGGCCCGGGCAAAGCGCACGTCGAGGGCGGCGGCGACAAAACCAAAATATTTAGTTTTAAGGGAGCTTCGGCAGCCGATGCCAGTGCGCGCTGCCTGGACTGCCATCAGTCCGGCCAGGAACACAGCAATTTCGGCCGGTCGGCTCATTTAAAAAACAACGTCGGATGCACGGACTGCCACAGCCCACACCACGCCAAGGAAAGTCAATTCTTGATGAAGGAGAAATCCCCCCAGCTTTGTTACGGCTGCCATTTGGAGGTCAAGCAGCAGTTCACGCGCACCTTCCACCATCGCGTGAACGAAGGGCTCGTGCAATGCAATGATTGCCACAATCCGCACGGCGGATTTCAGAGCCGGCAACTCCGTGTCACGGCATCTCAGGACACCACCTGCTTTAAGTGCCACAGCGACAAAGCGGGGCCGTTCGTATACGAGCATGCGCCGGTGAAGACCGAAGGGTGCGTTTCCTGCCATACGCCGCACGGCAGTTCCAATCCGCGGCTTCTCAAACGCGCACAGGTGAACTTGCTGTGCCTTGAGTGCCACGCATTTTCCGCGGATGTGGGAACACCCGCGATTCCGACCTTCCATAATCAGGCCCAGAAGTATCAGGCCTGCACCATGTGCCATGCTTCGATTCACGGTTCGAATACGGACCAGTTCTTCTTCAAGCCATAAGGAGGCGGCGATGCGAGAAGGAAATAACGCGCGAAGTCTCCAATTGAGCGACCCGAGAAGACCGCAGTATCTCCTTATCGCAACGGCGGTCCTGTTGTTGGTCCTACCCGGCGCAAGAGCGCAACAACAGGAAGAGCAAAAGGGCATCGATCAAGGAAATTACAACATCAAGCAGTCCATCGAATTCGGAGGCCGGCTCACTAGCATCTCTGGGGACCGACAGGCTTACGACACGTTCGTAAATTTGCAGCAAGGTGCTCGACTCCTGGGTTTTACAACGGAGATGCGGTCACTGGACCACCACGCAACGCTTTTCGACCGGATGCACTTTAGCAACTTCGGCTATGGAGGGGACCCTAACGAGGTTTCACGCCTGCGCATCAGCAAGAACACGTGGTATGCCTTTGACGCCCTGTTCCGCAAGGACCAGAACTTCTGGAATTACTCGCTGCTGGCCAACCCTTTGAACCCGACCACCCCGTTCACAAATGGTCCTGCCGGCTATGGGCCGCCAGCTTGCACATCCTGCATCCTCGGCTACTCCCCGCACCTCTTCAGCACGCGGCGGAAACTCGGGGACTACAGTTTGCTACTGTTACCGGAATCGAAGATTAGGTTTCGGGTCGGATATTCGAGAAACATCGTAGAAGGCCCAGGGCTTTCTACGATTCACGAGGGAACGGAACAGGCGCTCTTTGAAAACTACAAGACCACCGTGAACACTTACCGGATTGGCGTGGACCTCAAGGTCCTGCCGCGCACAAACATCAGTTACGATCAGATTTGGAGCTATTTCAAGGGGGATCCGGGTGCAGCCGATCCTTTCCTCAACCCACTATTCCGTTTGGCCAATGGAACCACAGTAGACCCTGGCGTATCGTTCAATGCTGGAGCAAACCAGCCGTGCGGTGGTACGTTTCTTCCCACAGGTTTTCTCAATCCGGGATGCAATGCGGCTTTCAGTTATTTCAATTCCAGAAGGACGCGGACCAGCACTCCCACCGAACAACTCTCCATGCAATCGAACTACTGGAAGAGCTGGGATTTGTCCGCGCACTTTAGTTATTCCGGCGGCGATACAAATGTGTTTAATTTCAATGAGAGCTTCTTTGGAAGAGTTTCGCGAACTAATGTTCGAAACGATGCGTTCACGGGACCCGTACAGGGCCGGCGAGTGGCGGCCGCAGCCGATTTCGGTGCCACCTGGCACATCACGGATAAATTGAACTTCACTGATTCTTTCCACTTTCTCAACTGGCACAATCCTGTTCAGTTCCTTTCTTCGGAATGCGCGTTCTTCAGCCAAAACCTCTTGACGCCAGCGAACGTTTTCTCTACCGCCGTGCCACTGCCGCTCGTATGCATTCCGCCGGCGGACGCCAACACGGCACCTGGAGCCACGCCAGTTCATACTGCCTCGTCAGGACCCGATATCAGCATTCTCAACTTGAATCGCTTCCTCAAGCAGGATGAAAAAACTAACTTAAGCGAACTCGAGTATCAGTTTTCTCCACGGCTAGGAGCCAGGGTCGGATTTCGCTACCGCAGCCGGACTATCGCAGACGCGAAGTTGACTACGGGAACGTTCGTGTTTTTCCCCAATCTCCAGAACGCGCGCACACCGCCAGCTCCGTACAACCTCGATGCAGATGGCAGCCCCCAAACCTGTCCGGCGACTAACAATGTGGGCGCAAATGGACCATGCTTCTTGACCATGCCGGAACGAGGCGACGCTTCAGCGACTCCAATTCATGAGTACGCCGGCGTATTTGGACTCTGGGTCCGGCCCACCGGCAATTGGGACGTTCGCTTCGATCTCGAACTCGCAACCGCGGACAACGCTTTCACGCGCATCAGCCCACGGCAATGGCAGGAATACAGGCTCCGGACGAAATACAAGGCAGCGAGCTGGCTGAACTTGCAGGGCTCCGTCGTGATTTGGGAAGGACGCAACAACGCTGCGCAGACCAACGACCTGCAGCACAACCGCGCTTATGGTATTGCCGCGTTTATCCAGCCGACCGAAAAGTTTGGAATGGAAATTGGCTATGACTACAACGATGTCTTTTCGCAGGTACTGATCTGCTACGTCAGTGTGGCCAACGGTCAACCTGGACCAGGAATTCAACCTTGCCCCAACGTGCCCGGACTCGTGCAGCAGTTATCGACCTACACCAACAAGTCCAGCTATGGATATTTTGACTTCACCTTTACTCCCCTGCGTCGCATCAGCGCTCGCCTTGGCGCGAATCTCACCGGAACCACCGGGTCGCAACTGCGACTAGATCCCCAAGCCCTTATCCCTAATCAGGTAACTGGCCCGCTGAACTCTCTGTGGCTTCATCCGTTCGGTGGAGTGGATTATCAGTTTGCCGAGCATTGGACTGGCAGAGCATATTGGGATTATTACGGCTACCACGAAGACCCGACTGTGGGCGCAGTGCAGGATATTTTTGCGCTGCGGAATTTTCGGGGTAATCTCGTGACACTTTCCATGCGTTACGCTTTCTAGTCGCGTGCCGTAACCACGGTGCGTGTTTCGATTCCGCTAAGGAGGATAGATACTTCATGCGAAGAAATTGGACCACCAAAGTCATTCCGGGAATTGGCTTGCTCGTAGTAGCGACAATGTTTTGCGCACCAGCGAAGGCTGACGAGAAAAGCGCAGCATTATACAAGCAGAAATGCGCAGCGTGCCATGGCGTGGACGGCAAAGGTGAGACGCCCACGGGCAAGGCGATGAAGGTGAAAGACTTTGCTTCTGAAGAAGTGAAGAAGATGAGCGATGAGGATTTGAGTGAAGCGATCAGCAAAGGTAAGGGAAAGATGCCCGCCTATGGCAAGAGCCTGAAGCCGGAACAAGTAAAAGATATCGTGGCCTACATACGGTCACTCGGTAAGAAGTGAGTCCGCAGACCTCAGCGCCACCATGCCCTTAGAAACTTCTCTAATCATCGCGCTCGTGCTCTTCAGCATGGTGCTAATTGGTGTGCTCGTGGCACGCCCGGAGATCACGGCCACCCGCGGCGGCAAGATCGTGGCTTTTCTTGTATTATTTTTCCTTCCCATCCTCTGCGGGGTCATGGGCGTTTCCAGTGAGCTTGAACGCTCCAAAACCACCAAGTTCTGCTTGTCCTGCCACATCATGGAGCCATACGGCCAGAGCCTTCATGTGGATGATCCCACCTATTTGGCTGCCGCACATTTCCAGAATCACCGCGTGCCCGTCGATGAAGCCTGCTACACCTGCCACACCAACTATGCGATGTTTGGTTCCTTCAAGGCCAAGATGGCAGGACTCCGGCACCTTTACGTGTACTACCTCACCGCGCCTCCTGCTCCTAAGGACATTAAACTTCACGAGCCGTACAACAATCGCGAATGCCTGCATTGTCATCTAGGCGCGCGATCGTTCGAGCAGGGCGCGGTGCACAATGCCGATCCGGACCTCTTGCCTGCCGTAAAGACCAACAAAGTATCGTGTATCTCCAGCGGCTGCCATGACGTCGTCCACGACGTGGGTACACTCGGCAAGGTTAAGATGTGGACTGGGCAACCATGACCGGAAGCGCACGTCTTGTCGAACGGCGTCTGCGCGCCTCGGGGATCCTGCTGATTCTTGGGTTGCTGATCGAGGCGGTGTGTCTGTTCTGGGCCCGCCCGCTTTCGTTTCTGACCTTTATCGGCGTTGGCGGCGCATTGCTGTTCCTTGGTGTGTTCGTATACCTGTTTTCTCTCGTTTCCATCAAGCCTTGTTCTCCGGATCGGGATTCGTAATTTCTACGTGTCCCAAAACTTTGGTCAGCGTTCCGATCCAGAGGTCAGATGTAATGGATTTGACTCAGGAGGGTCCCGCAAACAATTGCCTAGGTTGCGGCTTGCATGAGATGGATCTGAAACACACTCCCGAGCGTGTCTACTAAGGTAGGCGGGCCGATGCCAGTTTTGAGAATGCCGTATCAGCAGTCGGTGAGTTGTCGGACATCGTAGAGGCGTGGAAGGGAGCAACGAGCACGGCCCTAGAAGACCGGCGCGAAGGTACCTCCGCGCCGATAGCGTCGAGAATTCGTGATGCAGTTCGCTGGATATGCTCCAAGCTCTCCGCCAGAACCTTGCTGTCACCCTGGTAAAGTTGAATGTAGTCCTGCGCTGCCGAGCCAGTCTCAAGGCCGATTGCATGGCAAACCACGAATGCAACGGCCTCGGCTTCCGTCTCGCGAATTCGTTTTGAAGTACGGCTCCTTCGCTCGTCGCGGTGCATCATTTCGTGTGCGAGCTCATGCGCCAGCGTCGCGAAATCTTCAGCCAGAGATTGGCCCGGTAGCAACGTGATTTTGCCTCCTGCGGAACTGCCACGCGCCGGAGCGATGTCCTTAGAGTATTCAAGGGCGATGTTCCGCTCGGCAATATACTTGCTGAGCCGCTCAAGGTATTCGGAGGGATCGCCATTCACGATGCCGATTTTAGGCAATTCTTGGCCATCCGTCTGGCTGATGTCGAAGACATAGGCTGCACGGAAGCCGACAGCGGATGATGATTCATCGGTTTCGTTTTGTTCGGTACTTTCGTTCTTTCGCCGGGCAATCGGAGCGAGAATCAAGATGCCCTTCTCGCCTTTCTTCACGAAGCGCCCGAGTTTGTGCCAAGTGTGAAAGCCTGCGACATGTGATGCAGTCGGCTTTTGTGATGCGATGAGCATCACGTTTCGGAGACTGTATCGGTGGAATCGGCCAATCGCCGCAAGGTATTGCGTCAGTGTTTCGCTCCGGCCCTGGTTGAGCGCCGTAACGAGTTTCTCGATGGCTTGATTTGTAACCTTTTTGATGTTTTCTGAATTCATTTTCTTTGTCCTTTCGGTGAGTTGAGAGTTGGTTCCCTCACACAGACAGGGGAACCAAATCGCAGCGCACTCACTGAAAGGACAGAGAACCGGGGGTCTGGTGTTAGCGGCTGGAGCGGATAGCAATGGGCGTGACAGGTCGCTGTTTACCTGGCGCGACCGTGTGCTAGCTAAAGCCGTGATGGTCAGTTACTGGGGGTGGATTGTAGGGCTGTCAGAGGTGGGCAAACCAATCCTGGCTCGCGTCCGAGTGTCTCTCCCATATCCAGCGTCAGACACTCGGAACCGGGTCGACTCCACCCATCAGTATCGGCTTCACGAGGTCCACTGCTACGGGAACAAACTGCTCGGCAGAAACGTGGTCCGGGTGTCCACCCATTGTTTCACCGCGCCGTAGATCGCCCAGCTTGCCGTGGCGACAACCAGTTCCTAAGATATGCGGCGCTCCGTCGGATGCGTACATTTTGTGCCAACAACTGAAGGAAACTTAATCCGATTCGAGATACCATTGAGCGGTTTGAAGTCACATGGTCTCCACTTGTTACGGACGGCGAACAGAGGAAAGCATCACAATTTCTGCACGTACTGCGTGCATGGGCTTCCGAACATGGCCCCGAATGGTTTCAAAATCCCGTTCTCAGACGGTCATACGCGCCGTATGTCACGGCTCACACGCGGACTTTTCCGTTATAGAAGTACGCGGCTTCGAGGCACAGCCGGATATTAGGTTACGATGTCCGTTTGAGGAGTCGTGGCGCGCCGGTGCAGGCCACAGTTGCCGGCGTTTCCCTCTGTGTCCGTGAACGGTTGGACGTGGCGACCGCCTGTCCGAAGGAGAGCTCCGATGGATCCCACCAATGACCGTGCGAAGGCCCGCGGGGGAACTTCGAGTGAAAGCAGCCAACCAATTCGGCTGGCGGGCTCGGTGCTTGGCGCGAAACGTCATGTCTGCGCGTTCTTCCACAGCCCCGACGAAGGATACAAGGTGCTGCTTCCGTTCATCAAAGAGGGTTTCGAGCGGGGCGAGAAGGCGTTCCACATCGTCGATCCCAAGCTTCGTGCGGAGCACGTCCTGCGACTCGCGTCGGCCGCCATCGATGTGGAGGCGGCGGAAAAGAGCGGTCAGTTCGAGCTACGCAACTGGGCTGACGCCTATCTTCGCGATGGTCACTTCGATCAGGACCGGATGCTCGCGCTCATCCAGGAGGTCCTTGACAGCGGCATCCAGCAGGGGTTCGCGCTCACCCGGCTGGTCGCCCAGATGGAATGGGCGCTTGAAGATCGACCGGGAGTCGACGACCTGGTGGAGTACGAGACGAGGCTGAATTATGTGTTGCCTCGCTATAAGGACCCGGTCATATGACTGTATGATCTCGCCAAGTTTGGCGGGGAGATTGTCGTCGACATCATGCGGACACACCCAATGATCATCATCGGCGGCATCCTCCAGGAGAACCCGTTCTTCGTTCCGCCGGATGAATTCTTGCGGAAGCTGCGCGAACGACACACCACGCGCGACACGCCGCCCCCATCAGTGGTCTGATGTGGAAGTGGAAATGGACAAGACAGCCGATGAGGTCAAGCGCCTTCAGAGCTGTATCAACGATCTGATCAGCGTTCTGGCCCTTGCCGCCATTTGGAGTGGCAGCGAGTCACGCCAAATGCTCGGCACGTTGCTCGATTCGCTCCTCGCCATCCTGCGCCTCGATTTCGCGTGCGCCCGCCTGAACCACTCGATTGACGGTTCGCCAATCGAGGTGGTCCGCTTGGCTCAACGTCAGCATCCCTCTGCTCAGCCGCAGGAAGTCGGCCGAGCGCTGGGCCGCTGGTTGAGCGGTGACCAAACCGCTTTGCGTTTCGTGATTCCAAATCCGGCCGGAGAGGGTGAGGTCGCGATTGCGTCGTTCTCCTTGGGCCTTCAGGACGAAGTTGGAGTGTTGGTGGCGGGCTCTCGGCGAGCTGATTTCCCGACCGACATAGAACTGCTCCTCCTGCGTGTCGCGGCCAACCAGGCCGCAATTGGATTGCAAGAGGCTCGACGCTCAGGCGAGCAGAAGCGTGTCGCAGCGGCGCTCGAGCAACGAGTCGCTGAGCGAACCAGCCAACTGACAACCGTCAACGAAGAGCTGCGGCGGAGCGAGAGTTATCTGGCGGAAGCACAGAGGCTCACGCATACGGGGAGTTGGGCCTGGCGGGTGGCGGGAGGAGACGCCGTGCATCTCTCCGAGGAATGGTATCGCATATATGGCTTCAATCCGGAAAAGGGTATGTCGGCTTGGGAAGAACGGCTGCAGCGCATTCATCCGGAGGATCGAGCCAAGTGGCAAGAGACACTCGGTCGAGCAATAACTGAAAAGTCGAATTACGAAGTGGAATTCCGAATCCTTCTTCCAGGCGGCACTGTCAAATACATCCACAGCGTCGGCCATCCTGTTTTGAACTCATCCGGGGATGTGGTGCAATTCGTGGGTACCTCGATGGACATCAGCGCCAGCAAGCGGGCCGAAGAGGCGCTGGCGGATCTCGCACACGTCAGCAGGGTGACCACCATGGGAGAGCTGACGGCCTCCCTGGCGCACGAAGTGAAACAACCGATTGCCGCTGCCGTCACCAACGCCAGCACCTGCTTGCGCTGGCTGGCGGGCGACACCCCAAACATCGAAGAAGCGCGCGCGGCTGCAATGAGAATCGTCAAAGACGCAAGGCGTGCGGGGGAAATCATCAGCCGGATTGACCTGTTCTTCAAGAAGGGTATTCCGGAACGGGAGTTGGTTGATGTAAACCCTGTTATTCGAGAGATGGTCGTCATTCTCCGCAGCGAGGCAATGCGATACTCCATATCACTCCGGACGGAGCTGGCGGAAGATCTTCCCCAGGTTATGGGAGATCGCGTGCAATTACAGCAGGTCTTGATGAACCTCATGATGAATGGCATCGAGGCGATGAAGGATGTGAATGGGATCCGAGAGCTCGCCATCAAGTCGCAGCGAGCGGAAAACGAGCAAGTTCTGGTGTCCGTCAGCGATACCGGTGTAGGGCTTCCCCCGCACCAGACGGACCAGATCTTCAATGCGTTCTTTACCACCAAGCCGCACGGCACCGGCATGGGACTTCGCATCAGCCGCTCCATCATCGAATCGCATGGCGGGCGCTTATGGGCTGCCGACAACTTTCCGCGCGGCGCAAGTTTTTACCTTACTCTACCCGCCAAAGTCGAGGCCCATGAATGACGCCCGCAGGCACTCCCACGGTGTTTGTCATTGACAGGCGCTGCACAGAATTACATGTACAACCAAGTAGCGCTCGCAACGGGCAACAAACCTTCCTCGGTGGTTGTGGCGGACTTCACTAAGTCCCCTATGGAGAAGCCGTGAGTACCTCGGGATCTCATCACAAAACCGATCTTACGGCCCGTGCGAAGGTGGAAGACATGTTTGAAGGGGAGGCGACAAATGGCGAAAATGAAAGCGGTGCAAGTGCCTAAGGCGGGAGGGGACTTTGAAATCGTGGAGCGCGAAATTCCGCAGCCGGGCGCGGGGCACGTGAGAATCCGCGTCCAGGCCTGTGGAATCTGTCACAGCGATGTGATTACCAAGGAAGGCCTTTTTCCGGGCATTACGTACCCGCGCGTCCCAGGACACGAAGTGGCCGGCGTGATCGACGAGCTGGGTGCGGGAGTGAAGGAATGGCGGAAAGGAAAGCGCGTTGGAGTCGGCTGGCACGGCGGGCAGGACGGCACCTGTCTTGCGTGCCGACGCGGGGATTTCGTGAACTGCACGAACGGGAAGATTTGCGGCATCAGCTACGACGGCGGCTATCAGGAATACATGGTCGCGCCGGTGGAGGCGTTGGCGCAGATGCCGGAGTCGCTCGACGCGGCCGAGGCCGCGCCGCTGATGTGTGCCGGGGTCACCACGTTCAACTCCCTGCGCCACAGCGGCGCGCTGCCGAGCGACCTCGTAGCCATCCAGGGAATCGGCGGTCTTGGCCACTTGGGAGTCCAGTTCGCAAAGAAGTTCGGCTATCGAGTCGCGGCGGTTGGGCGCGGTTCAGACAACGCCGCGCTCGCGAAAAAGCTTGGAGCGGATGTTTATATCGACAGCGCCGCAACTGACCCTGCAGCCGAGCTGCAGAAACTTGGCGGCGCGAGCGTGATTCTTGCTACTGCGCCGAGCGGGAAAGCGATGTCGGCGCTGGTCGGCGGCCTCGGTGTGAACGGCACAATGGTGGTGGTGGGAGCGTCGATGGATCCAATCGAAGTGGCGCCCAATCAGTTGCTTTTCGGCAAAAAGGGCATCAAGGGCTGGGCGGGCGGCATCCCCACCGACTCCCAGGACACACTGCTTTTCGCGGAAATGACGGGTGTGCGCCCCATGATCGAAAAGTACCCGCTCGCAAAAGCTGCCGAAGGCTACGCCCGCATGATGAGCGGAAAAGCCGAATTCCGGGTAGTCCTTACCATGTGATCTCCCGGCGCTTGGCCGGACGCCCAATGCCTAGATCAATTCTTACTGAACTCGGCTTGAACTCTCGCCGCGTATTTCAACTGAGAAGGGGAAATTCGAATTTTCAGCCTCGTCATAGAAGGCAGGAACCAATTATGGAGGCCACCCAATTTGCCCTGCATCAAGGATTGGGGCTGGCCGGGAAGGCTGGCGAATTCCTTATGGCGAATGTCATTCAGGACGAAGCGATACGTGCGCAGTCCAAGAGTGGGAGTCCGATGTTCGGCAGTTCCTTCTTGCCTAGGTCGGCTGCGTTGCCGGGGATCACCAAAGCGTGCTTCTCGCCGTGAGCGTCGCGATGGAGAAGAAAATAAACGATGGTCAGCAAGAACGAAAAAAATCGTATCGCCGTGTTGTTACAGCCCACGAGTGTTCTTAATCGAATTTCCGAGTTGCGGAGAGGACGCGCCGTCACCCTCATTTGCGGCACCTTGACGTAAGGTGTGCATCGTGGTATTACTTTAAGTAAATTGTAATGGAGGCACCATGGAATCTGCAATCACCGTCAAGGGTCAGGCGACGATCCCGAAGGCTATTCGCGAACATCTGCGGTTGAAGCCGGGAGATCGAGTCAAGTTCTTTGTGCATCCTGATGGGAGTGTGGTCCTCTTGCCGAAACTCCGTGCATCGGCCTTACGTGGCATCATCAAATCACGGCGCCGGCGGCCGGTGGCCATCGTGGAGATGACTGAGGCCTCTGCTGAAGGTGCCGCCGGCGCCGCGCCGCGCGCGCGCCGGCGATGATCGGGCTCGATACCAACATTCTCGTCCGTTACCTTACCCAAGACGACCCGATTCAATCGCCAAGGGCGACGGAGATAATCGAACGCCGACTAACTGAGGGAAACCCCGGCTTTGTCAGCATCGTGGCGATGGTCGAGACGGTCTGGGTGCTCGACCGTGCCTACCGGCTAGCCGCCAATGAAATCGCTGCGGCTGTCGAGCGCATGCTTCAGACCGATGTGCTCGTCGTGGAGAACGAGCAGGAGGTTTTCAGCGCCATGATTGCACTGAAAGAAGGACAGGGCTCGTTCGCCGATGCTGTCATCGCAGCGCTCGGCGCGAGAGCGGGTTGTTCCTGCACCTTGACATTTGACCAGAAGGCGCTGCGGCTGCCAGGTTTCGAATTTCGTTGAGCCGCTAGCTCGCCGTCGAAAGGGGACCGCTTCACTTTGAGGATTCCCTCCGCACACTTTGCAAAGCTCTAGTGGGTCAACCCAAGGCGTGCCACGCCGCCTGATGTCGAACCAGCTACGGAAAACTACGGCCCGCAAGATAATCCAAATCCGCCGGTCGAACGTGACCGAAGTTGTGTTTGGCAACTACCTGTCATTCGTACAAATCTCTCGGGCGCAGTGCCGAACTCACATCAGCCGCAGGTGCGCCTTACGCCGTCCGGCTGCCGAAGCGTTTGAATCCGATTGCGACGACCTATTTCATCGCCAGGCCGTGCGGTCGGGCAGGCCCGGTTTTGAACGCGGTATTGAAATCAAGTTGGAATCTAGGGTCCAGCACCAGGTGGTTGCGCGTCACTTTGGCAACATGGATCTTGTGATCTCCTTCGGCATGTACCTTTCCAAAAGAGTCTTCGTTGAGGAAGTAATCTGAAATGACGAGGCGGCTTTCGTTCCGGGTCAAACGAAGATAATGGGGGCCGGCAGTGGGTCCCAGGTCCAAAATGCTGAGAACCCTGGGCGAGGACGGTTCGGAAGTGTCAAACATCACGATCTTTCCGGCCTGGTTCATGGTGATGAACAGTCGCTGGCCGTCCCGTGTTATGCGCATAAGCTGCGGCCAGCCTCCTTTGGCGATCGAGCTGAAGTTGAACACAGGCGTTGCTTTTCCCTCGCGTGTATCCACCAGGTAGAGCTTGTCGTCCAGCATGCCCGCCGTGTAGGCGCGCCCCTTGGGATCGTGCGGAATGAGCTTGACGTCAATGGTGCCCCCGGCGTTGGGGATGTCAACAGTCCGAAGAATTTCTCTGCGCTCCAAGTCCCAAATCCGAATACTCCCCCGCAGATCCAGGCCCCCTGCCACAGAATTCAGCGTGCTTGTGGGGCAGATAAAGTCGCTGGTCACCATCAAATTGAGTTCTGGACGGATGGCGATTCCGTGGGGATTAAAGCCATCCGGCGGCGGGTTCGCCGGGAATTCGCCGGCTACCTTGAGATCATCGTTGAATTCCACTACCCGGCCGGGGGCATGCCCCAGCCGCCCGCCCATCATCGTCACCAGAAAGCCGCCGTCGGACAGCGGTTCGAAATCATCGGTGATCGAGGAAAGTGCTGGGTTGACCGAGGAGATGAACTTAGTCTCCTCGGGATCGGAGACATCGAAGAAAAAAACTTCAGGCTGTCCCTTCAAGACACTCAGAAGCCCACCGGTGGCTAGGACGGTTTCATCCTTTGAGAGCCCCACGTGATGGGGTTCATTGCCCGTGGCACCCGGTCCGGGAAGCGGCACCGTATGAATCACTCCCCCGTAATGCGACGAGTGCTCGTCGAAGTTGATAACTGCGAGAAAGTCTGGATTGCTACGAGACTGGTCACCTGCCCAAACAAACAGATATTTTTCGTGGGTTAGTTTCCGGTCATGCACTGCTTCTTCACCTTCTTGGTGTGCCCAGGAAGTCCCGGTCCTCAGCAGCAGTACAGTCATCAACAGGACGCCGCCAAAAATCAAAGCTGCACTTCGCTGCTTCACAAGCCGAATCATTGTTGTAATCCTCCTGGGGTGCCAATGCTAAGGAGAAGGGCATCTGGAAGTCCTGCGCGAAAGCTGTTATTTTTCTCATGAATTTCTCAAAGACTCTTTGCAATGACATCGGAGCGCATCTACGAGTTTGGCCGGTTCCGTCTGGATGCCAACGGCCAGTTGTTATTGCGCGAAGGCCAGCGCGTGCCGCTCACTCCCAAGGCCATCGAGATCCTCATTACACTGGTTGAGAGCCGCGGCAACCCCGTCGGAAGAAACGAACTGCTCCAGAAGGTTTGGGCAGATGCGATTGTTGAAGAAGGTAGCCTTACCTCGCATATTTCTCTCCTGCGAAAGGCACTGGGCGAAGGCGCTGGCGGCCAGCAATTCATTGAGACTATCTCCAAGCGCGGCTACCGCTTCGTTGGTTCTGTCAAAACAGTAGCAACGCCACCCGCGGGTTCCACGGCGAAAAAAGTCATGCTGATCGTGCTGCCATTTGAGATTCTCAGTGGCGGCAAGAAGCACGGCTACTTCAGCGAAGGCGGCTGGGAAAGCGCTGCGGATGGACCAGACGCTCGCGGAAGCATACACGTCGTTGGGACATGCATATTTCCACGAGTTCAACTGGTTGGCTGCCGACAGAGAGTTCAGTCGTGCGATTGAGTTAAACCCAAACTATGCCAATGCCCACTTTTATTACGCCAACTATTTGCTTGTCGTCGGTCGGATGGACGAAGCCATCGCACGGGCACGATGCGCCCAAGCGTTGGATCCGGTTTCCCTGCCGGCCGGGACGAACCTCGCAGCCATTCTCTACCATGCCGGCCATTACAGAGAGGCCGTCGAGCAGTCGCTGAGGGTCCTCGAGATAGACTCAAGTTTCGCCCCGGCCCATGAAGATCTTGGGAGAGCTTACGAGCAGCTAGGAATGTATAAGCAGGCCATCGCGGCGTTTGAAAATGCGGTGGCATGTTCCGAGCGCAGCTCCCGAGACCTAGCATCGCTCGCACATGCTTATGCGGTGGCAGGAAAGCGGAGGGAAGCGGTCAAGCTGCTGGAGGAGCTCAAACTGTTTTCAAAAAAGGGATATGTATCACCGTATGCCTTTGCCCTTGTCTTTGCCGGTTTAGGGAACAGGGGCCAGGCGTTCGCCTGGTTGGCGAAAGCGTACGCAGCGCGTGACACTGCGCTGCCTTTCTTGAAAGTGAACCCCCGGTTGGCCCCACTTCGCTCTGCCCCGCGCTTCTACAAGCTTCTCCGGCGCATTGGTCTCTCGGCGTAAGCTGTGCCTATGGAAGGGATGACTTTTGAAAACCGTGCGCGCCGCAACATTGAGTCAGAGCGCTCTCCGAACAGAGCAAGAGCACTTGTCGAGTAGGAGATACCATATTCGATGCTGGTCTTGAGTATGGTATGATGAGACATTATGGAGACAGCGCGTAAGATCACCGTGGAGGTACCGCTGGAGCTTCTCAAGAAGGCGCGACAAGCCAGCGGTACCGGTATCACCCAGACCGTCCGTACCGGGCTGCAGCTAGTTGCGGCATCGCGGACTTACGCTCGCCTCCGCCAACTCCGAGGCAAGGTTCGCTTCACGCGCACGTTAGCAGAACTGAAAGCCGACCGATGATCGCGGCTGATACGAGCACATGGGTTACTTTTCTAGAAGGCGGCGCAGGCGAGGATGCACAGCTACTCGATAAAGCGCTGGAAGACCGGCAGGTGGTTATGGTTCCGGTTGTGCTCACCGAACTGCTAAGCGACCCGAAGCTCCCTGCAGGCGTTGCCGAAACGCTCTCAGAAGTGCCTCTGATCGAGATCGGATCTGGCTATTGGCAACGAGCAGGAGGGTTGCGAGCGAAGGTGCTGGCAAAGCGCCGCAAGGCACGCCTCGGCGACGCGCTGATTGCCCAAACCTGTATCGACGGAGGTGTTGCTCTGCTCACGCGAGACCGGGACTTCCGAGCGTTCGCCGAAGCTGCGCGCCTCGATCTTGTACTGGGGTCCGGAATGGACTGACCGGTCCTCGTTCATTGACAGGAGCCAGCACGTCGGGATCGTGGAGTCCCTTCACGTTTTCTCTAAAACGTTTCGCGGTTTGGGTGCAGGATTGGGTGCAGCGAAGGGGGAATAGCTCGCAATTCGTTGTAAGCGACATTGGATAGGGTACTTAAATTTTCGCCCTCATCGGCTTTAGCCGAACGGTTGCTATTTCGAATCTAGCCCGGGGAGCCAAATCCATCTTTTCCAATGAGACCTCATGCGCCGTTGGCGCACCACCCTGGATGAAAATAAGGTTCAGCTGGATGCGTCGAGGAGACTTCATTAAGGCCGTCCGGAAATTCTATGTTCTCCGCAACTGACGTCGCCAATTTCCTATCGTGTCAGCATCTCTTGACGCTGGATCGGGAGCAAGCAGCAGGAGAGATTCGAAAGCCCTTTTTCTACGATCCCGGCCTCGAACTGCTGAGAGAGCTAGGAGCTCGGCACGAGCAAGCATACTTCCGCCACTTGGCCGGTGTCCAAGGCCTAAAAATTGCTGAAGTTCCAACCAACGTTCCATTGGCGGAAGCTGTTGCCCATACACTCCAAGCGCTTCGCAGCGGCATCAGCACCATATATCAGGCCACGCTTCAGCACGGACCTTGGCATGGCCGCTCCGACTTCCTCGTTCGAGTTGACAAACCAAGCGTCCTCGGTCCTTGGTCTTATGAAGTCCTAGAAACGAAACTTGCACGATCAACGAAAGCTGGTGCGCTCATTCAACTCTGTTTTTATTCGGACCTTCTTTGGCAAATTCAGGAGGTCCAGCCCGAATGGATGCATCTAGTGCTCGGACCGGAGTTGAATACAGAGAAGCATCCGGTGGCCCAATACATCGCTTATTTTCGCAAAATCAAACGAGACTTCGATGCAGCCCGCAACGAGCGAGCGCATACCTATCCCGAGCCGGTACGGCACTGCGATGTGTGTTCCTGGTTCCCAGTCTGCGACAAGCGACGCCGAGATGATGATCACCTTTCCTTTGTGGCGGGTATCACCGGAAATCAGCGCAAAGCCTTGGTCGCCCGAGATGTGACCACAGCCGCCCGTCTAGCGCAGGTGGATTTAACTGCCACAACGAACATAGACGGTATCGGAAACCGGGCGCTTCTGCGAATCCACCAACAAGCGCGTCTGCAGGTGGAAGCGAGGGAACAGGGGCATTTAATTTACGAGTTACTGGAAACGAGTGAGCCGGATACAGGACTTGCCGCCTTGCCTGTCCCGTCCCCAGGAGACGTCTTCCTTGATCTCGAAGGCGACCCCTACGCATTCGAGCAAGGACTTGAGTACCTGATTGGCCTATTGACGTTGCCCGAAGAAACAAAAGCAGAGCCTTGTTATGAATCCACCTGGTCGTTCGACCCGGCAGCGGAGAAGGAGGCATTCGGGAAGTTCATCAAGAAAGTGATGGAGCGGTTGAGTCGGTACCCCGATATGCACATATTCCATTACGCCCCCTACGAGCCGACCGCAATCAAGCGGTTGGCGGGACAGCATGCCACCTGCGTAGATGAAGTCGACCAACTACTCAGGGCGGGCATCCTTGTCGACCTCTACCGGGTCGTAAGGCAAGGTATAAGGGCGTCAGTCGAAAGCTATTCCATCAAAAAGCTAGAGCCGCTCTATGGCTTCACACGAGCCGTGCCGGCGCGGGACTCGGTCCTAGCGCTTCAAACGTTCGGAGCCATGCTGGTATTCGGGAACGCTCAAGAGGCCGGAGGCGAGCTTCTCGCGGCCATTGAAACTTACAATCGAGACGATTGTCTTTCGGCATGGCAGCTTCGGCAATGGCTGGAGGATCGCCGGCATGAACTCGAGGTAAAGACGGGCAAAGCGTTGCCGAGACCCACATTGAAACATGGCGAAGCGGCCGAAGAACCCGCCGCCCGGGTCGCGCAGGTTCGGGCGATTATGGCTCGCCTGGTCGCCGGTCTGCCGGCGGAAGAAAGCGAACGGACGGCCGAGCAGCGCGCATTGTGGTTGCTCGCCCAGATGTTGGAATATCACCGCCGCGAGGGCAAATCCGCGTGGTGGGAATACTTCAGGTTATGCGCCCTTTCCGACGACGAATTGCTAGAAGACAAGGGCGCGCTGGGAGGTCTCGTCTATCTAGGTGCGGTGGGTCACATCAAGAAGTCGATTATTCACAGGTATCGCTTCCCTCCCCAGGATCACGCCATCGCTCGAGCAAACGCCGTTCATGATCCGAAGACTAAAAAGGATGCCGGCGAGGTCGTTGCCATAGACGACTGCAACGGGAGCATCGACATCAAAAGGGGTGCCTCGTCACCGGTTCCGCATCCGACTGCCCTCATTCCCTACGACCTAGTGGATCCCAAACCTCAGCGAGAAAGCCTCGTGCGTCTCGGCTCGTGGGTGGCGGATCACGGAATCGGTGGCCCCGGTGCTTTTCGGGCAGCACGAGACCTTCTGCTTCAGCAGCCCCCGCGAGCGTCGCTTGCCAATGTAGAGTCTCTGATCGATGAGCGCCAACAAATGACCGCTGTTGCCGGACAACTCGTGCTCGCGCTTTCCTCCCAAGTCTCGGTACTTCCGGTTCAAGGCCCGCCGGGGTCGGGCAAGACCTACACAGGAGCCCGCATGGTTGTGGAGCTGGTGAAACACGGACGACGAGTCGGAATCACCGCTGTGAGCCACAAGGTCATCGGCAAACTCTTGCAGGACATTTGCAAAGCTGCGCAGGACGCCGGCGTACGGTTGAGAGCCGTGCAGAAGGCGAACGATACTGACGGCTGCCCGGACTCGATGGTCACGCAAGTAGACGGCAACGAAGAAGTTCTCAGCGCGCTGGCCAATGGCGCAGCGCAGGTTGCGGCGGGGACACCGTGGCTTTGGGCGCGGGAGGACATGGCCAGTTCGGTGGACGTACTTTTCGTCGACGAAGCTGGTCAGATGTCCCTCGCTAACGTTCTCGCTATCGCGCAAGCAGCTACGAGCCTAGTGCTGCTCGGCGACCCGCAGCAGCTAGATCAACCTCAGCGAGGAGTTCATCCTCCGGGAATAGATGTGTCGGCATTAACTCATCTGCTCGACGGGCGTGCGACCATTGATCCCGGTAAGGGGCTATTTCTCAAGGAAACTTGGCGTTTGCACCCAGACATCTGCGTCTTTACCTCAGAGCTTTTTTACGATAGTCGTCTCGCGGCTCGTCCCGAGAACCAGAAGCAACGTGTCAACACGGACGGCTTTCTCGACGGCTCCGGTCTACGGTTCGTTCCGATCCAACACAGCGGAAACCAGAGCGAGTCACCCGAAGAAGTTGAGAAGATCGCGGAGTTGATAAACCGATTATTGCGAAGCGGGGCGACTTGGACAACGAAGACGAGCGAAACACTCGCTCTACAATTGTCAGATATTCTTGTCGTGGCTCCCTATAACGCCCAAGTCTCGGCCCTAGCCCAGAAGCTCCCGGCTGGCGCTCGTGTGGGGACAGTCGATAAATTTCAAGGACAAGAGGCTCCCGTTGTTTTCTACTCGATGACCACCTCCACGCCCGAAGACGCCCCGAGAGGGATGGAGTTTCTCTACAGCTTGAACCGGCTAAACGTTGCAATCTCGCGGGCACGGTGTCTTGCCGTGATTGTTGCAAGCCCAGTTTTGTTTCAGGTGCAATGCAAGACTCCACGACAGATCAAGCTCGCCAACGCACTCTGCCGCTATCTAGAGATGGCTCAAGCAATCTGACTCAAGCGAGCGCGTGCATAGCGCGCATTGGTCCGCTTTGGAAACAAGGAAGGCCAACGAGCTCGAGTCAAGCATTGCCGTAGCAACAGCAGCAGACTCAAGCAAAGAGCCCCGAGCAGTCTCTAAGAAATGAACCTACATCTTCATCGGGTTGCCCCGGGAAAGAAGCATACATCCCTTCCATCTCGGCCGTTTCTCGATGGCGGCAAGATCTACGACCCATCGGGATTGTTCGGATCGCCCAAATGGTTGTGAGATACAGGGCTGCAAACAAAGATTCGCCTTCTCGGCGGCTTTGAGTTCGTACTCGGCTACGGCAAGGATCTCCGTTCCGGCAACAATTCGTTTTTCACAACCGTTTCTCGGTAGCAGGCGCTACCTGTATAGCAGCCTTACCAAAAACACCTGTGACGCGCAAAAACTCGTCGGTATCACACCGCAACCTTCGCGAGTCAATTAAGAAACCCTCCCGGACTCCGTGTCTGTGAATTTGTCGCGCGACTGACGACCCTGTTGGCGAATCAGGGTTGCCAGGCGCAAACTTTTTGCGTGGTCGTGTGTCGCTCAGAAGCACACCAGCACTAGCGTCATTCGGGCAGAACCACGTTCTAGCGCTGTGCGCCGCCGGCCGCTTCTACGCAAGGACGAGGCGTAGGCGCACACCCTGGATTCCCGGTGCTACCGGTCTTACGGCATTTTGCCTTGAAGATGGCTGACCGGTTTTAGGGCGTCGTCAGCGTTGCGGTCTGAAGCCGACCATTGTTGAAGCCTCCACTGGTCCACACCGGATGGGCGAAGCCACCTGCGGCGGCATTGCCGGAGTAATCTCCAATAAACGTCGCGGAGCCTGCGTTGATGAGCGACAAGGTGACCCGACCATTGGGGGCAAACGATGCGCCACGGTCGCGCGAAAACGTTGCGTAAATATCGTATTGCGCCGCCGATCCAGGATTATTTCTCGTGTCGAACCAGCTGGCGTGAATCACCCCGGCCGAGTCGATGGCCACGGCAGGCATGAATTGCTGGCCGGTGGGGACGTCGTTAATGGTTACCGGATTCGAGAAGCCAGCCCCGCCGTTGGTCGAAATAATAAATTGTATCTTCGCTCCCTGCGCAAGTTGCGCCGCGTAGAGCACCACCACATCACCGGTGGTGGGATTGACGGCCATGGCGGGGAGGCTGTTCTTGCGGTACGTTGAGCTGAAAGTCAAATCGCTAAAGACGGGTGTAATTGCAACCGGCGTGGTGAAGGTTTGGCCGCCGTCGGTAGACTTGGCGAGAAACTGCTGCCGGTTGTTGCCCGTATAAAATACTTCGTAGGCCACGTACACCTCGCCATTTGGCCCGACCGCCAACTGTGCACCCTGCACCGTGCCGTTCTGGGCAGGCAGGCTGACCTGCATGGGAGTGGTCCACGTGAGGGCTTGGTTCGGCGAGTGAGAGACAGCGATAAAGTCATTTGTGCCGTTGTCGAAGAAGTGCGACCAGGCAGCGTAAACCGTGCCCGTGGTCGCAAGATCATTGCTGTTGTCCACGGCGATCCACGGCTTGTCCTCCAGGAAAGGGGTCGATGCGTCAGGGTTGGTGATAACCGGGAGCGTATTGGCGACTGAGAAGGAACCGGCGCCTCCGCTCACAGTGCCCACACTGACGTAAAAGCCATTCCCATTATCGATCGCGTCCAAGTACAGGTCTGCCAGATAAACGTTGCCCGCTCGGTCGATGGCCACGACGGGGTCGCTATTGGCAAACCAGAGGAATCCATCTCCTGTCGCTGGGAAAAACCCGAAGAATGGATCCAGCGGAATAAAGCTTTCGGTCCACGTGCCGCCACCATCATTGGAGTATGCAAACTTAGTGGTATTGAAGCCGAGAACGCTCGAGAAGTCACTCACGGCAGTGACGAGGTTCGCAGGATTTAGGGGATCGACTGCGATGTGTTCCTCCGCTTCCGGCAGCGTGGTGGTGGGCATCACGGTCGGCCCGACGCCGTAAGGGTTGCCGCTGAAAAGCGCGTCCGGGGTTATGGCTAGCGGGATCGTTTGCTTGCGCGAAGCTTCAAGATTGACGACAGAATTGAGGTGGCGAACGTGGGTCTTGAAAACGGCGTCGGGGTTCGTTTGGAGGTGCTCTTGGGCGCTGGCCGACGTCGCTAGCGCCAGCGCTGGCAAAATAACCAGGGCGGACCAACCGATGAGGAACAGACTGTTCTTCATTGTCGCCTCCTTGGCGTGATCCTAAACACGCGGGGCTTCTGGGGATTTCGAGGGTTGCCTAGTCTATTCCCGCAAAATAAGAAAGGCAATGGTCGGTATCGAGCCAAGCCCTCAAAGGCGGCTGGTGGCGAGTTGAGGAATCCCTACAAATCCGACTGCGGCGCTCGTGGCAGTAATGTTCCACGGCGCAACGCACGCTCCTTCATCAAGGCAAAGAAGACGGGCACTAGAATCAAAACGTGAATCGTTGATGTGATCATGCCGCCCACCATGGGAGCGGCAATTGGTTTCATGACGTCGGAACCAACACCTGTTTCCCACAGAATGGGGATCAGGCTTGCCAGTACAACGCACACCGTCATGAGCTTTGGTCGCAGCCGTTGGACTGCACCCTCGATTACTGCTGCTTCAATGTCCTCATGACGCAGTGAGGCGCCGGAGTTGAGTCGGTGATCCAAGGCTTCGTGGAGGTACACGACCATCACCACGCCGGTTTCAACGGCAATTCCAAACAAGGCGATGTAACCAGCCCACACCGCTACGCTGAAGTTGTAGCCTAGCAGGCGCTGCAAGATTAGGCCTCCGGTGAGTGCGTAAATCGTCGGGAAAATAAGGACAGCGGCCTCGGTGACGGAGTGAAACACCATATACAGCAACAAGAAGATAACAAAAAAGACGATCGGAAGGATTACTTGCAGGCGCTGTTTTGCGCGCACCTCAAACTCGTATTCGCCTGACCATTTGTACGTAAAACCTGGCAGCAGGGAGAGCTTTTGCTTGAGTAGGGTGCTCGCTTTCGCTACGAAGCCGCCGTAGTCTTTGGTGTTCAGATCGATGTAAACGTAGCCGGTCAGCGCGCCGTCTTCATCGCGGATCATTGAGGGCCCCCGAGAGAACGAGATTTTCGCGACATCGGAAACCGGAATCTGCGCGCCAGAGGGCGTTCCAATCAGGACGCGCCGCAATTCTTCGACGTTGTCCCGAAAGTCGCGGTTATACCGGACATTCACTGGATACCGCTCGCGGCCCTCGACGTTTTCAGCGACCATTTCGCCACCGATTCCCGAAGTGACCACCTGCTGAACGTCAGCAATGCTCAGACCGTAGCGAGCCGCCTCTGCACGATTCACCTCGACGTTGAGATAAAAACCTTGCGAAACGCGCTCGGCAAAAATGGAGCGCATCTCGGGAATGGCCGAGAGGATCTGCTGTACCTGCGATCCAACTTGCTGGATGCCTTCAAGATTGGGACCCTGAATCTTCAGACCGAGAGGCGTTTTGATGCCCGTTAATTCCATGTCAAGCCGGTTTTCCACCGGCATGGTCCAAGTGTTGGACAAGCCAGGAAACTGGAGTTTCGAGTCCATTTCCTGAATGAGCTTTTCGTACGTCATTCCCGCTCGCCACTGATTACGCGGCTTGAGCATTATGGTCGTGTCGTACATATCGAGGGGCGCATTGTCGGTAGCACTGTCGGAACGTCCTACCGTTCCGAATACTGTCTCAACTTCTGGAAACGTGCGGATGATCCGGTCCTGCTCCTGCAGCAAAAGCGAGGCTTGCCCGATGGAAATGCCCGGGAGGGCCGTCGGCATGTACAGGGCTGAACCTTCAGAAAGGGGCGGCATGAATTGACTGCCGATTTTCAAAGCTAGAGGCAAAGTAATGACGAGAAATATCAAGTTCAGGAGCAAGGTAGTTTTGCGAAAACGCAAGCAGAGGC
>Ga0209011_1000072_pt1 | contig 60361 bp, 59 predicted proteins | sample BlaSpr_A8_OM1_M3_FD_187986 | JGI IMG/M metagenome (GOLD analysis project Ga0209011, IMG submission 187986) | Forest soil microbial communities from Thunder Bay, Ontario, Canada - Black Spruce, Ontario site 2_A8_OM1_M3 (SPAdes) (version 2) | ecosystem: Environmental > Terrestrial > Soil > Boreal...
CGCCGCACACGTCGAACTTCGTGAGCCCCTCTACGGCCGAGCGGATGATGGTGCGCTCGAACTGGTGGTCGTCAACTATCAGGATGGTCCTGACTTCTGAGGCGTCTTGCGGATCTGGAGCGCCGTCCCTATTGGGCATTAGGGGCCCTGACGCTCGGTCGTTCAGAGGGTGGAGGCAACTCAGCATTCTGACAAGATTCTTACATGCTGTCTGCCCAATGCAATACAAGAAAGACCCGAGGCGGATGTCGGGTAGAGACCCGCTTGTCACGCAATGCTCCGGGTCTGTAGCATGCCGCAATGTGTCAAAGCGTTTACGGCGAGCGCGCGAGCTCGCCGACGGACGGGTGCCAAGTCTCCAAGGACCCCCACGCACCCGTCCCCCTCTTCACGCTTCCATCGCGAGGGTTTTGACTTTTCGCTCAAACAAAGATTCTGCGCTAATCCATTCGCACTCTTGCACTTTCAAGTTTACTATTGACATACGTCCAGGTCTGTGGTACCCTTTCGCGTGTTATCTCGAACAAACCTGTCCTACCCCTCCCATCACTTCAGCCTTAACTCTCGGCCTTTCAATCTCTTGCAGCCTACTTGTCGTCTCCAAAAAAGTCATCTCCTTTGGAATCAAGCAAATCCAGCCTCTTTTTGCAAATCACTCGGGTTGGGGTACCTCCGCACATCCGCGCCACGCTTCGCATCCGCCGTCATGTGCACCACGTGGCACCTCTATCCCCTGTGGTCTCAATCGATTGCCCATACTTCCCGTCACCACGGGGCGTGGTACCCCTCCAGCCCGAGAACCGCTCGAATCCATTCCTGTCTCGGTCGAACTCTTTCCGAGTGCCCGCTGACGCAAAGCAACTCCCCCAGACGCTCTCGACTTTCAACTGTCGACTGTCGACTCTCTTCTTCGCCCTTGACTTTGCCCTCCAAAGAAAGTATTGCAGCACTGCGAATCACCCGTATCGCCCACAGCTCCCTTCGCTGGAGGCCTGCCCTTGACGCCTGTTACCTGGACACAAGTTTACGACCCCCTCGGCCATTGGTGGCTTTCCGCGCTCGTCGCGGCGCTCCCCATCATTGTTCTTTTCACTTTGTTGGCCGGGCTCCGCGTGAAGCCGCACTGGTCCGCTCTGGCCGGAGCCGCCACCGCTATCCTCGTCGCCATCCTCGTTCTCCATATGCCGGCCTCCCTGGCCGGCGAAAGCTTTCTGTATGGTGTCGCTACCGGCCTGATGAACATCGTCTGGATCGTAGTCGCTGCCGTCTATCTCTACGACATCTCGGTAAGCACCGGGGACTTCGAGATCATGAAGGCCTCTGTAGGAGGCATCTCCTCGGATCGTCGTCTGCAACTGCTGCTGGTTGCCTTCTGCTTCGGCGCCTTCATCGAAGGTTGCGCGGGATTCGGTTCTCCAGTGGCCATCGCCGGCGCCTTTATGATTGGTTTGGGATTCAAGCCCTTCCACGCCGCCGCGCTGAACCTCATCGCCAATACAGCGCCAGTGGCTTGGGGCGCCATCGGAACTCCGGTACATATGCTGGCCGCGGTTACGTTGTTGCCCGAAGCCGACATGAACGCCATGATCGGACGCATTCTCCCCATCACCGCCATCATCGTCCCCTTCTGGCTGGTCCGCGCCATGGTCCCATGGAAGGAGACATTCGAGGTTCTGCCAGCAATCCTCGTCGTAGGAATCTCCTTCGCCTCCATGCAATTTTTCTGGTCCAACCACATGGACAGCAATCTGGTGGACATCACCGCCGGCCTTTTCTCGCTCCTGTGTACCATAATCTTCCTGCTCTTCTGGAAGCCCAAGCGCATCTGGCGCTTCGCCGAAGATACCGAGCCACCGGTGGCTGGAGTGGCCGTGCCTGCGGCTGCAACCGCGCGGGCCATGTACTCCGCGCAGCCCGCGCTCACCTCCAGCAGTTCGTACACCACCGGCCAGATTTTCAAAGCGTGGACCCCGTTCCTGATTCTTTCCGTCTTCGTTTTTCTCTGGGGTTACAAGCCGGTAAAAGACTACATGAACGTGCACACCACTCCCGCGTGGCTCACCGCCGAGGGAAAACCCAATGGTGGATGGAACACGCCGCTGCATCGCAAAATTTCCCGCGACAAGCCGGTGGTCCCCAAGCCAACTCCGGAAGGCGCCAAGTTCCCGTTCATCTGGTTCTCGGCCACGGGGACGGGCTGCTTCCTCGCGGCCATCGTCGGCGGACTGATTCGCGGCGTCCGGCCAATAAAACTAATACAAATTTTCGGCCACACGCTGTTCCGCATGCGCTTCGCGGTGCTGGCAATTTCCGCCATGCTCGGCCTCGGTTTCGTCACGCGATACTCAGGGACCGATGCCGTCTTGGGCCTGGCGTTCACGCATACCGGATGGTTCTTCCCGTTCTTTGGAACCTTCCTCGGATGGCTCGGAGTCGCGCTGACCGGCAGCGACACTTCGTCAAACGCGTTGTTCGGCAGTTTGCAGCGCATCACCGCCGAACAACTTCACTTGGATCCAATTCTTATGACCTCCGCGAACAGCGCCGGCGGCGTCATGGGCAAAATGGTGGACGCGCAGTCCATCTGCGTCGCTACAGCCGCGACGAACCAGCTCGGCAACGAAGGCATGATTTTTCGCTTCGTGTTTTGGCACTCGATCGCGCTAGGCGCGATTGTCGGCATAATCGTGATGCTATACGCGTACGTCTTCCCGTATCTGGTTCCCCACGGTTTGACCTTCATGCACTGATGGGGCAAGCTTCTCTTCGAGGCCTTGCGCCGTGGAGAGCAGGATTTTCGACGAGCTGCGCGAAATTGTCGGCCCGCACGGCCTGATCACTTCGCGCGAAGAACTGCACACCTATGAGTGCGACGGACTGACAAATTTTCGCGTGCTGCCGCGCGCGGTGCTGCTGCCAAATTCCACCGAAGAAGTGCAAAGAATTGTACGCGTGTGCCACCGCGAGCGAATTCCATTTGTCGCGCGCGGCTCCGGAACAGGTCTGAGCGGCGGCGCGCTGCCCGTGGAAAACGGCGTGGTGATCAGCCTGACGCGCATGAACAAAATTCTGGAAGTGGATCTGGCCAACGCGCGCGTGGCGGTGGAGCCAGGCGTGATTAATTTAGATGTGACCGGCCGCGTCGCGCCGCAGGAATATTTTTACGCACCGGACCCTTCTTCGCAATCGATTTGCAGCATTGGCGGAAACGTGGCGGAAAATTCCGGAGGCGCGCACTGCCTGAAGTATGGATTTACTACCACGCACGTTCTGGGATTGGAAGTCGTGCTCGCGGACGGCTCGGTGGTGCATCTTGGCGGCAAAACCTTGGATGCTCCCGGATACGATTTGATGGGAGTTTTTGTCGGATCGGAAGGAACGCTGGGGATTGCCACGAAAATTATTCTTCGCATCGTGAAGCGGCCGGAATGCGTGCAGACGCTGCTGGCGGCGTTTCCTTCCACGAATGAAGCGGGCGCGGCGGTGAGCGACATGATTGCGGCGGGCATGCTGCCAGCCGCGATCGAAATGATGGACAATCTCGCGATTCAGGCAGCGGAAGCGGCGGTGCATGCGAATTATCCCAATTGTGGCGCGCTGCTGCTGGTGGAATTGGACGGACCGATGGTGGAAGTTGCCGCGCTGATGACGCACGTGGATGAAATTTGCAGGAAAAATAAAGCGTGGGAAATTCGCGTCGCGCAGTCGGAGGCGGAACGCGCGCTGGTGTGGAAGGGGCGCAAGGCGGCGTTCGCCGCAATGGGGCGAATTTCGCCGAATTATATCGTGCAAGATGGCGTGATTCCGCGCACGGAGCTGCCGAATGTGATGCGGGAAATCGGGAGGCTGAGCAAGGAAGCGGGATTGCGCGTGGCGAATGTGTTTCACGCCGGGGATGGGAATTTGCATCCGCTGGTTTTGTATGACCGCAGAATTCCGGGGCAAGAAGAGACGGCAGAAGCGCTTTCGAGCCGGATTCTCGAGCTGTGCATCGCGGCGGGCGGATCGATTACCGGCGAGCATGGGGTTGGCGAAGACAAAAAGAAGATGATGTCGAAAATGTTCAGCGAGCCGGATTTGGAAACGATGCAGCGGGTGCGCTGCGCGTTCGATCCGTTGCAGCTTTCGAATCCGACGAAGGTGTTTCCGCGTCCGCGCTTGTGCGGTGAAAAGCCGGGCGAATATGTGGCGCATCCTTTGGAAACGGCGGGAATCGCGGAGCGATTCTGAATGGACGCGAGTGTTTTTTCGAAGGCGACGATCAACACATTTGAAGCCGATGTTCGAGAGATTGTGACGGCGAAGTACGTTCTAACGGCGGCGGAGAGCGATGCCGTCGCCGGCGCGAAGCCGACCATTGTTGTTGAGCCGGGAAGCGAGCAGGAGCTGGCGAAAGCGTTGAAAGGAGCGAACGCAGCGGGGCTGGCGGTGATTCCGCGGGGTGGGGGAACTAAGCTGGAGTGGGGAAACCAGCCGGCGCGTGCCGATGTGATTTTGTCGACCGCGCGGTTGAATCGCGTGATCGAGCATGCCTGGGCGGACTTGACGGTGAGCGTGGAAGCAGGCTGCACGATTGGGAAATTGCAGGAGACGCTGGCGAAGCATGGGCAGCGACTGGCGCTGGATGCGTTATGGCCGGAACGCGCGACGGTGGGCGGAGTGCTGTCGACGAATGACAGCGGGGCACTGCGTTTGCGATTTGGCTCGCTGCGGGATTTGGTTATTGGCGCGACGTTGGCCCTGGCGGACGGGACAGTGGCGAGCAGCGGCGGCAAAGTCGTGAAGAATGTGGCGGGTTACGATTTGCCGAAGCTGGTTACGGGAGCGTTCGGGACACTGGGCATCATTACGCGCGCCATTTTTCGACTCCATCCGTTGCCAAAGGAGACGCTGACGATTTCATGTGTCGCGTCAAATGTGCTTGAAGCGCAACGGCTGGTGCTGGCGATTCAGAATTCGAAGCTGGCGCATTCGGCGCTGCAGATTTGCTGTGAAGCAGAGATGCAGCCGCGTGTGGACGTTTTGTTCGAAGGCACGGAAGCAGGCTTGACAGCGCAAGTGGAACAAGTGAAGTCGATGATGGGCTTGGCCACGATTACCGATGCGGGCAGAGATGTATGGAACGCGCGGCAGGAGATTTATTCGACAGGGAAAAAGGGCAGTGCCGAATTTTCGGTCGTAAAGTTTGCCACGTTGCCGGCGCAAATAGCGGAGACAATCGAAACGATTGCGAGCTTGTCGATTGCTGACGTGCGGTGGAAAGTTGTTGTGCAGGCGACCGGGATTGGATGGGCGCGACTGGAAGGCGAAGTCTCAGCGATGGATTCCGTTCTGCGAGAGTTTCGTTCAGCTTTGGAACGTAACGGGGGCTCGTCAATGGTTGCGCATCGCCCTGTGGGCATGACCTCTCTCGACGCGTGGGGGAGTGCGGGCGACGCGTTGCCGCTGATGAGCGCAGTAAAGTGGCAATTCGATCCCGACCGGACGCTGAATCCCGGAAGATTCGTGGGAGGAATTTAATGGCGCATGATGCAACGCGCCGGACGCCAGCCGATGCGGGCGCTTTTGATGCGCACCATCCGCCTTCGCGGGAGATCATCGACCAGTGCGTGCACTGCGGATTTTGCCTGCCGGTGTGCCCGACGTACGCTTTGTGGAACGAAGAGATGGATTCGCCGCGCGGACGAATTTACTTGATGAAGCTGGCGGCGGACGGGCAAGCGGCGATTAATTCGCAATGGGTGGGGCACTTCGATACTTGCCTGGGGTGCATGGCGTGCATGACGGCGTGCCCTTCTGGCGTGGATTACGGAAAATTGATTGAGGCGACGCGGGCGCAGATAGAACGGAAGTATGACCGCGGATGGATCGAGAGGCTTTACCGGCAATTGACTTTCGGGTTGTTTACGCGGCCGGATCGCTTGCGCATGATGCGAGTGCCGCTGCTTTTGTATCAGAAGTCGGGGCTGCGGAGATTGGTGCGGCGCAGCGGTGCGTTGCAGCTATTGCCGAAACGCTTGCAGGCGATGGAAGCGCTGCTTCCGGAAGTGCCGGCGGCAGAAGCGGTCGCGGAAGTCACGCCGGCGGTGGGTGAGCAGCGCCGGCGAGTTGGGTTGCTACTCGGTTGCGTGCAGCGGGAATTTTTCCCTCAGGTGAACGCGGCGACGGCGCGAGTGCTGGCGGCGGAGGGATGCGAGGTGATCAGCCCGGCGGAGCAGCCTTGCTGCGGGGCGCTGCTGGTACACGCGGGGGAAGAAAACGGCGCGTTAGCGCTGGCTCGGCATCTGATCAACGTGTTTGAAAGAGCTGGGGTCGATGCAATTATCACGAACGCGGCAGGTTGCGGGTCGAATGTGAAGGAATACGGACACCTGCTGCGCGATGACCCGCAATACGCCGCGCGGGCGAAGGAATTTTCCGCGAAGTGCCAGGACATCAGCGAAGTGCTGGCGTACATGGGGCCGCGAGCAAAACGAAATGCGCTGGGGCTGCGCGTGGCGTTTCATGATTCATGCCATTTGCAGCACGCACAAGGAGTACGGGCGCAGCCGAGAAATCTGCTTGCGGCGATTCCCGAGCTGGAGCTTCTGGAGATTCCTGAAGCGGCAATCTGCTGCGGCTCTGCGGGGATCTACAATCTGGTGCAGCCGAACGCAGCGAACGCGCTGGGGGACCGCAAGGCCGGGCTGATCGCGGCGCTAGAAGCGGACGTGGTGGTGACCGGAAATCCCGGCTGCATTCTGCAATTGCAAGCTTCGCTGGAGCGGGCGGGGAAGAGAATTCCTGTGCTGCACACCATTCAGCTTCTAGACGCCTCGATACGGGGGCAGTTGCTGAGTGCTCTTCGCAAATAATTATCTATCAGAGTTACAGGGATGTTCGTGACGCTGACGCGCGCACAAGTATTCCCAGAACCTGAAGCTACTGAGCGGGTTTTTCTACTTTTTGTTGCGGATGGAACCTGAGCGGCACTCGCGTTCCCATGCTCAAATCCGAACCTGCTATTAACAGGAGCTGTGCTTTCACGTACGACGGTGAAAGGCTCTCGATGAAAGGGATCGTCACGTCTGGATCGTTATCGACGCCGACCTGGACCAGAGGTCCTAAGCCTGTGAAGAAATGAATGTCGCCGGTTCTCTGCTGCTCTAAAATGACGCGGTTGGCTAACTCAAACCCGCGCTGTAGGAGTTCGCGCAATTGATCCATCTTGTTTTGTGCGGCGGCAACGAAGGCCTGAGCGGAAATCAGGTTCACGGAGGTTTCATCATTAATTGGCTTGTTCCCGGCTTGGATTTCCGCAATCAATTCCGCCGCGCGCTCCGGATAATCGCCCGAGAAATTGCGCGCGATATCGAGCATGGTGCTGGCACGCTGGTCCTCCGGCAACTGTTGCGCCTGGGCGATTGCCGCTTCGGGGTTCAGAGTCGAAAGGCGCACCGCGTCCGTGCGCGTTTGTTGTTCGGGCGTGGGGGACGACCGAGGAGCGCCGAGGCTCATCGAGCGCGGCGGGCCACTCTTAGCGTATTCCAGGGACGTTTGCAATTCCGGCCTGGTGGATTGCAACTGTTGAACGAGTTCGCGATCGCGGCTGACTAGCGTTCCCAAAAACAAAATCGTGGCGTCAATCGCATTGTGAGCCTTTATAATTTTGCCGTCGCTGGCATACCCGTCCAATTCAAACTGGTACTTGCTTGTGTCCGTAGCAAGCAGATTTTTTACCAGCAGGCGCAATGCGGGCTGCACTGAATCAAATGGCAAGGCGCCAGCAAGCACCTGGAGCATCCTCCCAAAATCGAAATCATCGTAGTAGCTGTGAGGGTTTTGACTATATCTCGCGAATGCCGGCTCGAAAACTGATTGAAGAACACGAATTGCATGTTGATTATCGCTGCCCCAGTCCTTCAAGGTCGTCTGCATCGCGGCATACCCAAGCGCAGCATAGGGATAGTGTCCTTGCGCGCCCAGATGCTCTGCTTCTTGCTGCAGTAGGGGCAGCGCGCTCGGTCCGTCGTGCTGAACCACCATCTGAAATAATTGGTGCACTAATTGCATCTCCGGCGGCGAGGTGGCCCACTTTGGCACAGGCTCTTCTATGTTCAGGCTGTGAAGCAGTGCCAAGGCTCGGCCGGAATCGCGATCGAATCGGATCAACATGCCGATAGCGGCGTTCTGAGTGGAAGTGCGCAACGATCCTTTCGCTTGAGAGGACAATGTGAGCAGTTCATTGGCCCACTCTCGGCCCAAGTCTGGGCGCAACCGCGAAACCATTTCCGCTTGGCGAGGTAGCAAATTCATCAGACGCATCGGCACCGGCAACTGCTGACCTATGTCATGGCTCTGCTGCAGGAGGCTAATGGCGGTCGTGTTGTCGAGGCCAGATTCGGAAGATTGGGATTTACTCTCTTGGGCTTCTACGAGCTTGGCGAAGAGCAAGAACGAAACAAGGACCGTACAAAGTGGCCGCCGCATGCAGACCTCCAACCGGCCCAATTGCCCGTCGATTATACATCCGTCCTTCGTGGTAGATCCGAAGCAAGAGATTATTCGATGCTTGCCGGGATTGTGACCGACAGATAGTTGCAGGCGAACGCAGCCGCGTTGGGGGACCCAAAGGCGGAGTTAATCGGCCCGCTGGATGCGGACGTAGTGCCCAAACCGACGTCGCCTGCCACCCCTCAGTCCCGGTTTCCTCGGAAATCCTCAGTGCGCCTCGGTACCGGGAGGTACTCGACTGTCGGGTGACGACGTACAGGCTGCGGATACAGGCTCATCAGATCGAGGAACTCCGATGGGATATCAGACCGTACCGGCAGACCGAAGCTCTTTGCTGCCTCATATGTGATCGGGTGGTCGTGGGTCCAGGTGCCTTCAGATAACAACCGCGCCAACTCTTCAGCCTTTCCGTCCGGGAATTTGCCGGCCAGCAACTCTCGAGCACTCTCACGTAGTTGCGAGATGGCTTTTTCCGCTTGGTCCGCAAGAATCAGGGTATTGTCGTCGATTTCCGCGACCGGCTTCTTCGCCACAGCCTTGAGGATGGACGCACCCGGGTATTGGCCAAGCTGTGGATCCACAGGTCCCAGTACGGCATCTTCGCTCATGACGATCTCATTGGCAGCGAGGGCAATCAGCGTCCCTCCTGACATGGCGTAATGCGGAACGAATACCGTCACTTTACCCGGGTGTCTGCGGATGGCGCGAGCGATTTGCAGCGATGCCAGCACCAATCCGCCCGGGGTATGCAAAACGATATCGAGTGGAACAGCCCGGTCGGTCAGGCGGATGGCTCGCAGCACTTCCTCAGAATCGTTCACGTCAATGTATCGAAACACGGGAAAGCCCAAGAAGCTCATCATCTCCTGCCGGTGCACGAGCAAGATGACGCGAGATTTACGCTGGCGTTCGATTCTGGCGATGAGCCGCTGTCGCGAGGCTTCCAGAAGCTGTTGCTTCAGCACCGGCTGGAGTGAGGAAAAGAGGAAGAACATCCAAAGGACGTCGCCAGGTGTCATGGATAATCCCTCCAATATCGGACCGGAACCCAGGCGTTCGCAATACCATACTCATCGCGCGAAGGCCGCCGGTATGCGTCTGCACGCTTCACAAAGAAGAAGTGCAGCAAGATCCCGGCCCCGAATCCGCCAACATGCCCCCACCAGGCGACGCCCCCCACATCGGCCGGACTCGCCAAAGAAAGAGTGCCGCTGAACACCTGAGTGAGTGCCCAGAACCCCAGATACGTTACAGCGGGCAGCTCAAAGAAAAATGGAAAGAAAAATATTGGCAGGAGAACGATCAATCGCGCGCGGGGGAACATGAACAAGTATGCGCCCATAACTCCGGCGATGGCCCCGGAGGCGCCAACAGTTGGGATTGTCGAATGCGGATTGGTGAACCACTGCACGAATCCGGCGGCAAGCCCGCACAAGAGATAAAAAAACACGAAGCGGATCGGACCCATCCGGTCTTCTACGTTGTCGCCGAAGATCCAAAGCGCCCACATGTTCCCGATGATGTGCAACCAGCCGCCATGGAGAAACATGCTGGTCAGAAACGGGAAGTAATCGTCAATGGGGAGTCCGACCCAAAGGGCCCAATCAGGGTGAGTGTACCTGGCCGGCACGAGGCCGTACTGGTAGAAGAACCGCACGAGTGCATGCTCGGGCAGTGAAAGCTCGAGCAGGAAGACCAAGCAGTTGGCCAGAATGATGAGCCACGTGGCAATAGGTGGGTTCCTTGTCGGAATCGTGTCGCGTATGGGAATCATGCTTCGCTACCGCCAAGCTTTTCGAGGATGCGGTAATGGGGGGCCGTTTTTCTCGACGAGTGACTGCGACTCCGCCATTAGACGCACATCTTAGGTTGCAGCCCTAGACGAGTCAATCAGACAAACGGCTAACGAGTCGCGCCGTCCACATCGTCGATTTGAAGGTCGGCTTACGTAAGGTGACACTTCTTTCCTCTCGTAGTACAGACTACGAACTATGGAACATTCCTACGAGTGTAGAGAAGTGATGCGACCGTTGGTGTCTACAGTCGTCGGCGCGGCCATCCCGTGTCGTGTGGCCCTGGCGAATAGCGGAAACACTGACAATCCTGCTGCGGTTTTTGTCGGGCCGGGTCAAGGAAGCCACGGCACGTTAACCGGAAACACGGGTCCATCTGTCCGCAAGCCGCGATCGGCGAACCTAAATCTCACTCGTAGCGCAGCGCGACGAGAGGGTCAACTTTGATGGCGCGGCGGGCTGGAATATAGCAGGCCAGCAGTGCGATGGCGGCCAATCCTAGCGCGACTGCGGCGTACGTGAGCGGATCGGTTGGCTTGACCCCGAAGAGAAAAGTGGAGATCAAGCGGGTGACGCCGAGGGCCAAGGCGACCCCGATGGCGACGCCGATGGAGGTGAGCTTCAGCCCGAGTTTGGCGACCAAGCCGAGGACGTCGCCCTGACGCGCGCCGAGCGCCATGCGGATGCCGATTTCATGCGTGCGCTCGCTAACCGAATAGGACATGACGCCATAGATGCCCACGGCTGCCAGCAACACGGCCACGCCGGCAAAAATTCCGAGCAGCTCCATGTAGAAGCGGTAGTCACCGAGGGACGCCGCCAACACGTCCTCCATCGTCATGATGTTTGTAACCGGCTCATTCGGGTCGATCTCCGCTAAAGCCTGCTTCACACTCACAGCCAAGTTTGTCCCGCCGTTCATCCGGCTAGAAGGTGTTCGCAACACCAAGGCCTTATGCAAGTGGGCCCTCGCTGCGCCGCCCGGAAAGACGGCCGGCTGTTGTGTGAAGGGCGCGTACACAAATGGAGGTGTTTCTTCTCCCAAGCCAAAATGTTTGACGTCGCCCACAATCCCGACGATTTGCCGCGGCCGCGCCTCGTCCACGGGGTACGGGTCGTAGCGCAGAAGTATTTGCTGTCCGATGGGATCTTCGTTGGGGAAAAACCTGCGCGCAAAAGCTTGGTTTACGGCAATGACCCAGGGTGCGGCGTCCGTGTCGTGCTCATCCAGGTAGCGTCCTTTGACCAGCGGAATCTTTAACGTGCTGAATATTCCGGGGCTGACTTCGCTGTATCCGGCTCGCGGCCGATTCTCCGGCGGCGGAGCAGGATGCCCGAGAATCGCAAACGAATAGAATTCCGGGCAGCAACGCGTCGGCAACGCACCGATCAGCGCGGCGGACGCCACACCCGCTAAGACGGTAGTTTTTTCGAGAAGGCGCTGATAGAAAGCGGTAACCGTGGGCAGCGTCTTTTCCATGTCACCGCCCGGCACGCGTTCCAGATACTTGCCTCCTTCCGGGAGTTGCAAATCCATGCTCAAAACGTGTTTGACATCGAATCCAGGGTTGACTCGCTGCAAGTGGAAAATCGTATTGATCATCAAGCCGGCGCCCACGAGAAGCACCATCGCCAAGGCTACCTCGGCTATCGCCAGCGAGTGCCGCGCCAGCCGCCCTGAAGCGGTTGTCGTCTTCCGTTCGCCGTCCCTAAGCACAACATTCAGATCGGGACGCGAAGCCTGGATCGCAGGAGCCAATCCAAACAAGACCGCGGTCAGAAGCGATACGCCAAGCGTAAACACCAGCACTCTGGCATCGACTGTGATTTCGGTTGCGTTGGGAAACTCTCCGGCGAGCGCAACGAGCAATTTGATTCCGCCAAAGGTCAAGCCTACGCCCAGTAAGCCTCCGGAAAGGGCCAGTATCCCGCTCTCCGTCAGCAATTGCTGGATCAAGCGGCGTCGCGCAGCCCCGAGTGAAACACGCAGCGCGTACTCTTTGCGGCGCGTCTCGGTGCGGAACTGCAAGAGGTTGGCGACGTTCACGCACGCAATCAGCAGAACAAACGCGACCGCGCCAAACAGCGGATAGAGCGCTTGTCCGGCAAAGCGATAAAGATCCTCGTGCAATGGAAGAACTTTGGTGCCCACACCCTTATTCGTCGCCGGATACTCCTGCTCCAGCCTGCGCGCCACCACGTCCATCTCCGTTTGCGCTTGCGTCAGGGTCACGCCGGGTTTCACTCGCGCCACCGGCATCAGCCAATGGTCGATGCGCGCTGAGTAACGGCTGCTCGCGGCATTGATGGGAATCCACACGTCGAGTCGGCCGCCGTAGAAAGGAGCGAATCGCGGCTGCATGACTCCGACTATGGTCGAGACCACGCCCTCGATGGCGAAACTTTTTCCCAATACCTGCGGATCGCCGTTGAGCTCTCGCTTCCAGAACTCGTCGCTGATAACGACAGTCTGAGCACGATCTTGTGCTTCCGTGGGAAGAAAAATTCGTCCCAAAATAGGTTTCGCGCCCAGCAAGCTGAACAAATTCGGAGTCACATATTCCACGCGCAGCGGCCGCGGCTCGCCGAGGCCGGAAACGCTGGCCGTATCGTTGAAACTGATCAGGGCAATATCTTCAAAGACGTGATTCTGTTTCTGCCAGTCGACCAATTCTGCTATGGGAGGAGGGATGCGTCGATCCGGGTGCGCTGATTCTGTCTCCCAAACCACCACTAACTTTTCCGGATGAGGATAAGGCAGCGGGCGGTAGAGAAAAGTGTCCAGGACACTGAAGATCGTGCTGTTGGCGGCGATGCCCAAAGCGAGGGAGAGAACAACAACCACGAGAAAGCCGGGGCTCTTCAGCAGGCTGCGCGTCGCCAATCGTACGTCTGCTCCGAGACTCTCTAGGAGAGAAAGAGTTCGCATGTTCGCGTTACCTCCTCAGCCAGCCTAGCGATCCGGAGAGGACGCCTGCTGGGAGTCTCCGCTGCACGTCGGCAATGGAGACGAGCCTACACGCCTGCCACCATAGTAGACGGATTCGCAAGCAAAACGGTGCCCCGACCAGGTCGGGGCACTGTGTCCCAGATGAGGAATCTATCTTTCGTCGGCGCGAACGCTGCACCGGGTCAGTGCGGCTTGAAGAATTCGAAGGTTCCGTGAAGGGTGCCCGCGGCGCGAATGAAATCTCGATCCACGAGAAGCCCTTCCGCTTGAAGTGGCGGCCCTCCTTCCGGGAGGAATAGCTCGAAATTCCTAATCGTCTCGCCTGAACTATCGAGCTGCAAGACCTGAGGCCCTGAAGCTACCCAAAGTGTCTTCGTTTCGGTGTCAAACGCTCCAGCGGTCAACACGCGAGTCCCTCCGTAATTTCCCTTTTCTTTGTTCTCTTCGTATTTCTTTCGGGCCCACGCCACGGTTTGATCCAAGTAGGTACTTTTCGGATGCCATTCGGCTGCGAGTTTTCCCTCACGCGTGTACTTCCGGACCGTCGGTGTGAGCAAAGAGCGAAAGATGTAATAAATGTTGTCCTCGTCATCCACAACGATATTCCCGGCATTAAGGACTGCGTTAAAGAAAGGATCGGGGGCATCGTCAACCCTTACGGGCTCGCCGATCTGCCCCAGCAGGCTTCCTTGACGATCATAAACAGAGATCAAGCCGTCTTTCGGTAACCCGCTGACAAGAATCCTGCCATCGCTCAATACGCTCACGGATTCCGGCCTATCGGACGGAAAGGAGCTAAGCAGCTTTCCATCGCTGGAAAAAATCTTAATCAAACCGTCCACGACAATGGCGTTTCCATCTCGATCCACCGCAAAGTCCTTTGGGAAGCGCAGCTCTGTAGGCCCCGATCCGCCGCTGAGAATCTGGCGCATGAACGACCCGGAGTAATCCGACATCCATAGCGAGCTGCGCGGCACCACGGATCGAGTGAGGACGTAAAGTTTGTCTCCAGGTCCCTTTTTTATGGTCTGCGTGCCCGTGCGGGGTTTGAAGGAGAATTTGCTTATCCGCACGCAGTTCAGACTGAGCATCGCTAGTCACCGGCAGTACGAACAGCAGCAGAATAGATGCGAGCAGATAGTCTTATAGGGAGCCCGGACGTCGGATCTTGCGATTTGATGTCTCATGTGAGGTGTCGTCCTCGCGAGAAATAAAGATTAGCACCAGTTGGCGAGAGCGTTAACGTTAATGTGAACGTGGTTGGACGTGAGTGAACTCGCGGGCCCCCTGGCCGAAAACTGTCCCTTCGGCCGTTGCTTTTAATTCCCGATTCCGCTATTAAGTTGAACATCAATAGGCCCATCTGTTTTTCGTTTTCGAGCTGGGATCAGCCACGTCGTTGTCAGGAGTTCTCAGCCATGGGTACCCGGCCATCGACCATTCCAACTGCTCATTCGCACTGGCGCGCTTGGGCGCTGCTGTCCCTCACTCCGAGTTTTGTTTGCGGCAGTCTTTCGTTTGAGAAAGGAAACCCATGTCTCGCAAATTGGGGCTCTTCTCCGTAGTTGCCCTCGCCGCTGTCGTCTGCGCGCCTCCTGTCTGCGCGCAAATTGAATCCGGCCTGCATGCTCGCCCAAGAATTACCCAAGGCATCGATGAAACAAATCGTGTTGCAGTCGCCGGCAACACCCGTCCCGAAGCGCGGCCCGCGAACGATCGCGGCGCCGTGGTGAACGATTTCGCTATGGACCACATGTTGCTCCAACTGAAGCGCTCTCCCGAGCAAGAACTCGCGCTCCAGCAATTTCTCGACGCGCTCCACACGCAAGGTTCGCCAAACTTCCATCACTGGCTGACCGCGCAGGAATTCGGCGAACGCTTCGGCTTGGCGAAGCCCGACCTCGACGCCGTAACCGGTTGGCTCGAATCCCATGGTTTCCACGTCAACGTGGTCTATCCCAGCGGCATGCTCATTGATTTCTCCGGCACCGCCGCCCACGTGCGCAAGGCCTTCCAAACGGAAATTCACCACCTGGAAGTCAAAGGTGAGAGGCATGTTGGCAACATCAGCGATCCGCGAATTCCCGCCGCTCTCGCTCCCGTCGTAGCCGGCGTTGTCTCTCTCCACGACTTCCGCCCACATGCGATGCACCATCTGCGCAAGGCCAACACGGAATTCACATTTACAGACATCCTGGGCAGCGCCACTTACGCGGTTGTGCCCGCGGACCTGGCCACGATTTACAACTTGAATCCAGTTTTCAACACAGGCACTTCTGGCCAAGGACAGACCATCGTACTTGTTGAAGACACCGATGTCTTCAGCGCTGCGGACTGGAATAATTTCCGCCAGACTTTCGGCCTCTCCGGCTACACCTCTGCTTCCTTCACGCAAGTCCACCCACCGGCACCTCCTTCGCAGCCTGGAAATAACTGCGCCGCTCCCGGCGTGGTCGCTCCCAATGACGCGGAAGCCATCCTCGACGCCGAATGGGCCAGCGCATCCGCCCCCAGCGCCGCCATCGAGATGGCCGCCTGCGCTGATACCAGCACCACCTTCGGCGGCCTGATCGCCATCCAAAACCTCATCAACGCCAGCACTCCGCCCCCCTCGATCATGAGCATCAGTTACGGCCAGTGCGAAGCTGTCAACGGTGCAGCCGCCAACGCCGCCTACAACTCCGCTTATCAGCAGGCGGTAGCAGAGGGCGTCTCCGTTTTTGTCGCCGCGGGTGACAGCGGTGCGGCAGGTTGCGACAACAGCGTTGCCGAAGCAACTCACGGCATCGCCGTCAACGCTTTCGCTTCCACTCCCAACAACGTCGCCGTCGGCGGCACCGATTTCAGCGACACCTACTCCGGGATCAACGCCAGCTATTGGAACTCCAGCAACACCTCGGCGTTCGGTTCGGCTATTTCTTACATTCCTGAGATCCCATGGAATGACTCTTGCGCCGGCGCGCTGCTCTCCGCCTATTTAGCCTACAGCCCGACCTATGGCTCGACCAGTCTCTGCAACGACCCGCTCTTCGGTCTCTTCTTCATGACTACGGTAGCGGGCGGGGGTGGACCCAGCCAATGCGCCAGCGGCTCGCCGTCCACTGCTGGCGTTGTGGGTGGTTCCTGTGCGGGATGGCCAAAGCCTTCGTGGCAGACGGTTCTGGGCAACCCGAACGATGCAGTGCGCGACACTCCGGACGTCTCGCTCTTCGCCGCGGACGGCTTGTGGAGTCACTTCTACGTATTTTGCTGGTCGGATGCAGCGCATGGCGGAGCTGCGTGCGGAAGCAATCCAAGCGCCTGGTCCGGCGCAGGCGGCACCTCCTTTGCGGCTCCGATCATGGCTGGCATCCAGGCGCTCATCAATCAGAAGGCCGGTGGGCCGCAGGGCAACCCCGCTCCCGTTTACTATCAGCTCGCCGCTGCCGAGTACGGTTCGAGCGGCAACAGTTCTTGCAACGCGAACAATGGCAACGCGGTCGCCGGCAACTGCATTTTCTATGATGTGACATCGGGTGACATCGATGTGGACTGCGTCGGCCCGAACTGCTACCTCGCCAATGGCGCGGTGGGCGTGCTTTCGACTTCCAATACCGCTTTCGCCCCCGCCTATGGCACCAGCACCGGCTGGGACTTCGCCACCGGCATCGGCACGGTCAACGCCGCCAACTTGGTCAACAACTGGCCCGCTTCGTCACGGCCCAGCTTCACGCTCTCGGCGTCATCCACTAACTTGACCTTCGTCCAAGGGGCCGGCGGCTCGACCACCATCACGATCAATCCTTTGAATGGATTCAGCGGCACTGTGAATTTAGCCGCGTCCGGCGTGCCGAGTGGTGTCAGCGCCGTCTTCGACACGAATCCTGCGACGGCCACCAGCCTGTTGACTTTGTCCGCGAGCAGCACTGCAAGTATCGGCACCTTCCCTGTGACCGTCACGGGCACTTCAGGTCTAAGCAGCCAAGTCACAATCGTCCTCACGGTGAATCCTGCTGGCGACTACACTCTCTCCGCCTCTCCGAGCAGTCTAAGCGTTACCCGAGGAGCGAAAGGCACGAGCACCATCACTGTCAATCCACTGAATGGATTTACCAGCAGCGTAAGCCTTTCCGCTTCCGGCCTGCCCAGTGGTGTAACTGCGACATTTAACCCCAGTGGCACAACCGCCACGAGCACTCTCACGCTTACGGCCAGCAGCACCGCGGCTCTCGGAACCGTCACCATAACCATCACTGGTACGTCTGGCGGCTTGTCGCATGGCACTACGGTCTCCGTCACCGTAACGCCTCCGCCGAACTTTGCCCTTTCCGCCTCGCCGAACTCGTTGAGTCTTGCGCGGGGAGCTCAAGTCACATCCACCATTACCGTCACTCCGCAGAACGGCTTCGCCAACAGCGTCAGCTTGTCTGCCTCTGGCTTGCCGCGCGGCGTCACCGCATCCTTTAACCCCAGCAGCACCACAGGCACCAGCACGCTGACCCTGTCCGCCAACAGCACCGCGTCAACGGGAACATTCTCGGTCCGAGTCCGTGGCACTTTCGGGACCTTGGCGCACACAACCACCATCAGCCTCACTGTCCATCGCTGAGGCTGGTTCACATAGCCGCGCGTTCGCCGGTAAGCGGCGGGAATCACCTTTGCTTGTTTGCCAGAACTACTAACGCCGCAAGTGCCGCTGTTTTCTGATCCGCGGTCCAGGGCGGTCCGAGAGAACGGCCAAGCGTGGAAACTTGTTGCCGCATCCGAGCCGCGGCCTTGCCGAACGTTGTCTGGACACATTCGTCGAGGTCACGCTCTCGAAATCCTGTGACAGACAGGTCTAGACCCTCGCATGCTTTCGAAAAGGCTTCGCGAAAGAATTCACCTTCTGCCGTGTGAATCAGCGCGTGTGACGCTAGGACTTTTGCAAGAGGCGGCAGCGGCCGGCCCGAGGCCAGGAGGACGGCGGAACCTACGACACGATATTGGCGATCGCGCAGTTCGCCTACCACACCTCGGACAGCCGCCAAGGCGAGGCGCTTTGAAATCGCAAAACAGTTCCCAAGAAACTTCTCCGCCTCTGCTAGCTCGAGATTTTTGGCAAAGTGATAGGGCTGGTTCGCTCCGGGCGCGCCGGGGGTAGTGGCGGCCACGCGCCGCCGTTCAATGACCTCGACTGTCCCCGCGCTGTTTGAGACCGCCACCAGCGCTCCCCATCCAGAATGCATTCGAACGCCGATGGCTGCGAGCTTCATGTCTGAGGTTTGTCTGCGACTCTGCCGCGGCGAGTTTATGAGTTCATTCGCAGCGCGTCAATGTGGAGGTGCCATTTCTCGCGCGGCGCATTTCGAACGTATCGTCGCGAGCTTGGATTCGTCTGCTACATATCCAAACGAAGAGTATTGCGGGGTGTAATACAATGAGCACCATGAAATTCGCCAAGGTCGTGTTCCGAGTAGCGGCGATCTGGGGCGTCCTGGTTATCACGCCGCTGTACTTCATGTTTGATTTGATCGGCCGCAAGGATCCGCCCCCAATCACGCATCCGGCATTTTTCTATGGGTTCGTGGGAGCAGTGCTGGCCTGGCAAATTGCGTTTTTCTTCATCGCGAGCGATCCCGTGCGCTATCGACCGCTGATGATTCCTTCGATGTTTGAGAAATTCAGCTACGGCGCCGCGGTCGTCATTCTGGTCCTGCAAGCGCGGATGCGCAGCTCGGACCTGCTCTTCGCCGCCACGGACTTGCTGCTCGGCGTTCTGTTCGTCATCGCCTACTTCAAGGCGCAGCCTCGCGCCGCCTAAGAACGCGCGCTTCGCGCCCTTGAAATGGTGCGCCGGATTCGGCACGATTTGGCTCACAGGAGAGGTGACCCATGTCGTGCAATCCGGAAGCGTTGAAGCATGTTCCGCTGTTTGCGCTGCTTGATGATGAAGAAACCGCGGTGCTGGCGGGGCAAGTCGAGCTACAGAAGTTTGCGCCGCGGCAGCGTATCTACAAAATGGGAGACGCGGCTGGACAGGCCTACGTAATGGTGTCCGGCCGGGTGCGCGTAACCACACTCGATGAGGATCATCAGGAAGTGGTGATCGACGAGCCGGCGCACGGCGAATTCTTTGGCTTCGCCTCCATGCTGGAGCAGACGCCGCACCAGACCACGGCGATTGCACTTGAAGAATCGGAGTGTATCGAAGTGGACCGCCACGATATCTCGGTGCTGCTGCAGCGCAAGCCGATGGCGGGCATGGACATGCTGACCGTGCTGGGCAAACAGTTTCACGCGTCGCAGCAGTTGGTGCGGGTGCGCGCGAATCGCAATCCGAACGAAGTGATTCAAGAAGAAGCCACGTTCGGCCAGCGCCTCGCCGACAGAGTTGCCGGCTTCGGCGGCTCCTGGACGTTCATCACAATGTTTCTAACCGTCCTGGTGATCTACGCCGCGGTGAATATCATTTTGGGCAGATCCGCCTGGGATCCATATCCCTTCATTCTTCTAAATTTATTTCTCTCGATGCTCGCGGCGATTCAGGCGCCGGTGATCATGATGAGCCAAAATCGCCAGGACACGAAGGACCGCCTGCGCAGCGAACTCGATTTTGACGTGAACCGCCGCGCGGAATCGGAGATACAGGGGCTGGCAAGTAAGTTGAACCTGCTGGGGGACAAAATCAACGACGTGGAAGACCTGCTGCGCAAGAAACTAGCTTAGTGACTCCATCGGTGGTTCACCTTGCGCAAGCGGGCGGCATCTTATTTCTGGAGGGCTAGCATGAACAATTTTGCAATTTGGGCGCAACTGGAAGCTAAGCCGGGTAAAGAGCTGGAAGTGGAGGAATTCTTGAAGTCCGCGCAGCCTCTCGCGGAGAAGGAAGAAGTAACTACGTCTTGGTATGCGGTAAAAATAGGACCAGTCAAATTCGGAATCTTTGATACGTTCGCGGATGAGAAGGGGCGGGAGGCGCATTTGAACGGCGAAATTGCCAAAGCCCTTTTTGCCCGAGCTCAGGAACTATTTTCAAGAGAGCCTGAGATTCACAAGCTCACTATCTTGGCGGAAAAAGCGCCTGGAGCGTCTCGCGCTCAGGGCGCCCGCTGAGGAACGAACCGCCGCTCAGGTGCGGAGGATTTCTTGAGGGTGATTTTGCGCCAGAGTGTGCCGTCTTTGAGGTTCATGGTTCCGGACATTTTTTCGTCCTGGACGATGAAGCGCAAAATGCCTCTGGGGAACTCGCAGATGAGTGACTGCTTTGCGGGGTCATAGGTGCAGTCCATCGTGCCCATGGTTACGGGCTTGCCCTCGACAATTTTGTCAAGCTTCATGGAAAACCAGCCGGGTTTTTCGGCCAGCTTGGTGACGTGATACAGAGAATCTTCGTCGTGGCACGCGCTTTCCCGCACCACACAGATCGAGTCGCCGCGCCAATCGCCGGCGAGACGGGAGTCGTCGGGCGGAATTTGTTGCGCCTGTCGCGCATCGCCTTGCGCCGCCGCAATGGAGTTTAAAACAGCTATGAAAAGAGCGACCAGGAGAAATTTTGCGGGTTTCATCGATCCATCCCTCGGCGAGTATAGGCAGCTCACCAGGCTCTTTGACGAAGCGGAAGGAAAAACGACTCACCCAGGGCAGCAGCGGCCGATTAAGGAAGCACGAGATGGAGAAGACGGAAGAGCCCGGCACCGATCAGGGCGGCGCCGGGGATGGTCAGTACCCAAGCCCAGACGATGCGGCGGGTGACGCCCCAGCGAACGGCGGTGAGGCGTCGCGTGGCTCCGACGCCCACAATTGCGCCAGTGATCGTGTGCGTGGTGCTGACGGGAATGCCGAAGTGCGCGGTGCCCGCGAGGGTGAGCGCTCCGGCGGTTTCGGCAGCGAAACCCCCGAAGGGAGTGAGTTTGGTAATGCGCTGCCCCATGGTCTTGATGATGCGCCATCCGCCAGCCATGGTGCCGCCGCCCATGGCGAGGTGGCAGCAGATGATGACCCAGTACGGGACCTCGAAGGTCTTGAGCAAGCCGCCTGCGGCAAGCGCGGTGGTGATGATGCCCATGCCTTTTTGCGCGTCGTTGGTGCCGTGGCCCAGGCTGTAAGCGGCCGCGGAAACGAGTTGCAGGCGGCGAAACCAGCGGTCAACTTTCAGCGGGCGCTGCTTGCGAACGATCCAACTGGTAGCGATGGTGACCGTGGTGGCGACGACCAAGCCAATGATCGGAGACAGAAAAATGAACAGGACAGGTTTGGTCCAGCCGCTGACGATGATGGCCTGAAAGCCGGCGTTCGCTACTGCCGCGCCACCGTAGCCGCCCATCAGAGCGTGCGACGAACTGGTGGGCAGGCCAAGAATGAGTGTGATGAGATTCCAGGTGATCGCTCCGAGAAGCCCGGCGAGGAGGACTTGCTGGTTCACCATTTCGATGTGAACCATGCCTTTACCGATGGTCTTGGCGACGGCGGTACCGAAGACGAAGGCGGCGACGAAATTCCAGAAAGCGGCCCAGGCGACGGCGCGGAACGGCGTGAGTACGCGAGTGGAAACGACGGTGGCAATCGAGTTGGCCGCGTCGTGCCAGCCATTGGAAAACTCGAAGGTCAACGTGAGGGCGACGACAAGAATGAGGAGATGGAAGCTAGTCACAGGCGATCCTGAAAAAGGAGGAAAGGGACGCAAAGGAGGCAACAGAGAGAGCCTTCGGGCGCATTTTTGGTGTGGGCATACGCATCAGGCGTTTTTGAGGATGACGCCTTCAATTACATTAGCTACATCTTCACATTTGTCGACGGCGGTTTCGATGACTTCGAAGATCTCTTTCCACTTGATGATCTGCACGGAATCAGTTTCTTCATCGAAAAGTTGGGCGATGAGCGTGCGACAGAGGCGGTCACTTTCGTTTTCGTAGCGGTTAATTTCGATGCAGTGCTTCAGTGCCTTTTCGGGCGTAGGCAGCGCGCGGATGGCTGCGGAAACCTCTGCCGTGGCGGAGACCAGCACCCTGACCAGGTCCACGGTTCCGAGGCGAATGCCTGCCACGCGGTAGAGCACAAAGCGGCTGGCAGCGGCGTCAATCAAGTCGATGACATCGTCGAGCCGGCTGGTGAGCTCATGAATATCTTCGCGATCGAACGGCGTGACGAAGCTTTGGTTCAGCTTGGTGAAAATGCTATGGGTGAGTTCGTCGCCATCGTGCTCGATAGCCTTGATGCTCTGCACTTGCTCGGGAACGCCAGTGTAATGCTCGAGCATTTGCAGCAAGGCCTTGGCACCCAGTTGGATGTTATCGGCTTGCTTGCTGAAGAGGACGAAGAAATCCTCTTCGCGCGGTAAAAGGCGCTGCAAAAGTCCTGGCATTGATGACTCTCCCCTGAAGAGTCGCGGTAGGGCAGGGAGACGATAACAAATGCGGGTAGGCGAGGCAAGAAGACCAAAGGGCTTGCATACATTGTCTGAGATTCGGGATTCTCGGGGTGGCCGCGCCAGCTCAACATGTCTCCTTCAGAAGTGGTTATAATGCGCGCGACTCGAGGCGGGATCGAAAGAGGAGGCCCACATGGGAGGGGAATATCAAATAGCCGAAACGGTTAGAAAGTTGAACCAGATAGAAGGGCAGATTCAGGGATTGCTGGGGCACGTGCGACTGCTGCGTGGAGTGCGTGAGAATATCGAAGCACGGGCGCTGCTGGAAACGGCCAATCAGCTTTGCGTAGCGGGATTTGAACTTGAGGAATACCTGCGGCAACTTGTGGGGGAAGCGGAATCGACGGCACGACGTTTTCCCGTGTCCCGGTCGTACCGCGCTCGCAATCTGGCGCAGCAGATCGCGTTGAACTCCGGATTTGCGTCGGCGGTCGGATACAGGAACGAGCTGCGAGCGCTTGCCAAACGCCTGCCAAACGAGATGGATGAGTTGCAGGGCCAGCTTCGGCTTCTTGCAGGAGAGGCAAACCGCGGAATAAACGATCCAGGGCGGTTTGGCGATTTAGCCGCACCTGCGCCGTTCACGGACGTGCTCGCGTTTGTCTTTCAGGTATTGGACGCTGCGGCTAAGTGGCTTGAGCGCAAGAAATCAGCGCGAGCCTAATCGACCACGATAAGGTGTGCGCAAGAAAAAGCGGGCCGATTGGAATCGGCCCGCCGTAAAGATTCGCGTTCGCGAATCGAGTTTAGTACATGCCGCCCATGCCGCCCGGGCCTCCGGGACCGCCGGCCGCCGCGCTCTTCTTATCGTCTTCCTTGAGTTCGGCGACGAGGGCTTCCGTGGTGAGCATCAGGCCTGCAATCGACGCTGCGTTTTGCAGCGCCAAGCGAGTGACCTTGGCGGGGTCGATGACGCCCATCTTGACCATGTCGCCGTACTCGCCGGTGTCCGCGTTGAAGCCGAAGTTTTCGTCCTTGGACTCGCGGATTTTGCCGACCACCACAGCGCCTTCAAAGCCGGCGTTCAGCGCGATCTGACGAGCAGGCTCTTCGAGAGCGCGCTTCACGATGCCGGCGCCAACAGCTTCGTCATCATGCAGTTTGAGCTTCTCGACTGCGTTGAGGCAGCGAAGGAGCGCCGTGCCGCCGCCGGCAACGATGCCTTCCTCAACGGCTGCGCGGGTCGCATGCATGGCGTCCTCGACACGAGCTTTCTTTTCCTTCAGCTCGGTCTCGGTAGCAGCGCCAACCTTGATGACCGCAACGCCGCCAACCAACTTGGCAAGGCGCTCCTGCAGCTTTTCCTTGTCGTAGTCGGAGGTGGTGTTTTCGATCTGCTGGCGGATCTGCTTGACGCGGCCCTCGATCTCGCTGGGCTTGCCCGCGCCTTCCACGATGGTGGTGTTGTCCTTGTCAACGACGATTTTCTTGGCGCGGCCGAGATCTTCGATCTTCACGTTCTCGAGTTTGATACCGAGATCTTCGGTGACGGCCTTGCCGCCGGTGAGGGTAGCGATGTCTTCGAGCATCGCCTTGCGGCGATCGCCGAAGCCTGGCGCCTTAACAGCGCAGGTCTGCAGCGTGCCGCGTAGCTTGTTCACCACGAGTGTCGCGAGCGCTTCGCCCTCGACATCTTCCGCGATAATCAGCAGCGGCTTGCCCATCTTGGCGATCTGCTCGAGCAGGGGAAGCAGGTCCTTCATCGAGCTGATCTTCTTCTCATGGATCAGGATGCGCGCGTCCTCAAGAACGCATTCCATGCGCTCCGGATCGGTGACGAAGTAGGGGGAGAGGTAGCCGCGGTCGAACTGCATACCTTCCACTACTTCCAGCGTTGTCTCCATGGTCTTGGACTCTTCCACAGTGATGACGCCGTCCTTGCCGACCTTCTTCATGGCTTCGGCGATGATGCCGCCGATCTGCTTGTCGTTATTGGCGGAAATGGTGCCGACCTGCGCGATCATGTCGCCCTTGACGTCGCGGGAGAGCTTCTTGATCTCTTCCACGGCGACTTCCACGGCGCGCTCGATGCCGCGCTTGAGAGCGGTCGGGCTGGCGCCTGCCGCTACGGTCTTGACGCCTTCGCGGAAGATGGCCTGCGCGAGCACGGTCGCGGTGGTGGTGCCATCGCCAGCAACGTCGCTGGTCTTGGAGGCCACTTCGCGAACCATCTGCGCGCCCATGTTCTCAAGGGGATCGCGGAGTTCGATTTCCTTGGCAACGGTCACGCCGTCCTTGGTGATGATCGGCGCGCCGAACTTCTTTTCGATCACCGCGTTGCGGCCCTTGGGGCCGAGGGTAATCTTCACTGCATCGGCAAGAGCATTCACGCCGCGTAAAATCGCTTGGCGCGAATTCTCACCTGTTACGATCTGCTTCGCCATACTGGTATTTCCTCCTGAGATTCGTTGCGACTTCTGGATTTCTTCATTGCTAGCCGGGCTGAACCCCGGCCTCTACAACTCTGGCCCGCCACCAACTGATGAGGGCCGACACCCTGCAGAAACCTTACTTCCTGCCGCCTGCGGCTTTTGCGGTGCCGCCGAACTTCGCGAGAATCTCTTCTTCGCGAAGGATCAGCAACTCTTGGTCGTCGATGGTGATTTCCGTGCCGCTGTATTTGCCGAAGAGCACGCGGTCGCCGGGTTTCACGTCGAGGGGGATGAGCTCGCCCTTTTCGCGCTTGCCGGAGCCGACAGCGATTACTTCGCCTTCCTGCTGCTTTTCCTTGGCTGTGTCAGGGATGATGATGCCACCCTTGACGCTTTCCTTCTCTTCAATGCGCTTCACAACGACGCGGTCGTGGAGCGGGGTGAGATTCACTGCCATCTTGAAAGAACCTCCGTGGATTTGTGGTGCGATTTGACTGGCTCGGGCAAGCTAAGGGATTTAGCACTCCTCGTAGCCGAGTGCTAATATAGCAGGTTCACCTGACATGTCAAGCGAAAGGGTGGCAAATTGAGCGTTTCACGCTCAAAGCAGGTCTCTCTGTAAAGCCTGTTATTGCAGCGAGTTACCAGGTGCAAGGAAAATCTGGCACTCGGCTATTGTTGTGCTGACCGTACAGACGTAGAATCGAAAAACGGATTCCATAGCTGGCACTCTGCACGGCTGTTATGCCCTCACTTGTCTATGTTCGGCTGATCGGGTTCACGGCGGGCACGCTGCTGCAACTCTTCTGGATGGTAGTGATTCTCGGTTACCGCCGGCAGCGCAATTTCGAGCGCGTGTTTTTCCTTCTATCGCTGGCGCTGTTTTTCTTTTACGCGGGGTCGCTGCTCGCGCTGAACGCGCGGATCTATTACCTCGAGCCGCCGGCGCTGCTCACGGCGTTCGCCAAGACGCTGCTCTGCGCGGGCTTGTGCTTCCTGCCTGCATTGCTGATTCATCTGCACTTCGAGTACGCCGACACGCGAGGGATGTTAGGGAGCCGGACGCTGAAGCGGATCGTGCTGCTCGCGGCATACGCGCCAGTGCTCTATTTCGCTTTGCATGTCTATCCATTGGTGGCGGGTTCGCCGGAGTTTGATTTTCTCGCCCCGGGCAAGGTACTGGGGCGCGGTTACGGAGTTTGGCTGATGCTCGCGATGTTGATCAGCGCAGTGTGGGAAATACGCCTTAGTTCGCGGGCGCCGGAGCGATCACAGTCTTTCTTTCACAGCTCGCTGGCGGGAGTCTTTGTTATTGGCGCGGCGCTCGTGGTGCAACTGCATGTGGTGGCTGGGCCGATGTGCCGCGACTTGTCCGACGCGCTAAGTACGTCGCTGGCGCTGCTCGCGATTTTGCCGTCGGCGGTGCTGATCTACCTGGTGCAGCGGAATAATTTTTTGCAGATCGGGCGGCAAAAGAATCTGTTGTACGCGGTTTCCGCTACGTTTCTGGCGTTGTTGTATTTGGCCCTCGTTCGCCGTGTGAGCACCTGGCTGGCGCCGGAGATTCCGCCGGAGGCTTCGGCGTCGATCCTCTTGTTTGTCTTGGTTATTTTTATCGAACCGTTGCAGCGGGCGCTGGGGAGGCAACTCCAGGAAACGGCGCAGCAGGAAATGGATCGTGTGCAGCGGCTGATGGCGGAAGTGCAACAGGTGGCCCGGTTGGGTGATATGCCGCAACTGGTGCGCGTGATTGAGGACCGGTTGAAAGAACAGTTTGAGTTTGCTGATGCTGGACTGATCTTGCACGACGCTGAGACAGAGGTGCGAGACAGGGCGGCGGTGAAGCAGCTCAAGGAAAGCTTTCCGATCCGGCAAGGCAAACGCCTGATCGGAACACTGGGGATTGGGCCGCACGGCGCGATGATTTCAGGGGAGACGCGGGCGGCGTTGGAGTCTTTGTGCGAACAGCTCGCGGGTGCCTTGGATTTGTGCCGGCTGATTGAGGAAAAAGTGCGGCTGGAGAGGGAACTGGCGGAACGCGAGCGGCTGGCATTGCTGGGGCAGTTGGCCGCGAGCATTTCTCACAATTTGAAGAATCCGCTGGGCTCCATCAAGACGATTTTGCAAGTGCAGATGGAGAATCCGGAGCTTCCGGAATCGTTGCGCGGGGAGACGCAAATCGTGCTGGATGAAATTGGGCGCCTGTCGGGTAAGCTGAATCAGTTGTTGCGATTCAGCAGGCCGACGGTGCGCGGCGGAAGCGTCGCGGCAAGCTGCGATGCGGCGGCGGTAGTTGAAGAAGTGGCGGCTGTGCTGCGGCATGAAGCAGAGCGGCGAGGAGTTTCGCTGGAGCTGCTTTGCACTAACGGCGTTAGATCCGCTGCGGCGGCGGATGCAATCAGCGATATTGTGTCGAATCTTGTCGTGAACGCGCTGGAAGCGACGCCGCGCGGGGGACGCGTGAGTGTGGGGGCGGCGACAAAGAATGGTTCGTGCGTTTTGACGATTGAAGACAGCGGGCCGGGAATTGCGGGAGAAGCGCGGGAGAAACTCTTGCAGCCGTTTTTTACAACCAAGACCCACGGGACTGGGCTGGGGTTAGCGATCGTGGCGCGGCGTGTGGCGGAGTTTGGCGGCGAGATGAAATGGGAGAGTCCGGTGAGCGCGGGGCGGGGAACAAGATTTGAAGTGACGTTGCCGATGGAAGAGGGAAGGAACGAAGAAAACAAGTAACGGCGTAAATGATCTGCGATGCTGATCAGATTGAGACACAAGATGAAAACAATTCTGATTGTGGATGATGAACCGGCGGCGCGGTACGGATTGCGGCGGGCGCTGGAGGCCAAGTACCGCGTGGCGGAAGCCGATTCAGCGGAGGCGGCGCGCGAGGCGCTGACGCGCGAGCGGCCGGAATTGGTGCTGCTGGATGTGGTGCTGCCGGGGCAAAGCGGAATTGAGTTTTTGCGGTGGATGCGCGAGCAGGGGAGCGAAATTCCGGTGCTGATGGTGTCGGCGCTGGATACGGCGAAGACGGCAGTGGAGGCGCTGCAGCTCGGAGCCGCGGATTACCTGGTGAAGGGATTTGACCTGGAAGAGTTGCGCCGGCGCGTGGCGAACCTTTTGAAGCTGGCGTCGCTGGAAAAAGAGAATGACGCGCTGCGGCGGCGGCTGACGAGCGAAGGACAGTTTGGGCAGATGATTGGTCGCACGGCGGAGATGCGGCGTGCGTTTGAAATAGCGGAGCGCGTTGCGCCCACGGATTCCACGGTGCTGATTCTTGGCGAAAGTGGTACGGGGAAGGATTTGCTCGCGCAGGAAATTCACGCGCGCTCGCCTCGGGCGGGGAAGGCGTTTGTGGCGGTGAATTGCGCGGCGCTGCCCGAAACTTTGATTGAATCGGAGCTGTTTGGGTACGAGCGCGGCGCGTTTACCGGCGCGGCGCAGCAGAAGAAGGGGAAATTCGAGCTCGCGTCGGGCGGGACTCTCTTTTTGGATGAAATCGGAGACATGAATCCGGTTACCCAGGCGAAGGTCTTGCGGGCACTGGAGAATCGGACGATTGAGCGGCTGGGTGGGACGCAGTCGATTCCTGTGGATGTGCGGGTCATCAGCGCGACGCACCGGAATTTGCCGGCGGAGATTCGCGCGGGAGAGTTTCGCGAGGATTTGTTTTATCGGCTGCGCGTGGTGACCGTTGAATTGCCGCCGCTGCGCGCGCACAAGCAGGATATTCCTGTTCTAGCCGAATCTTTTTTACAGATGCATGCGGCGCGGCTGGGACGCACGGCGCGACTGACACGCGAGGCCATCGCGGCGATTGAACGTTACGACTGGCCGGGGAATGTGCGCGAATTGAAGAACGCGCTTGAACGCAGCCTCGTGCTTTGCCGCGCAGAAGAGATCGGCGTGGCCGATTTGCCGGAGGAAGTGGCGCGGGGCGAGGCGCTGGTGCAAAAACGTTCCGGAGGTACGCACGACAACGGGTTGGGCGAAAAGGATTTTCGGGAGGCAAAGCGCAGGTTTGAGGTGGCGTATTTGACCAAACAGCTTGCGGATCATCGATGGAATGTTTCGCGGACGGCGGCGACGATTGGCCTGCACCGGCAGAGCTTGCAGGAGAAGCTGCGGGAGCTCGGGATTCGGCGGCCGGGGCGAGAGCCGATCGAGGAAGAGTAGATAGCCTGAGTTTTTAGCTGGTAAGGCAGAGGCGCAGAGTGCGGGTCGAGAACACAAGAGGAAGAATGGCGCTGGGGTACGTGTTGGCTGGCGGCGGGAGCACGCGTTTTGGGCGCGACAAGGCTTTGGTCGAGATTGACGGAACGCCAATGCTTTTGCGCATGCGGGCGCTGCTTGGCGATATCACGAAAGAAGTAAATGTAATAGCGGCTCCGCACAAATATGTGCCGCTTGGCATTACGAGCGTGCCTGACCGCTGGGAGGGGCAAGGCCCGCTGGCCGGAATCATCACCGCGCTTCTCACGACGAAGGAAACCGGCGGAGGGGCGGAGTGGAATTTGATTGCTGGATGCGACATGCCGTTTCTTACCCGGGAGTGGCTGACGTATCTTGTACAGCGGGCGCTCTCGAGCGGCGCGGAGGTCGTTACGCCGCAATCGGCGCAGGGGCTGGAACCCCTGTGCTCGTGCTGGCGGACGAGCGCGGCGGCTAAGCTGCAAAAAACGTTTGAGGGCGGTACTCGCAAAATCACCGAGGCGATGAAGCGCCTAGAGATGGAAATTGTTGACGAAGCGGACTGGAAGCGATTTGATACGGCTGGGCGGCTTTTCTGGAACATGAATACGGCCACGGACTACGACGAGGCGAAACGGATCTTGGAGGGGCAGCGCGCGTGAGCGAGATTCTTGCGAGCAATGAAGCACCCGTCGGTGGCGGTCAGTCCCCGAACTATTTTGAATTTCGCGACGTGTGCAAAAGTTTTGACGAGCGGCTGGTGCTGGATCACGTGAGCTTCACCGTGAAGCGCGCCGAAACCTGCGTGATTATGGGACGCAGTGGCGTGGGCAAATCTGTTTCGCTGAAGCACATCATGGGATTTCTCAAGCCGGACTCCGGGCGGATTTTCATTGATGGCCAGGATGTCACCGACTTCAGCGAGAAACAATTTGCGGCGATTCGGCGCAAGGTCACCATGGTGTTTCAGTCGGGCGCCCTTTTCGATTCCCTGACAGTCGCCGACAACATCGCGTTTCCAATGGAGGCGCAGCCGGGTTTGACCGCGGACGACATCGATGCGAACGTGCAGAAGCTTGCGCATTTGCTGGAAGTCGATCACGTGCTGGACAAATTGCCTGGCGAGCTATCGACGGGCATGCGGCGGGCGGTGGCCATTGCGCGAGCGCTTGCACAGAATCCGGAGGCGATTTTGTACGACGAGCCGACGACCATGGTCGATCCCATCATGGCCGGGCACATGGGCAGCCTCATTTTGCGGCTGAAAAACGCCTTTCACAGAACTTCGGTCGTCGTGACCCACGATACGCATCTGGCCAAGCGCCTTGCCGACAACGTGGTTTTCTTGCAGGACGGCAGAGTTACGTTCTTTGGATCTTGGCATGACTTTGAAAATTCCGACGATCCTTTCCTCCAAAACTTCCTCAAGCAAGACGAACTCATCCCCGAGCTGGACGTGACTCTGTGAGCCAGCAGGGCTCCGATATAACCGGAACAGTATCGTCGAGCGCTGCTAATCCTATTGCGCAATTGCGCAAGGAAATGGGGTTTTGGGATGTGCTGCTGTTCAACATTGCGACCGTGCTGGGTCCACGATGGATCGCGGCGGCGGCGCACAACGGCACGTCGTCGATCAGCTTGTGGCTGATTGCCGCGGTTTTCTTTTTTGTGCCTACCGCGATGGTGATTAACGAGCTGTCATCGCGGTTTCCGGAAGAGGGCGGGCTGTACGTTTGGGCCAAGGAAGCATTTGGCGATTTTCACGGCTTTGTGGCTGGCTGGAATTATTGGATTTACACGGTCTTTTATTTTCCGGGGCTACTGCTGGCCAGCGCGGCGATGAGCGCGTACATCGTCGGTGAAGGAGGTGGGGCGCTGGCGCAGGATCGCACGTTTTTGCTGGTGGTTTCGTTGGGATACCTGCTCGTCGCCGTGATCTTGAACATTATTGGGTTGAATGTCGGCAAGTGGCTGCAGAATGCCGGCGGGGTTTCCACCTACGTGCCGTTGCTGATTCTCGCGAGCCTTGCAGGAATCGTGTGGCTGCGGCAAGGATCGGTGACGCATTTCACGGTTTCCAACATGCTGCCGCATTGGAATTGGGACACGGTCAACTTTTGGTCGCAGATTGCGTTTGCATTCACCGGACTGGAGCTCGTTTCCGCGATGAGCGCGGAGGTTCGCGATCCGCGACGCACGCTCCCGCGCGCGGTGTTCGCGGCCGGAGCGCTGATCGCGTTGATGTACATCGTCGGTACGGTCTCGGTGCTGGTGTTGGTGCCGGCGCCGGAAGTCTCCCCGACCTCGGGCGTGTTTCATGCGATCACCGTCGGCGCGATCGCGCTGAAAATCGGTTTTGTGGGCATTCTCGCGGCGATTCTCGTCACCGTGGGAAATGCAGGCGGCGTCGGCAGCACGGTGGCGGGAATCGCACGCGTGCCCTTCGTCGTGGGGATTGACCAGTATCTGCCGAAGGCCTTCGGGAAAATTCATCCGCGCTGGAAAACGCCGTACGTATCGATCATTGTGCAGGCGGTGGCCTCCGGCGCGATCCTGCTGCTCAGCCAAGTGAGCGAAACGACGCGCGGCGCGTATCAAGGCCTGGTCGACGTCGCCATCATCCTCTACTTCATTCCGTTTCTTTATATGTACGCTGCGGCGATCAAGCTGGCCGGCCGCAAGGACCGGCTTGAAAATCCGCAGGCGGTGCTGATCCCAGGCGGAAAGCCGGGCGTATGGATCGCGAGCGGCATCGCGTTTGTTGTGACGCTGCTCTCGATTATCGTCTCGGTCCTGCCGCCGGGTGATTCAGCGAATCGCGGCCTGTTCCTGATTAAGGTCGTGGGTTCTACGCTGGGTGCGCTGGCACTCGGACTGACGCTGTACTATCGCGGCGTGAGACAGAAGAGGGCCGAGGCGTCCCGGGCCTAATAAATGGACCAAACTCCGGGCGTGGCGAGCTCGACGAGGTGGTTGTCCGCATCGCGAAAATAAAGGCTGGTTCCGCCACGCGGCCAGCGAACACGGCTCTCGATCGAGATTCCTTTTTCGGCGAGTCGCTTTTCCCACCCGGGCAGGTCTTCCATAGAAATTGAGAAGGCAAGATGAAGAGGGCCGCTGCCGTCGTGGGGGCCCATTTTTCCGAACGGCAATTGCGTGACTTGATTCGATGCGCCGCGCTTGAAAAGGAGCAGCACGCTGCGGCCTCCAACGCTATAGGCGCGGAAGCGTTCGTCGCCTTCGATCCGTGTGAGAGTAAACAGTTCCTCGTAAAAACGAGCGGCTCGATCGAGGTCATCGACATAAATGGCCGTTTCGAGGACTCCGGTTAGATAAGGCATGTTTCGAAATCCCGTTCGGGCTAAAAGCCTTGCTCCACAAGGCTAGCTGCGGTCAGTCGTGAAGTTGACGCCTCTTTTCGCGCTTCCAGGTAGCGCTCGACGTATTTGCCGAGGATGTCGCCTTCCAGGTTGACGGCGTCACCGGGTTTGCGGCCGCGGATGTTGGTGTGCCCGTAGGTGAACGGGATGACCGCGATCTCCGCGATGTGCTCGCGCCAATTTGCGACCGTGAGGCTGATGCCATCGATGGTGATGGAGCCTTTTGGCACGATGTAGCGCGCGAAATCCTCGGGGAGTCGCACCGCATACCACCAGTTGTCGCCCTCGGGCCGCAGATGCGCGACGCGGCCGGTTCCATCGACATGACCCAGGACAAAGTGGCCGCCGAATTCTTTTCCGGCGGTCAGGGGCTGCTCGAGATTTACGCGCGCGCCTTTTTTCAGGGCGCCGCCGCTCGCACCGAAGGAAGTCTTGCGAATGGTCTCGCCGGAAAGATCGGCGGAGAAGCGGTCTTTGTCGACCGAGGTGATGGTGAGGCAGCAGCCATTCACGGCGATGCTGTTGGACGCAGCGAGCTTTGTAGCGAGCGTTGGCGCTTGAATGGTGACGCGGCCGCCGTCGTTCTGCAGCGAGAGAGCCTCGATGGTTCCGAGGTGCTCGATGATTCCAGTGAACATTGATATCCGAGAATAGCATCTCGTATGCGAAATTCTACAGTCGCAGGGGAGTGTGGTAGACAGCCAGAAGTGGCTGTCCCACGTTTCATTCGCGATAGACGTCTTGGAGAGAGGCTTCGATCGCCACGTCGGGACCGAATTGCTGGACGTGGATATTTGGCAACAGTGCTTCACCCAGCGCTGGCATGTGCGCGAACGGAACGCCTGTTTCGCCGGCGAATTTCGGGGCGTAGAAAAGCATCAGTTTGTGAACAGCGCCTGCGGAAAGCGCGGCACCGTTCAGGGTGGGGCCGGCTTCGAGCTGCGTGCTCAGAATGTCGCGCTTGCCCAATTCGGTGAGCACGGCATTGAGATCGATGCGCCCCTGGATTGCGCGAGCGCGCACCACCTCGACGCCTTGGTTTTGAAGGCGGCGCGCTCTTGCTGACTTGAGCGGGGCTGCAGTGAAGACGAGGAGATCGTCATCTGCGGTTTTGACGATGCGCGAGCTAAGCGGCAGGCGCAGCTTGGAATCGAGTACGACGCGCAGCAGGCGTTTGCGGCGCGGAAGGCCGCTGCGGTCGGTCAGCAGCGGATCGTCAGCGAGGATGGTGCCGATACCGGTGAGCAGCGCGTCCGAGGCGTGGCGCATGCGCTGCACTTCGGCGCGGGATTCTTCGGAGGTAATCCAGGTTCTCTTTTTTTTCTGCTGCGCCTTCGGAAGAGCCAACTGGCCGTCGAGCGTTAGCGCCGATTTCAGCGTGACGAACGGCTTTTTCGTGCGAATCCAGCAGGCGAACGCCTCGTTGAGGCGGCGCGCGTCGTCTTCGAGCACGCCGCAAACAGTTTCGATATTTGCGGCGCGGAGGCGCTCGAAGCCGCGGCCAGACGTTGCCGGATTGGGATCCTGCATCGCGGCGGCCACGCGGCGAATGCCTGCGGCGATGATGGCATCGGTGCACGGGCCGGTGCGGCCCGTGTGATTGCAAGGCTCAAGGTTGACGTACAGCGTCGCGCCTCGCGCTTTCTCTCCTGCGGACTTCAGCGCAACGATCTCCGCATGATCGCGCCACTCATATTGGTGAAAGCCTTCGCCTACGATTTGGCCCTCACGAACAATCACGCAACCGACGTGCGGATTGGGACTGGCCAAGCCGATGCCCTTGCGCGCCAGGTTCAGCGCGTGTTCCATGAAACGAATGTCGTGTGCGTCCACGAATCAGTCGAAGAGCGAGTTGACGTAGATTTCCGCGTCGAAGGGGACGAGGTCGTTAATTTGCTCGCCGGTGCCGACGAAGCGGATGGGGAGGGCGAGCTCGCGCGAAATCGCCACCACGATGCCGCCTTTGGCGGTGCCGTCGAGCTTGGTCAGGATGATACCGGTGACGCCGACCGTGGAGGTGAACTCGCGAGCCTGCGCGAGGCCGTTCTGGCCCGTGGTGGCGTCGAGAACGAGCAGAACATCGTGCGGTGCGCCAGGAATCACTTTAGCGGCGGTGCGCTTCATTTTTTCCAGCTCGGCCATGAGATTGGACTTTGTGTGCAAGCGGCCGGCGGTGTCCACGATGACCGCGTCGGACGAGCGCGCTTTGGCGGCGGCGACCGCATCGTAAACGACGGCGGCGGGGTCTGCGCCGGATTTTTGCTTGATCACTTCGATGCCGTTGCGCTGCGCCCAAATTTCGAGCTGCTCGACCGCGGCGGCGCGGAAAGTGTCCGCAGCGCAGAGAATCACGCTGGAGCCTTCCTTGCGCAATCGATTCGCAAGCTTGCCGATGCTGGTGGTCTTGCCGGCGCCGTTGACGCCAACGACGAAGATGACGCGCGGGCCTTTGCCGTTGGGCGAGCCGGCAACAGCCGCTGGCAGCGCTGGCTTCGAGGCCGCGTTGAGAATGCGCACGATGTGCGACTTGATTTCAGTTTTTAGCTGCGAGGCGTTAGAGAGCGCGTTGCGATCCAGCTTCTCGCGCACCGCATCGAGAATTTCGCGCGTGGTGCCTACGCCCAAATCGGCCGAAAGCAGCGCGTCTTCGAGCTGCTTGAGGAGCGCCGGATCAACCTTCTTTTCGCCCAGGAAAATCGTGTCGACGGTTTCAGACAGCGCCGCCTTAGTCTTGCTGACAGACGCCTTGAGGCGTTCCGCCAGTGTTGGTTCCGGTTTGCCGAAGAGAGAAATCATTTGTGGCGCGCTTACGTGAAGCCCCAAACAAAATTGTAACAGAAGAGCAGTCTGGGCATTCTGAACGAGACGTGCCCATTGGACGTTCTAGAATTGTCTTACGTCGGGGTCCTTCGGCCATCCTCATCGGGTGGCCTCAGGATGACACCGCTTAGCTTGGGAGCTGCGTTCGTTTACACCTGGACTTCGACGGCGCTGAGGCGGAGCTTGCCGGCGTTGACGGCGGCATCGAGCGCGTTGACGACCACGGTGTCGAACTTACTGCCCGCGAGCGCTTTGATTTTGCCAAGGGCGTAGTCGAGGTCCATCGCGGATTGATACGGGCGATTGGTGGTCATAGCGTCGAGCGTGTCGGCCACGCCGATAATGCGCGCCATTAACGGAATCTGCGGGCCTTGCAGGCCGTAGGGATAGCCGCGGCCGTCGATGTGCTCGTGGTGCAGCTCGATGCCCGGCAGCATGTTCTTGAGCTGCGAGACGGGACGCATGATGTTCGCGCCTTTCACGGTGTGCTGCTTCATTAAATCGAACTCTTCGGGCGTAAGCGCGCCGGGCTTTTTCAGTACGCGGTCCTCGACGCCAATTTTGCCGACGTCGTGCAGCAGCGCGGAGATGCGCAGCGTGTCGAGATCTTCGGGAGTAAGGCCGAGTTCGCGGCCGATGAGCGTGGAATATTTCGCCACCCGTCCGGAGTGACCGCGCGTATACGGATCCTTTTCGTCGATCGCGGCGGCCAGCATGCGGATCGAGCCGACGAACAGCTCGCGATTTTCTTCCGCCGACTCCTTCAGGCGCTCGATGTACTCTTCGATGTCGCCGGCCATTTTGTTGAAGTTTTCAGCCAGCTCGCTGATTTCCGAGGCGCCGCGCACCGGCGAGCGCTGATGGAATTCGCCGCGGCTGATGGCGCGCGTGGAGGCGGCGAGGCCGCGGATTGGCCCGCTGATTCCCACGGCAAAGAAATAACCGACCAGAACGGCGGCGAGAATCACGACGGTCACGAAAGCGAGTGCCTGGCGATTGAGTTCGCTGACGCCCGCATCGTCGCGCGCATGGTTGAGACTGCGCTGCGCCACGACCGCCCAATTCAGCTCCGGCAAAGTGCTAAACGTTCCGACCATCTCGACGGCGCGTCCCTTGACTTGCTGCGTAAAGCGAACTGTTTCCGTGTTACGCAACTCTTGCGGGAGCGCGCGGATTTGCTTGACTAGGTCGGAACTACTGGTCACGTCCGTGCCTGGAACAAAATTCTTCGTGTCGTGATGCGCCACGATGTGGCCGAAGTGATCGACGATAAACACGCTTCGGCCCCGGATGCTGGCGTCCTGCAAGCGGTGCAGAACCGGATCCAGTGAAACTACAGCGGCCAGCATGCCCGTAAAATTGCCGTTGATGTCTTTGAGCGGCACGGCCACGACAAACGCGGGACGATCGTCGGGCGCGAGGGCCAGCGGATCGCTGCGAAATTCGCCAGACTGCTGCATGCACCAAACGAATGCGCGTTGCAAGGCCTTGGCCACGAAGGGATCCTGGTCGGCGCGATAATTTCCCTGCGAGGCCACGGTGCCTTTGCGCGATTTGCCGACCGCCGTCAGGTAGAGAAACGTGTTGCGGTTGCTATCGGCGAAACTTTCGAGCACGCGCGTGACTTTGGGCTCCGCTGCGGGGTCTTCCACGTTGTCGCTGACGTTCATCAGGGCGAGTATCTGGCGCTGGCTGATGAGCTGCTGGGTCATGTTGGCTTCAAAAAACTGGATTTCCTGCGTCAAGGAGCGGGTGAGGTCGTTCTGTTGGACGCGCTCAGTATCGACCAGTTTGTCCTCGCTGAGCTGCAGCACTTGGCGGTGGTACAGCCCGATCGGCAAGGCGCTGACGAGGAGCAAAGCACCCAAAACGAGCCAAAGAATACGCACCCGCCCGGTGCGCATGCGTTCCCAGGAGGCTCTGAGGTTGACAGAAATCAGCTGCTTTGCGGACATTGCCTTGGGGTCAATTTTAAGTGATTCCGGCAGGGTACCGGGGAAATGCGAGCGACCGAGTCGCGGACTTGCAACTGGAACCTTCGTACTATAGAGGCAGATTTTAGTTGTTAGTTTTGAGCTTTAAGGGGAAACAACCCTTCAGTGCGGGCGGATCCGGGGACGTCCGCCACTAGGAGTCGCCAGGCGGCATTGGAAACGCACGAAGCCAGGCGGATACCCTCGACTTTCCGAACGGCCGCACCGGCCGGAAAATAAGCTCATAACTAACGACTGATTACTCTCTTTTTTGTGGGCGATCCATTATGTCGCGGATGGCTTCGCGCGGCGGCTTACCTTGATGCAGGATGGCGGCGACTTGCTCGGTGATGGGCAGCTCGACTTTGGCTTCGCGCGCGAGAGCCAAGAGCGCGGCGGTGGTACTCACGCCTTCGGCAATCATACGCATGCCTGCGAGGATTTCGGTGAGCGCCCGGCCCTTGCCCAGCTCGATACCGACCTGGCGATTGCGGCTCAGCGCGCCGGTGCAGGTCAGGACAAGGTCTCCGAGTCCGGCGAGGCCAGTCAGTGTTTCCGGTTGCGCGCCAAGGGCTGCGGCCAGGCGAGACATTTCGGCCAAGCCGCGAGTGATGAGCGCGGCGAGCGGGTTGGAGCCGAGGCCGAGTCCCTGGCAAACCCCTGCGGCGATGGCGACTACGTTTTTCATCGCGCCGGCCAGCTCAACGCCCAAAACATCATCATTGGTATACACGCGGAAGTTAGGCGCGGCGAATTCTTCCTGCAATTCGGAAGCGAGAACGGCGTCGCTGGATGCCAACACCACGGCGGTTGGTTCGCCGCGGGCGGCTTCCACCGCAAACGATGGACCGGAAAGCACTGCGAAGCGCGGATCGAATTTGGGCGAGAAGACCTCCAAAACCACTTCGCTCATTCGTTTGTGGGTGGCAGGTTCGAGGCCCTTCGCGGCGCTCACAAAAATGGAGCGGGCCGAAATGCTTGTGGCAGCGGCCGAATAGACAGCGCGGGCGTGCGCGGTAGGAATTGCCCCCACAAGAATTTGAGCGGCGGAAACTGCGTCGTGAATTTGGCACGTGACACTGACATCCGGGACCAAGCGATGTCCCGGCAAATAGCTGCGGTTTTCGTGGTCGCGCCGGATGGATTCCGCGAGCGCGGGATTATGGACCCAAAGCGAAATGTCGTGCTTGCGTCGCGTGCGCGCGAGCACGATAGCCAGCGCGGTGCCCCAGCTTCCGCCGCCCATGATGGCAATCCTGCTCACCCAGCGTCCCCCTTTTTGCCGAAGGAAAATTTTGGCTCTTGGCCCTGCACCAGCCGCTGGATGTTGGCGTCATGTTTGTAAAGGATGATCCCCGCGGCGGCGAGCGCGCCAAAGGTAACGATCAGTGGCGGCGCGTGATGTGGCGCCCATAGAAAATAAATCAGGAGCGGCATGGCTGCAGCGGCGGAAATGGACGCGAGCGAAACGTAGCGCCAGAAGAAAACAACGAGAAGAAAGACAATCACTGAGCCGAGAAGCGCCGGCGGGCATAGCACGAAGAAAGCGCCGGCCGCTGTGGCCACTCCTTTGCCACCGTGAAAGTTTAGCCAAATCGGGAAGCAATGTCCGAGGAGCGCTGCGAGTGCGGCAATCGTCATCCATGTGGCGCTTTCGTTGCTGACGCGCCCGGCCACCCAAACGGCTGCGGCGCCTTTTCCGACATCACAGACCAGTGTGAGGATTCCTGGTAGCGGGCCCGCCACGCGCGCGACGTTGGTCGCGCCGATGTTGCCGCTGCCGGATTTGCGGACATCGCCGCCACCGAAAAGGCGAGAGAGCAGCAAACCGAAGGGAATCGAGCCGAGCAAATATGCGGCGACGGGAATGCTTAGGAGCGCCAGCGAGATTTTGGACATGCGCGGCTATGCCTCGGCCTTCGCGAAGGAGAAGGATGACAGGCGCGTGTATTCCGCGCCAGTGGGCCGGGTCTTGCTCTCGAACAGGTGAAATTCGCCGGTGCGAACGGCGCCGAATTCTCGTGCAGCATTTTCTTGCGCCGCACGAAGTTTTTCGGAAACGCCCGGTGGATCGAATCGGGCGAGCGTGAGATGAGGCGCGAATTCGCGTGTTTCGCGCGGAATCCCCAGTTTTTCGAGCCGCGCATCGATTTCAGCGGCGAGCGGCGCCAGATTCGGCGATGCCGCGATGCCTGCCCAAAATACGCGCGGGCGCTTTTCGTTGGGGAAAAATCCCAATCCGCGAAAGCGCAACTCAACGGTGCCTCCTGAGGAAACTTCGGCGAGCGAGGCGCGAATCGCGTCGAGTTTGCCGGCGTCGATGTGGCCGATGAATTTGAGCGTCACATGAAGATTCTCAGGCCGCACCCAGCGCGCCTTATTTTTCGAAGACGATGCATCCGCCGCGCGCAAGCCGTTGATCAAGGCCGCGAGATTGTCTCGCACCGCGGAGGGAATCTCCAGCGCAACAAACAGGCGCACCGCTCAGCCCCTTTTTGTGGAAGATTTCGCGGCGGTCTGGTTGTTATAGAGAAAGTGCACGCGCACCAGGTCGAGCGCGAGCTGGGAGGCTTGCCAGCGGATGGATTCGCGATCACCAGGGAAGCGCGCGCCGCGTTCCTTGATTCCGTTGGCGTGTGAAATCGCCACATGAACGGTGCCAACAGGTTTTTCGTCGGAGCCGCCGCCCGGACCCGCAATCCCGGTGATGCCAACGCCGAGCGTGCTACCCACATGTCGGCGAATGCCTTCGGCGAGCGCCGCGGCCACCTCCGGGCTCACCGCGCCTTTGGCCGCAATCATTTCCGCGGGAACATCGGCCCACGCCGTCTTCAGCTCGTTGCTGTAGCACACCACACCGCCGAGAAAATACGATGAGCTGCCGGCGATGCTCGTGAGACGCTGCGCGAGCAGCCCACCAGTGCAGCTTTCCGCCGCGGAAATAGTGGCGTTGTTGAGCGTGAGCTGCTCCGCGACGACTTCTTCCAGCGCTCGGCCATCCTGGCTGAAGATGCGGTCGGCGAGCGCGATCTCGAAGCCCTGCACGATTTCATCCAGGAGTTTCTTTGCACGCGCTGCGTCCTCGGTCCAGAAGCGCAGATGAATTTGCGTTTCGCCGGGCGCCGCGAGAATCGTGGTTTGCACTTCAGGAAAGCGCTTGTAAACCGGCAGGATGCGCTGCTCCACGTGCGATTCACCAAGGCCGGTGACGCGCAGCTCACGGCTGTGCATGCGCACGCCCGAGGCGCGCCGCTCGAGGCGAGGCAAAACTTGCTCGCGAAACAGCGGCTTCAGCTCGCGCGGAGGACCAGGCAGAAGCACGACGGACCGGCCGGAGTCCTCGAGCCACAAACCTGGAGCGGTGCCGCGCGGGTTTTCCAGAATTTCCGCGCCTTCTGGCACCATCGCCTGGCGCGCGTTCACTTCTGGCATTTCGCGGCCCAGGCTGCGGAATCGTCCTTCGATATAGCGCAGAATGGCGTCGTTGCGGCGCAGCTTGCGGCCGAGCAGAGCAGCGACGGTCTCCCGCGTGAGGTCATCTTCAGTGGGTCCAAGTCCGCCGCTTGAGATGATCAGCGGCACGCGGTTCAGCGCATCGCGAAATGCTTCCGCAAGCAGATCGCGGTTGTCGCCGACCACCGTCTTGCGCACCACCTCAATGCCTATGGTGTTCAGTTCTTCGGTCAGGAAGAGTGAGTTGGTGTCCAAGCGGTCCGGCGTGAGCAGTTCCGAACCGACCGCAATGATCTCCGCTTTCATCCTGTTGATTACCCAATGAGCGACAGGCCGCGCACGTCCCAGTCGAGCGTGAACAGCGCATTCACGGTCGTCAGGATTGCGCGTCCGGAAGGCTGCAAGGCGAGCCCCACCAAACCCGAGCCGCTCAGCACCGTTTCCGCGTGACCCTGCGGCGTCAAGCGCACGATTCCGCGGTGTCCCCCGTGCGATGCCGCGACGTACAGATTGGAGTCGCGGTCGAAAGCCAAACCTTGTGGACGCCCGAGCCCGCGATAAAAGACGGAAACGTCGCCGCCCTTCGTGATGCGGTAAACGCGATCATAGCTGGACGTGGTGGGGCCGGTGACGTAAAGGTCGCCGCTCGGATGAAACGCCAAATGGTACGCGGCGAGGGACGGCTCCAGCGTGGCAAAAACAAAAATCTCGCGGCTGGGGCTGATCTTGAAAATCGTGCCACTGCGATCGCCGACATAAAGATTCTCCGCGTGATCGAAGGCAATGCCGGTGGCGATGCCCATGCCCTCAATCCACTGCTCGGCGCGGCCCTCGGGCGTGACGCGATGGATGGTGCCGTCATGGCGGCAAGAGACGAAGAGATTGCCGGCGCGGTCGACAGCCAAGCCCGACGGGTTAATCAGCGAAGTGACGAACGGCTTGACGCTGTAGTTCGACGTGATTTTGTAAAGCGAAACAGGAACGCGCTGTCCTCGCGGCCCGCTGAAGGTCACATAAATATTTCCGTTGGCATCGACCGCCGGATTCGCAACGGGATGGAGATTGTCCGCGATCTGCACGGCGATGGAAACGGGATGCGGCTGGCTTTCGCTCTGTGCCGTGGCCACGCGCACCGTGCCCCCGCTGGCGTTGTCCGGGACGCGCGCGATCAGCCGGTTGTCCGTGGCGAGAACCAAGCTCGCTTCCGCTTCGCCGAAATGCACCACCGGCCGCGCGCCGCTGCGCGAAGCAAATCCGCTTCCATGAATGACGATTTCGCCGCCGGGAATGGCTGCGGCGGGCGCGATTCTATCGATGCGGGGAAACCCGTTTTTTTCCGCCGTGGAGCCGAAGCCGAATTTCATACCAGGTTAAAGTGTAGCGCGAGGCGCAGAAGAATTGCAGCGTAGATGCCCGCCATCCAGTCATCGGCCATCACGCCCCAGCCGTGCGGAAGCTTTTCCAGCCGACGCAGCGGGAAAGGCTTCCAGATGTCGAACACGCGGAAAAGTATAAAGCCCATCAGCAGGTATTTCCAATTGACGAGGCTGAGCGCGAAGAAAATGGCGTAACCGGAAAAATCGAAATGCTGCGAGAGATGCGGCAGCGCAATCGGAATTAGCGGGAGTAGTAGCGTCAGGTGCTGGCCGGCAACCTCGTCGATCACGATGTACTGAGGATCTTCTTCGCGCGAGTAATCCACGACGCGCGCGCTGCTCCACACTCCCACCGCCCCCAGAATGATCAAGAGCAGCAACGCGCAAAATAGCGGCAGGGCCAGTGCGCTGTCGTAGATATCGCTGCCCGGCACGAGAAAATGTCTGTCCGCGAACATCGCATCCGAAAGTGGATGCCGCGAGAACCAGCTGGTCACCGACACCGGATGCAGGAAGAAAATCGCAGAGACTACGATGGTGGCGACGCCCATGAGTGACCCATACGTCCCAGGCGACGGCCGCAGATATCCGGTACCAAGCGCCGTCGCGATGGCGTAGGCCAGTCGCGGCTTCTTTTGTGGCGGCGCAGGGTTGGGCGATGCGTCAGTGTTCGGTGTCATTCGGCTTGGGTGAATCGTCCGGCTCGTCGTCATCTTCGCTGAAAATGGGCTCGGAAACGACATATTTTTCGGCGGCCCAGTTGCCAAGGTCCTGCAGCTTGCAGCGTTCGCTGCAAAAAGGGAATGCCGTGTGGACCTCGGAGTCGGTCGGCTTCTTGCAAATCGGACAACGGTGTCGCATGGCCTTACTTCTTTTTGTGTTTTCGCGCCTCTGCGTTGAGCTTTTTCACCACGGAGGGCACGGAGTTCGCAGAGATAGATTGCTCTGCAACCGCCAGTATAGCTTAGCTGAGCACTCGGAGTGGCGCGCCAGTGGCGATGCGCGTCAGTGTTTCGGCGGGCGGTACATATGGAATGCTAAGAGCACTTCGCGGCGCGGTCCTCGGCAGAATTTCCACCACTCGGCCGATCAAGTCATACGCGTCGGATTTTGTAATTTCCACGCGCGCCACGTCTCCGTTTGCCGCTGCTTCTCCGCTTGGCAGCTCGATATCGGTCACGTAGAGCTTGCCGTCGATATCCGGCGCCATACCTTCCAAGCGCGCCTCCCATACCAGCGGATTGTCTTTCGATGGACCTTCGACAAGCGCGACTGCCGTGCAGCCTTTGAAAGCTCGCAGCTTCTCGCGCGAAATCCTCTTCTGAATGGCCATCAAGCGATTGCGGCGATCCGTAATGGTTTCCGCGTCTACCTTTTCATCCAGGGCGTAGCTGCCGGCGTTGTCCACGTCGGAATACTCAAACACGCCCATCCAATCGATATTTGCCGCGCGCACAAAATCACACAATTCTCTAAAATCGGTTTCGGTCTCGCCGGGAAAGCCGACAATAAACGAGGTGCGCAGCGAAACTCCGGGAATGGTCGCGCGAATGCGCTCAAGCAGCTTTAAGAACGCGTGGCCGTGAGAGCCGCGCTTCATGCGCGCCAGCACGTTGCGGCTGGCGTGTTGCAGCGGCATGTCCATATATTTGGCCAGCCGCGGATGCGCTGCAAGCGTATCGAGCAGTTTTTGCGTGACGCGATTTGGATACGCGTACAAAAATCGCACCCATAGCAAATCTTCCACCTGCGCCAGCTTGGCGAGCAGTTGCGCGAGTCCGTCGCGCAAGCCCAAGTCTTCGCCGTAGGAAGTGGTGTCCTGCCCGATCAGCGTGATTTCGCGAGCGCCAGCGGCCGCCAGATTTTCCGCCTCGCGCACGACGGACTCAAAGCGTCGGCTGCGAAATTTTCCGCGAAGCTGCGGAATGATGCAGAACGTGCAGGGATGATCGCAGCCTTCGGCAATCTTGATGTAGGCAGCGTGCCGCGGCGTGGTCACAATGCGCGGTGTCAGATCGTGATAAAGAAACGCGGGAGGCTGCGCTGGCAACAGGCGCAACTCGCCCTCCACGGCCTCAAGAATGCGCTCGACCTCGCCGGTGCCTACGACGGCGTCTACTTCCGGCACCTGCTCAAGAATTTGCTCGCGGAAGCGTTCGACCAGGCAGCCCGCGACAATCAGTTTCTTCGCCGCGCCGAATTTCTTGTGCTCCGCCATTTCCAGAATCGCATCGACAGATTCTTTCTGCGCCGGTTCAATGAAGCTGCATGTGTTCACCACGAGAATTTCCGCCTCATCCGCGCGTGGCGTGAGCTCGTACCCTTCGCGCGCAAGAATCCCCATCATCACCTCGCTATCCACGAGGTTCTTCGGGCATCCCAGGCTGATAAATCCGACCTTGGTCATAGGCAATGATTTTGCAGCTTTCGCAATTCTCTAGTGTAACACGCGGCTATTCTTTGCCGGCATTGCCCGGGCCGCCTACCGCGCGCAAGCGCGGCAGGCGGTCTTGCAGCGCGGGAAGGGCTGGAAAGGCGCCATGAGGTTCAGTTTGATACCAATACGCCACGGAAAAATAATTATCCGAGCGCACGTTCGCATGTCCGTGCTCGATTGTCGCCCGCAGCGAAGTCGTGAACGTAATTGGCGAATCCAGGTGAAAACGGTAAACCGATGACCGGCTGCCCGCGCGTTCTTCTCCCTTCAACGGCGCGCCGAATTGCGCGTAAGAAAATGCCCGGTCACCAAAGTCGAAAGCTCCCAGAAAATAGTCTTCCGATCCTGTTCCGATGATCGACGGCACACGCTCACCATCAATAACGAACATGTCGTCGCCTTCGCCCCACCATCCGTCCTGGTTCTGCAACACAGACATCGTTACGCCAACAAAGTGCCCCCGCCCTTTCGCTTCCATCCAAACGTAGTTGCCCTCGCCGTCTAAATTCTTTTTGTCCTCCACGATGCGGTCGCCGTTGGACTGCCACTGATTCATCCAGCCATGATTGGGCGACGCTTGCCGGTATTGCGCGTGGAAATAGAGCAGATCGGCTGGCAACGGCCGCGCGTATGCGCGGTAATCGATGTTGAAATAAAAGTTCGGCACATTGTGTGAACCTTCGTTGGTTACCGTGATGCGCGCGTGCTTTTGAAACGGCATCGGGAAAAAGGAGTTCAGAGCCCGGTTAGGCGCCACCGCCAACGGGGCTGATTCGTAGACAATGTAATCGCCGAGACCCAGGCCAAAAAAATCTCCGAGAGGACTTTCTACGCTTGGCGTTATTTCCTCATCCCAATACATGCGGAGAACCAAAGCCTTCAGAGCCGGCCCGCCTTCCGCCCACATCGTCGTCCAGAAATGCGTGATCTCGCACGGACCGCGCTCGTCCATTAGCACCAGGGTTTCACCTGGCGCGATGCGGCGGTAATCGGCGTTCCCGCCGCTGCGGTCGTAACTGGAGGCGCGCTTCTGTACGTAATCTCTTGCTTGGGGGAGCCCGGCGAGCCACTCACTCGCACTCTGGGCAAAAATTATCGGAGAAAACGCACAGCACGCAAAAATCGCAAGGAGAGTTTTCACAGGCACCTCCCGAGTCGCCGCATTCTATCTCAGGAATAGTGTTCCAAGATGTCGTCGATCGATGCTAGTGCCGCCGCGGGGCTACGCGAATTTGCTCGAGAAGATGGCGGAGGCGAAGCGTGTCGCAAGGCGCGCCTCCGTAGCGCGCGCTGCCATAGATGCTCGTGAACTCGCGTACCGCTGGCGCAAGCGCTGGCGTTTTTACACTCGATGCGAATTCCAGTGGCGTCTCCGCGGCGCGCCGCGCGAAACCGTGGCGCTCCAGCAAGCGCAGAAGTTCCGCGTACAGCCGCGAGGCCAGTAGCGGATTCGCTTGCGGCGATTCCGGCGCGTGCAGGTGCCAGTACAGGCGCAACCGGCGCATCAATTTACCAATCAACTCGTAGCGCAACGCCAGCAGCAGCAAAACCAGCAGCAGTGGTAGCAGCAGCCCCAAAGTCCCATGGCGGAGCTGCAGCGACTTCAGGCGCTGCCGGTTGTGGATCTGCGCTCGCTCGAACCAAACGCGCATGGATTGCGTCCAGTTCCGCGACGTACGCTGCAGCGTTTGCGCCATCTGCACCTGGTGCGTGAAATCGTAATTGATGACCCATTCGCTCCAGGAGAGTTCCATCCAGTCGATGTACTTCGCGAGGCGGGAAAGCAAACCGGACTTTTCGGAGGCCGCGGGCGTCGGATCGAAGGTGACCCACCCGCTGTCGGGAAAATACACTTCCACCCAACTATGCGCTTCGCTGGCGCGCACAATATAATCGCCGGCAAGGTCGTTGTACTCGCCGGGAAGAAAACCGTTGACCTCGCGCGAAGGGATCTCCAGCGTGCGCAGCAAAATGGTCATTGCCGTAGCAAAGTACTCGCAATGTCCGGCGCGCGTGACGAACAAGAAGTTTGCCAGGGGATCGTCGCCGGGCTTGCCCACGAGATTCAGCGTGTACCCGAAGCGGCTGCGCAGAAAACTTTCGATGGCCCGCGCCTTATCGTAGGGAGTATTGGCGCTCGTTGTCACTTGCCTGGCCAGTTCGGGAACGCGCGCATCAAGCTCCGGCGGAAGCTGCAAATATTCGTCGGTAATCGCCGGCGAATATGCGTCGCTTGCCGAGCGCAACCGGGCGGCGTCAAGTTTGGGGAGCCGCGAAAGTCCCGTGTAGCGCACCGCGGAATAATTGTGAAACGGATTGAACAGCGAACCGGTGGAGTCGCGGAAAATGTAACTTCGGCTGGCGGCCCAATCGGAGTTGGAGTTATCCGCTGAAAAGTTTCCTTTTAACGAAATGGGATCGCCGGGTGTGAAGATCGCGGCGGTGGCGATGGGCTGCAGGAACACGGTGTACTGCAAGGTTGTAACGGACAACGCCGCAGCCTCCTCCGGGTCGCGCACGAAAATCCATCCATCGGCACGCGCGCTGAGCGTTTCGCGGGTGCGCTCGGGGTTGCTCCAGCGCTTGCCGTCAAAATTGATCAGCGCAATACCGCGCCAGCGCAGCATGGGATAAGGCACCGGCTTGCCGGTTTTCACGCGCATCACCACTTCGGAATTTTTCTTGATCTCGCCGATTTGCCCCAGCTCAATGTCGTCGCTGAAGCCCGTCATCAGCGAAGGCTGCATGCTGGCGCGGCCCAAATAGCCCGCGGTGAATCTCGGAAAAACAAAAAACAGCGCTCCGCCCAAAACGATGGAACCGACCGCAACGCTGAGCGAGGCGAGGCTCAGCGCGCGGCCGAGGCGGCGCTCCTCCGCGGGTTGCCGGCTCAACGGGGACGTCAGCGTTCCATTCGCGCTGCGGCGCATTTCCAGTCCGATAAAAGCAGCGACACCGAACAGCAGGAAGAGGAAGAAGAGAATGAGAAACGAAGTGTCCACGGTGAGGATGGAGGAAGCCAGCATGGCGGCGAAGGCCAGCATGGCGAGAAACAAAGCGTCGCGATCAGTGGTTGCGCTGTACAACCTCACCAGCATCACGACCACCAAAAAATGCACGGCGGCGAGCAGCGCGGCAAGCAGCGCCGGGTTGGTGGAATTGGCGACGAAAGCGCGTGAGAAAAACAAAATGTCTAGCGGAAAGACACCGAGATAAAAAATGACCAGCCAGGTGGCCGTGGCGTGCGATAACTCCGGCGGTTGGCCGCGCCACAGCCGAACGCCTTTGTAGAGCATCGCCAGCGGAGCAACCACGCAAGTGAGCAGATCGAGCTTGCCGGTGCTGACCAAAGTGCCGACTGAGGTGAGGATTAGGAAAAAAAGCGACGCGCGAAAAAAACGCTCGGCGGGGAGCGCGGGCAGCTTTGCGGGGACTGTAGCCGAGGCGGCCATTAGCGTGAAATTTCATGGTAGCACCCGGCGGCGTGGATGGCGGCGAACGGCCGCGAACGGCGGGTGCAAAAGATAACGCGTCACGCGCGGGCGGAGAGTGCCGCGGGGGATGCGAGTGCGGCGCGCGCGGTTTTGCGCGTGAGGTTGGAGATGGCCAGCGATGATGGAGAGGTGACGTCAGCGAGTGGAATAGTTTTTGCCCCGGGAACAACCGGAAGGTGCGTCACAGAAATGCGAAAGGGTCGCAACGTGATGGCGTGGTGCGTGACGACATGGCGCGCTGTCGGCAACAGTTCTAAGTGCAGCGGCTGATTTGTCAATGAGCGCGGCAGAATTTCTTTGAGATGGGCGCGCAACTCGGCGGCAGGATCTGTTCGCACCGCAATCGTCGGGAAATGCCACAACTTGGAAACGAGCGCGGAAACTTGCGCATGCGCCGTAGTCTTTTGCGGCAGTTTCGGTGGCGGAAGCAGCAGTGTGTGGCCGCACGGATCGAGCAGAACGGCTGCGGCGAGCGCGATGTTCTCGGTTACGCGTTTTTTGCGGCGTTCGGGAAGCGAGTCGGCTAGACCGAGCTTGCGCGCTTGGCAGAATTCCGTAACCGGACAGAGTAGGCATTGCGGTGATTGCGGCGTGCAGAGCGTCGCGCCGAGCTCCATCATGGCCTGGTTCCAATCGCTGGGCGATTTGGGATCGAGCAATGCATCGGCGGATTTTTGCAGCGTTTGCCAGCGCTTTGCATCGCGTAAGTCACCGTGCACCGCGAAGATTCGCGCCAGGACGCGAGCGACGTTGCCATCGAGCACGGCATGCTTCGCGCCGTACGCGATGCTCAAGATGGCTGAGGCGGTGTAGCGGCCGATGCCGGGGAGGGCGAGCGCATCTTTTTCGCCGCGGGGAAAAACTCCACCGTGTTTAGCGACGATTTCTTGCGCCGCGCGCTGCAGATTGCGTGCGCGGCTGTAATAGCCGAGTCCGGACCACAGGCGCAGAGCTTCCTCCTGCGGCGCCGCGGCGAGAGCATGGATGTCCGGGAAGCGATCGAGAAAGCGCTCGTAGTAGGGAATTACCGCGGCAACGCGCGTTTGCTGCAGCATGATTTCCGAGAGCCAGATGCGATACGGATCTTTGGTGCGGCGCCACGGCAAGTCGCGCTGGTATTGGCGAAACCAACCGAGCAATTGTTTCCGGAATGTAGCGATTTCGCGGCGTTGCAGCATGCGAGCCGTATTCTCGCATGGACACGCTTTTTCTTTGTAGTGGCGCAGCCCTCCTGCGGCAGACAGGCCTGCTGCGCCACTACAAAAACCTTCAGGGCAATAGGTCTTCCAAGAAAACCACGTAGGAAGTGTGCCACAGACTTGAGGGTATGGAGCCGCGGGGCTGGCTGGTGACGATAATTTTGAAGAGCTCTGGCGATGCCGCGAGACTTGTCAGGAGAACGTGTTGGGGGTCCGGAGGCAGCGGCTGGGCGAGCGCGAGATGGCGAAGGATAACGAAAATATTTTCTTCCGCGGGCGCGAGAGATGTTTCCATGCCGGCGCTGCGGAATTGCAACTGAGCGTTGCGCTCGAAGAAATGCCAAGCGACGCCGGCGCAGAGCGTGACGGCTTGCTCAAAACGATCGGCGGCGACTTCCGGCACTGCGCCTGAGGCTGCAGTAAAGATGTGAGGATCCAACACGAGGAGCACGCGAGGGTCGTCTTCGCGTGTGAACTCACGCACCATTAGCGAGCCGAGGCGCGCGGACGCTTTCCAATGTACGTGGCGCGCGCTATCCGTCGGCATGTAATCACGCAAAGCATAGAGGTCCTGGCCGCGGCCCTTTGCGAGGCTTTCCATAGCCCCCTGGAGTCCAGGAAGAATCTCGAGAAATTCCCGAGTGGGCTCAACCGAGGGATAGACAAGAGCTTCGGTGCGCAAATCGACGCGATGCGCTTTTTGCAGGAAGCCAAACGGGAAGCGTGTGACGATGCGGAAGGCATCCTGGCGGTAAACCCCGCGAGCTGAAAAGGAAATGGGAACGGTTTGGTGCGCGCGACCGCGCTTGGGCAAGTAGGGAAAATAGACCGGTGTTTCAAGAATCGCGGCGGCGGGCGAGTTTTTGGCGGTTACGGCTTCCACGCGCAGAGAAAAGGAAGGCAGCGTTAGCTTTTCGTTTTCCAGTTCGATGGAGGCGCGAACCGGGTGGCCGGCGAAGATGTGCTCCGGCAACTGCAGGCGCATGGCTACGCCGGAGAGCGTGATCGAAGAAAGAATTCCGGACATGAGGATGATGGCGATAAGGCTGGCAAGAATCAGGAAGAGAATATTATTGCCGGTATTGAGCGCGGCCAGCGAAATTAGAATGATTCCGAGGATGTAGAGCCAGCCTTCCCGCGTGACTTTGTACTCCATTTTGTAGCCGAGCCAGCGGAGCGGCGTGCGCCGGGCCAGAATGGGCACGAGAGTGACGGCAACCCATCCGGCTACCAGAAGCGCGGCGAGCGCAGAAATGGCGGCGAGCCGGAGGCGGCCGAGTTCGGAAGCAGCTCCGGAGTAAAGCGCAAGCACCAGCGCGATGCCTAATGCAGACAGCGAGAGAAAGAACGCGCGGACGCCGGGGCGATCGGCTTTGGCCCAGAGGTTCGCGACGGTTGAGGTAACGCTCACAGGGCGCGGATCACAATGGAACGGCAACGGACTCGACGATTTCGCGCAGAACCGCTTCGGTGGTCTCGGATTTTTTCTGCAGCGAGGCGTGACGCGAACTGGCGACGACGCGGTGGGAAAAGACCGAAACGGCGAGCTGCTTGAAATCATCCGGGAGGCAGAAATCGCGGCCATCGAGAAAAGCGCGGGCTTGCGCGGCGCGTTGCAGCATCAAGGTGCCGCGCGGGCTGACGCCGAGGGAAAGCTGGTCGGTCTTGCGCGTGCGCGCGACGATTTCCAGCGCGTAGTCGTGCAGGCTGGAATCCACTTTGACTTGCGCGACGGCATGCTGCATCGAGAGAACGTCGCTGACGCTGGCGACCGGTTCGAGCGAGCGGATGGGATCGTCACCAACGCGCATGCGAAGAATTGCGCGTTCGGTTTCGTGCGAGGGATAGCCCATGCGGATGCGCATCAGGAAGCGGTCTAGCTGCGATTCCGGCAGCGGGTATGTGCCATGATGCTCGACCGGATTTTGCGTGGCGATGACGAGGAAAGGCTGCGGCAGCGGGAGAGTTTTCCCGTCGACGGTGACTTGCGCTTCGTTCATGGCTTCGAGTAGCGCGGATTGCGTGCGTGGGGTGGTCCGGTTGATTTCGTCGGCGAGGACGACGTTGGCGAAAATCGGGCCGGAGCGAAATTCAAACTCGCGAGATTCGGGATTGTAGACGCTGACACCGAGAACGTCGCTGGGCAACAAGTCGGAAGTGAACTGGATGCGCTGGAAAGTGCAGTGAAACGATTTCGCGAGAGCTTGCGCGAGCGTGGTCTTGCCAACACCGGGAACATCTTCGATAAGCAAGTGGCCGCGCGCGAGCAGGGTGATGAGCGCGAGCTGAATGGCTTCTTCCTTGCCGTAAATGGCGCGGGCGATGGAGCGCTGTAGCTGCGAAACGGTTTGGGAGGTAGCGGTCGGCATTGTTGAAAACCCAGGCCCTTCCTGTTACAACATAGATGACGGCGTGGCCGTTTGGGTTTGTCTTTGCTGCTGGTTCCGGGCGACTAGCTCAGTTGGTTAGAGCGCTCCCCTCACACGGGAGAGGTCAAAGGTTCAAGTCCTTTGTCGCCCACCATTCTCCCACATCGATAAGGAACAGGCAGTCTAGGTTCGAATTTTGTGCTGAACTTGCTATTTGATGGCAGGTGTAAACACGGTCTGCAGCCATTCCAGGACAGCCACCTGGAGAGCGATGCGGTGGTCGGAATAGGAGTGGTCGGTCTCCATATAGGTTTCCGTCACTCGCGTATTTCCTGCTTTTTGCAGCGCTTCCTCCATCTCGTTGTTGTAGGAGAGATTCCGGTCGTGAGACTTGACAATGAAAACGGGGCGAGTTTTTAGAGCTTCGGCGTAGTCCAAGTAATTCCATTTTGCGGCGTTCGCTTCTGCCTCGGCCTGCAATCCCGCAGGTGTTGTTCCCGCAAGGCGAGAAGAGGCCGCGGGGAAAGAATCGACCCGATGTGTTTCTCGTGGGCCCGACATCGTCGCGCCGATGTTCCAAGCCGAGATCATCACCAGGCCCGCGATTTCAGGATCGCGCGCGGTGGCGCAAGCCGCCATAAATCCGCCCATGCTGTGGCCGATCAGCACAATCTTTTTCGGATCAATCCGGTATTTCTTACAATTCTCGGGGTTGCGCAAGAACTGGATCGCTGCTTGCGTGTCCTCGATGGCGTTGGAGAACGAGAACGCTCCCGCGCTGCCCCAGGAGCCGCGGAAATGGGCTATCAAAGCGTTCCAGCCCGCGCGGCGAAGGGAGTACGCCAAATCCAGGTTTTTTTCGTTGCCGGGAAAACCCGGCACCAGTAGAACAGCAGGATGCGGCCCACGGCCAGAGGCGAGATAGAGCACTGCATTTGATCCTCGAGCCATGGCTCAAGACGTCGGGCGCTTCCACGGCTGCTGGGAACTCTTTGTCCGGAGCGGGATCGGTGAAAATCGCCGGCGGCAATTGCTGGGCAAAGCCGGCGGTTGCGCCGAAAAATGTAAGACAGGAGAGCAGCAGATACGAAATGCGTTTCGACATGGCTCTATTTTGGTCCCATCGAAACGTTCTTGTATAGTGGCCGCATGCAGAACTTCTTGCGCACCATCGAGTTTCTATGTTTGGGATTGTGGCTAGGGAGCGATGTGTTTCTTAGCTTTGTTGTGGCGCCGGGGGCGTTTCGCGTGCTTGGTAGCCGCGATGCTGCTGGGGCGATGGTAGGGTTTGCGTTGGGGCGGATGCACTTGCTTGGCGTGATTTGCGGCATTGTGTTCTTGGTGGCGCGGGTGGTGCGCACTCGGACGTTTGCTAGCTTCGTGGCGCCGGTGGTGCTTTGCGTGGTGCTGATGATTGCGTTGACGGTGGCGTCGCAGGTCGGGGTCAGCCCGAGGATGGCGGTGCTGCGCGTGCAGATGGGATCGATCCAGGCTACCGCGCAGGATAGTCCGTTGCTGGCGGAGTTTGGCCGGTTGCATCGGATTTCGGTTTTGCTGGAGAGCGGAGTGCTGCTGGCTGGGCTTGGGGCGATGTTATTTATGGTGCGGGAATTGAGCCAGCATTGACACACACTTTCCCTGCGCGGAATCCTTGAAAGCGGCGGCCAGACCGCCGCACTCCACGAACTGCCTGCCCCCTCCCCCTCCCCGGTTTTTTGTAAGTGTTGATTCTAAAGCTGGTTAAAGTCCTTTGTTTTGATACACTTTTGCAAGTGTTGATTCTAAAGGGGGTTGCATCGCCCTAGATTTGCCACGCGACTGACCCTAGCGGAGCGCGCGGAGGGGGCACGCTTCAGAAAGCGATCGCTACAGGAAACGAAAAAGCGGCCAGCCCAGGAACGAGCCGCCGCAGAATTTCAAGCGCACTTTTGAACAAAGCAAGTGTAGACGATTCGCATAGATATTGCAAGCTAAAAATAGCTGACAGATTAACATATTGAATTACTTGGGCTTGCGGCGCTTGGTGCGGATGGCGGTGCGCTTCCGGCGGCGGTTCGCTTTGACTTTGGCGGGGAGGATTTTGTTGGTGGCGGCGTAGCCGGCGCGCTCGAAGGCTCGCCACATGTACCAACTGGCGATGGTGCGGTAGGGGCGCCAGCGCTCGCCGAAGGCCAGGAGTTCTTTGGGCTTGGGCATGTGTTTTTTGCCGTAAGTCACGGACCAGCCCTTTTTTACGCCCAGGTCGTGGATGGGGAGGACGTCGGGGCGGCCTAGATTGAAGATCAGGAACATCTCGACGGTCCAGGCGCCGATGCCGCGGACGGAGTCGAGGCGCTCGACTAGCTCGGCGTCGGACATTTTTTCGGCTTGCTTGCGGGTAGGAACGACGCCTTCGATGGTTTTGCGGGCTAAGTCTTTCATGGCCAGGACTTTTGCTCCGGAGAGGCCGGCTTTGCGCAGGGTGGAGGTGCGGAGTTTTAGCATTTGCTCGGGGGAGGGAGGGCGGCCGTTGCCACTGAGGGCTTTTATACGGGCGAAGATTGTGGCGGCGGCTTTACCGGAGATGGATTGGTAGGCGATGGATTCCATCAGGGCTTCGTAGGGGGACTGCGCGGCGTCCATGTCGGTTTGGAATTGGGCGGTTTCGGCGATGAGGGTAGCGAGTTTTTCGTCTTTCGCGGAGAGGTGGCGGGTGGCTTCGGCTAGATCGAAGGAAAGAGACATGACGCAAGGAGCAAAATTCTAACATAGAGTGAAGAGCGACCGGATGAGACCGCAGTTGTAGCGCCCGCCTTCTGAGGCGGGCTCTTTGTTTGTGCGCATTGCGTGAAAAACGGACCGCATCAAGGCAAAGGAAAAAGCAAGAGCCCGCTTCAGAAAGCGGGCGCTACACAGGCGCTGGCTTGCGCCAGGGAGGAAGCCAAGTAATGCATGGCTCTGTGCGTGGGATGCCTGATGTGAAGGAGCCGTTGAAAGGATATGTATGAGGCGTCGAGGATAGACCTTTCCGCACAGGGTTTTGCCAGATGTACCAAGCGACTGATTCAGGGGATTCGTTCGGACGGAGGATGTGGTCGTAGAATTTGCGTTGCCAGAGCACTTGCCCTGCTTTACGAACGTAAGCGCGACTAGTTTTTAGCTTAAAAGTTTTGATCAGATTGAGCAAATCGCTAGTTCGGCCGAGACCTTCTGCGAGGAAATGAAAGTGATCCGGCATGAGGCAATAGGCGTGAATGGCGAAGTTGCGGGCGGCGCATTCGGAGCGGAATACTTCTAGCAGCCATAAACAGCGGCGTCGATTAGCGAAAATCTTCCTTCGATTACAACAGCAAATTGTTACGAAATAATGCTGCTGGCCAACGTAGCTGGTTGGGGCGAGGCGAATGTTTTTGGAGCGGCACATTGTCGATTGGAGAGGCATTCTAGCGCGGAGAGCAGAGTGGCCGTTAGGGTAGAGAAACGTCAAAACCAAGAGCCCGCTTTAGAAAGCGGGCGCTACAACGGCGGAAATGCGAGACTAGGACTTGGCGTAGTTTTTTAGTTGCTTGGCTAGCTTTTCGATTTCTTGGGTTTGCTTGAAGATGGCTACGGAAAATACTTGGGAGGGGTGGAGGGCGTCGACTTGGAGCTTTAGGTCGCTTACTTTGGTGAAGAGGCGGGCCATGGTTTCGCGGAATTGTTTTTCTTGGGCCTGCAGTTGGGCGCGCTTCAGGTTTCTGGATGTGTCGCCGGGATTCTCGGTGTCCTGTTTTTCGGCTGGCGGTGGGGGATCGACTGGAAACCTGCGCCTGGGCGGTGAAGATTGAAAGAGGAGAAACGAGCTGGAGAGTCCGGCGAGGTTTTTAAGGAAGCAGCGGCGGGTATCGAGCATAATCACCTCCGCACAGTAAGTCAGAGTGTGCTGTCTCAGCGGGCCCAATCCGGGAGTTGGCCAGTTAGAAGTTTCAAAGGCCCGAAATTTACTACTCTCATCCCATTGATGCCGCCTGGCACCACCCTAACAGCAAAGAAGCAAACACCTTTTGGATGCTGAGTAGTTTTGCCGGAGTAGTAGAAACCACGCATCGGTGCTTTTCGCCCGTCTGCGGAGAGGAAAAATCCAGTCTCCTCATGTCGTAGTTCGCTTTCCAGAGGCCGGCCACAGTAGTTGAATAGATCCCTAAGTCCCGCTTCTGCATTCGCTTTTCCGCCAGCTGCCTGAATGAATTGGGGCTCCATCTTTTCCAAGGCAACGTCCACACGATCAGCGACCATGTCGGACATGTAAGAATCGCTGAGCTTTTGAGCTTGCGTGCGGTCCATTGAGGACCCGTTAGGCAGTAGATGGCAGCCGCTACTGAGGCAAACGATCGCAATGAGCCCCGAAAAAGCGATTCTCATGACTGGGAAATTTAACATGAATTGCTATTAGCTATCTAATGTGCGCTCGAAAGTTGAGTCCGTCATACGCTCTTAGGTGGTCTGGATGACGGAGGGGGTATGGTACTATTTCGGGTTTATGCAGACGGGAATTATTGGACTGGGGCAGGTTGGGAAGACGACGCTGTTTCGGATATTGACGAAAGCGAATGTTGAGGGGAAGGCTTCGTCGCAGGCGACTCACGTCGGAGTTGCTAAGGTGCCTGAGCCGCGGTTGGTGGAGCTCGCCAAGTTATACAACCCTAAGAAGATTACTTACGCCACGGTGCAGTATGTGGATTTGGGCGGGATGCAGAAGGAGCGGACGCGGGATGCGCTGGCTTCGTTGCGCGACGTGGATACGATTGCTCATGTGATTCGCGTTTTTGATGATCCGAGCGTGCCGCATGCGGCGGGGAGCATCGATCCGCTGCGCGATGCTACGAATTTGGAGTTGGAGCTGATTCTTGCGGATCACGACCAGATTACTCGGCGACTGGAGAAGCTGGAAAAAGATTTGAAGAAAAAGAAGGAGCCGTTGCTGGAACTCGAGAAAACGGTGCTGGAGAAGTGCAAGGCGCATTTGGAAGCGGAGAAGCCGTTGCGGGAGCTAGAGTTGACTCCGGAGGAGCGGAAGCCGATCGGCGGATTTTTGTTTTTGTCGCAGAGGCCGATGTTGTTTGTGCTGAATTTGGGGGACGACGAAGCGGCGGAGTTGGCGACGGCGGTGGAGCGGCACAAGCTGGGGGCGCTGGTGGGGCGGAAGAATACGGCGGTGGTGGCGGTTTGCGGACGGCTCGAGGCGGAGTTGGCGCAGATGGAAGAGAAGGAAGCGGCGGAATTGCTGGCTTCGTATGGATTGAAGGAGCCGGGGCTGAATCGGTTGATTCGGGCGACGTATGACTTGATGGGATTGATTCAGTTTTTTACGGCGGGGGAGCCGGAAGTGCGGGCTTGGACGATCCGCAAGGGAGCGACGGCGTCGAAGGCGGCGGGAGAGATCCACAGCGACATCGAGAAGGGATTTATTCGCGCGGAAGTGGTGCGGTGGAATGATTTGTTGGCGGCGGGGAGTATTGCGGCGGCGCGGGAGAAGGCGCAGGTGCGGCTGGAGGGGCGGGAATATGTGGTGCAGGAAGGGGATGTGATTTTGTTTCGGCATTCCGGATGAACGCGAAGTTCGTAAGGAATGAAGTGGCGAGAGAGAAGAACTTGAGAGAAAAGCCGCAGGGCTGCGCGGACTCCGCCCTGCGCTACAGGTGGCTTGCGGGCTGATTGGTTGGTGATTCTTACGGCTCAAAAGCGGCAGCGAGACTGCCGTACTCCAAATGACTCACGAACTTCCAGTGCGGGTGGCGATGGCGGCGGGGCTTGGGGTTGTGGCCGCACTGGGGAATTTGATTGGCGGATATTTTGTGGTGCAGCGGGATTGGCCGCGGCGGTTCCTGCACTACTTCATGGCGCTTGGAGCTGGCTACATGCTGGCCGTGGCGTTCACGGACGTGATTCCGGAATCCGTGCGGATTGGCGGGCAGAACGCATATTTGTTGGTGCTGATCGGATATTTCGTGGTGCATTTGTTCGAGCACATTCTTGCGCCGCATTTTCATTTTGGGGAAGAGACGCACACGGAGATGATGCGATATGACCGAGCGCGAACGGTGCTACTCGGGCTGGGGATTCACACATTTTTCGATGGCGTGGCGATCGCGGCAGGATTTTTGGTGTCGACTTGGCTTGGCGCGGTAATTTTTGTCGCGATATTTCTGCACAAGCTGCCGGAAGGGTTTACGATCGCATCGGTGGTGCTGGCAAGCGGACAGAGCCGGGGGAAAGCGGTGGCAGCGGCGGGAGCGCTAGGCGTCGCCACACTGTTGGGCGTGCTACTGACGAGCTTGCTGCAGGCGCAATTGCGGTACGCGCTGCCGCTGTCAGCAGGTGTTACGGTGTATGTGGCGGCCACGGATTTGCTGCCGGAAGTGAACCGGGAGCCCGGCTGGCGGACAGCACTCCTAGTGTTCGGCGGCGTGGCTAGTTTGTTGATTCTACAGTGGTTAGTGCGTGTCTAAATTCGCTCCAGCTTCGCTTCCTTTTTTTCTAGGCTCGCAACTTTCTGACAACGCAAGGGTTTGGTAGAGTGTGGCGGCTATGGCCAGGTCTGACGTCCAACTAATGCTGGACGTGAAGGCGGGCGATGAACAGTCGTTCGCGCTTCTGCTCCAGCGCTACAGGAGTCCTCTGGTCAATTTCCTGTACCGGATGGTGCGTAACCGGGAGCAAGCGGAGGATTTGGCGCAGGAAGTTTTCATCCGCGTGTACCGGGCGCGGGCAGATTATGTGCCGAGCGCGAAGTTCACGACTTGGCTGTTCCGGATCGCGACGAACCTGGCGCTGAATTCTCTGCGCGACACGCGGCATCAGCGGATGGAACTTTCGCTCGATGCGCCGGTCAAAGCGGATGCGGAAGACGGAGACGAGCGGACGTTGGATGTGGCCGACAAGCATCCGGACATCGAGCAGCACCTGGTGGAAGAAGCGCGGAAGGCGATGATACGGCATGCGATCGAAAAGTTGCCGGAGAAGCAGCGGGCAGCAGTGCTGCTGCACAAGTATCAAGAGCTGGATTACGGAGAGATCGCGAAGATTTTGTCGTGTTCGGAGAGCGCGCTGAAATCGCTGTTGTTTCGGGCGTATGAAACGTTGCGAGTGGAGTTGGCGCCGTTGGTGGCGAGAGGTTAAGCAGAAGAGGTCGAGTTTACGAGTAGAAGGATGGGAAACATGAGTTGCAGTCGGATGGAAAAGCAGATGATGCCGTTTGTAGACGGACGGCTGAAGATTAGCGAGCAGCGCGAAGTCGAGGCGCACCTTGCTGCGTGCGCGGCTTGCCGGCTGCGCGTGAATGAGTTTCGCGCAGTTTCGGGATTGCTGGACGAGCTGCCGCAGATCGAGCCTTCCGGGGCATTTGATGCGCGTGTGCGGGCGCGCGTGGCGGCGGAGCCGGTGAAGCAGAATTGGTGGGCGGTGTTTGCGCCGTCGCCGCGGGCGGCGTTCGCGGCTTCGATGTTGCTGCTGGCGACGATTTGGATTGGGTCGCGGCCGCCGACGGATCATTCGCCGAATGTGGCGGTGAATCCCGCGAACATTGATCCGAACGATTTGCCGGTGCTGGAGAATTACGACATTTTGGCAAATTTCGAGCCGCTGACCGATCTGCCGCAGCCGGTGCAGGGAGATGATTCGGACGCGGTCGACGGAAACCAGTCGATGTAAGGGAATGAAGCTGCGATTCCAATTCGGAGCTTGGTTGTGCGGGCTGGGGCTCAGCGTGACGATGATGGTGCTTTGTGCGGATGCGCAGGATCGCCAGTCAAAGGACCGGCCTCCAGCGAGGGAGCAGCAGCGTCCGCGTGAAGCCAGCCGCCCTCCCCGGAATGATCGTCCTGCGGGTTCGTATCATCCGCAGGGGCCGCGCCGCGGCGAAAATCGCCAACCAGCGTATGAGGACCGCCGGCGCGCGAACGAAAATCGTCCCCGGGGGAATGAGAACCCGCGTGTCTATGACAACCGCAGGGATAACCGGAATGACCGGACGCAGAATCAATATCGGCAGCAATCGCCTACAACGCCGCCGCCGAATGCGCAGGAACGTTTGCGGAACATGACTCCGCAGGATCGGCAGCGCCTGGCGCAGAATGAGCAACGATTGCGGCAGCTTTCGCCTACGCAGCAGCAGCAACTTCGCGATCGCGCGCGGGTGTGGGAGCAGATGACGCCGCTGCAGCGCGATCACATCCGCAATGACGTGCTGCCAAAGTGGAAGCAGTTGCCTTCGGAGCGGCAGCGCGCGATTCAGCAGCGGCTGGGCGTGCTGCAGAACATGCCGGAGTCTGCGCGCAACCGGCACTTGAACGATCCGAACTTCACCCGAGGAATGAGCTATGAGGACCGCGAGATGTTGCGGGACTTGAGCCATCAGCATGTGGGCGGAGCGCCGGAGCCGCCGCAGGAGCAGTAGCTGTCAGCCTGCAGCGGTCAGTCGTCAGTTCAAGAAAAAACTTCCGTGGACCCGCTCATTTGAAATCTCCTTAGCTGAGGCGCAACGGTGCCTGCCCGCGGCAGGCGGGCTGCGCCCCAACCAGGCACAAGGCAATTTGGATTCGCCGGGCTGGACTGGCGGATAGGGAAGCCTGGGCACATCGTATCCCCCCGAGTCGTTGAGGTAGTAATCCAGGAAGACCGGTGGAAGCAAGCAGAGTTCGAGGGGCGAGCAGGGAG
>Ga0209011_1000073_pt1 | contig 59806 bp, 57 predicted proteins | sample BlaSpr_A8_OM1_M3_FD_187986 | JGI IMG/M metagenome (GOLD analysis project Ga0209011, IMG submission 187986) | Forest soil microbial communities from Thunder Bay, Ontario, Canada - Black Spruce, Ontario site 2_A8_OM1_M3 (SPAdes) (version 2) | ecosystem: Environmental > Terrestrial > Soil > Boreal...
CTGCTCCCCGGGTGTAACTCCGCGGGTTTCGAGCCGGCTCTGATTCAGGGTGTGTTTACTCCAATGGTGGCGGGGTTCGGTCGATTATACGGAATGCTGGTGCTGTCAACGCGCCGCCTACACTTTCTCTCACTGACTTATGTACAGAACGCTCGAATACTTGCGCGGAATCTCGGATGACGACGTCAGCAGGCTTCGTTCGCGCGGGATCCACCACACGAACCAGCTTCTTCATCGCACCTCCCTCGGCATCGACCGCGAGAGACTGTCCAAAAAGACAGGCATAAGCGCAGACCGCCTGCTGGACTTCGCGCACCAGTGCACGCTGCTGGAGGTGTCAGGCATGGAGCGAGTCCTGCCAATCATCCGCAGGCTCGGCATCAATTCCATGCCCGACCTCCGCGCTCAGGATGCACGCGATCTCCACACAAGGGTGGTCGATGCTGTGGGTCTTGCCGGCGCGCCCAGCATCTCTGACGTTCAGTACTGGATCAGCCAGGCCACCGCGCTGGACATCGTCGAAGTGCCGGAAACAGCGCCACCGAGGTCGACGGTCCGGTAGCTAGGCGATCCGTCCTATCGCGTCTGTAGGTGGTTTTTGGGGCGGTTCAAGTTCTCCAAACGTCAGGGCGACGGCGGCAGCACCGGACAGCGTGGGCCGGTACGGCCTGGCGGGAACCGGAGCCCCGGCGTTGCCGGGGTCGTCAACGGAACCCGTTTCGACAAGCCGCCAACGACGGCTCGGCCAGAACAACTTGAATTGCGTACGCACTGTCGTGAACCGGTTCCGGTTGGAAACCAGAGCCCGGCGAACGCTCCGCCGATTCACCTTGACGCCAGATTGCAGCTGGATGGCGCTCGCGATTTCACCCACGGTCATGGGGCGGCGGTTGCGCATGACACTGACGACCAGCACCGAGAGCCTGTAGAGATCTGCCGCCGAGCTCATCGTTGGAGTGTATTACTGGACCGCCCGCAATGATCAGGTCCAGCCGAGCCGATCGCGCAGCCAGGCCAAGGCCACTTCTCCCTGGGCAGCCTGGAATGCCCTTACTGTCGGGAGCCCACGAGGCGGCGGCTCCAGCGCTCCCACGACGAAATAGCCCGCGACGCTGCAAAGCACAGCGTCGATTTCGCCAGGACTCACACCGTCGACGTCAAATCTGTCCAGGAAGACCTGCGGGCGCGGCCCTCCCTGCATGGCCACGCTTGGGCCCATGGCCAGCCAGTCAATCCAACGTGCGCCGACACACGCGGACGGCCAGTCGATGACGTAGAGCTTGCCGCCGGCGATCAGCATGTTGTCAGCACGCATGTCGAAATGCAGAAGTGTCTCTCCGGCCGCTGCGCCGGGCGCGAGCGCTTCGAGGTCGGCCAGCCGCTCCAGGTTGCGCATCGCCCACGGATCGAGCCGATCCTCGTTTCCAACCAGCGCTCTCTTCCAGCCCTGGATGTGTCCAGCAAACCGAGAGCTCGCAGTTTCCGATTCAATCGGGGATGGAGTGAGGAGGGCGGACATCTCCTGGAGAGAACGGACGACCAGGTCAAGGTCTTCCTCCTGCCACGGCAGCGCGGGATGCCGCCCGTCAACGTCTTCGAACCCCAAGACGACCCATCCATCGTCCTCGTAGGTCCAATGCAGGCGAGGCACAGGTGCGCTAGCCGGCATGACGGCGACGACCTCTGCCTCTCGGCGGTGCATTGCCAGGCTAACGGGATTCGCCCTTTCACTGACCGCCTTCACGAAGACGCGGCGCCCGTCCTCGATCAGCAGCCGCGCCGCGAGCCCAGGCGAAAAACCACCGGGCTGGGTCACCGCCTCGACCACGCGGCCGCCGATCCGTTCCTCGATCGCGTCTCGTACACGACCCGGCAGCTCGTTCCAATGAACGCGCACGCCCCTCGCCGGCGGATTAGAGGAAGACACCTCTCCGCAGCTTCAGGTTGTCGTAGACGCCCTGCTGGATGATGTCACGCACGTCATCGGAGAGCGCCATCACGAGGTTCTGATCTTCGGCGGCTTCGGGCGGGTTGTCCTCCACGTTGAGCGGAGCGTGGAACTGGATGCGCCACTTGCTGGGCAGGGGGATCATCCCTAGAGGTCCGAACCACGGCCAGAACGGCGTGACGGGGAAGTAAGGCAGGCCCAGGAACTTCGCCACCGAGGAGAGGTCGGCGACCATCGGGTAAATCTCCTCCGAACCTACGACTGAGACCGGCACGATCGGAGCTCGCGACCTGATTGCCGTCGAGACAAAGCCGCCGCGCCCGAAGCGGCGCAGACGATAGCGATCCTTGTAGCTCTTCCCCGTCCCCCTGACCCCTTCGGGAAAGACCAGGACGAGCTCATCTCGCTCGAGCAGCCGGCGGGTGTCGTCCGGATGCCCAACCGCCTGACCTGTGCGGCGGAGGAACCAGCTCATCACCGGCATGGACATGAATTGGCCCGCCACCAGTGCCCGGACATGTCGCGGGTGGGGGTGCTCGGCGAAGACCGCGGTCTTGATCATGGTGCCGTCCCACGGCAGAACCCCCGCGTGGTTGGAAACGAGAAGGGCGCGACCCATCGCGGGCACGTTCTCCACTCCCGTCGTCTCGACCCGCCAGTAGTCCCGGTACAGGACCATGAAGACCGACAAGAACGACTCGGTCCACTGCGGATCGAAGCCGAAGTCGTCGACCATATAGTCCGGTCCGCGACGTGCGAGCTCCCGCTGCTGGTAGATGAACTGGACCACTCCCATGATCCGGTTGAGGTCGACGACGTTGCGCCCGGTCAGCTGGTGGAGGCGCGCCGACAGCTCGGTCAGTCCCTGGAGCGCATAAAGAGGCGCTTGCCGCTGCAGCTGCCGCACCGGCTTGGGCAAGCGGAAGCCCGACTTGGAGCGCACTATCGTCGCCGGTTTGCTCGCGGTGCGCCGCTGCCTTGGCGTTTTTTGCTGAATCATCGCCGCGCCTCGAGTGCCGGCACGTCACGGTGCCCGTTGCGGGCCTCGCGCCGACGGCGCTGCAGGTAGACCTGAAGCTCGTATTCCTGCGGCGGAGACGGAGCCTCGATCACTTCGGCGCTTTTGCCTCTGGCCAGGCCGTCCATGACGGCGCGCGAGGTGAAGGCCGGCTTCCAGCCGAACTCCCGCTCGAACCTGGAACAGTCGGCCACCGAACCAAACGCGATCACGCCCGCGAGATGTGCCTGAATGTCCACGCGCGTGAGCGCGCGCAGCGCGATGCGGGTCAGCCAGTGGCCGAACGGAGGAAGGATGGGCGCTGGGCGGCCACCCATGATCGCGATCGCCTGGCTCAGCAGGACGATTCCGCCGGCGGCGACGTTGAAGACCCCTGGGTGGTCACCCAGGACCGCGCGCACGATGGCTTCGACGGCATCGTCCTCGTGAAGAAGTTGGAGACGCGGGTCAAAGCCCGCAAACGTCGGCACTATGGGGAGCGACAGGTAATGCGCAAGTGTCGTGTCCTCGCTGACGCGAAAGCCGAGCCGGAGGACGCTGACCTGACACGATTCGTTGCGCAGCGCGAACTCGCTGGTCAGCTGCTCCATCTCGATAAGATCGCGCGTCATCGAGGGCGCCGGCCGTTCGACGCCGGCCATGTCCTCGGAGAAGAAGGAAGGATCACCGGGGCCCGCGCCATAGATCGCCTGGCTTGATTTGACGATCAGCCTGCGCACGGTGCTCGAGGGTCCCGAGCAGCCGACCAGGAGGTTCATCGTTCCGATCACATCGGTCTCGTGGATCGAGCGTTCGGCGTTGGGCGAGTCGACCATGACCGCCAGATGGACAACGGTGTCGACCTGGAGCCGGCGGACCAGCTTTCCAATCGCGGCGTGCCTGGTGTCGGCGTGCACGAAATCCATCTCTTCGATCGCGCTGATCGGATCCTTGACGTCACACCCGAACAGGTATGGCACGTGCGGAGCGAGTCGCCGCGCGACCTCGGCGCCGAGTGGATTGGACACGCCCGTGACCAGGACTCGATGTGGGCGAGGAGAAGTCACTATCCGATTATGGGTATATGCCTCGAACTGTCGTCGCGTTGGCCACCCGCTGCACGGCGAGGGCGTAGGCCGCAAGCCGCATGTCGATGCGCTTGTTCACCGAGGTGTGGAGGATCTCGTAGAAGGCCCGCGTGATGACGTGGTGCAGCTTTGTGTTGATCTCTTCCTCTTCCCAGAAGAACGCCTGAAGGTCCTGCACCCATTCGAAGTACGACACGATCACGCCGCCCGCGTTCGCGATGATGTCCGGAATCAGAAAGATGTTGCGGTCGTGCAGGATCGGATCGGCCTCGGGCGAAACGGCTGCGTTCGCTCCTTCGGTGATCAGCCGGGCACGAATCCGGCCCGCATTCTCCGCATTGATCACATCCTGCATGGCAGCGGGCACCAGAACGGTCACGGGCAGCTCCAGAAGTTCAGCGTTGGTGATGTTGTCGGCCTTCTTGAAACCGCTGACGCCGCCGCGGACCTGACGGTGCTCGTCCAACGCGGAGAGGTCAAGGCCGTTGGGGTTGTAGACGCCGCCCTTGGAGTCGCTCACCGCCACCACACGAAGGCCCGCCTCCGCAAGGAGCCGCGAGGTGGACCGGCCGACCTGGCCGTAGCCCTGAACCGCGACGGTGGGAGTCTCCTCGTCGACGTGTAGGTACTTGAGACCTTCGAGGGTCAGGTACGTGGCGCCGCGTCCAGGTGCGTCGACACGCCCTTCGGAACCGCCAATGTCGACGGGCTTGCCTGTCACCGCTGCCGGTACGGAGTGGCCCGAGTGCATAGAGATCGTGTCCATGATCCAGGCCATGACCTGAGGATTCGTCCCCATGTCGGGCGCGGGGATGTCCTTTTCCGGGCCGATGAGGATCGCGATCTCGGTCGCGTAGCGCCGGGTCAGGTGCTCGAGCTCGGTCAGCGACAGCTTGCTGGGTTCGCAAGCCACGGCGCCCTTGGCGCCGCCGTACGGCAGCCCGACCGCAGCGCACTTCCAGGTCATCAGCATGGCCAGCGCCTTGACCAGGTCGAGGTTGATGTTGGGGTGGTAGCGGATGCCGCCTTTGGCGGGACCGCGGCTGATGTTGTGCTGGACGCGCCAGCCGGTGAACACGTGGACGGACCCGTCATCCATGCGCACCGGGAAATGCACCGTCAGCTCCCGTTTGACGTCACGCAGGCCGATGCGCGCGTCATCGGAAAGTCCGATCACGTCAGCTGCGGCATCAAACCGCCGCTGGGCGGTCTGGAAGGCGGAGGCGCGGGTTTCGACCGCCATTTCGGGACCTCCGATACTACTCCTTGCCCTGGAGGTCGCCGCACTCAAGGCCGCACAATGGGCGCAAATGTCACGTCAACAGGTACTGGGAATCCTCGTGGTGGCGGCGGTCGCGCTGGCGACCGGTTTCCTCGTCGCGGGGCAGGTCAAAGCCCAGCTTTTGACCCCCTCCAACCAGGTCGCCCGCTACCAGGCCCTGGTGCACAGCGTGCAGGACCTGGAGGCGACCAACGCCGAATCTCGACGCCAGATCGCCGCTCTCCGTGCCCAGATCGACGCTCTGGAAATAGAGGCGGCGGGACGCTCTGCGGCGACCCGTGCTTTGCGGAACCAGGTCGCCGACCTCCGGTTGCACGCCGGGCTGACCCCAGTGCATGGCCCCGGCATCGAGGTCGTCCTGGCCAACGGTGTGCCAGGTCCCGACACCACAGGCCAGGGCAGGTACCTGGTGAACTACCAGGACGTGCAGGACGTCGTCAACCTGCTCTTCGCGCAGGGCGCGGAGGCCGTCGCCGTCAATGGGCGACGGATCACGCCGCTGACTGCTTACTCGGGTTCCGCGGGCCAGGTCGTGATCGATCAGGGACCGTCACTCTCGTCCCCCATGAAGGTGCGCGCGATAGGCGACCGCAACCGAATGCTGGCCGCGATCGACGACCCTTCAGCGCTCCCCGACATCCGTGCGCGCCAGGTTCAATTCCAGCTCCACGTCACGTTCTCCGGCAGTCCGGACATCGCCCTGCCGGCTTACGACTCGAGCTTGCGGATTCCACATGTCAACAAGAGTTAGGCCCCAATTTGTGCGCCGGCGGACGAGACGTGTAATCAGCGTCTGGTTGATCGCCATGCTGGTCGCCCTGGTGGCCACGATTCAGATCCGTAGCGAGGCCGAGGTCCAGCGAAGCCTCGTCGGGATAGACACGACCTCGCTTGCCTTCCTCATCGACGATCTCCATCGTGCCAACGAAGCGCTGCAAGCCGAGGCTGCCGACCTCCAGCAGCGCCAGGCCACTCTTCGCTCCGGGAATGTCGGAGCCGCAGATCAGGTGCTCACCGACGAGGTCAACCACCTACGCGCGGTCGAAGGACTGGTGCCCGTGCACGGCCCGGGCGTAGTGATAGTGATCGACGCCACGGGGCTCAAGGCGCTGGACCTGCAGGATGCGCTGAACAACCTGGCGACCGGTGGCGCGGAGGCGATCGCCGTCAACGACCGGCGCGTGGTCACGGTGCTTCCCGTGGAGCAGACAAGCAGCGGGGCTGCGATCGGTGGTCTTCTCGTCTCGCCGCCTTGGACGATCACCACCATCGGCGACGCAAACCGTCTCGGCGAGGTCGCGAGCGTGATGACCAAGCAGCTGCGCGCGGACCGACGCGTGCGGCAGGCGACCTACCGCGTCGAAGCCGACGTCGTGATCCAATCGGTCGTCAGCGTGCGGCCTTTCGTTTACGCGATACCCTCTTAACCGGCTCTGTAGCGCCCAACGCCTTCAGCTGCGCTGAGATCCGATCGAGACGCTGGTTGATTCGATCGATGTCTTTGTGGCTGGGGATCCGCAGCCGCCGGAGCGCACGCTCGATAGTCTCGTCCGCCCTTTCCTCGAGGTCTTCGCGCCGGCGCTCCATCTGATTCCTCAGGTCGGCAGGCACGTTGAGGGTCTTGCGCACGTAATCGAGCAGCGCCTGCCCGCGCTCGTGGATGACCTCGCCGCCTGCGTCGACAAGGCGCGCCGGACCGTGCTTCTCCTGGGAGAGGACTATCTGCGACAGGATCACCTGCGTCAGGTCATGGCCGTTGTCGCGATCGACCACTTTGATCTCGTGACCCTTCCGCACGAGCTCAGCGAGTCCATCGAGCGTGATGTACTTGCTGGTGCGCGTGTCATAGAGCTTGCGATTCGCGTACTTCTTGATAAGGTGTCTTTCAGGGGCTGTCGTCACGGCCGGGCCCATTCTAACGCGGTGCGTTAAGCGCCCTGTCCGGCGGGGTTTTGTGGAGGTTGATGCATGGCAACCAGGAAACGGGCGTCGTCTCGATCCAGGCCGTCGGGCCTGGTCGGCCGGGCGGTTAGAGCCGGCAGGAAGGCCCTTCGGCAGGCCGAAAGTCGCGTCCCGCCAGATGTTCGCCGCCAGGTGGAGCGCTCGATCAAGGATGGCCAGAAGACGCTGAAGACCGCCATCGACCAGCTCCAGGTCCAGCTCCGTAAGACCGCCAAGCAGGCGGACGTGGAAAAGGCTTTGAAACGCCTGGAAGGTCTCAGCAAGCAGGTGCAGCAGATGGCGCGCGATGCCGCGGCCCGCGGTTCGGCTCGGCCCACACGACGCGCCACAACTGCCAAGCGCACCACGAAGACGGCCGCGCGGCGAAAGCCTGCCACCCGCAAGACGTCAGCGACGGCACCACAGAAGGCGCCACGACGTGCAGCGGCGCGCCGGAGCACGACTTCAGCGGCACCGGCGGCCGAGACACCCGCAGAGTCCAGCGGGCCGACAGGGTCGACCTAGCCCCTAGATCGTTCCGAAGACCCGGATTCCGCCCAGGAAGACTGCTGCCGGGCGGAATCCGGGGCGGCTTGAAGCCGGAGCCTCAACCGGGTCCTGGTCATAGACCTGGAGGTCGGCCAGCATGCCGGGCTCCAGCGTTCCCTTCTCCGATTCTTCAAAGGTGGCGTACGCGCCGGCCGAGGTGTAAGCCTTCAGCGCGGCAAGCAAGCTGATCCCGTTCACCTGGTCCTCGACTGCGACCTGAATGCCGGGCCACGGGTTGGGATCAGGCGACACCGGCAGGTCAGAGCTGAACACGACAGGAACGCCGGCACGCATCAATCGCCCATGCGGCGCAAGGTGGGTCCGGTCGTGAACCGGGAAGAAGATCGCCGACGCAACGCGGCCGAAGCGGGCGGCCATCGGCTGCATCACCGCAACCATCCCGAGCTTCGCCATCCGCGCCTGAAGATCCGGTGGGCAGATCGTGCAGTGCTCCACCCGGTGGCGAAGGTGTTCGCCTCCCGCGGCCTCCACCGCGTCGCACATCGCTTCGATTGCGGCATCGCCGATCGCGTGCGCCGCAGCCTGCAGACCGGCTCGCGTCGCGCGATCCACCAGCTCCCTCAGCTCCGCCGGTGTGGTCCGCCACGTCCCGCCGCCCGACCGCATCGCCACGCGCTCGGCCCCGCCATCGACGAACACCTTGATTGGGCCTGCCCTCACGAGCCGTCCACCGAAGCCGGCCCGAACGCCAAGGCTCGACGCAGCCTCGAGCAGCTCCCACGAGAGGAATTCGTTGACCCGGATTCGAAGCGAGCCGTCATCCGCCAGCTCCTGGAGCGCGCGCAGGTCGTCTGCGAATCCCCGGTTGACGGCAGCGCCGACGGACGTGATGCCGCGCGAAAGCAACAAGCGCTGCGCCTGGAGAATCCCTTGCTTGCGCCGCTCCAGGCTCGGCGAAGGCTGCACGTCTGCGACCAGGCGCATCGCCGACTCGAGGAGCAGACCGTTGGGTGAGCGATCGGGGTCGCGGCCGATCCGCCCGCCGTGCGGGTTCTTCGTCTCCGCGGTGATTCCCGCCGCTTCGAGGGCCGCCGTGTTCGCGACGCGCGAGTGGCCGCCACGTTCGTCGACGAATGCAGGACGCCGGCCCGTCGCCCTATCGAGCTCCGTCCGGTGCGGCGGGCGGCGCTCGGCGAGCTCGTCCGCCCGGTAGCCCATGCCCTGCTGCCACTCGGAAGGCTTGAGCAGTCGCGCGTGCTCCTTCAACCGCTGCGCGATCTCGGCCACGCTTCGGGCGCCGCCCAGGTCGGCACCGAATCGCGTCAGACCGTAATAGACGACATGCGCGTGTGCGTCGTTGAAGCCGGGAAGCACGGTGGCGCCGGCGAGGTTCACCACACGTGTTCCTGGGCCGCGCAGGTTCATCAGCTCCGCGCCGCCACACGCGACCACGCGACCGCCGCCAATCGCAAGGTGGCTGTGGGACTTAAGGCCAGAACGCCCGAGCGTGCGGATGCGGCCGCCCGCGAATATGAGCTGTGTCTTCAAGCCCGGTTAGATTAAGCGCGTGACGGTGATCGACCTTCGTTCAGACACAGTGACCATGCCGACGCCGGAGATGCGTAAGGCCATGGCGACTGCGCCATTGGGCGATGACGTTTTCGGTGACGACCCGATGGTCAACCAGCTGGAGGAGATGTCTGCCGCGCGTCTCGGCAAGGAGGCGGCGGTGTTCGTGCCGAGCGGGACGATGGGCAACCTGGTCGGTGTTGCGGTGAGCGCACGCCTCGGTGAGGAGCTGATCGCCGACGCGGACTCTCACGTCTTCTTATATGAGGGTGGCGGAGCCGCGAGCATCGCGGGAGTCCAGATCCGGCCGGTGACGACTAAGGCAGGAGTGATGACGCCGGCGCAGATCACGGCAGCGATGCGCCCGCGCGACGATGTGCATCAACCTCTCAGCGCCGCCATCAGCTTTGAAGACACTCATAACGTCCACGGCGGAGTCGTCTGGCCGCTGGAAGACCTCCGCGCCGCCTACGCCGCAGCCAAGGGTCACGGCTTGCGCGTACACCTGGACGGGGCAAGGATCTTCAACGCCTCCGTGGCGAGTGGAGTGGCGGTTGCCGACATCGCCGCTTGCGCGGACACTGTCACGTTCTGCATTTCGAAAGGCCTGGCATGCCCGGCGGGAAGCGTGTTCTGCGGTGATGCCGAGTCCGTCGAGCAAGCTCATCGTTGGCGCAAGCGGCTCGGTGGTGCGATGCGGCAGGCAGGCGTCATCGCCGCGACCGGGGTGATCGCGCTCGACACCATGGTCGACCGGCTCGCTGAGGATCACACCAACGCCCGGACGCTGGCCGAAGGCCTGGCGGAGCTGCCCGGAGTTTCGTGCGACCCGTCGCGAGTGCAGACCAATCTCGTGTTCTTCGACCTGGCCCGGATGAGGGCCGTCGATTTCGAAGAGGAGTGCCGCAAGCGAGGCCTCCTGGGTGGGGCGACCGCAGCCAATCGAGTGCGGTTCGTCACGCATTACGGGATCACGGCCGGCGACATCCAAGCAACGCTGAAGATCTGCGAAGAGGTGTTGAGCGCATGAGCACAAGACTGTCGCCGGATGGCATGTACTACTGGGACGGCCAGCAGTGGGTCAGCACGCTCTCACCTGACGGAAGGACCCGATGGAACGGGTCGGCCTGGGTCTCTGCAGGCCAGATGTCGGGCCCGCCGGTGTATCAGCCAACTCAGGGCACGATGCGCCAACCCTCGTCCTGGACCCGGCCGCTGCAGTACTCGGTCGCGGGCTATTACGCACTGCAAGCGCTGTATTCGCTCACCCTGCCGTTGTGGATGAGCGGACCGCTAAGCCAGGCGATGACCCAAAGCATGGAGCGCCAGCAGCAGCTGAGCCCAAGGGTGAGCCCGCCGCCAGCCGAAGTGGCCGGCATGGTGACTTCGATGATGAGCGTCGCCCTTTGGATCGCCGCGATCGGAGGCCTGGCGATTTCCGTGGTCGTCATCATCGGCGCGCTGAAGCGATGGACCTGGATGTACTACGTCGTCCTCGTTTTCCTCGGGCTCGGCACGATCTCAGCACCACTGAACTTGATCAGCGCGGCGACCGGCTCATCGATGAACGCTGCGTCGGGGTTCAGCCTTCCGACTTGGACCTACGTGGTGGGTGCCATTGTGGCGGTCCCCACCGCGGCTCTCTTTGTGTGGATGCTGGTCGCGCTCGTGAAGCGAGGACCCTGGGGAATGACGAGAGTGGCGCCTAGCTGAGGAGCCTCGCCAGCAGCTTCGGGTCGATGTTTCCGCCGCTCACGACGGCAACAGTGGACGGCCCAGGCTCCAGCTGTTCGAGCGCCGCGTAGGTGAGGGCGCCTGCGCCCTCAGCCACGACCTTCGCGACAGACGCGAGCTCAGGGATCGCCGCCAGCAGCCGCGACTCGGGCACCGTGAGCCAGCTGTCGACGCACTCCTTCAGCAGATCGAATGCCCTCTGGTCGACAGGTGCGCTGGTCCCGTCAGCGATGGTGCCGGGTTGGATGGACACTGGGGCGCCGGCCTCGAAGCTGCGCGTCCATGACGGGTAGCCGTCGGACTGCACGCCGATCACCTCGACCTGAGGCCGGATGGCTTTGATCGCGGAGGCAATACCGCCGATGAGTCCCCCACCGCCGACAGGCACGAGGACCCGCTCAAGGCCCTGCACGTCCTCGAGCAATTCGAGCCCCAGCCCGCCGTGGCCGGCCATGACCTCAGGTTCTGCGAATGGGTGGATGAAAGTCTCTGGCTCGTTGTTCCAGCCTTCCTCGGCCATCCACTCGAGGATCTCGTCGCGAGGCATCAGTACCGGCGTCGCGCCCCAGCGTTTGACGCCTTCGAGCTTGGGCGGGGGCGCCGTGTCGAACATGAACACCCGGCACGAGACGCCGAGAGACTTCGCGACGTAGGCGCAGGCTTGCGCCGCATTCCCTGCACTGACCGTGATCAGGCCTCGGTGCAGCTTCTCGGGCGCGAGGCCAAGCGCAGCGGCGAAGAAGCCGCGGACCTTGAAGCTGCCTGTCGGCTGAAGGCATTCAAGCTTCAACAGCGCACCTTCGACCGGAATCATGGGCGTGCGCAGGATGTGCGGTCGTGCGCGCGCGGCCGCGGCCCTTATCCGGTCGATGCTAATCATCCGGGACACCTGGATAATCGTAGGGATGCCCATCTACGAGTACCAATGCGAGGCATGCGGCAAGCGTTCGTCGGCTCTGCTCTCGAGCTACTCGTCACCCGACCCCGCCTGCCCTCAATGTGGCAAGCCATCGCTGCAACGCCTGGTCTCGACGTTCGCGACAGTCAGCTCGGGTGACGGCGACGGCGGAGACGACTTTGGCGAGGGCGGAGGTGATGACATGGGCGGCGGCGGGGATGACTTCGGCGGCGGGGACTATGGCGGCGGAGACGACGACTACTAGCTGGTCAGTCCCAACACTTCGTTGGCCGCGCGGATCAGCTCACTTCCGTGCACTTCGTCATGCGCAAAGATCCGGAACAGGGCCATACGCACCGGCAGGCGCTTGAACAGATCCAGCACGCGGCTCTGCTGGTAGCGGTCTTCGAGCGGTTCGTAGAGGAGGATGTCCGCGGTTTCGGTCATCGGGTTGAAGGCGCGCGACTCTTGGGCGGCGACGTCGACCTCGAACACTATGTCGCGAAGCTTTTTCGGCAGGCGCTCTCGCAGCTCTCGCGCGAACTGCTCCCGGGTCACGCTCAGCGCGCCGCTTGGAATCTCCCGCGCGTCCGAATGGCCCTGGTAAATGAGCTTCCACTTGAGCCTGCGCGCCACCACGTCAGCCCACGCGGCGCCAAGCTCTCGCTGCGTGGCGTCGCCCTGACCGAGCGCCCAGCGCTCGACGTCGGTCAGCAAGGACCACTCGGTGAGCTCCTGGTACTTGTCGAGCAGCTCGAGTGGGTTGCCGCCCAGCAGGAGCTCGACCGTCGGGCGAAACACCTCGCGCAGCTGCAGGTCGATGCGGCGAACCGTGCGGTGGAAGTAGACCTGGTGATAGAGGTACAGCCTCGCGTTGAGGAACATGTACAGGGCCTCCGCGGCATGGGCGTGCAGCGTCAGCCCGCGTTCGGAGATGAACGAGTAATGCATGATCCGCTGGACGTCAACTGGGCCGGTCGCGACGCCACATATATAGGAATCGCGCGGGACGTAATCCATGTTGTCGGCCGAGTAAGCGCCGACCAGCGCCGGCTTCAGGGCTGCCAGCCAGGAGGGCGCGCGGAATCCCTTCAGCTCGGCTGAGGACATGAGGTAGGCCACCCACCGCGGGTCGATGTGCTCCCCGGCGCCGAAATCGGCGGTGGGAGACGCGCCGAGCGATGAGATGTGATCGGCGAGCGGCCCAGTGATGAGGGAGCGCCCGATGACCTCGTGATCGATGCCCCATGTATCGAGGTAGTTCTCATCGAAGAAATGGCCGAATGGGCCGTGGCCCACGTCGTGCAATAGGCCCGCGATGCGCATCGTCTCCTCGACGAGCTGTGGTGAAGGCGTGCCCTCGCACGACGCGCTCAGCGACGGGTAGAGGTGGCGTGCCCACTCTCCCGCGAGGTGCATCGACCCAAGGGCGTGCTGGAAGCGAGAGTGCTCCCCCGTGGCGAACACCCACCAGGCACTCTGCAGCTGATGGATGCGACGAAGACGCTGCATCCATGCGGTGTCGACCAGGTCCTGCTCCGACGCCTGCCCGGCCACTCCCCCGGGACCGCCCTTCGTGATGCGAAGGTATCGGTAGATGGGGTCGCTGGACAGATTGACTCGCGAATATTCCGCCGGGGGATGCGCCACCCGGCGATTATCCCCATGAGCGCCGGTCTCCAGCACGGCATCGAGCTGTTTAACAGCGGCAAGTACTGGGAAGCGCACGAAGCCTGGGAGGAGGTATGGATGCCCGACCGGAGGGGTCCGGACGCCGGCTTTTACAAGGGACTGATCCAGATCGCGGCGGGGTGCTTGCACTACTGCCGGCACAATCGCCGAGGCGCGGTCAACAAATGGCGCAGCGGCGCCGACTACCTGCGGCCTTATCTACCCGCCAACCACGGCGTTCGACTGACGCCGCTTGTGGCGACTGTTGACCAGTTCCTGGCCGCGATGAAATCGCGGGAGTGGCCTGAGCTGACCATGCCGGTGATTGGTCAGGAGTAAGGGGGGAAGCTCCGGGGGAGGGCAGTGGTTCCGCGCGAAAACCGTGGAATTCAGTGTTTCGAAACACGCGCAACGCGCGGGATGTCGAACTGCTGCGCTTAGGAGTAAGGGGGGAAGCGGCGGCCGGCGGCCGATTCGATGAGACCGCCGTGGCCGAGGCGAAGCAGGTCTTTGGCATCCGCACGGCCGTACGCGAAGACGAAAGGCAACAGCAGGTCGAGCGAGCTGGAGCGGCCGAATCCGGCGCATGACGCAACTCCCACGACCGCCGCTTTCTCCAGCCGTCCCAGCCACAGCATGCTGCCCGGGTGCATGGGCGCGCCAAGCTGCAGCAGGCTGCCGCCGACGCGAGTGAGCTCCGCGTAGGCCGGGTCCAGAGGGTCGATCGCCGAGGCGCCGGCGAAAAGCACCAGCTGCGCACCCAGGTCGACAGCCTCGTTGTATGCCGCCCGGACTGCATCGCCGGTCCGCGCCACCTCTCGCACACCCAACAGCTGAGCGCCGTACCAGCCGAGCTTGGCGGTGACCGCTGCACTGAAGAGCTCGCGTGCCTTTGGCTTGAGGCGCTCGGTCGCGACCACAAAAGTCTTCAATGGGCGGAAGGCGACCAGCTCGACGATGGGACCCTTGTCGCGGCACAACTTTTCCGCTGCCTCGAGGAGGCCGGCCGGCACCGCGACGGGTGTCACCTTGCAGCCCGCGACCTCCTCTCCTTCAGCCACGGCCTGGCCGTCCATCAGCGTGAACACCGAGATGTAGCCCAGGGCGTTGATGGCGTCGACGAGGTCCGCGCGCACGCGGATCAACCCGCGATGCTGCGCGATCAGTCGCGCCTGGCTCTGAACAGGTCCCTGCACCTCGAGTCCGGGACTCAGCAGGGCGGCCGCCAACCGTCTGGCGGCCTCGTCTTCATGGACGTCGCCCGGCTCCAGCTCGACAAGGTGCACCTCTCCCGCTTGCCGGACGCGCTCCAGGTGGCGGCCGCCCAGGATCGTTCCCTTGCGCAGGTCCGGGCCGAGGTCGTGGACCAGGACCCTGCCGTCGACGTCTCGTCCCTGGGCGGAGGCGCCCTCCAATCGAATCGCCTTCATAACTGGCAGCATAGATTCGAGATGCAAACCACGCCGCCGAGCGTCCGGATCTACAACACGTTCACGCGCGCGAAGGAAGACCTTCATCCGCTGCGGGAAGGAATCGTGCGGATCTACTCCTGCGGACCCACCGTGTACCGCTTCGTCCACGTGGGAAACCTGCGCACCTTCATGCTGCCGGACCTCTTGTGCCGCAGCCTCGAGTACCTCGGCTACAAAGCCGAGCAGGTGATGAACATCACGGACGTGGGCCACCTCACAGACGACACGTTCGACCGGGGCGAGGACAAGATGCTCGTTTCCGCGCGCCTGGAAAACAAATCACCGGCGGAGATCGCCGCTCACTACACCGCGGCGTTCATGGATGACGCCGCCAAGCTCAACATCCGCCGCGCGGCACAGTACCCGCACGCGACGCAGTACATCCCGCAGATGATCGACCTGATCACGAAGCTGATCGGGCTAAGCCACGCCTATGAAGTGGGCGGCACGGTCTACTACGACATCGAGAGCTTTCCCGCGTACGGCAAGCTCTCCCGAAACACGACGGACAAACTGCTGGCCGGGTCGCGGGGCGATGTCGATCCGCGAAAACGACATCCGGGTGATTTCACGCTCTGGAAGGCGGCCGGTGAGCACCGGCTTCAGGTCTGGCCGAGCCCGTGGGGTCCTGGGTTTCCGGGCTGGCACATCGAGTGCTCCGCGATGTCGATGGCGCTGCTCGGCGATCAGTTCGACATCCACACAGGCGGCGCGGACAACGTGTTTCCCCACCACGAGGCGGAGATCGCGCAGAGCGAGGGTGTCACCGGTCATCGGGTGGTGGGCTATTGGATGCACGGGGGCTTGCTCATGCTCGAGGGCGCGCGGATGGCCAAATCCGCCGGCAACTTCTTTCGCATCTCGGAGCTGGAGGAGCAGGGCTTCGACCCACTCGCGTTTCGCTACCTCGCGCTGCAGGCGAAGTACCGCACGAAGCTCAACTTCACTACGGAGCTGCTGGCCGGGGCGGATCGAGCTCTCAGGCATCTCCGAGAGCGCATCACGGACTGGTCGAGCGATCCAACCGCTAGCGCACCCGCCAATGAGGATTTCGAGAGCCGGTTCCGCGCAGCGATCGCCGACGATTTGGACCTGCCCGCAGCGATGGCTCTTGTCGCAGAGCTCGCGCGAGCGGATGTCGCACCGGGTGTCAAAGCGTCGCAGCTGCTCGCTTGGGATCGGGTCCTGGCTCTCGATCTAGGCCGTGCCTCACCCACCGCGTTGCTGCCGGCGGGGGCGTCCGCTATTTTGGAATCTCGGGCGAAGGCGCGAATGGCAAAGGACTTCGTCACGTCCGACCGGTTGCGGGCCGAGCTCGCCGCCCTCGGCGTCACCGTTACCGACACCTCTGACGGACAGCGCTGGCAGGTGACCAGGGCACTCCAGTAGATCCCAGGAAGGCCTGTTTGGCTTGACGGCGAACGCATGTTCGTTTACCCTCCCCTGCGCACCATGGGCAGCCTCCCCCCATTTCGACCGGCCGATTTCCAAGGGGAGATCACGCTCGACCACGTGATTCCCGCGGCGGCGCCGAATTTTGCCCCGCTGCCGCGCGATCTGCGCCCGGACCTCGTCAATGCGCTCGCCGGGCGGGGTATTCACCGCCTCTACACGCACCAGGCGGACGCGTACGAGGCTGTGCGCAAGGGTAGGCACCTGGTCGTGGTGACGCCGACGGCGAGCGGAAAGACGCTCTGCTACAACCTCCCCGTCCTGCAGCGGCTGCTCGAAAGCCCTGAGAAGCGAGCCCTCTATCTATTTCCGACCAAGGCGCTGGCACAAGACCAGCTGGCAGAGCTGAGCGCACTGAAGCACGGCCTGCCGATCGAGGTCCGAGTGGATACCTATGACGGTGACACTCCTCCGGGCCGCCGAACAGCGATCCGCGAGGGCGGGCATGTCGTGATGACAAATCCGGACATGCTCCATGCCGGTCTCCTGCCACATCACACGCGATGGCGGCGGCTCTTTTCCAGCCTCGAGTTCGTGGTCATCGATGAGCTGCACACGTATCGCGGGCTGTTCGGCAGCCAGGTCGCCAACGTCATCCGGCGGCTGAAACGGATTTGCGCGTTCTACGGCTCCAGCCCGACATTCATCTGCGCGTCAGCCACCATCGCTAACCCTCTCGCGCTCGCGAAACGATTGCTCGAGGAGGAGAACGTCGAGCTGGTGGAGCGCAGCGGCGCTCCGCGCGGGGAAAGGCGCCTCATCTTCTACAACCCGCCGCTAGTCAACCGCGAGATGGGCATCCGGCGCAGCTCGATGCTCGAGGCTCGGCGGATCGCGGCGCCCTGGATCCGCTCGGGCGTGCAGACCATCGTGTTCTGCCGCAGCCGGCTTCAGGTCGAGGTGATGCTCAGCTACCTGAGACAGGACCTCGCGCCCCGCCTCGACGCGCATCAGCGGGTGCGCGGCTACCGGGCCGGCTACCTGCCGCTCCACCGCCGCGAGATCGAGGCCGGCCTGCGCCACGGCCAGATCACCGGCGTGGTGAGCACCAACGCTCTGGAGCTCGGCATCGACATCGGCACCCTCCAGGCCGCGGTGCTGGTCGGGTACCCCGGGACTATCGCCTCGACCTGGCAGCAGCTGGGCAGGGCGGGTCGACGCTCCGGTTCGGTGGGAGTCTTCGTGGCGTCGAGCTCGCCGCTCGACCAGTTCATAGTCCGCCATCCCGAGTATTTCCTGAGCGCCGATCCGGAGGAAGGGCTGATCGACCCTGACAACCTACTTCTCCTCGCTGGTCACCTACAGGCCGGCCTGTTCGAGCTGCCTTTCGAGGAGGAGGAACGTCTAGGAAGCGCCGACGTGAAGGAGCTCCTGCAGCTTTTCGAGGACGACGGTTCGGCGACCCACTCGGCCGGCCGCTGGTTCTGGAGCCGGCAGGCTTTTCCCGCAGAAGAGGTGCACCTGCGCCGAATCCTGGCCGACAACGTAGTGATCATCGACACATCGCACCCGCGACCCCAGGTCATCGGCGAGATGGACCAGTTCACCGCACCCGTGCTACTGCACGAAGAGGCTGTCTACCTCCATGAGGGCGCGCAGTTCCATGTCGAGCGGCTGGACTGGGAAGAGAAGAAGGCTTACGTCCGTCCGGTGGAGGTCGACTACTACACCGACGCGCTTGCGTCAGTGACGGTGCAAGTGCTCGACACGTTCGCCGGAGCAGACGGTGACGGAGTGTCACGCAGCCACGGCGAGATCAAGATCACGAGCCTGGCGAGCATGTTCAAGAAGATCCGGTTTCACACGCACGAGAACATCGGATCGGGTCCCATTCACCTTCCAGAGCAGACGCTGCACACGACTGGTTACTGGATCACCGTCGATGAGGACTTGTGGCAATCACTTGGTCGGGAAACTTTGGAAGCCGGCTTGCAAGGAATGGCGCACTCCCTGCGCCATGTCGCAAGCCTGCGCTTGATGTGCGATCCACGCGACCTGGGTTCGGTCGCCGAAGTCCGGTCGGTCACGACGCGCCTGCCGACCGTGACTGTCTATGAGGTCTACCCGGGTGGCGTGGGGTTCTCGTCGCGTATGTACGAGCTGCACCGCGAGCTTCTCGACGACGCCGCGGCGCTGGTGCGGGACTGTCCGTGCCTTGCCGGGTGTCCTTCGTGCGTCGGCCCGCTGCATCTCGTGGAAGGAGCCAAGAGCGCATGTCTCCTACTGTTGGAGGCCGGCGCCGAGCCGTCGACGGATCTTCGGCGCCCAGTCGCGTCATCTGCGTTGTTGCCATCTGCGCTTCTCGCTACGAGTATCGACGGATACGCGTAGCTGCGATGCTCGATGGCGCCTAGCAGCTGACACACCTGGGCACCGAATCTCTCGCCGCCAGCCCGACGCCGGTCTCCATCCGCGAGCGCCTTACCCGTCTAGGGCTACCTCCCAAGCCGCGACCGCAAGCTCCTTCCGAGCTGCCGCGCGGATTCGAGGAGATCTCCACCCCATTCGGGGTTGCGTTCCTCCGTCAGGACGTCATCCCCTTACCCCCGATCGAGCCGCATCCCGGGAACGTCGCCTACGTCGACACGGAGACCACTGGGCTGAGCGGCGGCACAGGAACATACGTCTTCGTAGTTGCGGTCGCGCGCCCTATCGATTGCGGCCTGCGGGTGGCCCAGCTGTTCCTGTCGCAGCCGGGCATGGAGCCAGCGTTTCTGCACGCACTCCGCGAAGAGCTGGCACTAGCGGACTCGATAGCCACGTTCAATGGAAGCTCGTTCGACCTGCCTGTGCTCCGCACTCGATGGGTGATGGCACGGATGCCGGGCGAGCTCACTGATATCACACACGTCGACTTGCTGACGCTGGTGCGAGCGTTGTACCGGCACCGACTGGAGAGCTGCACCTTGCGCATGGTCGAGGAAAGAGTCCTCGGCTACGAGCGCGACGATCCCATCCCCAGCGCGCTGGTGCCCGACGCCTATTTCGAATATCTGCGCGCTGGGTCTCTCGAGTTCCTGGAGGCTGCCCTCGAGCACAACCGCCTCGATGTGATCAGCCTTGTGCACCTTCACTCGCGGCTGCTGCATCGCCTCAATGGAGACGAAGCGGATATGGACGCCGCCGATTGGCTCGCACTCGGCCGCCATCGACTTCGCCGCGGTGCCCGGGCAGACGGATGGCGGGCGTTGCGCAATGCCACTTCCTTCGCAAAGGGCGAAGCCTCGGCCACCGCGGGACTCCTTATCTCGAAACGCCTGGTGCGTCGAGGATCAATCGCTGCCGCCGACGGACTACTGAGCTGGTTGGAGTCGAGCGTCACCGAAGACATCCGTGTTTCCCTGGCGCGTGCGCGACTCCTGGAATGGCGGCGCTGCGACCCGCGACGAGCGCTCGCTGTCGTGGAGGCTGCTCAGCATCGCATGCCACACGAGGCGGCCGAGCTCGAAACCCGCCGCGCACGTCTGCGCCGCAAGGTGGCGAAACGATCAAATGACGGTCGCCGGCTCCGCGCCAGCGAAGGCGATCAAGCCGCGCTGGTCCTTTCTTGATCGGGGCCCCGCTCGCCCTTTTGGTCAGGCTGTAGCCGCCGCGGGCGCCACCGGCGCCGCGGCTGGAAACGCCACGTTCGGGAAGTTGACCTCAAAGATGTTTTCGCGAACAGCCTTGGCCAGTGCCTCGACTATCGCCGGATCGAACTCCAATGCGGACCGCGCGACGATCTGGTCCAGCGCGTCTTTCGACGTGGTGCGTGGGCAACCCCGCCCCGCCGTCAAAGCCTCGAACCTCTCGGTCACCGCCAGGATGCGGGCCAGGATCGGAATTTGCTCACCCGTTGTTCCCTCGGACTGATCCACACCGTCCCAGCGATCGTGATGGTTGCGCACCGCGGCCACCACATCCGGCGGGAACGTCGCGCCCTCGACGATCCGTGCACCCTCCGCGGCATGGCCCGGCGCCTCGAGGTTCGGACCGTCGGCGGCCAGCGTCATGTGGCCGACGTCGTGTAGAAACGCGGCAGTCTGAAGGTCCTCGAGCTGTTTCGGCTCCAGGCCGGCACGCTGCCCGACGGCGCCGGCGATCCACGCCACGCGGCTCGAGTGGCCCTGAGCGAGAGGGTTCCGGTGGTCCACCGCGTGCGCCGCTGCCACCATCACCTGCGGGCCGGCTGCGGAGAGCATCGAGACCAGGTTGCCATCGGCAAGCTCGAGCTCTGTCACGAGCTGTGGAAAGGTGCAAGCGCGATCCTTACCCTCGCGCTTGGCGAGATAGAGCGCCTGGTCGGCCGCCGCGATGAGCTCGCTTGCCGTCAAAGCATCGTCTGGATAGGACGCCACGCCCACGCTGAAGCTCAGGTGCTTGCCCGGTGTCGTCGACACCGCCGCTGCGTGCACCGCGTCGACGATGCGATACGCGAGGCGTTGCGCCGAAGGGCCATTCGTATCCGCGACCATCACCGCGAGCTCGTCGCCTCCATAGCGCGCGACCAGGTCTTGCGCGCGAGCTGCGGCCCGCACGATCCGGGTCCCCATCTGGAGGACGAGGTCGCCGTGCTGGTGACCTAGCTCGTCGTTCACCGACTTGAAAAAGTCGAAGTCGATGAGAAGCAGCGAGAGCGGCGTGTCCTTGCGATCAGGCCGTGCAAACGCCGCGTCGAGCCGGCGGTGCAGCTCCCTGACGTTCGACACGCCGGTCAGGGCGTCGGTGGTTGCCTCCTGCCTGCTGCGCTGAAAGCGCAGCGCATTGGCGAGAGGAACCGCCGAGCTACCGGACAGCGCGTTCACCGTGAAGAGATCCTGGTTGGTGAATGCGCCGGCGGCTTTGTTCAGACAGACTATCGCGGTCACGTCGTCGCCAGACGCGATTGGGATCACAAGACCTTTGCCGTCCACACCAAAGACCGCCTCGCCGGTGCCGGCAGCCTGCGAGAGCTGGTGCTCGTCGATCGGCTCGTCCTCTGGAGCTGGAGTAACAACCCCACGGCTCGCGCTCGCGATGACGGTGAAACCCTCCTGCGAGACGAAGATGAGGCGGCCCCGCTCCGCACTTGTCATCTTGACCGCGTTGTCGATCAGCACATCGAACACATCCTTGATATCTGTATTCGAGACAAGGCTCATGCTCACCTCTCGGAGCGAGTCCGCCTGGGCGGCCCGCTCCACTGCGGCGCGCCGTTCACGCTCGAGCTCGCGAGTCATGTAGCCGGTGGTGAACGCCACGACAAGGAAGAGAAACATCATGCCGATGGTGGCGCTCGGGTCCATCGTGAAGTTGGCCGGCGTGAAGGCTCCGCCGATGAACAGGTAGATACCCGACACGATCAGAGCCGAGATGAAGCTCGCCGTGGCGCCGAATCTCACCGCATTCGTGATGACGGCCAGGAACAGAGCAAGGAAGAACGGGCTGCTGAAGCCGTCCGACAGGTAGACGAGCGCAGCAGCGAAGAGGATGTCGAGTGTCATCGTCGAGAGGCTGAACTGCTTTCCGGGCTGGAAGCCGCGTACCAGGAGGACGTTGACGATGACGTTCATCACCGCCCAGGCGACGAGGATCAAATCGATAGTCACCTTGGCATTGGGGAGGGTGTGCGGATTCACGTTGTTCAGCACGCCGAGCACGATCAAGAACAACCAGCGGAAAACAACGGCGACGCGTTCGCCCACCCGCCGGCGGTCCGCGTCGAAGGTGGCGTCGATGGCCTGGGCACGGACGTCCTGCCAGCGGCGCGATTCAGTGACTTTGGCGAGCGTCAGTTTCATTTGCTTTCCGACAACAGGGAACGCCTAAATTACTCGGTTAATACGCACTAAGCGTCAAATTGACCACCTTGCCGCGGAACGCCCGTTCGGCTACTTCAGGTCGGGAGGGCCATCCTCGGGCAGCGGCCGCACCTGATAACCCAGGGCGCGTAGAGCCTCATCGATCCACTGCAACGCCATCGCTTCTGTGTTCGGCCACGTGTCGGGCGACGAGTCCGCAAGCCCGGTGTCGATCACGACGCGGCCGGTCACTCGGAGTAGTCGCCTGGCGAGCGGGGCAGCCTCCGGCACGCTCAATGCGAGCGCCTCGATGGCGCGGGACAGCATGAAGCAGGCGGAGTTGATGGTCAGCGCGTCGATGGGTTCGTTGCCCGCGAGCCGGTCGGCGAGCCCGGCCCTCAAATCGGTGGGGTCCATGAGCCGGGTTATCATTTCAGATGGCTGGGAAATGGATCTGACCGAACCTGTCTTGCTGACCCCTGAGGGGCTGGAGAAGCTCAAGCGCGACCTGGAGGTTGCGCTGAAGCGGCGTGCCGAGGCGGGCGAACGCCTAAAAGAGGCATTCCAGCCCGGCGATATCGAGGACAACCCCGAGTACGAGCAGGCGAAGGAAGAGGTCGGACTTCTCGACAGCCGGATCTACGAGCTGCAGGAGATGATCGGTCGGGCGCAGATCATCAAAGAGACACATTCGAGCGTGGTGCAGCCTGGCTCGACCATCGAAGTGGTCGACAACGAAGGCGACACCGAGACCTATCACCTGGTAGGCGCGGTGGAGAGCGACCCGTCGGCGGGCCGCATCTCCGTCGAATCGCCAGTAGGTCGCGCGCTTGTCGGCCGGAAGAAAGGCGACAAGATCACGGTCAGCGTCCCCGCCGGAACGCTCACCCTCACGATCAAGGCGGTCAAATAGCGCCACGTCGGTAAAGATTTCGGGTTCGACTGTGGAGCTCGATCCCGAAGCTATCGCTGACCGCACCACCGTCGGGGTCTTCTTCCGCCAGGCGGCTCGATTCGGCACCCGACCGCTTGTCCACTACCGAGTGGGCGACGCCTGGCAGATCGAGACCTGGGCCGACATGCAGCGCGACGTTCTCGCGGTGGCTTCCGCGCTGGTCGAGCTGGGCGTGAAAGCCGGCGATCGCGTGATCCTGATGTCAGAGAACCGGCTCGAGTGGCTTTACTGCGACTTCGCGATCCAGGCGGCCGGAGCGATCACAGTGCCGATCTACCCAAACGTCAGCGCCGACATCGCAAGGAAGATCGCCGCCAACAGTGAGGCGACGGTGGCGATTGTTTCTGATGCCGGCAAAGCCGAGAAGTTCCAGGTCGGAGAACCTCTGAAGGCGGTCGTCTTCCTGGACAAGGAAGTGGCGCAATGGGTGAAGCAGTCTCCGCAGCAGATGGCTGAGATCACCTCCCGGCTGGGCCGAATTCAGCCTGACGACCTATGCACCATCGTCTACACGTCCGGCACAACTGGTGACCCCAAAGGCGTGGAGCTGGCTCACCGCAATCTGGTCGACATCTGTCGCGCGATCCTGAAGGTACATCCGCTGAGCGAGAATGACTCAACACTTTCGTTTCTCCCATACGCGCACGTCTTCGAGCGCATCAACGGCATCTTCGTCGGCCTGACGTTTGGCGGCCAGACGTGGATTTCCCGAGGTCTCGACCACATCACGGACGAGCTCGCCGAGGTGCAGCCGACCATCCTGTGCAGTGTCCCGCGCATGTACGAAAAGATGCACGCGGCGGTCATGGCGCGCGTGCGCGAGGCGAGCCCCGTGCGTCAAGCGCTGTTCCACTGGGCCATCCGCATCGGCACGCGATACGCGCATGAGTCGACACGGGGTCCGCTGCTGACGGCTCAGCACAAAATCGCCGACAGGCTGGTGCTCGCACCGCTGCGCAGGCGCTTGATCGGAGGAAGGCTCCGCTTCTTCATCAGCGGCGGGGCTGGGCTCGCCCAGGATATCGAGCAGTTCTTCTGGGCGATCGGGGTCCCGATCCTCAATGGATGGGGCCTGACCGAGACGTCGTCAGGAGTTGTTTCCAACACCTTGCACCAGCACCGCTTCCTGACCGTCGGCAAGCCGTTTCCCGGTGTCGAGCTCAAGATCGCGGGCGATGGGGAGATCCTGGTCAAGGGCCCGGGCAACATGCTCGGCTACCACAAGAATCCGGCGGCCACAGCCGAGATGCTGAAGGACGGATGGATCTACACGGGCGACATCGGCGAGATCGACTCCGACGGCTTCCTGAAGATCACCGACCGTAAGAAATCACTCTTCAAGACGGCGGGGGGCAAGTACATCGCACCACTTCAGCTCGAGTTCGCGTTGAAGCGGGATCCGCTGATCATGCGTGCGGTGGCAATCGGTGACGGCAGGCCCTACGTCACTGCGCTGATCGTTCCGGACTGGGATGCCTCACGCAAGCAGGACCTGGACGACGCGGCTCTCCAAGCCCACATCCAGAAGACCGTCGACGAGGTCAATGCGACCCTGGGAAACTGGGAGACCATCAAGTACTTCACGCTCCTGCCGGAGGACTTCACCGAGCAGTCAGGAGAGCTCTCGTTGAAGCTGGACGTCAAGCGCAAAGTCGTCGAGCAACACTACCAGGCCCAGATCGAGTCTATGTACACGGGTAAGACCAAGCCCGCGTAAATTTGTCCACGTGGCCGGTCCTGTTGACATGTCTGAGCTCCACGCCGCCCTGGATCACCTGCGCCCGCAGCTCTGCCACTGCGGCCTGAAGGGTGAATGCCTCGGCTGCAAGGGCATCGAGATGGTGCGCCTCCAGGCCGAAGCGGTGGTGGCCGCCGCCAGCCAGCCGATCCTCATCCAGGTCGCCCAGGAGTCATCCATGAAGGACATGACCACTCGATTTCAGGCCATGTCCGAGCGGTTGATGTCCGACCCGGAGATCCGGCGCTCTGCGGAGCAGATGCAGGAGCGCCTGATGGCCGACCCCGAGACGCGCCAGCTCCTCGAGGAGCTGATGCGCCGCCTGGGCGGCCCTCAGGGCGAGCTGCCGAACTAAGTAGTCGAGGTCGTCGCGGCGGGAGGGACTGCCTTTTTCGGGACCGACTTGCTCCAGTTGGGGACGGGCCCCGTCTGCAAGCGCTTGAGGATCTCGGTCTTCTGGTCCGCCGTCATCTGCTTGTCGGCGATCGCTTTGTCGAGCTTCGGCGTCAGCTTGGTGATCAGAAGCGCCCGGAACTGTGCTTCGGTCGTGCCTGCGGGGGCGAGCTGAGAAACAGTCTTGCCAGCGGCGAGCTCGGACTTCAGCTTGTCTTCGCTGATGTTCAGCGCCGCGGCCTCAGCCGAGAACAACAGCTGCTTGTACACGCTATTCCTGCCGTGATCACCGGGGTTGGTCTTGCCGATGCCGGCAAGCGCGCAGGTCGGCTGGGACGCGAGCTTGGCCTTAATTGCGTCGGCCTGCGCCTTGCTGATGTTGCCGTTTTTGACTTCATCGGCGAGCGTCTCACCAATCGCCTTCTGGATCGCGGCGTTCACGTCGGCTTTCTTTAGGTTCTTCCCGAGGTCGGCGGTGAGGTGCGTGAGGAAGGCGTCGCAAATTGCCGTAGGACTTGTCTTCTGTGCAATTGAAGCCGCCTCGACCGTCGCTTGCTGTGGCGAGGCAGAGCGGGTACCGAAGTTCAGACCGGCCGCCGAAGCGGTAACGAGGACCGCGGCACCGGCAACTGCCGCAGCGGCAGCAGCGAAACCGACGATGCGAACGTAGCGGAGTTTGGCAAAGCGTGTAATCACGCTTCTCACTAGACAAGGTCCCGTTCCCAGGAAGGTCAGGGATTTGTAAGTCGCTCGAGTCGCCGTGCCCCGGGGCACCATCTATATTCGCGGGATGGAGACACCGCCCGGATCGGGCTGGTCAGGCAAGCACGCCGTCGAGCTCTACGTGCGCACGTACACGACCATGCTCCAGAGCTCGGGCGACATCAAGATCGAGTCCCTGGTCCAAGCGCACCTTGGTATGGGTTCGGTGCTGCATCCCCTGGCCGCCGAGCCGCAGACGGACATGGGCGCCCTGCTCTACGCCATCCGGCGCCTGCCCGAAGCCATCAGCCGCGGCCGGCACGTCGTGATGGGCCAGAGCCCTCAAGGCTTTCGTTCGGTGCTTCACGCCGACGTCCTCGACTGGGAAGAGGTCAAGGCCCCGGCCAGGCGGCGACGCTGGTACTACGACGGCAAGAACATGCTGGCTGTGCTCATCGCTTCTGCTTCCGACATCGACGACCTCGTTCCCACTCTCGTCGCGTATCAAATCGAGTGGAACAAGCTGCACCGCGCCCTGCAGGACGTTGAGCTGTCGGACGAGCAGGCGCGGCAGGCTGCAGGTGCGACAGAAGACGACTGGCGACGCCTGCACGACGCCTGGGGAGACGCGTTCGATTCCATCCTGGCGGCGATCAAGCGCGAGGAATGCAGAATCGTGCTGCGACTCATCAGCGGCAGCCACCTCGGCTATGCGAGGAACGCAAGCCGTTGGTGGCTTCCGATCGCTTCGGCCATGGAGGAGATGGGCGCACGCGGCGCGCCGATCTACTTCGTCTCCTCCAACTCACACAGCCTCGTCAACGTCATGACTGCTGTTGCGCGAGAGTTCGAGAGCGACATTGTCGACTGGATCGGATTGCACCATCCGGAGCTGGATGAAGAGCGCCGCAAGCTCGAGGCAGGCCACATCCGGGCGTCGCGTCACAACTGGCTCTACTACGGCGCGCGTCAACTGTTCGACCAGCATCCCGATCGAGAGCGGATGCGCCGGCGACGAGCCGAGATGGAGGCGGCTAATGGTGTCAGGCACATAGCAGCCAAGGGGACTGGCGTCGACTCGGCCGCCCAGGTGTTCATGCTCTCCAAGCTCGACGCGAGCGCTATCGATCCCAGGGTCGGCGCGGTGGACGAGAAGCGGCTGCGCGCCTCGGACGCATGCATCCTCAACGTCGACTACCCTCTCGGCCAGGCGGCGTACCACATCCTTCGCCAGGTCGCGGAGCAGGCGTCATGGGTGAAGGGCGTTTACGTCCTGGGCAAGGCCGCGACGCTAAATGCCGACGTGGGCGACGTGATGATCCCTAACGTGGTCCACAACGAACATTCGAACAACACCTACTGGCTCGATAACTGCTTCACCGCCGCCGACGTGCAGCCGAACCTCGTCTACGGGTCGGCCTTAGACAACCAGCGCGCGGTGGCGGTGCGCGGAACGTTCTTGCAGAATCGCGACTATCTCGACTTCTACTACCACGGTCGCTACACGGTCGTGGAGATGGAGGCCGGCCCATACCTCGATGCGTGTTACGAGATCGTCCAGCCCGATCGCTACCCAGTCGGTGAGAGCGTGAACATGGCGCAGATCAACCTCGACCTCGGCATCGTCCACTACGCATCCGACACTCCGTACACACAGGCACGAACCCTCGGGGCTCGCGGCCTCAGCTATCGAGGGATGGACTCTACTTACGCGTCGGCTATCGCTGTTGCGCGGAGGATCCTGCAGCGGGAGGAGGCGCTTCTCCCCCAGTAGCGACGACGAGGTATTCGTGCGGGTGGTTGTGGTCGCCCACACCGTGGTGAATCTCGCCGCACGGATGGCAGCTCTCGACCTGGATCGTCGTGTGACCGATGGCAAACTTCGCGCAGAGGCGGCTCTCCAGGTCGCGGACGACGTGCTCAGCATCGCCGAGCGGGTGATCTCCGACCACCACGTGGCAGCTGAGAGCGACTTCCTCTGATGACAGAGCCCAGACGTGCAGATCGTGCATGCTCGTCACCAGCTCCGTGCTCGTGATCTCTTTCGTCACCGCAACGAGGTCGATCTCAGCCGGAGTGCCCTCCATAAGCAGATTGACCGTCTCGCGCACGATTCGCCATGCCCCGAAAGCGATCAAGACGGCAATCCCCAGCGAGAGCAGCGCGTCGATGTAAAGCCAGCCGGTCAGGAGGATCACGACTCCTGCAACGACCACGCCCACCGAGGCACCGAGGTCACCGATCACGTGCATCAACGCCGCCCGGACGTTCAGGCTCCGAGCCTCCTTGCGCAAACCGAATGCAACAAGAAGGTTGATGGCGATGGCGAGCAGAGCCGTGGCGATCACCACGCCGCCTTGGATGGGTTCGGGGTGCGCCAGCCTGCGAATCGCCTCGTAGGCGATCGCGATCACGATCACGATCAGCGTCACTGAATTCACCAGCGCGGCCAGGATGCTGACGCGGTGGTAGCCGTAGCTGCGCCGCGAGTCCGCGGGACGCTTCGACTGGGCGACCGCAAACCAGGCCAGGCCGAGTGCGAAGACGTCGGTCAGGACGTGGCCGGCGTCAGAAAGGAGCGCCAGCGAGTGAGAGATCAGCCCGCCGGCGAGCTCAACGAGAAGCACGGCGCACGTGAGCGCAAGCGCGACCTTGAGGACGGTTCCGGACGACTTCACCACTTCTTTATACCCATAGGACGCTCAGTCGCGACGGAACCTTCGCCGAGAGATCCCTGGCTAGAACCGACGGCTAGGCGCAATTGCCGTCGCGGCGGATCTACCGGATCGCTACCGACGCTAGGAGTTGGGCGTAATCCTGGGCATGAGCGACATCGTGCCCGCGTGGGTATTGAATGGCGACATCAACCCGAGTACCGTCATCGCGAAAGAAGAGCGTTTGGGTGATGTCAAACCAAGGAGCCACTGACGTCCTGTACTGAAATGTCTTACGGCCATTGATCACAATGACCTTCGCGTCGGTCGCATCGGATGGAAACAGGATTCGATTAGAACCGTAGTTCTCGGCTGTCACATCTTTTTGTGGGATGTCAGTCTGGCTAACAACGATGGTTGCTCCCTGTTGAATCGTTGTGATTTGCACCCCTCCGCTGTCCCGGTAGTCAGGGGTGAAGAGGGTGACCGATCGACCAGACCATAGATCTAAGAGCCGCCAGCTGTTGGGGTACCGAAACGCAAACCGATTGCCCGAGTAGGTGACGAAGTCCGCATCTGACGGCATTGGCGAGGTCAGACGCGGCTGCGAGGCCGCGGAGGAGAGCGTTTGCGAATTGCCACACGCGCAGGCCATGGCGATGAGCAGCAGCGCAATAGCGACTCTAGAGCTCATTCCTAATTTGCTCAACGCAAGTCGAAAGTATGTCGTTACGGCCCAGACGGTCGTATCCCGCGATGGATACAGCCAATCGGGCCAAGAAGGCCCTGTTTGAGGGTGGCTATCGCCACCAATCATTGCCCCGCTCGAGATAGGCCAGGAGCATGCCGTGGCGCAGGCCCTCGTGGCTGATCTGGAGGACCGCCAGCCCGTACCAGTCGAGGAACAGGAGAAGCGCCTCAATCCCCGCTCGCATGGCCTTCACCCGGTTGGGCGGCAGGCCCACCGCCTGGGCGACCTCCGCCGCCCGGCCTCTGTCCAGGCGGGCTTCGCAGGCCAGGAGGTCAGCGGTCGTCAAGACTGACGGCGGGTTCCGGTGGGTGAGGACCAGGGGCAGGTTGGAAGCAGTCCCCCCCGTGGCGACAAGCCGCTCGACTTCGCCGTCCGGAGCGTGGGCAAGCTCCCGCATCGCCGCCCTTCGCATGCGCGCGCGTTCTTCGGGCTTGGGTGGATCAGAGAGATAGGTGCTGGCGAGCACACCAGACCCAATGGGAAGCGTCGCCGCCCGCACCATCTCGTGCCCTCGCGCGATCACAACTTCCGTGGATGCTCCGCCGAGGTCGACCATTGCCCACTCCCGGCGGACGACGTGCCGGCTGGCGACGCCGAGGAAGCTCAGCTCCGCCTCCCGCCGCTCTGAGATCACGTGAACGGGCGTTCCGATCGCCTCACCTGCCGCCCGGGCAAACTCCTCGCCGTCCCTGGCCTGGCGCACGGCCTGAGTGGCGCAAGCGATCAAGGCCTCAAAACCGTGGGTGCGCGCTCGGGCGACGACCGAGCGCAGGGCGCGAAGGGCAGGTTTGGCCCGAGCGCCGATGATCCCAGTCCGCGCCACCTGGGCACCTAGTTCGGGCATCTCGACGTAGTGCGCGACATCCTCGAGCCGGCCCCGCACTACGTCGGCCACCAGCGCATGTACTGTGTTGCTGCCAACGTCGACGGCGGCGAGACGCATCAATGTCACTCTAAGCGGGACACTAAGATCTGGCCGTGGGCAAAAAGAAGGGGACGCGCATCGAAAAGGATTCCATGGGCGAGATGGAGGTCCCCGCCGACGCCTACTATGGCGCCTCAACGCAACGGGCGGTGCTCAACTTCCCGATCTCTGGACAGCCGCTGCCACGCCGTTTCATTCGCGCTCTCGGCATGGTCAAGCGGGCGGCAGCCCAGACCAACCTCGAGCTCGGCCTCCTGTCCCGCCGCCGAGCCCGCGCGATCGCAGCTGCCGCACAGCAGGTCATCGACGGCGAACTCGACAGCCAGTTTCCCATCGACATCTACCAGACCGGATCGGGTACCTCTACCAACACGAATGCGAACGAGGTGATTGCCACGAGGGCGACCGAAATCCTGGGCGGCGAAAGAGGGTCACGCCTGGTCCATCCCAACGACCACGTGAACCTTGGCCAGTCCTCCAACGACGACATCCCGACTGCCATCCAGCTCGCGGCCGCGATGGCGATCCACGACGAGCTCATTCCAGCCCTGGAGCGTCTGCACAAAGCGCTCGAGGCGAAGAGCAAGGAGTTCTGGCCGGTGGTCAAGACCGGCCGCACACACCTCCAGGACGCGACTCCGATCCGGCTCGGGCAAGAGTTCAAGGGCTACGCCGGACAGGTGGAGGAGTCGATCCGCCGCGCGGGCATCGCCATCGACGAGCTCGCCCGGATTCCTCTCGGCGGGACGGCGGTCGGCACGGGCATCAACACGCATCCGCAGTACGCGCGTATCGCAGCCGCGAGGCTCGCGAAAGCGACCGGCCTGCCCGTGCGCGAAACCCCAAATCATTTCCACGCGCAAGCGACGCTAGACGCACTCGTCGCCTCGCATGGCGGTTTGCGAACTATCGCGACCAGCCTGTGGAAGATCGGTACTGACGTGCGGTTGATGGGCACCGGTCCAATCGCGGGCCTGGGCGAGCTGAAGCTGCCCGAGACTCAGCCGGGCTCCAGCATCATGCCGGGCAAAGTCAACCCGGTGATCATCGAATCGCTGCTGATGGTCATCGCTCGCGTCTACGGCAACGACCTGACGGTCACGATCAGCGGACAGTCGGGCAGCTTGTTCGAGCTGAACGTGATGATGCCGGTCGCCGGCGTGGCGATGCTTGAATCGATCACCCTGCTTGCGGCGTCAGTCCGCAACTTCTCAGAACGCTGCATCGAGGGACTTCAAGCCACCGACCGCGGCCCAGAGCTCGTCGAGCGAAGCCCGATGCTTGCGACCGCGCTCAACCCCATCCTGGGCTATGACGAAGCGAGCAAGATCGCGAAGGAATCCATCCGCACAGGAAAGAGCATCCGCCAGCTCGCGCGCGCCAAGGGAGTGAGCGAGGCAGCACTCAACAAAGCGCTCGACCTCGCGAAGATGACGAAACCAGGGTTGGAAGGTCCGGGCGGGGGCGGCGGCTAAGCCGGCTTAAGCCCCCACCCGTGCTTTCGTCGGGCGGGCTTTCAAAGGCACCGTTGGTGCCAGACGGACCGAATCGGCGAATTCAAAGGCAGCGTTGGTGCCAGAAGTGTCGAATCCAGCGCTTCCAGGCAGGTTTGTCGGCCAGGCGGGCGGCTAGTTGAGTTTCCCCCATCGGATATCGCCCCTTTCTATCAAACGGGGCGAAATCCTCCCTCGCAAACGGCTCCGTTTGATCAAAAGGGACGGAATGAGTGGCCTTTCCCGCCATTGCGCCCACGACTAAACCCACGCGAGACCCAACGCCCTCTTCATTGCACTGTTCCTTCGTTCTGATTTGCTCATTGGCGCGATTGGTTCGTGATCTGACAGGGTGTTGCGTTGACCCCTTGAGCCGACCTGCCAGACGTGTCGAATCCAGCGCTTCCAGGAGTCAAGCCAGCTTAAGCTCCCACCCTCCATACCTCCCCCGATGGGAGGAGGGTAATCTCTGCTCTTAAATGCGAGATCTCATTCTCGAGGTCAAGCGCGGCGTCGCGACCCTATCGATCAACCGGCCGAAATCGCGCAACGCACTCGCGCTTCAGACGATGGCAGAGCTGGACCAGGCAATCGATGCGGTGCGAGCGGGACGGGCGCGAGTACTTGTCATTCGCGGCGAGGGGACCAAGGCGTTTTGCGCGGGCGGCGATCTGAAGGAGCTCGAGCAGATTCGATCGGCGGCGGAGGCGGCGGCGATGGCGCGGCGGATGCGAGCCACGCTCGACCGGCTGCCACAGCTATCGATCCCTGTCATCGCAGGCATCAACGGCGACGCGTTGGGCGGCGGCGCCGAGCTCGCAGTCGCCTGTGACTTCCGCATCGCCGCTTCTCACGCACGTCTCGGATTCGCACAGGTGACCCTGGGGATCATGCCGGCGTGGGGCTCAATCGAACGGCTCGCCGAGCTGGTCGGTCGCGGCCGGGCCATGTACCTGCTGTTGGGCGGCCAGGCAATTGCCGCCACCGATGCGTGGCGTGCCGGGCTCGTCGAAGAGGTGGTGCCGAGCAAGGAGTTCGACACCCGGCTGGCCGAGGTTGCCCGCTCGATCGCCGACGCGCCGCCCCCTACCATCACCGGGATCAAGCGCGCAGTCGACGCTGTGCGCCCGCACCGGCGCCCGGACCTCGCCACGGATGCGATCGAAGCATTCGCGAGGACCTGGGCGCATCCTGCTCACTGGAAGGCACTCGAGACCATGGAGAAGCGGCGCCAGGCAAAGAAGTGAGAAACGGTCGAGTGCGCAACCCGCTGTCGCGTTTCCGGCTCGCGGTCGTCCTTCTCGGTGTGATCTTCGTGTACGGAATCGCCGGCTACACCTTGATCGAGGGATGGAACCTGCTCGATTCCTTCTACATGGTGATCATCACCATCAGCACGGTCGGCTACCAGGAGGTTCACCCGCTTTCCACCGCCGGCCGCATCTTCACCTCAACGCTGATCGTCGTTGGCGTCGCTACCATGCTGTATGGCTTCGGTGTCTTCGCGGAAACGCTCGCCGAAAACGCATTTGGCAATTACAGGAGAGAGCGCCAGTTGGAGCGCAGCCTGAACCAGCTTCGCGACCACTTCATCATCTGCGGCTACGGGCGCATCGGGACCCAGATCGTTGCCGAGTTCGAGGAGCACAAGGTTCCGTATGCCGTGATCGACCAAACAGACGAGGCTGTCGGGCGCCTGCGCGCTGAGGGACGCCTCCACATCGAAGGCGACGCATCCAGCGAAGACCTCCTTCGCCAAGCCGGCATCGAACGCGCGCGCGGACTGATCTGTGCGGTCGACTCCGACGAGCGCGCGGTGTACATCGTCCTCTCCGCTCGCGCGCTCAACTCGAACCTCTACATCCTTGCCCGGGCCGGCCGGCCCGAATCGATCCGGCGGCTCGAGCTGGCGGGCGCCACCAGGACGATCTCGCCGTACCGCATGGCGGGACACCTGATGGCGGAGCTAGCTGTGCGGCCCGCATTGGTGGACGTGCTGGATACGCTTCATCACGGCGAGTCGGAGATCGCGCTCGAGGAGATGCTCGTTTCGGCGGGCATGGCCGCAGTAGGCAAAACGATCGAGGAGACCGGACTGCTGGACGCTTCAGCCGCGAAGCTGCTCGCTCTGAGACGGCGCGACGGGACGCTGTACGTCAACCCCAGCCCAGAACTGCGGCTGGAGGTCGGCGACCTTCTGATCGCGCTGGGCTCCGAGGCACAGCTCCTCAAGTCGGCATCGCTGCTGAAATAGATCTTCCGGCCGCGCCTTAGAGTGGCGTCAATGAGGTCTTTGGCCAGGCGGCCCGAGCGCGTAATGCTGGGGTCGGTTTGCATCGGCGTTGCCCTGGTGGTGGGCAAGCTCGTGGTCGGCTTGCTCACCGGCAGCCTTGGCATCCTGAGTGAGGCGGTCCACTCCATTTTCGACCTGGCCGCCAGCACATTCACGCTATTCGCGGTACGCACCGCACGGAAGCCCGCCGACCGCGAGCATCCCTACGGTCACGGACGCGCGGAAAACCTCGCCGCCTTCACCGAGGGAGTCTTGCTCCTGGTCACCGCACTCGGGATCGCATACGAGGCGATCCATCGCCTCACCGCCGGCGGCGCGATAGTGAACCCGGCCGGCTATGCGTTCGCGCTTCTGATCGGGACCCTCTTGATCGAAACCGGTCGAGCCTTCGTCTTGAGGCGCATCGGCCGGCTTGCCTCCAGCGAAGCAATGCTGGCCGACGCCACGGACCGCGTGGCCGACGTGCTCGCCACCCTTGGAGTGCTCGCCGGGCTTCTCGGCGTTTGGATGGGTTTTACATGGGCCGACTCCGTGGCGGCACTGCTCGTGGCCGGCATCATCCTTCGGGCGGCGGGCCAGGTTGCGTGGCGCTCGGGAGACATCCTCATCGACCGTTCCGCGGCCGGAGCCGAGAAGCAAATTCGGGCCGCCATCCACGATGTGGACGGGGTGCGCGAGGTCCGCTCCGTGCGCGTGCGGCGTTCGGGACCCAACTTCATCGGTGACGCCAACATCGCGACACGGCGGATGCTCCCGGTCGAGGCCGCCGCAGCGCTGGCAGAGGAGGTCAAGCAGCGGGCTCGTTCCGTCCTCCCCACGCTGGAACTTTCGGTTGTGGTGGAAGGGCAGGCGTCGCCGAGCGACCTCGTCGAACGGATTCATGCCACCGCCGCGCGCAACGGCGGCTTTCGCGATTTGCACAACGTGACAGTCGAGCGCGAGACCGACGGAAAGCTTCACCTGACCATGCACGCCAAGCTTCCCGGTGACATGACGCTCGCCAAGGCATCGCAGACAAGCGCGGCGCTCGAGCGAGCTCTGCACGCTGAGCTGCCGGACGCTGCGCGCGTGGACATCCATCTCGAACCGATGGAACCGCGTGTCGTCAGCGGTGAGGACGTGACGGAAAGGCGAGCTCAGCTGGCAACCCGGATGCGCGAGGTCGTGGAGTCGCACCCCGAAGTGCTGCGGTGCGTGGACGTCGAGCTGAGCGACCGCCATCAGCGCATTCACGCTCATGTGGTCGCACAGGTGGCCGGGGACATCGATCTCGAGCACGCGCACCAGATCGAGACTGAGCTGGAAGAGATGATCCGGCGCGCGCTTCCTGAGGTGCACGAGGTGGTGGCGCGGGCAACCGCTTGAGTGCTCCTCTCGACGTCGCCAGATGGAGTGACACTCGCGCTTTCGACTCTTATTGAAAGCTTGGCTTCGAGTTGGCGTTCGAGGCTGAGGTCTGGGAAGCTACATCCGCATGAGATGCCGTGCTGCGCTTGCCATCCTTCTCGCCTCGTTGGCGTGCGCGCCTTCGCAGGCAAGCCCGTCCACGAATAGCGCCGGCAACTTTCGTCCGGCGCCGTCTCCGCCCCCCACCCTGGATGCTGCCATCCGCCACGCGGTCGACCTGGGCCCGGCCGACGCCTCGACCATCGTCTCGCTCAGCTTTGGGCTCAACGTGCGCGATCCCCAGCGCCTCGCACAGCTCATCGCCTCAGGACGCACCGTGACGCCCGAGGCTTACTCAGCCCAGTTCGGTCCCGACCCTATCGCGGTGCAAGCTGCGGTGGCATCACTGCAGCGGGCAGGTTTCCAAGCCTCGTGGAAACCCGGTTCGAGCGTGCTCGCCGCAGACGGTCCGGCCCCGCTAGCGGCCTCGCTGCTGCACGTCGCCATCGACAACTTTCGACAGGCCGACGGCACCACTTTCTATGCCGCGCTCGCCGAGCCCCAAATTCCGCCTCAGCTGGCCAGGATGGCCAGCAACGTCAGCGGGCTGGACAACTACCGCCGGGCGCACAGCCGCGCGGTGCGGCGCGGCGGCCTGACTCCCACCGACGTCCTTTCCTTTTACAACCTGAAACCGCTTCGCCAGGCGGGTCTCGATGGGACGGGCCAGACCATCCTGCTGCCGGAGATCGACGACCTGCCGAACTTCTCCGACCTCAACAAGTTCGCGCAGGAGTTCGGGCTGCCGCCGTTCGACTCTTCAAATCTGATTGTCAAGCGGGATCCCAGCTGGGGCACTCCCGAAAAGCCACAGGGCGAGACCGTGCTCGACCTCGAGATCATCCATTCGATCGCGCCAGGCGCCAAGCTGGTCGTGTACCTCTCCGCGCCGGACTTCGGACACGGTGACCGTGCGTTCGACCAGATGGTCACCGACCACCTGGGATCGATCATCTCGGAAAGCCTCGGTGCGTGCGAGCCGGACACCCCGGGAGGCCATCGCAACACCTACGCGAGCATCCAGGACAGGGCGGTGGCTCAGGGCATGTCGCATTTCGTCGCCAGCGGCGACAGCGGCGCTTACACGTGTGGCGAGGACATGGGTCCGGCGGGAAGCTTTCCCGCGACACTCCCGACAGTGACCGCGGTCGGTGGAACGACGGTCTTCGAATCTGAACAGGGCGTGTACTACAAGGAGACAGCGTGGGGCGGCCCGATCGAGCAAAGTGGCAGCGGCGGCGGGCCGAGCCGCTTCTACGCGCTGCCCGCCTATCAGAAGAACGTCGCGCAGGCCCTCGGGCGCGGTAACCGGCAGGTTCCCGACGTGTCCGCTGCGGCCGACCCCGCGACCGGTTTCCACATCGTGTTCCAGGGCAAGGACGGTCAGGCCGGCGGAACGTCAGCGTCGACCCCCTTATGGGCGGCGACCATCGCCTTGATCAATCAAGACCTGAAGAAGAAAGGCCTGCGCGAGGTGGGCTTCGCGAACCCGGCTCTTTACTGGATGGGCGAGAACTCCGCCAAGCTGCCGGCTAAACCGTTTCACGACATCACGGCAGGCAACAACCTTGCTTACAACGCCACTCCAGGCTGGGATTTTGCGACCGGCTGGGGCAGCATGGACGGCGCCGCGCTCGACGCCGCATGGATCCTCTACATAAAGAGTGGGGGCGGATGAGCGAAGAGCGTCAACGAGAAGGTCCCGGCGACGGACCGCCGCTCGTCACCTGCCCGCATTGTGGGATGACGGTTCCGGCAGGCAACTTCTGCGGCCACTGCGGCGCGCATATGACGAGCGCCAGCACAACGCGCCGGCACGCGTTTGCCGCGGTGCCGGCAGAACGTGTCGCGCACTTCTCCATCATCAGCACCCTGTTTCCGCATCTTCCACACCGCCGAGGAGGTGCGTTTCGGTGGGCTCTGCTGGCCGGCGGCGCTGCAGTCGTGATCCTGGCGGCGCTTCACCTGTTCGCCCCCGCCACGGTCGCCGCGACATTGCTCCTGCCGGTGCTCTACCTTCTCTACCTCTACGAGGTCGAGGTCTATGAAGACGAGCCATGGCTCGTCATCGGGGCCACGATGGTCACTGGCGCGGTTCTCGGATACGCGTTCGCGTCGTTCTCCGGCCGCGCGGTGTCAGTGCTCAACCTGACCGGAGATCGAGACGACGCGTTCGTCCTGGCGGGGCTGGCGATTCCGATAGTCGCCCAGGCGTTGATGCTGGCCGGGCCGCTGTTCCTCTACGCGTTCAGAGGCCGGTTTCGCGAGCCGCTCGACGGCCTGACGTTTGGCGCCGCGTCCGCTTTGGGCTTCACGCTGACCAGCTCGCTGACAAAGTTCTGGCCCGCGATCACCGGATCGCTGGTATCAGGCGGTGATCCTATCGACTGGTCCTTGCGCCTGCTTCAGGTCGGCATTCTGGTCTCTTTGATCAACGCAAGCACCACGGGCCTCGTCGCGGCCGCGGTATGGCTGCACCGGTACGACCGGCGCCGGATCAGCCGCCCGTGGGCCTCGAGCATCCTTGTCACCCTGATCGTCGCGTTCGGCGCGCAGGTGATGGTCGGGTTGCTCACCTTCGCTCTACCCAACGTTGCGTCCGAGGTGTTGATCCGCCTGGTGGCGGCGCTCGCCCTCCTTCTGTATGTGAGGCTGGTCATCCACCAGGCGCTGCTGGTCGAAGGCGTCGAGCATGAGGTCGGTCCCGACTCGCAATGCCCGGAATGTCATCGCATCGTCCCGACCATGAAGTTCTGTCCTTCCTGCGGCGCCGCGCGCGCGGCGGCCCCCAAGCCGGGCCGAGCACGCGTCGGAGGTCTTGCGTAGATGGCGATGTTCTGCGGACGGTGCGGAGCCCAGGTTCCGCCGGGCGCGCCATTTTGCGGCCGTTGCGGGGCGCCTCAGGTGGCGCAGGCGGCGGCCGCGGCGCCGGTGTACAGCTACCCGGTAGCGCCTCCCGCGAGGTATCCCGCCGCACGCCGGTACGGGACGTCGCAGATCGCGATCGCCGGTGTGCTGCTCGCAGTCCTTGGCATCGTGACTGCGGGGGTGACCGCCTTAGCCGTCTCCCAGGCGATCAGCGGGAACCGCGCGGTCTGCACCGTCAACTGCGCGCCCAAGATAGTCACTCCGCTCCCTGAGTCGAGGACGTACCACAGCTCGGCTTTCAAATATGAGGCCGACTACAGCTCCGCGTGGACCGTGCGCAGCCAGGACGCGAACGGGATCTTGTTCGGCACCAGGTTGGGAACACTTCAGATCGTTGGGAGCAAGAGCTCATTGCCTCTGGATCAGGCGATCAAGTCCACCGTGGCCGCGATGCCCTCGGCGCAGTGGCAGAACGTGGTCCTGTTCTCGGATTTGAAAGGTGCGCACATCGGCGACCAGAACGGCCTCGGCTCGATCTACTCGGCCAACCTGGTCGGGGCGAACTCAACCACCACCAAGGTGCAATTTGCGGTGATCGCCGCGACACGCGGCGGAGTGACCGTCGTGATCCTCGCCGTGGACCCCGCCGACATCAAAGGTTCGCCCCACGGAATTCCTGAAGCCCAGGACTTCGATTACCTCTGCGCGGAGTTCCGCTGGGGCTAAGGACAACCCGAAGAACCCATTGGACACTGGACTGCTCGCATTCGCCGGGATCTGTCTCCTTCTCGCTGTCACGCCGGGCCCTGACATGGCGGTGGTGACCAAGAACGCTCTCGCGCACGGCCGGCGCGGGGTGGTTCTGACGACGACCGGCATCGCGCTGGCGCTTTCGATGTGGATCGTCGCGACAGCCGTCGGCCTGTCTGCGCTCCTGAGAGCGTCGGGCGATGCGCTGTTCGTGCTCAAACTCGCCGGCGCGGCCTACCTTGGATATCTAGGAGTGCGGACGCTGATCGAATCGCGGCGCCGCCCGGATGACCTGCTGGCGAGCGCGCCGCCCGCGGCGCCAGACCATGCGATCTTCAGGCAGGGTTTTCTTTCCGCCATCACAAACCCGAAGCTCGGCGTCTTCTTCGTCACGTTCCTTCCGCAGTTCGTGACGCCCGGGCAAGAGGTCCTGCCGAGATTGTTTCTGCTCGGAGCGATCTTCGCCATCATCGGGTGGACGTGGATGAACGTGTACGGGCTGTTCGTCACGCGCGTCCGCGAATTCATCACCGCACCGCGAGTGCGCCAGTGGATGGACCGGGTCACCGGCGTGGTCTTGCTGGGTTTCGGCGCGCGATTGGCCGTCGAGCGTCTGTAGCTCTACGCCGAATCGGGAACGTCGAACGAGATGTCGTAGACGCCACCACTCAACTTGGCGTGATGAATCCACCCCATCTTCCGCAGCAACCCGAGCATCTGCTGGTTCTCGGGCAGCACGATGAGCGAGAAGCTCTTGATCCCGTGCTGGCGGGCAACCCGCGCGAGGATGGCCAGCAAGGCCCCTCCGAGCCCCTTTCGCTGGAACTCGTCGACCACCGCCACCGCCACCTCGGCCACGTCGGCGCCGGGTACGCGGTCGTACCTCGCGACACCGAGGATGCGCTCGCTACCTGTCGGTTTGTGCGTCGTCGCGACAAGCGCGAACCGATCCTTGTAGTCGACCACGGCGAGCCGGTGCGCAAGCGCGTCCGGCATCCGCTTGAGCGGTGAGAAGAACCTGAAGTAGACGGTCCGTTCCGACATGGCGGCAACCGCCTCGTGTAGAAGCGGCTCATCCTCAGGTTTGATGGGCCTGACGTGGACCTTTGTCCCATCTTTCAGATCGAGGACCAGAGGCTCGAAATCGGACGATGGCACCGCTACAAGGTAGCGGCCTTTACCATCCGCCATGCATGACCGGCTCAAGCCCCAGGCAGCGCGAGCGCAACCTGAGCTTCGCCGCCGGAGCCATGGCGGCGGGGCTCTTCGCCGCATGGGATCTCTACAAGTGGATCGAGGCCTACACGTCCGACCACTTCCACAACGACTTCACCTTCTATCTTGCCGCGGCCCGGATCGGCCTCAGCCACGGCTGGCCGTCGATCTACGACCTCTCCCTCCAGCAGGCCGAGCTCGACGCGATAGGGTCGGGCATCAAGATCGCCGAGCTCGCTCGCTACATCAGCCCGCCGCCAGTCGCATGGCTCGCGCTGCCGCTTGCGCCGCTTCCCTACGAGGTCGGTTACTGGGTGTGGAGCGCCATGCTCCTGGTCGCCCTGGCCTGGACCTGGTACCTGGCCGCGCCGGGACGTGGACCTTGGCGGCTGTTCCACCTCGCCGCTGCGATCGCGTGGCTACCCGTCATCTATGGATTGCAGCTCGGCCAACCTGCATTGTTCGTGGCCCTAAGCGTCGCCGGGTGCTACGCCCTGCTTCAAGCCGGGCGGCCCTTCTGGGCAGGCCTCGCGCTCGGCGCCCTGGCGCTGAAGCCTCAGCTTGCGTTCCTCGTACCTGCAGCTCTGCTGCTGAGTGGAAGAACCAAAGCGTTCTGGGGCAGCGTGGCCGCGCTTGGCGTATTGGGCGGCGCTTCAGCGCTCGCACTGGGCCCAGGCGGTATAGCCACGTACGAAGCCCGGTTGAACTTCGCCGCGAGCGTGCCGGTGAATCGGGAGCTGACTCTTGCTCCATTGATCGGAAGCCTCGCGATGACGCGGGTGACCGAGGTCGCCATCGCGCTGTGGGCCCTCTTGCTCGCCTTCCGTTTGCGGCACCGCGGCAATGAGTGGATCCTGATCCCGCCCCTCGTAGGAGGAATGCTCGCCACCCCCTACCTACATCTGGACGACCTCGTGATGCTCGGCCTCGCGGGCTGGCTCTACCTGCGGACCTCGCCACCAGCATGGACGTGGCTGTTGATGCTCGGCTTGTTGATCGCCGCCGAGGGCATACCGGTGTTTGGACCGTTGCCTGTGATCGCCGGCGAGCTGGGCGTGATGGTGCTTCTGTCAGTCGCGTCGCTGAAAGCTGACGACCGCAATCCCGAGCATCACCACTCCGAAAGCGAGCACGATTCCCGCCTCCAACCAGATCGGGAGCACGCTGCCGTTGATGGTCAGACCTAGGCGGTCGATGACCGGGCCCGGCAGACCTGAGGCTGAAAGCACGACGCGGCGCAGGGGATCGATGCCGTAAGACGCCGGGTCGAGCCTTGTCAGCACGGTCATCCATCCCGGCAGGTTGTTGAGAGGGAACAGGGCGCCGGACAAGAAGAACATCGGCATCATCAGGAAGTTCATGACGACCTGAAAGCCCTGCATCGACTTCATCGTCGAGGCCAGCGCGACGCCGAACGCGGACAGGCCGAACGCCAGCACCGCGGCAAGCGGGATCATGGCCAGCACCGTAGGCACGGTCAAGGTCACCCCGATAAGAGGCGCCAGGACGAGCAGGATGAGACCCTGGATCATCGCTTGAGTCGTGCTGCCGAGGGCCTTGCCGATGGCCACTGCAGAGCGGTCGATCGGGGCCACCAGCACCTCTTTGAGGAATCCGAATTCCCTGTCCCAGACGATGGACATCGCCCCGAAGATCGCGGTGAACAAGATCGCCATGCCGATGATCCCGGGGTACATGAACTGGATGTAGGAGAGGCCTCCCTTCGTGCCGAACGTGCTCGCGCCGCCGAGCGAGGAGCTCAATCCGGACCCGAACACGATCAGGAACAGGAGCGGTTGCGCGAGCGACGCCACCAGGCGCCAGCGATCGCGCCAGAAGCGAAGGATGTCGCGGTACCAGATGATGTAGATCGCGCGAAGGGTCGCCATTCGCGTGTCTGCCGGAAGCGGCAGTGCGACGGCATGCGCCGGAGTGGCGACGTTGACGCTCACCTTCTACGTGCCATGAAGCGGCTCGCCATGGCCCGGTTCTGGTCTGTTGCGCTCGCCTCCTCGTCGCGGATGGCCCGACCCGTCAGCTTCAGAAAGACGTCGTCGAGGCTTGGGCGTCGCATCGAGACGGTGTCCACCGGAGCCTTGAGCTCGCGCACCAGGCGAGGTACGAAAGCCTTGCCATCTGGGACTTCCATGCGGAGGGTTCCGTTGTCACGCGCCGGTGTGACGCCAAGGACTTCTTTGATCTCGCGCGCGGCAGCGTCGGGCTGGCTCGAGGTGATGGTGACGACGTCACCGCCCACCATGGCCTTCAGCTCGTCGGGTGTGCCCAGGGCAACTATCTGACCTCGGTCGATGACCGCGATCCGGTCGCAGTATTCGGCCTCGTCCATGTAATGCGTAGTCATGAAAATCGTCACGCCCTTGCTGTTGCGAAGCTCATTGACATGGGCCCAGATGGTCTGCCTGGTCTGGGGATCGAGCCCGAGCGTCGGCTCGTCGAGAAAGAGGATCTGAGGCTGGTGCAACATGCCGCGGGCGATCTCCAGACGCCGCTTCATGCCGCCGGAGTAGGTCTTCACCTGCGAGCTCGCCCGATCGGTGAGCTGCATGAGGGCGAGCATCTCATCGATCCGCTTCCTGCGCTCCGAGGAAGGGACGCTGTAGATGAACGCGTGGAAGTCGAGGTTTTCCCTGCCTGTGAGCTGGTCGTCGAGCGATGGGTCCTGGAAGACCAGGCCGATTCGCTGCCGCACACCCGCGGGGTCGTGAACGACATCGATCCCCGCCACGCGAGCGGTGCCGGCGGTCGGCTTCAGCAAAGTGCAGAGGATCGAGATCGTGGTCGACTTGCCGGCACCATTCGGTCCCAGAAACCCAAAGATCTCGCCGGCACGCACCTCCAGGTCGATGCCGCGCACCGCCTCCACCTCTTTGTACCGCTTCACCAGGCCTTTCGCCTGGATCACCGTGTCTGCCGCAGCCACCTCTTCATTCAACTTCCGTGGCGGCCTCCGCCTTCCGTAAAGCGACGGGCGCCGCGCGAGGATTCGCCGGATGCGATGACGTCGATACCACCTCGATGCTCCGCCTCGGCCGCGTCTTCGAAGCTGAGCGACCACTGGTTCAGGACGCTGCTGCGGTCGGCTCTCAGCGCGCCGGGGGGAAACGCCGCAATCTGATGCGCCAACGTCTGCGCCTCCTCGAGCGCGCGGCCCCGCTCGACAACCCGAGTCACGAGCCCGATTCGAAACGCCTCCTCGGCAGGGACAGGGCGGCCCGTGAGGATCATGTCCAGCGCCCTGCCCTGGCCGATCAGGCGGGGCAGGCGAACCGTGCCGAGGTCGATGAGCGGAACGCCGAAACGCCGGTTGAACACGCCGAGCGTCGCGTTGGCGGCGGCGACGCGGAGGTCGCACCACAGCGCAAGCTCGAGCCCACCCGCGACCGCGTAGCCCTCGATCGCCGCGATCACCGGCTTGCTCAACGTCATCCGCGTCGGCCCCATCGGGCCCTCACCGGCCTCGGACACGCGATTCGAAACACCGGCAGCGATGGACTTCAGGTCGAAGCCGGCGCAGAAGTTCCCTCCGGCTCCGGTGAGGACCGCGACCGCGAGGCTGCCGTCCCCCTCAAATTGCCGAAACGCATCGGTGAGAGCCGCAGCGGTCTCGGGATCGACTGCGTTGCGCGCTTCCGGCCGCGCGATGGTGACTGTCAGCACGCCGTCCTCGGTCGAGAGCTCGACCTTCGCTCCCAACGGTTAGGCCCTTTCCGCTACTCCGCGTCCATGTATGGATAGCGGTGGTCTCTGGGCGGCGCGTACGTCTCCTTGATCGTCCGCGGGCTGGTCCAGCGGATGAGGTTGAGGATCGACCCTGCCTTGTCGTTGGTGCCGGAGGCCCGTCCGCCGCCGAACGGCTGGAGTCCGACCACGGCGCCTGTCGGCTTGTCGTTGATGTAGAAGTTGCCCGCGGCGTTGACCAGGGTTTCAGAAGCCTTGCGAATCACCTGGCGGTCACGCGCGAAGATCGCTCCGGTCAACCCGTATGGGCTGGTGCGATCGACGAGATCCAGCGTGTCCTCGAACTTCCCGTCGGCGTACGGATACACCGTGAGGATGGGACCGAACAGCTCCTCTTTCAGCAGCTTGAAATCGGGATCGGTGGTTTCGATGACGGTCGGGCGCACGAACCACCCCACCTTGTCGTCGCCCTTGCCGCCGGCGACGACATTCGCCACGGCAGACTTGCGCGCGAACTCGATTGCGGTCATGTGCTTCGAGTACGCGTTGCCGTCGATCACTGCGCCCATGAAATTGCGGAAATCGGCGACGTCTCCCTGCGGGATGGCTTCGACCTCGTCCGCCATCTCCGATCGCATCTTCTTCCACATTGAATGCGGGATGTAGGCGCGGGACGCGGCCGAGCATTTCTGACCCTGATACTCGAACGCGCCTCGGATCAGCGCGGTGCGAAGTGCATCTGAGTCGGCCGACTCGTGAGCGACCACGAAATCCTTGCCTCCGGTTTCGCCGACGAGCCGCGGGTAGGTGCGGTAGTGGTCGACGTTCTGGCCCACCGTCCGCCACATGCCCTGGAACACCTCTGTGGACCCTGTGAAGTGGATGCCGGCCAGGTCCTTGTGCGCGAGGACCTGCTCAGAGATCTTCGCCGCGCTGCCGCTGACCATGTTGATGACACCGGGAGGCAGGCCTGCCTCGTTGAGGATCTCCATCAAGAAGTGGCTCACCAGCAGCGCCTGCGTCGCGGGCTTGAAGACCACGGTGTTGCCCATCAAGGCGGCTGCGGTGGGCAGGTTGGCGCCAATGGACGCGAAGTTGAACGGGCTGACGGCGAAGACGAACCCCTCGAGAGGCCTGTACTCGAGCCGGTTCCAGGCGGTGCCGTCGTTGTAGGGCTGCTGACTGAGGAGCTGGTCGCCGAAAAAGGCGTTGTAACGCCAGAAGTCGACTGACTCACAGGCGGCATCGATCTCGGCTTGGTGGACGGTCTTCGACTGCCCCAGCATCGCGGCGGCATTGATGGTGTCGCGCCACGGACCCGCGAGCAGCGACGCGGCACGCAGGAGCACCGCCGCGCGCTCGTGGTACGAGGTTGCGGCCCACGCCTTGCGCGCTTTCAACGCGGCGGCGATCGCGTCGTCGAAGTCCTTGGGCCCACCCACCGCGTACTCGGCGATGCTGAGCTCCTTCCTATGCGGCGCCCGGATGTCAGCCCTCGAGGCGCCCCACCGCCGCTCGCCTCCGATCTGCATCGGGACCTCGGTCCGCGCATCCGTAAGCTCGGCCAGCCGCGCCTTCAGAGTCTTGCGGTTGGGGTCACCAGGCGCGTACTGGCGCACCGGCTCGTTCACGGGTGTGGGGACTCGGAAGTGTCCGTCGGCGGTCATCGTCTGATCCCCATCGTAACCCGGCCCCGTATTTCACTTGGAGGCGCCTTTACCCCTATGGCGGCGCGTCGAGACTGTTGGGAGGCGCTGCTTGGTCGGACTGATCGACTCGCGATCCACAGCCGCGCCGGACCGGATCCGGCGGACCGTCGCGCTTCTGGCGCGACGCGGGTACGCCTTGAGCCCGCAACGCCTCGCCGAGCTGTGCCTTGGCGGCCCAGCCTCCCCCGACGAGGTCAGGTGGGCTGCCGCGGCGAATCCTGACCTCAGCCTGATTGAAGGCGTGGTCGTCGATCGAATCTCCCTGCGCCGGGTGGATGAGATCCGGACGCGGGCTGCCGGCCACGATGCGGATGCCGCCGGCTACGTCCAGATGACAGCACGGTTCGTCCGCGACCTCGTCACCTTCGCGCCCTTCATCCGCAGCGTCTCGATCGCGGGATCGCTCGCCAGCGGCGGCTTCCGGGCATCTGATGACGTGGACCTCAATCTCATCGTGGATGACGGCCGCCGTCATCTCGCCTACGTCGCCGTGAACACACTCGGGCTTTGGCACGCGCTCGCCTATCGCCACAAGCCGGTCGACGACCTCACGCGGCGCCCGCTGGCACCACGCTTGATGACTGCAAACCTGATCCTCGAGCGCTCGCAGTGTCTGCCCCTTGTGCGGCAGGACGAAGACATGGCGTTTGAGCTGCTCATGGCCGAGCCCGTTTTCGGCCTGGAGCCAATTCGTGAAATGCTGGACGCCAATCCCCCACTGCTGGAGCACTTTCCGCAGCTGGCCCGCAAGCCTGCGCCCCTGGTGATCGATGCACCGGTACGCCGGCTGCCTGCGGCGCTGTTTCCCAATTTCCTCGAGGGCGCCGCGCGGATGCTTGGGGAAACCGCGTGGCGCTACATGCAGTGGACCAGACGCGACCGTCCCGACGCACTCGCCCGTGTGGCCTATGTACGCGCCACCATGCGGCCCTACGCATTGTTCGACAGCGGCTCCGAATGATCCTGTCCCTCGCAGTCGCGACCCTCTGTATCACGAGCCTCCTCCTGTTCGCGTTCGGCCTCAACCTGATTTACCTGACCTGGCAAGCGACCCGATTGCCTGCACCGGCAAGCCGCCCGATGGTCCGCGACGCTGAGCCGTTCGTCTGCATCCAGGTGCCTGTCTACAACGAGCGATACGTAGCGGAACGCGTGCTTGATGCGGTCTGTTCTATCGATTGGCCGGCGAGCCGCCTCGAGGTGCAGGTCCTCGACGATTCCGACGACGAAACTACGTCGATAGTCGCGCGCCGATCAGCGATGTGGCGCCTCGAGGGAGTGCAGGTCAACCACGTGAGGCGCGGCACGCGCAATGGCTACAAGGCAGGCGCCCTTGCTCACGGACTGACTCTCACCGACGCTCCGTTCATCGCGATCTTCGACGCGGACTTCGTGCCGCCGCGCGATTTCCTCCGGCGCATCATCGGTGTCTTCGAAGATCCATCGATCGGGTTCGCCCAGGCGAGGTGGGGCCACCTCGATGAGGGCTACTCGTGGTTCACCCGCCTGCAGGCGCTCGCCATCGACTTCCACTTTCTCGTCGAGCAAGCGGTGCGTTCGGCCAGAGGCTACTTCACGAATTTCACGGGTACCGCCGGGGTGTGGAGGCGCAGCGCGATTGAAGACGCGGGCGGCTGGAGCGCCGACACGCTGACGGAGGACCTCGACCTCAGCTATCGAGCTCAACTCCGCGGGTGGCGTGCTGCATATCTCGAGGACCTCGTCGTTCCAGAAGAGCTTCCAGTGTCGATCGACGCTTACCGCCAGCAGCAGTCGAGATGGGCGACAGGCAGCTTCCAATCGGCTTTCAAACTGCTCGTTCCAGTTCTGCGCAGCCGCAATCGAGCCGCCGTCAAGCTCCAGGCATCCGTGCACCTGCTGGCTTACTGCATCGGCCCGATGATGCTGATTCAGCTGCTGTGCTACCCGGCGCTCCTCGCTCTCGCGCGGGACGGACTGTCCTGGCCGCTAGCCGATGCTTCGATGCTCATCGTCATCGTCGCCGCTTCGCCGTGGCTCGGTTTCATCGTCGCGCAGACTCGGCTGGGACGGCCGTGGTGGTGGGGCCTTCCATCGTTCCTCTGCCAGATCGTCGGCGCCGGCATGTCTCTGACAGTGCTGCTCGCTCTCGTTCGCGCGATGAGGCGCGGGGGGCAATTCATTCGCACACCGAAGTACCGGATCGAGCAGCCCCGCCAGCAGTGGCGGGACCAGGCATATGTCCGAGTCGGCGACCCCCGCGCGCTCGCGGAGGCAGCGTTCGGGCTGCTGGCCCTTGCGATCATCCCACTCGCGGCGGCGATGCAGCAATGGCTTTCGGTCGTGTACATGAGCATGTTCGCGCTCGGCTTTCTCACGCTGGCCTTGCTCACCGCGTCGGACACGCTCCGGGTGCTTAGGTTGGGCAACCTCGGCCGCAACGCCCTGGCGCGATTTCGCGCGGCGGCGCCAATCTCTGTGCTGCTCGGACTCTGCGCCGTGCTCCTCCTTGCCGCGGCTCAGATGCCAGAGCCGTTCGAGGATGGCTACGGGCACTGGCTGATCGCGGCGAATTTCGCCTCGACCGGCCACCTGCACGACCCGTTGTTCGGAATGGAAGACACGTGGCTGCCCGGCTACCACGTGCTGGCAGCGGCAGTGCTCCATACGTTCGGGCTGTGGCAGCTTGGCGCGCTGAAGGCGCTAGGTGCCTTGCTTGGGGTGGTCACCCTCGCTTGCGTCTTCGCCATCGCACCAAATGTTCGGCAGGCCCGCCTGGCCGTCGCGCTGCTGGCACTCAACCCGGTCTTTCTATTCACCTCCGGATCGGCCGTGGCGGAGCCGCTCCTAACCGCACTGCTCACGGCCGGGGCCCTGGCCGCGATTCGGGGACGGCTGAAGGTCGCGGCCTTGCTGGCGGTGCTCGCGTGTATTACAGCCACCAAAGCCTGGATCTGGATCGCCGCCGTGGCCGGTTTTGCCGCGTTCGACTACTTGCGGCGTCGAAAACCACTCGGACGCCCGGCGCCAGCGATTGCGTGGGCCGTTCCTGCGATTGCGATCCTCGTCTTCCTTCAGCTCGGCTTTGCGCCGGCCGGCCACTCCCTCGCTCGCGGCACGCTCGAAGTCGCATCGGCCACTGCCCGAGGTAGCATCCCGGCTGGACCTTTTGCTCGCGTCGCCGAACTCGCCCAGAACTTCGGCCTGGCTGCGCTGCCGCTGTTCACGCTCGGCCTGATTGGTCTATTCAGGATGCTTAGGGACCAGGCCTGGGCGGTGGAGAGGACCTGGCGTTTCGTCTATGCACCCGCCGTGGTCTACCTGGGCGCGGTGGTCGCGCTGGTCGCGCTCGGCGCGTATAGCGGAAGCCATCGCTATCTATACCCGGCTCTGCCTGCGCTCGCCCTTCTGGCCGCGTCTGCTCTCGACCGCCACCTGGCCGTGGCCAGGATGGCAGCAGTGGCTGCAGGTGGATTGCTGACCGTCGGCTTCATTCCTGTCTTTGCGGGATTTGCGGCGAACAACGCCGGCCTCATCGCGGCAGGTAAGGCGGCCAGCGGCAGCCCCGGAGTACTGGTCACGGACTCGCCGGTCGCGGCCTTCTACAGTAAGAAGCAGCCGTCCGATCTCGCCGGCTCGCAGAACCTCCCTGTCGACCGCACGCAGGCGATCGCGTGGCTGCGCACGCACCGAGTCACGGAGCTGGTCCTCGAAGACATCAGCTATTACCGAGCGACGCTAGCCCTCCCTGAGCTCGCCGCGGGCAAGCCAAGCCGCCCGTTCGAGTCGCTGGGCGACCAATCGTGGTATCAGGTTCCGAACGGCAAAAAGGTCTACGTCTACCGGTTGGGCGAAGCACTCAGCACACAGCCGATCTATCCAGGTGTGAGCGCCGTCATCTCACCGATGCCCGCCCAAGGCAAGACCGCGGTCCTCGCCAAGGGTTTGGCCCTCCGGTCCTTGGGCGTCGACATCACCGGGGAGGGCATGGGGTTCGGCCTCCCGATGGTGCACTACGCGGACGGGTGGGTTTACTCACGCACGACAAGCACCATCGACATCTCGACAGGCAGCAACACGAGCTGGAAACGGACATTCAACCTCGACGAGATCGGCATCGACGAGGCACATGGGTATCAGCCGATCGCGTCGCGCGGCCGCGTCGAAGTCACCTACACGGTTGACCCGACAGGCGTCCTTGTCGAATTGCGCGTGCTCGACCTCGCGCCCGGCTACAAGGAGCTGGCCGTCCTCAACGAACAATCCGCTGCTTTCGACGACTTCGCATTTGAGGGCCACTCGTACATCGGCCCGGCATTCGGTCGATGGATCCCCGCCGCCGGTACTTGGGCACGATTGCGTTCAGCCGCGCTAGGTGTGGAGTGGTCGGTGCCGGCACTTTCGGGCGCGCTTCTGCACGGCGGACGCGAGCTCTTGCCACCCAGCTTTGATTGGGCGGGCCTGGACTACCTGTTTGACGTGCCGCCCTCAACTGTCAGCTACCACATCAACGTGCAGGGTGCGCGATGACTCCGGAGGAATCCATGAATCGAGCAGACGTCGTCCTCGTCTATCCACAGCGAGCGCCGGCCAAAGGGCGGCACTGGATCATGCCTTCGCTTGGGCTCATGTATCTGAGCGCTTCGCTGCGCCACGCCGGCTACACCGTGCGGCACATCGACCACACGTTCATGGAGCGGCGCGAGGTCCTAGCGGAGATCGAGCGACTACGGCCGTCGGTAATCGGCATCTACTGCATGATCACGATGCAGGACGAGGCCCTTTCGCTCGCCGAGCAAGTGCGCGGCAAGGCGCTGACAGTTGTCGGCGGTCCTTACCCGTCGGGCGAGCCCGAGACCTTCGTCGACCAGTTCGACCTGGTGGCAGTGGGCGAGGGCGAGGAGACGATAGTCCGGATCATGGAGCACCTCGACGACCGTCGCTTCGAGGAGATACCCGGAGTGGTCTTCAAGCGCGATGGAGAGGTCATTCGGGGCGCCACTCGTATCCGGACCAAGGAAATGTCGCACCTGCCGCTGCCGTATCGGGGCGACGTCCCCAACGCGGAGTACATCCGCTATTGGCGCAAGCACTGGAAGGATGCGACGACCCCGTTGATGTCGACGCGCGGGTGCCCATTCCGTTGCGACTTTTGCCACAAGTCGGTGTTCGGCGACCTGTTCAGTGCCCGGCCGGTGGAATCTGTAGTCGCCGAGATGCGAGAGATCGCCGAGCTCGGCTACGACCACATCTGGATGTCAGACGACCTCTTCACCCTCAACTACAAGCGCACGTTCGAGCTGGCGCAGGCGATCGAGGCGGCGCGCCTCCCACTGACGTGGGAGTGCCTGAGCAGAGTCACTCACGTCGACCAGGAGCTCTTCGATCAGATGCGTCGCGCAGGTTGCAAGCGAATCTTCTTCGGCATCGAGTCCGGAGATGAACACGTCTTGAAGGAGATGAAGAAAGGCATCACGCCGGACCAGGCACGCACGGCGGTTGAAGCCTGCGTGGCGGCGGGCATCAAGGCCGCCGGGTTCTTCATGGTGGGATACCTGGGGGAGACTACCGACTCGTTGATCCGCAGCATCAACTTCTCGAGCAGCCTGCCTCTCGACTACGTGAGCTACACGATTGCGTACCCGCTGCCGGGCACAGGATTTTACGAGCGGGTGCGTGAGCGCCGGCAGCAGGGCGAGTGGCACAAGGTTCGCCACAACCGCCTTCTGTTCAACACCGAATTCTCCGAGCACAAGCTGCGCACGGCGATCCTGAAGGGCGCCATCCAGCACCGTCTCAACCGCATGCACCTGCGACCTGCAGCGAGAGCTTTCGAATTCGCTACCAACCCACTCCTACGGGCGATGAGATGAGCGGCGTCTGGGTGGTTTTTCCGTTGGTCGGGCCGGTAAGGCACAGCACCGTGCTTGCGTTCGTTGCAACGGTGGCGATCCTGACCTGGTTCCGGCGCTCGCTTCTTCTCGGACTTGTTGCGGGGATGGGATGGGTGAGCGCATTCGAGATCGCGTACCAGGCCGCCGGCACGATGTACGGCCGGCACGACGCAATGCACCTCTTCTACCTCACTTTCAGCATGTCGGGCTGGGTCGTGGCCGCTTACGTCGCCGGCGTCCGGCCTCATCCAGGGTTGCTGCTCGCCTGGAGTCTTGTCTTTCTTGGCTGGATGGCGTCTGGCTTCCACCCAAATCTGTTCGACCACCCCGGCGAGTTTTCGATTGCTCAAGAGGTGTTCAACATGGCGACCAAGGACGGGCTGGCAGCCATCTTCGTCATTGGCGCCCTGGCACCGTTCCGCCGTGGACAACACGCCCCCGCGCCTTCATCAATAGCGCTCGTCAGGCGCGACGGAGATTCGGTCCGGACTTGATCGCATTTGACGATGTGGCCGCCGACTACGACCGCCGTGAGGCGGACAACCCGATCATGCAGCTGATGCGAGCGCGCTCTCTGGCAATGCTGGAGCGCACGTTCGCCCACGGCGCAACGCTGCTTGACGTTGGTTGCGGCACCGGGACCGAAGCCATCTGGCTCGCCCAGCGAGGGCGAAAGTTGTTTGGGGTGGATTCCAGCCCTCGGATGCTGGAAGTCCTGGCTCGCCGAGCCACCGAGGCCGGCGCACGTGTATCGACGCGACTTCTGCGCGCGGGAGATCTCCTGGAGTTGGTGAACGAGCTTGGCGAAGATTCGTTTGACGGTGCCTACTCCTCCTTCGGGGCGCTCAACACCGAGCCTTCGCTCGAGGCGCCGGTGGAGGCGCTCGCTCGCTTGGTCAGACCGGGTGGGAGGATCATCCTGGGCGTGATGAATCGGTGGTGTGCGGCCGAGATCGCCTTCCTTGTCGCCGGCGGCCGAGTCAAGCAGGCCTTCCGGCGAACACTGCCGTCGGTGAAAGTTGCTATCGGTTCGAACGCTGCGGACGTCCGGTATCCGTCGTGGCGTCAGCTGAGCCGAGCGCTTCGTCCCCGGTTCCGAGTCGTCACCGTGCAAGCGCTTCCATTCCTATTGGTTCCTTACGCATGGCCCACTCTGTCCACTCACCCGCGCGTTTACAAAGCGGCAAGCCGGCTGGACCGCCTCCTTGCGCCTCGCCGGCCGTTCGCGTGGCTCGGGGACCATCTCCTGGTGGTCGCGGAACGAACCGGGTTACGCTAGACGTCGTGAGCGTCGACGCAGAGGGCTACGGATTTCCCGAGCACCAGGTCACGCTTGCGCGCTTGATCGAAGACATACGGGTTCTCTCCCCCGCCGGCGTCGAGCGGGTGGCGATGGGATGGGACCGCCACGTCGGCCCGAACGGGCTGCAGGGTTTCCGTGAGGCGGAGAAGGCGGCCATCCACGCGATCGAGCAGGCCGACCGCGGACCCGCGTGGGATGAGGTGCGCAGGAACCTTTTTGGCATGACCGAATCCGGTAACGCGCTCATCTCCTGGAAGGCCGAGCACGGGGAGATAGGCCACAAGGCCGAGCAAGCCGCTTTTGGCGCGGCACTTGGCCTTGTCGCGAGCGGGCTGATCGGCAAGGAGCAGCAGGCCACTCTGATTCGACCCATGGCAGAAGCCCTGCCCTGGCTGCTCCCGGAAGAGAACCAGCCCGAGCGTTAGGCCGTCGGCGCCGGGACCAATTCGGCAAGGTCGACGCCAGCGTCCGCCAGCGCCGATTCGCTCACCGGACGCCGGCTTTCGATGAGCTTGCCGCCCAGCTCATTGGTCTTCGAGTCGTTCATCGAGAGCACCGCATCGATCAGCCCATTGCGCAGGTAGAAGACCGAGAACTCGAGGCGGGCGCGATCTCCACGCCAGACGGCGCGATCCTCGCCCGATGCGTGGCCGCGGTACTCGAGGTTGACGTCGTACTGATCGGACCAGAAGTAGGGCAGCTTGGTGTACGGCACATCGCCGCCCGTGATGCATGCGGCGATGCCGCGTCCCTGATTTTTCGCCACCTCCCAGTGCTCCACGCGAATCGCGCGGCCGAGGACCGGGTGAAGGTGGAACGCGACATCGCCACCGCAATACACACCGCCAGCAGCGCGAAGGGATTCGTCCACCCGCACGCCGCCCCCTTCTAGAGGGAGGCCAAGAACCTTCGGTAGATGGAGGTTGGGCTCGATGCCCACCGCTTCCAGGACGAGGTCGACCTCTTCCCGCCGGCCGTCTGACAGCGTGACGCCAACTACCCTGCTTCCGTCCGTGTGCCACTTCTCGATGGTGGTGCCGGTCCTTAGGTCCACGCCTTTGGAGCGGTGAATCGACGCGTAGATCTCCCCCACCTCGGTACCAAGAGCTCGGCCCAACGGCACCGGCGCGGCCTCGACCATCAACACGTCTTTGCCCATTTGCCGAGCAGATGCAGCAACCTCTGCGCCGATGAAGCCGGCGCCGATCAGCAAGAGTCGTGACGTGCGCTCCAACGCCTGCCGGATGGCCTGGCTGTCGCGAAGCGAGCGCAGCGTCAACATGTTGTCCGCGCGCGGGACGTCAGGGAGGTGGCGTGGCGTTCCGCCGAGGCCGAGGACGAGTTGGTCGAACGCAATCTCGCCACCGCCCTCGAACTCAAGCTTCCGCGCAGACAGCGAGCCGCCGGTCACGCGCCGGTTTAGCCGAAGCTCGATGCGCCGCTTTGCGTAGTCGGCTTCGTCGTGAAGAAAGACCTTGGGCAGCTCGACCTCGCCGCGCAGAAATTCCTTGGAGAGATAGGGACGGTCGTATGGACGATCCTGGTCGGCGCTGATGATCGTTACCTCGCCGTCGAAACCGCGCTTGCGCAGCGCGAACGCGGCCGCATCGCCTGCTCCACCTCCGCCCACGATGACGACGCGCGGCGCAGCCATGAGACTCAGACGATACGCGGGACCGGGTGCAGCCAGCGATGTGGATCCGGTGCGGCCCCTCGCTGGATATCGACAAGCGACTGGCGCAGGCGCATCGTGACCTCTCCTGGCTTGCCGTCGCCGACCGTCCACGAGCCATGCGCCGACTTGACCGCACCTACAGGAGTGATCACGGCGGCGGTCCCGCACGCGAAGACCTCGGTCAAAGTGCCGTCAGCGCATCCTGCGCGCCACTCATCTGTGCTGATCTTTCCCTCTTCCGCCTTGTAACCAAGGTCCGCAGCGAGAGTGAGCAGCGCATCGCGCGTCACTCCGGGAAGAAGCGTGCCGGTCAGGGCGGGGGTCATCAGCCGGGCGTCGCGCCCGCTGCCAAAGACAAAGCAGAGGTTCATGCCTCCCATCTCCTCGACCCAACGGTGTTCTTGCGAGTCGAGCCAGACCACCTGGTCGCATCCCTGCTGCGCGGCCTGGGCCTGCGCGAGCAACCCGCCCGCGTAGTTGCCGCCGGTCTTGGCTGCACCCGTGCCGCCCGGCGCCGCACGGCTGAAGTCCGCCGAAAGCCAGACGGTGACCGGCTTGACCCCGCTTGGAAAGTAAGAACCGGACGGCGAGGCGATGAGGATGAATGTGACCTGCGCAGACGGCCGCACGCCGAGCCCGACCTCGCTGCCAAACATGAACGGCCGCAGGTACAGGCTGTGCTCGGGAGCGCCAGGCACCCACTCGCCATCGAGGCCGATCAGCCTGTCGATGGCTTCGATGAACACCGGTTCCGGCAGCTCGGGAAGCGCGAGGCGGCGGGCGGATCGCTGGAAGCGAGCGGCGTGCTGGTCGACGCGGAAGACCGCGATCCCCCCATCCTGCTGCCGGAATGCCTTGAGGCCTTCGAAGACGGCTTGCGCATAGTGAAGGACGGAGACTGCTGGATCCAGCTGCAGGGGCGCGTACGGAGCCAGCTCGGCCTCATGCCAGCCGCGTTCGCGGTTCCAGCTGGCCCGAACCATGTGCTCGGTGAAGATCCGGCCGAACCCCGGGTCCGCAAGCAGCTTGGCCCTGGCCTCGGCTGAAGCGCGATGACCCGATGGCTTGACGGCGAACTCGAGCGTTGAGGTGTCAGTGCTCACTGAGTGAAGCCTAAGCCGCTCGGGGTCTTTCTTGCTGCCCCGAAATCCCTATCTCTTCCCTTAATGAGGCCGGGCCTTGGAGCCCGGCCTCGCGAGAGGAAGGAAGGGGATTTCTAGCGAACGAGGCGAAACGGCTGGACTGGCACCGTCACCGGCTCAACCGCCGGCCCTACCTCAGCCACCAAGTCAAGAGGCGCCGAGATCACCGCCAGGAATGGGGATCCCGTGCTCTTCGGCCGGCGCCGGCGGGGCGCTCTTGGGCGGACCACCGGGTCCAGCATCTGCCGCAGCTCAAACTCCAGGAACCGATCAAAGTCGTTCATCTGTATTAGAAACGACTACCTCAAGAGGAGTACCCACGGCCATCTCTGGTTTGGCCGGGAATCTAGGCGGCGCGCCTGCGCTTCGGGGCCGCAGGGGCCCCAAAAGCAGGCGTTGCCTCGGGACGCCGGCGCTGGGAGTAAAAGACCTGGAAGTAGTTGTCGCCGCCTTCCAGCTCATGGGCGAGCTTGACCATCTGGAGACGCAGAGGGCCAGGCCCGAGGCGCTTCGCCGCGAACACGACAAGCGCCCTGACGATCAGTCTCCCGCTGGTCCGTGGCAGCGTCCTCGCTGAAACCATGCGCTAAGACAACGCCGTCGCGTCGTGGAGTATTGGCGGTGCAAGGGGATGTGAAGATTGGCGTCGCGTGGGTCTCTCTGCAATGCACCCCAAGCCCGCTCCGGGTATTCATCGCCGCGGAGCGGGCCCAGGACCGGCACATAGATGTAAAGTCGAATCCTGGTGCTGAAAGGTTGAGAACCGCCGATACACCGGCTCGCGTCCTCATCGTTGAAGACCACCAGGTGGTCGCGGACGGACTTGCCGCGTTGATCAACGACCAGAGAGACATGACCGTGGTCGGTCAGGCAGGCTCGGTGAGCGAGGCGATCTCCCGGGCGACCGAGCTCAGCCCTGACGTGGTCCTCATGGACTTCCGTCTGACGGACGGCACCGGCGCCGATGCGGGTGTGGCCATCCGTCAGGTGAGGCCGGAGACGAAGCTCATCTTCTTGACAAGAGAGGACAGCGACGCCGCTCGGTTTGCGGCCCTCGAAGCCGGCGCCAGCGCTTTCGTCCACAAGTCGAAGGCTGCGTCCGAGGTGGTGGAGGCGATCCGGGTCGTCGCGGGCGGAGGCACACTGTTCACGCCGCGCTCGATTTCGGTACTGCTCAACAAGCGGCGCGAGGCTGAGTCCCAGCTCGAGAAGCTCACCCCTCGCGAGAAAGAGGTGCTGCGGCTCATGGCCGAGGGTGCGGCGAGCCGGGATATCGCGAGCCGGCTGGGGATCAGCTACACCACAGTGCGTACGCACATCCGCAGTCTCGGTAGCAAGCTCGGCGTCCATTCCAAGCTCGAGGCGATCATCAAAGCCCGCGAGCTGGCCCTGGTCGAATAGCCAGGACTAGGTTCCGGCGACCCTTCGCCGGCCGCCACGCCCGAGCAGCCTGATCGGCGGCCGCTCCTCTGGCTCGGCCGCGCGGCGGAAGCTCTTGCGGCGCCGCTTGTCCTCATAGAGGTCACCGTCCGCGATCTGGTAGACGGCTTGCCAGTCCTGACCCGGACGCCAAGCGGCGACACCTGCGCTGACTTCAACACGCTCCGGCGACTTCGCACTCAGGCTCATCTGGTGGATCGCCGTGCGCAGCCTGGTCGCCACCTCGCGCGCTCGCTCGATAGTGGTTTCGGGCATCGCAACCGCGAACTCGTCACCACCGACGCGCGCACAGACATCCGAGGCGCGAACAACGCGCTGAAGCTGCTGCGCGACGAGCTTGAGCGCCCCGTCGCCGGCACGATGGCCCTGGCGGTCGTTGATCCGCTTCAGGTTGTCGAGGTCGATCATCATCACGGACAGCCGCCGTGAGTGGCGCTCCGCCAGTGCGACCTCGCGCTCCATCACCCGCTCGAACTCGCGGCGGTTGGCGAGCCCGGTGAGGTGGTCGGTCCTCGCTTCATTGGAGAACTGGCGCGCGCGATCGAGGGCGATCGCGACCTGATCCGCAACCGCGGCCATGAACAGCATGTCTGAGGCGTTGAACACGCGATCGGCCATGGTGCCCACACTCATCATGCCGACAGTCCTTCCGCGCACGCGAAGCTGCGCACGTAACGCATTCCACTCGTGATCGGAGATGCGGTCGACGCGCGATTCGGACCTGCCGGCGGCGGATGCTGACGCCTTCACGCTTGGACCAACCTGGCGTCCGAACTCGGCGACCTGATCGTCGTCGAGGCCGACCGTGTGGATCAATTTGAACGACGACCGCTCCCGGAGCCAGATGGCGCCGGTGCTCAGGCGCAGCGCGGCGAGGGACTCGACCAGCGCGACTTCGGCGGTTTCCGAGAGATCGAGCGAGCGCCCCATTGCGGACACGATTGCGGCCAGGCCGTACATCTCGCTCTCTCTTGCTCGGTGCTCGGCGTCGAGGTGGTCGAGGTACCCACGCGCAATGGACGTGGTCAGGCGCTCGGCCACATTTTCCAGCCGGTTCTGTGCCAGGGCGAAGATCTCGTCCCGGCGAGGACTCTCATGCAGCGGCACTGAGATGAGCTCGATGGTGGCGCGCCTATAAACGGCAAGGACGTCGATGAGCGACTCGAGTGGCACCCCTTGGGCCGCGCGAAGCCGTCCAAAAGCGCGAGAGCGCTGTTCGTATTGCGTCCAGGGCAAGTCGACATCAGAGCGAAGCGACGCCAGCAACATTTCGATGAAGCCGGCCGAGGTCGCGACGAGATCTTCGCCGGTCTCCTCGCTGAGCATGACGAGCTCGGGCGAACGCGCCCGTACGACCTCGAGCGTCTTCTTTCCGCTCGCTGTCGCGTCCGCCGAGAGACCGCTCGCGAGAGCAGCCAGCACGTCGCCTGGCAGGCCGGTTGCCGATCCGGCGGCTGGATTCATCCCACTCTGAGAACGTCGCTAACGGATCAGGCACCTGAACACGGGGCGTACCTCAACTGAATTACGCAAAATCCGCGCATCCGTACGGCGACCGGAAGGGGACCTCCGAGCAAAAGTAGACGCAGATAACGCGTGTCACTCAGTGCACGCACTGAACCAGGGGGGAAACCGAATCCAATGGCGGAAACCATCTCGGAGACGTCGGCGACCGGAGACGTACGGGAACTGGTCAAGTACGAGGCCGGCAACGAAGCTGATTTCGAACGGCTCTATCAGGCTTCATTCGGCAAGATCCTCGGCACGCTGACGGCGATGCTCGGCGACCGGGCGGCTGCGGAAGACTGCGCACAGGACGCATTCGAGCGGGCCTACAAGAAGTGGCCGACATGGCAGCCGATCGCCCCGGCCGAGGCCTGGGTGCACCGCATCGCGATCAACGCCGCGGTCTCGTACCAGCGGAAGATGCGCTTGCGCGAGGTCGGCGAGGTGATCCGGCGCATCGGACGGCCTGGCCTCGCGCCCGACCCGCAGGAGCTGGCCGAGCACCGCGACCTGGCCACGGCGCTGGCCAAGCTTCCGCCGAAGCAGGCCGCGGCGATAGTGCTCCGGCACTACCACGGCTACACGAACCGCGCGATCGCCCAGGCGCTGGGCATCCCGGAGCGCACCGTGGCGTCGCGCCTGGCGGTGGCCAAGGAGCGGTTGCGGGCGATGCTGAAGCACTCCTACGGTCCCGAGGCTGGGATCGAGGAAGCCGGCCAGCCCGGCTTGGTGGGCGCGGCCGAATAGCGGCCCGGCTCACGGGCCCTGCCCGTGCGACTCGCTCGGTAAGGGCAAGATCTTGATAGCGCTGGCGACGACGAGCTCGGCCGAGTGTTAGGAAAAGAGGCAATCGACTGGCTTGGGTTCAAGGAGTCGTTGCAACACCCACCCGATAAGGAGGCGTTGCATGCGGTATCCGAAACGTCAGGAGAAGGCTCGATTCTGGGAACTCATC
>Ga0209011_1000074_pt1 | contig 59452 bp, 59 predicted proteins | sample BlaSpr_A8_OM1_M3_FD_187986 | JGI IMG/M metagenome (GOLD analysis project Ga0209011, IMG submission 187986) | Forest soil microbial communities from Thunder Bay, Ontario, Canada - Black Spruce, Ontario site 2_A8_OM1_M3 (SPAdes) (version 2) | ecosystem: Environmental > Terrestrial > Soil > Boreal...
GGGCCACCTTCCCGTGCTTCACATTCACAGTGACGGAGCAACGCCAAAGGATTCCACTGGAGTGCCTCTGGGGATGTTCTGTAACACGCGCTTCCCTGTTCATCGGCTCACGCTGGCTCACGGTGACACTCTGTTCCTGTATACCGACGGTTTGACGGAGGCACGGAATCGCGCAGGTGCAGAGTATGGTCTCCACCGAATCCGCACGCTGGCGGAGCGGCACACCGTGATAGAGCCTGCGGGGCTAATTTCTGAGTGTCTCGAGGACCTGCTGAGCTTTCGGGAGGGTTCGAAGCAAACGGACGATTTAACGCTTCTTGCCGTTCGGCGTGCAGAGTAACACCGATATCGCGAGTTGTACTAGAGTCCCGCGCGGTCAGAGATCCTATACACGAACGGAGACACCTCGCGCGGGAACCGAAGCTCGTGTGTCTGCCCAGGGCCGCTGGTGCCTTGGGACCTATCGGGAAGGGACGAGCCGTTTTCCCGAATAGCGGATTCGTTTTGCAAGAAACTCCTGCGCAGGCGGCGTAATCATCTGCTCGGCGGAAGAAAACGAGATATCAGCAGGGGATAAGTGTTCAAGAAGTATTCACAGATGAAATTGAAGATGTAGCGCGAAGCCTTGCTGAAAATCAACCGCCATGCCAATGAAATGCTCGCGATTCCGGCACCCACTGTGTCGGAATTCAGGAATTCTGCCACAGCTCCGGCACAGTGAACGGGTTGACCTAACAAATGGATGGTCGAGCGAGAGGCAAATCTTTTAGAATCAGTGAAGGCGCCCGTAGCTCAGTTGGATAGAGCGTCTGCCTTCGAAGCAGAGGGTCGGGGGTTCGAGTCCCTCCGGGCGCGCCATCTTTTCTGGGTTACCTATGTGTCGGGTCGCTCACTGGGTCCGACCCGGACACATAGGTGTAACAGAACGTGCCGGCTACATAGGTGCCGTCTAAGCTCGACACTATTGGGCAGCAAAATGCGATTATTTGCCCGCGAATTTTCGCTTATCGGTGCACGATAGGCAGGGCCCTTCGGGATTCGCTTTCTCCTCGTCTTGTGTTCTGGAAACCGAATGCCCGACGCGGGTGAACTCCCGCACCTTCGATGGTCGGCTTTGACTTGAGGATTCGCTTGACAGGTCGAATGGACACAAAAGCACCCTACCAAAAGCCTCAGCTATTTCCAAATACGGGCACGGCTGCACCATCAATGACTTTCGCACTATCGCTGCACAGGAACACGATGACACGCGCAATGTCTTCTGGCTTCGGCCACTTCGTGAAATCTGCATTGGGCATTGCTTTCCGGTTCGCTTCCGTATCAATGATGCTGGGAAGAACTGAGTTCACGCGGATTCCTGTGCCCTTCAGGTCTTCGGCAAGCGAATCCATCAAGGCTACCGCGGCAGCCTTTGAAGCGGCATACGCACCGACGCCGGCACCGTGATCAATCGCAGCTTTGGACGCGACGTTTACAATCGCTCCGCTCCCTTGCTTGAGCATTACCCTTACGGCGGCACGCGACAGCGCATAACCGGAGCGCAGGTTCAACGCCAGCATTTGATCGAAGACCTTCGTATCCAGCTCCCATAATTTCACACCGCCAGCATAGCCGCCGACCGTATTCACCATAGCGTCAAGTCGTCCGTGCTGCTTGACAATTCCTTCGATGAACTTACCAACTTCCGCTTCATCCGTGACGTCAACACCGTGGCCCTCGAGCCGGAAGCCGTTCCCGCCAGCTAGATTCTTCAGAGCGTCAAGCTCTTCCTGCTTCCTGTACGTGACAACCACACGGGTGCCTTCCTTCAGGAACTCCAGACTTACGGCGCGTCCCAATCCGCCCGTCCCTCCGGCCACTAAAACCAATTTACCTGTTGCGACTGTTGCTTTTGAAGGAGTGTTCGATTTCATAGTCTTTATGATCCGATTGTTAGGTTGAGTATTAGAGCACATCCTGGGCGCTCAGATTCAACATTGGGGCCAATCCTTGGTCGCGCCCTTCGGGTCTGGCTTTCATCCGCTTAATCTGCAGATGATCCTGCGGCCAGCGCTTATGCGTACTCTGACGGCCCTCCGACAACGATTCGACGAACCTAGCTACCCCTTCACCCAAACCTGCGCGGATTGGTGCGCAGAGCGAAAATTCGTTTACTTACTCGCGTTGCCCTAATATTGATGTCGACACTCAGCATGCGCGAGTAACCCACATGTCACGCGTTGGCGATCGAAAAGAACGTTATCACCGACCTAGCCTCGGAGCTAATCCGGGTCAATGGCTTCCAGGACCGCATCAGCGTCATTCGCGGAGATTCCGAGAAGATCCATGTGCCCGAGCACTGCGATGTACTGGTCAGCGAGATCCTGGGTAGTTTCGGCTTCGACGCCGAAATGTTGTGGAATACATAGCTGCCGCCCGCGAGCGCTTCTTGAAGCCTTGGGCCCGCATCGTACCCGCCGCATGCGAGACGTTCCTCTTGCCCTTTTCTTCTGATGAAATTGGCTTGGGACGGTTTCCTGCGCGATTTTACGACCTGGATTTCAGCCCTTCCGCAAAACGCTTCACCGAACTTGCCGGCGCTGCACCTTGTTACCATTTGGATTTCGACAAGAAGGTTTGCAATCCCGGCTCAACCTCAGTTTCCCTCCGCATTTCCGCAGTCGGCCATTTGGACGGCTATCTCTGCTGGCTCAAGGCCCATCTGTGCACCGGCGTGATCCTTTTCAACTCCCCTTATTTCCCCCCGCACATATATTGGGTGCTGCTGCACTTCGCTGCCGTCGAATGGCCGGAATTGCCGGCCAGTGGATTGGTTCTTTTGCATCTTGACCCCAACATGGTTGACGGCCGCGCGGAATGCGCGGAATGGAAGTATCGGGTGCAGGTTGCAGCGACGGAGCCTACTTCAAAAACCGCGTAGTCTGCCACTTCACACTTTTTAATTCCGCAGACACCAGCCCATTGGGTGCCTCGGTCTCCTATCCACTTCAAATTGACGCTATGTGACACGTCACTTATAATCGTTGTTTGGATTGCAGGTAGACTTCTCACCTGTGTGGCCTCTTCTGAAAGCCCAGAGTTTCTTTCATCGCGAACTGGATGCTGCCGCTGAGACAGCGAATATTTAACCCGTGTCAATGATTGAGGCCTGGAAAGGATTTGTGTATGGCTGAAGCAACGTGCCGCCGCGAGCTGGATCTGGAGATTCCTGCGGACGAAGTATCGAAGGCCATGGAGCGGGTCGCGAAGGAATTTGCGAAGGTCGCGCGCGTTCCTGGCTTCCGCCCCGGGAAAGCTCCGATAACGTTGATCCGCCGCCGCTTCGCGGACGATATTAAGGGCGAGGTGCTGCAGTCGCTGGTGCCGGAACGTGTCGAGAAAGCCGTCTCCGAGCAAAAACTGACGCCCGTCTCCCAACCGCAGGTCGATAAACTGGACTTCAACGAAGGTCAGCCGCTGAAATTCCGCGCTGTGTTCGAAGTTCTACCGGAATTCGAGCTAGCCAATTACAACGACCTGCAACTGGAAATGCCTTCCATGGACATCACCGACGAGGATGTCGCCAAAACACTGGAAGAGATGCGCGAGCGCGCCGCTGCTTTTACCCCAGTCGAAGGGCGATCCGTGCAAGACAGCGATTTCGTACAGCTCAAGCTGATGGGCACGCCGGCCGGAGGCGGCGAATCGTTGCAGGCCGATAGTGTTCTTTGCCACATCGGCGCTGAGGAAACCATGCAGCCGTTCAATGAGAATCTGCGCGGGGCCAACATCGGAGATCACAAGGATTTTGATGTGGAGTACCCCGCCGACTATCCCGATGCCAAGCTCGCCGGCAAAACTTATCGCTACGCGGTTGACATTCTCGGCATCAAGACGAAGAAACTTCCCGAGTTGAACGATGAATTCGCAAAAGACGTTAGCGATGCTACGACCCTGGATGAGCTGAAGAAGAAAGTGCGCGAGGGGCTGGAACATCAGCGGGACCACAAGCACCAAGAGTTGCTACGTGAAAAAGTACTCGCTGAGATCGTGAAACTGCACGATTTTCCTGTACCCCAGGCCCTCGTTGAGCATCAAATGGATGTGCGCCTGGAGCGCGTGGTACGTTCTTTGGCGCAACAGGGTGTCGATCCGCGCGCGATAAACGTCGACTGGGTGAGCCTGCGGCACCGCCAAGAAGAGCGCGCCAAGGATGACGTGAAAGCGGAACTTATCGTGGATCGTATTGCCTCCTCAAAAAACATCGATGTTTCCGAAGAGGAGCTTACGCACGGACTTCAACACCTAGCAGGCCATAGTGACGAATCGGCGGAAGCCATTCGCGCTCGTTTGACAAAGCAGGGCACGCTCGATAGGATGAAAGCGAAGCTGCGGAGTGATAAGACTCTCGACTGGCTCGCGCAGAACGCCCGGATTAGCACCCCCGCGGCACCGGATGCAAAGTAAAAGATTCAATTTTTATGCGTCTTCTTGCGCGTCGGAACTAAACTGCAACCGCCAGGACGGCTGGCACATTTCGTGACAGCTGAGTGGTCAAATCACTGTCAGGCTCGGTTCACCAACCCCATGAAAAATGTTGAAGAACCAGACTATCGCGGCACAACGCTTATACCCATGGTGGTCGAACAGACCAGCCGCGGTGAACGCGCCTACGATATCTATTCTAGGCTCCTCAAAGAGCACATCATATTTATCGGCACGCCCATCGACGACCACGTGGCGAATTTGGCCACTGCGCAGATGCTCTTTCTCCAGGCCGAAGATCCGGAAAAGGATATTCAGCTGTACATTAATTCTCCCGGTGGTTCCATCACTGCGGGCTTCGCGATTTACGACACTATGCAGTTCGTTAAACCCGACGTGGTTACCACTTGTGTAGGCCAGGCCGCCTCCATCGCCGCGGTGCTCCTCGCCGGAGGTACTCCCAAGAAACGCTTCGCTCTGCCCAACGCACGCATCCTCATTCATCAGCCATGGATGTCCGGCCTCGGCGGCCAGGCCACCGATATTGACCTTCACGCCAAAGAAATCCTGCGCATGCGCATGGTGATCAATAAATTGCTCGCGCAGCACAGTGGACAAACCGTGAGCCGCATTGAGAAAGACGTCGAGCGCGATTTCATCATGAATCCCGAACAAGCTAAGGAATATGGGATGATTGACGAAATCATTTATAAACATCGTTAGACGCCGCCGCTGCGAATCGCACGGCTGCCCTGGCCCTGTTCCAAAAAGTTAGTAGCCTTTCAGTTTGTCTTTCTCTTAGGGGAAAAATCGGCCTAGAATAATAGACACAGACTCCGCTCAAGCCTGGCGGAAACGAGGCCTGCACACCAGTGAAGAAATTCAACCCAGACGAGCCCCTGCGCTGTTCCTTCTGCCATAAGACGCAGGAACAGGTGGAGAAACTCATTAGTTCGCCTTCGGATTATCCCCGTGCATACATTTGCAACGAATGCGTGGGCGTGTGCCAAACCATCCTCGAGGATGAAAAACGTGAGCAAGCTACCGCACCCGCGAAGCGGCTTCCTCGCCCGCCGGAGATCAAGCAGTTCTTGGACGGTTACGTTATTGGACAAGATCGCACGAAGAAGAAGCTGGCGGTCGCCGTATACAACCACTACAAGCGAATTTTCCTCAATAAACAGCCCGGGGACGTCGAGCTAAGCAAATCCAACATTCTCTTAATCGGCCCGACGGGCACCGGCAAAACTCTTCTCGCACAAACGCTGTCGCGCATGCTGGATGTACCCTTCGCCATCGTCGATGCAACCACGCTTACGGAAGCAGGTTACGTCGGCGAGGATGTCGAAAATATTATTTTGAAGCTGCTTCAGGCCGCCGACGGAGACGTTCAAAAGGCGCAGCAAGGCATCATTTATATAGACGAAATCGATAAGATCGCCAAGAAGGACGAGAATCCGTCCATTACCCGCGACGTCAGCGGGGAAGGCGTTCAGCAGGCGCTTCTGAAGATACTGGAAGGCACCATTGCCAACGTGCCACCGCAAGGCGGACGGAAGCATCCTCACCAGGAATTCACTCCCGTGGACACCACCAACATCCTTTTTATTTGTGGCGGCGCGTTCGTGGGTCTGGAAAAAATCATCGAGAAACGCGCTGGCCGCCGCTCGCTGGGCTTTCACACCGATGCTAATCCTTCCACCGCTAAGCGCCGCAATACGGAAATGCTCGAACACGTTCAGCCAGGCGATCTCATCCGTTACGGATTGATTCCGGAGTTTGTTGGCCGTCTTCCCGTTGCCGGAATAATGAACGATCTGGATAAAGCAACGCTGGTAACGATTTTGACCGAACCAAAAAACGCCTTGCTGAAACAATACCAGAGGCTTTTTGAGTTCGAAAATGTGCGCTTGCGTTTCACCGAGGATGGTCTGGAGACCGTCGCGGAACTCGCTATGCAACGCAAAGTCGGTGCGCGCGGATTGCGCATGATTCTCGAAGACCTCATGCTGGAATTGATGTACCACCTTCCCATGCAACGCAAGGTGCGCGATTTCGTGGTCACCGCGGAGATGGTCCGCACCCGCGAAATCAACTGGAGTTTGCTCGAAAAAGCCGGCTAGCCTGGTTTTAAGTTTTTTTGAAAACGCCGCCGCTTCTTGGTGTCGTAGGCAGTACAGGACGCAGTTCAGGGGCCCTAATGTTCACTCGCGAAAAACAAGAAATGAAGCGCGTGCCCATGATGCCGGTGCGCGATATGGTCATTTTTCCGCAACAGATGACCCCGTTTATCGTCGGTCGCGAAGCGAGCGTTCGCGCCCTCGAAGAGGCCTTGGCCGGCGATAAGAAGATTTTTCTTTCCACGCAGCATGACGCTTCCATCGACGATCCCAAGCCGGAAGAAATTTACGCCGTTGGCACGCTGGCCAACATCGTACAAAGCGTGAAACTGCCCGACGGCAATATTAAAGTCTTGGTGGAAGGCGTGGAGCGCGCTCGATCCTTGTCGATCACCTCCGAAGAGGGTTTCTTTCGCGCTACCGTGCGCCTGCTGAGCGCGCGCGTCGAGCCTTCGCCTTCGGTACAACAGATCGTTGAGAAGGTAACCGGTCTGTACGAACAATTTATCAAGCTTTCGCAAAGCCTGAATTACGACACCATGATTGCCGCGGCGCGCGTCGACGATCCTGCGCGCTTGTCGGACACCATTGCTGCAAACCTGCAACTCCCCGTCGACGAAAAACAGGACCTGCTCGAAACTGTGGATCCGCTGGAACGCTTGAATCGCATCGCTGATATCCTCGAAATCGAGCTGGAAAAGCTCAACGTCGATCGCAACATTAATACCCGCGTAAAGCGTCAGATGGAGCGCGCGCAGAAAGAGTATTACCTCAACGAAAAGCTCAAAGCCATTCAGAAGGAACTCGGCCGCGGCGAAAAAAGCGAAATCGATGAGCTGAAAAAGAAAATCGACACCGCTGGTATGTCCAAGGAAGTACATGAGAAGGCTATCCAGGAGCTCAAGCGCCTGGAATTAATGCCGCCCATGTCCGCGGAATCCACCGTCAGCCGCAACTACTTGGACTGGCTGCTCGCCGTACCATGGAAGAAGAGATCGAAAGAGATTCGCGACATCCTCGCTGCGGAGAAAATTCTCAACGACGAGCATTACGGCCTCGAAAAGGTTAAGGAACGCATTCTCGAATTCTTGGCTGTGCGCCAGCTCGTGAAGAACCCCAAGGGTTCGATTCTTTGCTTCGTCGGGCCTCCAGGGGTTGGTAAAACTTCCTTGGCTATGTCCATCGGCCACGCCACGGGACGCAAATTTGTCCGCGTTTCTCTCGGTGGCGTCCGCGATGAGGCGGAGATTCGTGGCCACCGCCGCACCTACATTGGCGCCCTGCCTGGCCAAATCATCCAGATGATGAAGAAAGCCGGCACCGTAAACCCCATTTTCGTGCTGGACGAAGTCGACAAGATGTCTACCGACTTCCGCGGCGATCCATCTGCCGCTTTAATGGAAGTGCTCGATCCGGAGCTGAACCACGCCTTCACTGATCATTACCTGGACGTCGAGTATGACCTTTCCAAGGTCATGTTTGTCTGCACCGCCAACGTTCTCCACACCATTCCGCAGCCGCTGCAAGATCGAATGGAAATCCTGCGACTCCCAGGCTATACGGAGCAGGAAAAACTCGAAATTGCTAAGCGCTTCCTCGTCAAGCGTCAGCGCCAGGCTACCGGCCTGAACGAAAAGAACCTTTCCTTTACCGACGAGGGCCTGCTCCATATTATTCGACACTACACTCATGAAGCCGGTGTGCGCAGTCTCGAAAGAGAGATCCAGAACATTTCCCGTAAGATGGCCAGAAAAGTCGTCACCGAAGGCCCTGCCGTAACAACAGAGATTGCCCCTAGCAATGCCAACGATTTTCTCGGCGTGCTGAAGTACCGCGAATTCTGGCTCGAGAAACACAACGAAATCGGCCTGACCACCGGCCTCGCCTGGACCGAAGTCGGCGGGTCCGTTCTCTCCACCGAAGCTACCTTGATGGAAGGCAAGGGCCGTTTGACGCTCACCGGAAAACTTGGCGATGTCATGCAAGAGTCAGCGCAAGCCGCTATGAGCTACATCCGCTCGCGCTCCGCTACCTTCGGCCTGCTCAAGGATTTTTACCGCAACATCGATATTCACGTACACGTGCCGGAAGGCGCCATTCCAAAAGACGGCCCATCCGCCGGCATCACCATTTGCACTTCCATCGTTAGCGCTCTTACCAGGATTCCCGTGCGCCGCGACGTTACCATGACCGGCGAAATCACCCTGCGCGGCAAAGTTCTGCCCATTGGTGGCGTTAAGGAGAAGCTCTTGGCCGCCCATCGAATGGGCTTGCGTACAGTGCTGCTTCCGAAGGACAATGAGAAGGACCTGGCGGAGATCCCCCAGGAGATCCTCTCTAGTCTTACGCTTCATTTCGTCGAGACCATGGATGAAGTGCTGCAGGTTGCGCTCGAACGGCTCATTGTGCCCATCGAGCACCCCGCGGTAGTTGCGCCCGTCACGGAACCTTTCGTCGCCGGCGCCGAGAAAGACAAGAGTTTGACTAACTAATCCAGTTCACCGTGCTTTCTCGCGGATGCTGGTTTGTTTCGCCCCGGCGCTGAAGCCGGTTGCAAAAGTCTGGTTTGCCCATCCTGGACGGTTTCGTATTTCCGCCAGAGCTGTGCGCTACCCCGTAAAAATTCCGGATTCTCAGGGTCCAATTTCGCCATACAAGTTAAGGACATATGAAAGAAACAAGCGTTGAAGGAAACAATCAGATGAGCATTAGCCTTGCCGAGCTGAAGGAAAAAAACATCACCGACCTCGCCAAGATCGCCAAGGAATTAAATATTCCCGGCGCCAGCGGCATGCGCAAGCAGGAGCTGATCTTCCAGATCCTCCGCGCGCAGACCGAAAAGAACGGCTTGATCTTTTCCGAAGGCGTCCTCGAATGCCTCCCCGACGGATTCGGCTTTCTCCGCGCCCCCGAATACAACTATCTTCCCGGCCCCGACGACATCTATGTTTCCCCATCGCAGATCCGCAAATTCGATCTGCGCACCGGTGACACCGTCTCCGGCCAGGTCCGTCCGCCGAAAGATGGCGAGCGCTATTTCGCTTTGATCAAAGTCGAAGCCGTAAATTTCGAAGACCCCGAAGTCGCGCGCAATAAAATTTTCTTCGATAACCTGACGCCGCTCTATCCCCAGGGCCGCCTGAAGATGGAAACCACCAAGGAAAATATGACGGGTCGCGTGCTCGATCTTCTCTGCCCCGTCGGCAAGGGCCAGCGCGGACTCGTCAATGCGTCCCCGCGCACCGGAAAGACCATGATTCTGCAGTCCATGGCCAATGCGATTGCCACAAATCATCCGGAAGTTGCACTAATCGTCCTGCTAATCGACGAGCGCCCCGAAGAAGTCACCGACATGCAGCGTACGGTCAAGGGCGAAGTTATCTCCTCTACCTTCGACGAGGCGCCGCAGCGCCACATTCAAGTTGCGGAAATGGTTTTAGAAAAGGCCAAGCGCCTTGTCGAGCACAAGCGCGATGTAGTCGTGCTGTTGGATTCGATCACGCGCCTCGCTCGCGCGTACAACGCGGTTACGCCGCCCTCCGGCAAAGTTCTCTCGGGTGGTATCGACGCCAACGCTCTGCAGCGCCCGCGCCGCTTCTTCGCCGCCGCGCGCAACGTCGAAGAAGGCGGCTCGCTCACCATCATCGCCACCGCTTTAATCGACACCGGCAGCCGGATGGACGATGTCATCTTCGAGGAATTCAAGGGCACCGGTAACATGGAAATCTATCTCGACCGGCGCCTTGCCGATAAGCGCGTCTTCCCTGCCATTGATATTCAACGTTCCGGCACGCGTAAGGACGAGATCCTTCTTCCGCCCGACGAACTCAGTCGCGTTTGGGTTTTGCGCAAGGTCTTGAGCCCGCTTTCCACTGTCGAGGCCATGGAGCTCTTGCTCAGCCGGCTAAACAAAACTAAATCCAACTCCGAATTCCTCGGCTCCATGTCCGCCCCCACCGCCTAAGTTATCCTCTTGCAGCGGCGAAACTACTCCGCCAGCGGCACGGACACGTGCTCGTGCACCACGATCCACCCCGCCGGACGCTTCTCCAGCACCATCGTCCATCGCCCATTCACATGCGACGCCGCGCCTTGTTTACTCACAATGTCCATGTCGAAAACGAATGTCGCCCACGCCAGCGTTCTCCGGTGATGCACTCTTAGGTCCTTCACCTTCGCCGTGACGCTCTTATTCGGATCGAAAAACGCCTTCTGCACTCCCACGCGATATTCCGACCAGTTGTTGTACTTCAGCGGCGCGATGTCACTGAGCCATTCCTCGTTGTGGGGCTGATCGCCTCCATTCGGCGCTTTCTCGTGATTACGTTAGAAGCGGCCACTCTCACGAAAGAGGGCAAATGGTCGCCGGATGGCGCCAGTATCTTTCGCGCTTCGATGATTGAGCTCGCCTTACTTGGCCTGCTTGTTCTCATTTTGGTATTTTCCATCACACTCTTACGTCGCCACGCTCCTTCCCCGCAACAAGATCTCCAGAACGCTTAAAGCGCTGACCCAAGAATTCGCTCCTTGCTGGCCGTGCCCTCGCTAACCGTAGCCTACTGCACTATCCGCTCCAGGGAGCGCGCTCGAGGGCACGCTTATAGGCGGCGCGGGTGTGCACCGGCTCGCCGTGCGAGACAATCACCTGCTCGAACGGAAGCTCAAGCAGTGCGCGTAGCGCAGGCAACGCTCGCTCCTCATGCCAACGGGACGCCCAGACTCGCAGCTCGCCTCCCGGCGCCGTCAGCGCGTCGGCGAAAACGAGCGTACGCTGCTCGGGCAGCCACAGCGGCGTCTCGTTGCGGCCCCGTCCGTCGTACAGCGCGACGATCCCTCCCGGAAGCTGGCTGCCAGGCTCGATCGGCTCCAGCTTGGTCTCGGGGATGTTGTCGCGAAAGAAGAGACGCGGACCGAGCGCGCGGGCACCATAGCGGCGCACGCCGCCACGGAAGCCATCGAGAGGAACACGCGTTAAGTCGCCCCGAGAGCCGTTTCAATGATCTTCGGCAAAACATCTTTCGTCAGATGCTCTAGATACTGATTGTGCGTGTTGAGCCCGATCCTGCACGCATAACACCCATATCTCACAACTCCACGCCCACCTTCCGCGATGCTGGGTGGCCTATCCACGAATGTGGCGTAATAGTGCTTCTGAAGTTCTATTTGTGCGGCTTGAATGATCGAAGTTTTGTCTGCCATGGGCTTCTCCCTTTGGCAGAGGTCGCGGGAACCAAATTATAGCAAAGCTTCTAAAGAATCGGAGCACGCACTCAGCAAGCCGGGTCACGTATTTTAGGAGACCGGTGTCGAAGCGTCCAGCTCCGACATCTGTCTCTGGTTTTTCTTTAGGAGGCAGGGGCTTCAGCCCCTGCCTCCCTACCTTCGTCCTCCGCATCCGCCCCAGACTCAGCACGGGGCGCCGTTCGGAGATTCCCCTCCAGCGACTCCACCCTTGGATGTACGCGCCCATAACTCCTTTCAATTCCTCAGATCCAAATTTCATTAATTTAAAACTCCTTCGAACCCACACTTACAAAATCACCGGGGGTGGGGTATATATTCCGTTAACCACTTCTTGTTCTTGCAATTTCCTCCCACCCTCAACGAGCTTGCGCGTCCGTCCAACGCTTCACCTGCGGCTCCAGCAGACTCAGCGGCATTGCTCCCTGCTCCAGCACCGCATCATGGAACGTCCGCACATTGAACTTCGCTCCCAGCCGCTGCTCCGCGTGCGTCCGCAGCTCGCGGATCTTCAATTGCCCTAGCTTGTACGCCAGCGCCTGCCCCGGCCAAACAATGTACCGATCCACTTCCACCGTAATGTCCTGATCGGTCTTCCCGGTATTGTCCCTGAAAAACTTGATTGCTTGTTCGCGTGTCCAGCCCATCGAATGTATTCCCGTATCCACCACCAGCCGCACCGCGCGCCACATTTCATACGTCAGCTGCCCGAATTTCGAGTACGGATCCGTGTATAACCCCAGCTCCTCGCCGAGGCTCTCTCCGTACAGTGCCCAACCCTCTACGAACGCCGAATATCCCAAGTGCTTCCTGAACTCCGGCTCGCCCTCCATTTCCTGCGCCAGTGATATCTGCAAGTGGTGACCCGGCACCGCTTCATGCAGCGAAAGCGCTTCCAGCTCCCACTTCGGTCGTGCGTACAATTTGTAGGTGTTCACGAAATAACACCCCGCGCGTCCCGCTTGCGGCGCGCCCGGTTGGTAGTACGCGGTCGTCTGCGAAGGCGCCTTGAACTCCGGTATCACGCACACTCCGTACGGCAAGCGCGGCAGTTTCCCAAACGCATGCGCGAGCTCCGGATCGATTCGTTTCGCGATGATCCGGTAACCGTTCACCAGATCGTCTGGCTTGTCGTAAAAAAATCGCGCGTCGGTGCGCAGAAATTCCGTGAAGTCGTGGAAGCTGCCTTTAAATCCGGTGGACGCGATAACCTTATCCATCTCCGCTCGGATTCGTTTTACTTCGGACACTCCAATTTCATGGATTTGCTGCGGCGAAAGGCTGGTCGTGGTTTGCCAGCGCACGTGAAAAACATAAGCCGCGGTACCATTCGGCAGAGCGGTAGCCGTGATCGTTTCGCGGCACACCGGCAGATACGTTGTCGCGATGTAATCGTGCAGCCTTTGAAACGCCGGCGCCACCGCCGTCGCATAAATTTGCTTGGCGCGTTCGGTCAATCGCAGGCGGTCAGTTTTCGTAAAACTTTCGGGAAATTCCGTGAAGGGTTCCAGAAGCGCGCTTGCCTGCGGATCAACGGGAATCAATCCAACGATTTGCTTTGGCACATCGCGCATCGTCACCCGCGGCGGCGTGTACCCGCGCTTCAATCCTTCTTGCAAAAGCGCCTGGTTTTGCGCCACCGCCTTCGGCAGCGCTTCGAGGCGCGCCACGATGTCTTCGTAATCCGCAACGTTCCGCGCCGGCATGTTGGCAATCGTCGCCGCTGCGTTTTGGTGAATGCCTTCCATCTGGTTGAGCGGCATCCAGAGGTTGTGGGGCACAACATTGCGCATGGGCGCCGGGTCGTCGCCATACTGAAACCCCTCTTCCGCCGTTTCCAGCAGTTCGCGATACAAGTCGAAGTTAAGTTGCTCGCTCGGCGCCAGCTCTTGTTTCTGAAACGCTTTCAGCGTTGCCAGGCTGCTATGAAGATGCTTTACTCGCTCTGCAATCCCTTCCGGTGAATCGTCCGTCCACCGACGATTTTGCCCCGGAAAACCGAGATCTGTAGTAGTATCGGGATACTCTCGCATCCACTGCTTCCAGTCTTCCTCCAGATACCCCCGCCACTTCCGCCACTCTTCGCTCTGCTCACCGGCTCGACTCCCGCCACTTCCCTGCGCCAACGCGAGCAGCGGCATAATCGCCAACCCGCTTCCGATCCCCAGTGCCAGCGTCAGCAACTTCCGTATCATCCTGTCCTCCGCCCCGCGACTAATTCCTTTTCTCGCTCGCAAGCATCACGATGACTCGCGCCGTTTCCTCGATCCCCATCCCCGTGTTATCCAGCAGCACCGCGTCGACCGCGCGCGTAAGGGGAGACACTTTACGCTCGCGATCGCGCCGGTCGCGTTCGCGTACTTCTTCCAGAACTTCCGCAAGCGTGAATTTGTCGCCCTTTTCCTGGTGTTCCTTCCAGCGGCGTTCCGCGCGAACTTCAGGCGCGGCATCCAAAAAAATCTTCAACTCCGCATTAGGAAACACCACCGTTCCAATATCTCGTCCTTCCATAACAATGCCGCCGCCGGCACCCGCGCGTTGCTGTTCTGCCACCAGAACTTTGCGTACACCGGCTATCGTCGCCAGCCGTGAAGCCGCTTCCGCCACTTCTGTTCTCCGAATAGCTTGCGTCACCTCCACGCCATCCAGCAGGACGCGATTCTTGGCGCCCGCTTTTTCCTGTTCGGGAGTAGGGGCTTGCAGTGTGACGTTCGTATCTTTCGCGACTGCGGCCAACTGCGCTTCGTCCGCGAGCGAAACTCCGCGCTGCAGCGCTTTCAACGCTATCGCGCGATACATTGCGCCGCTGTCCAAATACAAATATCCCAGAAGCCCGGCGACGCAGCGTGCCACGCTGCTTTTTCCTGATCCTGCCGGACCGTCGATCGCAATTGTCAGTTTTGACATTTTGGTTGCGCCGGCGGTTGTGGCCGCGCATTTTCTCTCGAGCCACTATAAAACACGGAAAGCGGAAAGCTTTTGCATCTCGGCAATCCGGCACGCACGCCGGCATCGCCTTCTAAAATCCCATAATGTTGTAGCCGCAATCGACGTAAATAGTTTCGCCCGTGATGCCCGATCCCGCTTCCGACAACAAAAAAGCCGCCGTCGCGCCAACTTCCGCCGGATCGACGTTTCTTCTCAGCGGTGCACGTTCCGCATGGGATTTCAGCATTTCCCCCAGACCAGAAATTCCGCGTGCTGCAAGAGTCTTAATCGGTCCGGCGGAAATCGCGTTCACGCGAATATTCTTTGGACCCAGATCATTGGCCAAATAACGCACGCTGGCTTCCAGCGCGGCTTTCGCTACGCCCATCACGTTATATTTCGGTACGACTTTTTCGGCCCCGTAGTACGTCAACGTGACCATGCCTCCCCCATTCGTCATCAGCGGAGCCGCGGCGCGCGCGACGGCGATCAACGAGTAGACGCTGACGTCATGCGCGATGCGAAACCCTTCGCGCGTTGTATTCAGAAACTCGCCACTCAGCTCGGCAGCGCGAGCAAACGCCACGCTGTGCACTACCCCATCCAACACGCCGTATTGCGATTTCAACTCCGCGAAAAGCTTGGCGATCTGATCGTCGTGGGAAACGTCGCACATATATCCCGACGCGCCGGGCAAATCGCGTATCAAGTCTTTGGCCTCTTGCTCCAGCCGCTCGTTTTGATAAGTAATGGCCAGCCGCCAGCCTGCCTGCTGAAGTTTTTGCGCGATCGCCCAAGCGATGCTCCGTTTGTTCGCCACACCAAATACCACTGCCGTTTTCTGTGGTTGCATCATTCCAGCCCCTCGGTGTCCACACGGTTATGTTTTTTTTACGTTATAAACAATTTGCTGTTAGCGAGCGAATTAATTTGCGTGTGTCTGCACGCTAAATTCTGTGAAACGCCCGCTCAATTTCCTTTACCGAATAGCGCAACACCACGGGTCGACCGTGCGGACAGGTCATCGGGCAATCCGTCTTCGCCAGCGCGCTCAGCAGCCATTCCATTTTCGTGTTATCCAGCGGCATGTTTACCTTGATCGCGGCATGGCAGGCGGTTGACGCGGCGATCTTTGCTTGCAAAGTTTCGATAGATATCGCCGCGTTCTCGCGTTCCAGTCCATCTAGAATTTCAGTCAGCAGCTTCTCGGCATCGGAAGCCGCCACGCCTGCGGGCACGGCTTGTATGGCCACGCTTTTCGGACCCATCGGCTCGACTTCAAATCCGTTCGCTGCGAGTTCGTCGGCGATCTTTTCGTAGATTACGATTTGTCGTGGCGACAATTCAATTACCATGGGCATCAGCATGCGCTGCGCTTCCACTTTTCCGATGCGGCGCGCTTCCAGGTGCTGCTCGAACAGCACGCGCTCATGCGCAACGTGTTGATCGACGAGCCACAACCCTTCGCCATTCACGGCAACAATGAAACTCGAACTCACTTGTCCCAGCGGCTTCAAATCCGAGATTTGTTCAGGCCGTGGCAAGCTTGCCGGGGCATGACCGCTTGGAGCTGCCAGATTGGCGGCCCAATTCCCCGCTCCGTTAATTTGTGCGGGTACAGCTGCTTCATAGCCATTTCCGGCTTCGAACGCCAATCGTTGCTCAATCGCCCCGACTGGCGCCGACGTCAAGTCGAATCTTGCGTCCGATCCGACGCCGGAGCCCACGCCAATTTCTTCCGTGGGCGGAATAATGGCGCGGGGAATTTCTGAAGCCGACACGGGGTACGCAACGGAGTTTGCCGCGCTATCTGCAGCGCCACCAATGGGAGTTGTAGTCCTTGCTGGCTGTGCCGCGGTTGCCGAAGCGACGGCAAAACTTGCGATGGGCCGCGTTCCCATGAGGGCCTGGCGTATCACATCGCGCGTGAAATCGTGAACAAATTGCGAGCGGCGGAAACGGACTTCGATTTTCGCTGGGTGCACGTTCACATCCACTTCATCGTACGGCATCTCGAGAAAGAGCAGCGTCGCCGGAAACACGGTGGGAGGCAGAATATTTCGGTAGGCCTCATGAATCGCGTGCAGAATTAAACGGTCACGCACCAATCTGCGATTTACGAACACATATATCCCGTTGCGATTCGGGCGCTGGACTTCGGGGCGCGACGTGAAGCCGCTCACGGTTAGCGACGCTTTCTCCTCGCCAGCTTCCAATTCGGGTTCGGTAATGGCCGCGCGAAACGCCGACGTCACGCTCGGAATCTCCGCCAATTCTTCCAGTGCTTGCCGCCCAAACAGCTGATAAACGCGGTCGGCGAGGCGTTCCGTGGGAGCACAGTTGATGATTTCCTGCGTGGGCGTCGTCAATATAAATTGCCTGCCCGGATTGGCTAGCGCGTAGTGCGTCACAAGCGAAGCGATGTGTCCGAGTTCGGTAGTTTCCGACTTTAGAAATTTTCGCCGCGCCGGCACGCAATAAAAAAGATCGGCCACGCTGATGGTTGTTCCTGCCACCAGACCCGCAGGCTTTACGCCCAGAAGTTTTCCCCCAGCAAATTCAATGCGTGTCCCTTCGGCCTCGGCTTCATCGCGCGTTTCGAGCAGCAGGCGAGAGACCGAGGCAATCGTCGGCAGGGCTTCGCCGCGGAAGCCCAGCGTGGAGATGGAGAGCAAATCATCGGCGGAGCGCAGTTTACTGGTGGCATGGCGCTCGAACGCGAGGAGCGCGTCGTCGTGGGTCATGCCGTGGCCATCGTCGATAACGCGAATCATGCGCTTGCCGCCACCTTCCGTTTCCGCGCGAATGTTTTTTGCGCCGGCGTCAAGAGCGTTTTCGAGGAGTTCCTTGACGACGGAGGCGGGGCGCTCGACGACCTCTCCCGCGGCGATGCGGTTGGCGACAGCTTCGGGAAGTATGCGTATACGGCTCATAGACGCCTGTTTGTGCCCACCTGATTGTACCTATGGATAGACCGCAAGACTTGTACAGATCGCAACACAAACCACAGTTCGAAAGATACAGCTGACACTTCGAGTACTACGGGATGAACAGAGTCGCTGCTAAACTGCAGCCAGGCGTATAAGAGTATGCCCAATAAAAGGAGGAAAGCAGCCAGATAGCCGGCTAGTCCGATAGGAAGCAAAAACTCACTGCGTTCACCAAATGACATTAATGACATTAACGTCCTTTGGCATTTCGTGTATATTTTCTCGCCACATCCAAGAAAACTGGCAGACGGGCCCCAGCTGACTCTGAAGACGTGGTTGCAATACGGACAGCGATGAACCGTGCAACACAGAATCCCCAGAAAGATAGCTGGCCCAGGGATAAGAGTGGGAAACGGTTGGATATCTTCTCTAATGGCTGGAGACCGACCCATAGTAAGCATTCACAACGATCCGTAGGACCACGTTTTTGTCCAGAAGACAATGTCATTCGGCGGCTTTTCTCTTTTGCTTGATGGCGATGCCGAGATCATCGAGTTGGTCTTGGTCAACCTCGCTGGGGGATTCGGCCATAAGGTCGACGGCGGCGGTGGTTTTAGCGAAGGCGATGACTTCGCGGATGGATTTTTCGCCGGAAAGCAGCATGACTACGCGATCGAGACCCAGTGCAATTCCCCCGTGCGGAGGCGTGCCATAGGTCAACGCGTCCAGGAAAAATCCGAAGCGGCGGCGAAGCTGCTCTTCCGTGAGGCCGAGCGCTTTGAATAGGCGTTCCTGAACATCCTGCCGGTGAATTCGAATGCTGCCGGAGCCGAGTTCTACACCATTCAACACCAAATCGTAGCCCTTCGAACGCACTTCCCACGGCGCAGATTCGAGTTTATCGAGGTCTTCATCGACGATTCCGGTGAACGGATGCTGCGCGCTCACCCAGCGCTTGGCGGAATCGCTCCATTCGAACAGCGGAAATCCGGTGAGCCACAAAAATTTCCATTGCGACTCGTCGATCAAGCCCAGCGCTTCACCGAGCTGCAGGCGCAGCTGCCCGGCAACGAGGGCGGCGGCTTCCGTACCTTTAATCTGTTCCTTGGCGGAGACGGCTACGACCAGATCGCCAGTCTTAGCGCCGCACGCGGCCGCTAACTTCTTCACATTTTCCGCGCCGATTAGTTTTTCGACGGTCGAGGTTGTACCTTCTGGCGATATTTTGGCAAAATAAGTTCCGCGCGCGCCCGCGTGCTTGGCTTTCTCCGTCAAATCATCCAACTGCTTGCGCGAATAAGCTGCCGCTCCCGGCGCCGCAAGAGCAAAAACACTTCCTTCGATTTGCAGCTTGTCTTTCGCCTCTTGTGGAAAACAATCGGTAACTTCATGCAGTTCCATGCCAAAGCGCATGTCCGGTTTGTCGCTGCCATATTTGCGAACGGCGTCTTTGTAAAGCATGTGCGGAAACGGAGCTTGGGCAGTGATGCCAGCGACGGCGCACGCGCGCACCATCACATTTTCAATCACGCTAAAAATATCTTCCTGCCGCGGAAAAGACATCTCCACGTCAAGCTGCGTAAACTCCGGCTGACGGTCGGCACGTAAATCTTCATCGCGGAAACACTTCACGATTTGAAAGTAGCGATCCAGCCCGCCAATCATCAGGATTTGCTTAAAAATTTGCGGCGATTGCGGCAAAGCGTAGAACTGGCCGTGATGCACGCGGCTGGGCACGAGATAATCGCGCGCGCCTTCGGGAGTGGAGCGCGTGAGCATGGGGGTTTCCACTTCGAGGAAGCCCATCTCGTCCATCACGCGGCGAATTTCGAGAAAAATCTTGTGGCGCAGTACAAGGTTGCGATGGGGCTTGGGACGGCGCAGGTCGAGATACCGGAAGCGCAAACGCGTTTCTTCGGCGGCGTTGATATCGTCTTCGATTTGAAACGGCGGGGTCTTCGCGTTGTTCAGGATATAGAGCTTCGTCGCCAGCACTTCTATTTCGCCGGTGGCTAGTTCGGGATTACTCTTCTGGCGCTGCACCACTTTTCCTTCTACGGCTACTACAAATTCAGAGCGCGCCTGCTCGGCTTTCGCGTGCGCTTCGTGTTGCATTTCCTTGTTGAAAACGACCTGCACAATGCCTGCGCGGTCGCGCACATCGAGGAAGAGGAGATTGCCAAGGTCGCGGCGGCGCGCGACCCAGCCCAGGATGACGACGTCGCGGCCGACATCAGTGGTGCGCAACGCTCCGCAGTAATGTGTACGCTTCAAATTCCCCAGAAAATCGAGCAAGTTTCTCGTCTCCTCACGCCCAAAATCTAAATCTATCTAGCGGCATCCGTTCTGCGATGTAGCGGCATGCCCTTTGCGCAAAAACTCCAACAAATCGGATTCCGTTAATTTCCCTTGCGATCCATCCGCAAGCGTCTTCAGCGTCCAGAGGCCTTCGGCAACTTCATTATCACCGAGGATCAGTGCGTATTTCGCCCCGAGCTTGTCGGCTTGCCCAAGGGCTTTGCCAAATTTCTGCTCGATGGGAGGTAGCTCCACGCTGAATCCGGCATTGCGCAGGTCTTTCGCCGCGCGAACGGCGGTGGCATAGGCCTTTTCGCCCATCCATGCGACGTAAAGAAGTGGCGAGTGACGAGTGGCGAGTGGTGAGCGGCCACTCTCGAGTAAGGAGAGAATCAGGCGGTCTTCTCCAATCGCAAAGCCGATGCCTTTGGTGGGCGGGCCGCCAAGCAGTTCGATTAAGCCATCGTAGCGCCCGCCGCCACAGACGGCGTTTTGCGAGCCGAGTCCGGGTGCGGTAATTTCGAAAGTGGTGCGCATGTAGTAGTCAAGGCCGCGAACGAGGCGCCAGTTTTCCTGGTATTTCACGCCGCGAAGATCCAGTTCGCGTTTTACGGCGTCGTAATTCTCGCGGCAAGCTTCACAAAGATGGTCGGCGATGCGGGGAAGCTTCTCGATAATGGCTTGCTCGCTCTCGAGTTTCGAATCGAGCACACGTAAAGGATTGGTGTCGATGCGGCGCTGGCTGTCGGGGCCAAGCTGGTCTTTCACTTTCAGAAGTTCCGCGCGCAGCAATTCCACATATTTAAGGCGGCATTCGCGACAACCGATGGAATTGATGTACAGGGTGGCGCCGGATAGGCCGAGCTTCGAGAAAAAGGTAATGAGCATATCGATGACTTCAGCATCGATGGCGGGGGCGTCCGTGCCACCGAGGACTTCTGCACCAATTTGGTAAAATTGGCGGTAGCGGCCTTTTTGCGGACGTTCGCGACGAAACATGGGGCCCATGTAATAGAGCCTCACGGGTTGGGGAAGCTGCTGCATGTTGTGCTCGATGTAGGCGCGGCAGACGGAGGCGGTGGCTTCGGGGCGAAGGCTGATGGAAGTGCCGAGTGCCGAGTGGCGAGTGGCGAGTGAGCCCACTTCTTCCGTTCGGTCTGAGAACGTGTACATTTCTTTGGAGACGATGTCGGTCTCGCCGCCGACAGCGCGGGCAAAGAGTTCGGTCGGCTCGAAGATGGGAAGGCGGATTTCGCCGTAGCCGAACGTGGCGAAAACTTCGTGCGCGGTTTGTTCGACGCGATTCCACAGCACGGTCTCCGGCGGCAACAAATCGCGCGTGCCTTTGACGACCTGGAATTTACGGTGTTCTTCCTTTTTAATTGTGCCTTCACTCACTCGGCATGTTCCTCGCGGTAAATATTTTTGTATTCGACGTAGCGCTTGGCGTAATCGTCGATGGCCACCTGATCAATGGCCTTCAGACTGCGCTTGATTTTGCCCGGGTGGCCGACGACCAGGCTGCCCGGCGGAATGTCCGTTTTCTCCAGGACGAGGGTTCCGGCGGCAACGATGCAGCCCGCGCCAATTTTTACGCCGTTCAAAATGATCGCACCCATGCCGATGAGACAACGCGAGGCGATCACGCAACCGTGCAGCGTGACGGAGTGCCCGACGGTGACGTCGTCGCCGAGGACAAGCGGGTACTCGTCACGCATGACGTGGAGCACTGAGCCGTCCTGGACGTTCGTGCGCGCGCCGATGCGAATGTAGTGCACGTCGCCGCGAATCACAGTGCGCGGCCAAACGCTCGAATCATCGCCGATCACCACGTCGCCGATGATCACGGACGAAGGGTCAATCCAAGCGGTGGCAGCAATCTGCGGCCGCTTGCCGCGATAAGCCCGGATGTCCGGCGCTCGCTTCAATTTGTTATGTCCGGAGTCACGGTGTCCGAGGTCATTGTTTCCGAAGCATGTGCCGGCAACGATGCATGTATCAACCCGTGCGAAGTTACGTCACGATAACATCCGCTCACACAACTGACAAGAAATCTGCTGACGATGCGGTACCTGCTAATCGATCTGGACAGAAGGGCCTGCAGGTGCTGCGTTGACTACATCGAGACGCGCGACGACCGCGCGCGCTACGCTGTAGAGGCTCGTGGCGCCGGTTTCGCCGAGCGCTGCTACCGGCTTGCCGGTATCGCCACCCGCGCGGATGCGCGGATCGATTTCAATCTCACCAAGCACGGGCACGCCATATTCTTTTGCCGTGTTAGCTCCTTCGCCGTGGCCGAAAATATCTATCGCTTGGCCGCAATGCGGGCAAGAAAAAGTGCTCATATTTTCGACGACACCAAGGATTTCGACATTTACCTGGCGAAACATTTCGATGGCTTTGCGCACGTCGGCAAGGGCGACTGTCGAAGGAGTGGTGACGACTACCGCACCGGTGACCACTACCGTCTGGATGAGCGTCAATTGCACGTCGCCCGTGCCGGGAGGCAGGTCGATGATCAAGTAATCCAGCTCGCCCCAATCCACGCTGCGGAGAAATTGTGTGATAACGCTGTGCAACATGGGCCCGCGCCAGATCATCGGTTTGTCGCCGGGACTCAGCAAACCCATGGAGATCATCTTCAAGCCTTGCGCGTTTACGGGAATGATTCGGCGGTCGCTGGTGGCTTGAGGTTCGGCGTGAGTGCCCAGCATGATGGGCACGTTCGGTCCGTAGACGTCGGCGTCGAGCAAGCCGACTTTGTGACCTAGTTTCAGCAGCGCTAACGCGAGATTTACTGCGACCGTGGTTTTGCCGACGCCGCCTTTACCGCTGGCCACCGCGACGAGATTCTTTACGCCGGGAATCGGCTGGCGCTCCGGTTGTTGCATCGGACCTGGCGGCGGCATTCGAATGACCTCGTAGGGAACAGGCTGCTTGCCTGTCCTTATTTAACTTACTGGAAAGACGCGCTGCACTGAATCGCGGGCAAAAAAGAGACGGGAATTCATCCCGCAAATCACGCATTCGCGCCGTGGCACTTCTTATATTTTTTGCCGGAGCCGCAAGGGCACGGATCGTTGCGGCCAACTTTGGCGCCGGTGCGCACGGGCTTGGGAGCTTCGGCCTGCGCCGGACCCGTTTGATATTGTAAATCGCGCTGTTGACGCTGCTGGCGGCGCTCGATTTCGCGCGCCACGGCCGGCAAATGTTGCGGTTCGTTTGCCCGCGCGGTGGCGCGCTCAGCGGCGCTGGCGACAGCCACTTGGGCGCTTGTTAGTTGCGGACGCGGCGGTTCTGGTCGCTCCTGCATTTGTTGCGCAGGCTGCTCACCCTGCTGTACCTGAATGTGATACAGGTAGCGCACCGTTTCGTTATCGATGCGCGCCATCATGTCTTCAAACAGCGTGAACGCTTCCTTCTTAAACTCTACGAGCGGGTCTTTCTGTCCGTAGCCGCGCAAACCGATGCCCTCTTTCAAATGATCGAGCGAGAGCAAATGGTCTTTCCATTGCGAATCTACTACGTCGAGAATGATGCGCCGCTCCAGCCAGCGCATGAGGTCCGCGCCAAACTGCGTTTCCTTTTCCGCGTAGCGCTTGGTTACCGCTTCGGCCAACGCATCGGACAGGGCCTCGTGGCTCAGCGTTGCGGGGTCTGCGCCCGTGGCCTTGGCGTCGATTCCGAATTGCGCATGAGTTTCCGCAAGGAATTGCGTAATGTTCCATTGGTCCGGATGCTGTTCGCGCGGGCAAAAGGTGTCCACCAATTCACGCGCTAAATCTTCCGCGATTCCCAAAACGTAATCCCGCTGGTCTTTTCCTTCCAGCGCGGAGCGGCGAATCCCATAAATCGTTTCGCGCTGTTTGTTCATCACGTCGTCGTATTCCAGCAAATGTTTGCGCGCATCGAAGTTCTGGGCTTCCACGGATTTTTGCGCGTTTTCGATGCGCCTGGAAATCAGCCCCGATTCGATCGGTACGCCTTCCGTCATGCCCAGCCGGAACATCAGCGCTTTCACTCTTTCGCCGCCGAAGATGCGCATTAAATCGTCTTCGAGGGAAAGAAAAAAGCGCGAAGAGCCAGGATCGCCCTGGCGTCCGGCGCGGCCACGCAACTGATTATCGATGCGGCGGGCTTCATGGCGTTCCGTGCCGAGAATGTGTAAGCCACCGAGCTCGACGACTTCGTCATGCTCGGCTTTGCACTGCTCGGCAAACTGTTCATAAACCGGCTTCCACTGGTCCGCCGGCACTTGAAACATTTTCCCTTCATGCTGGAACAGCACCATCGGAACCGCGGGCTGCACGGCAGCGCCGTCACCATCCGCAGCGATAACCGCGGGCGCGGCAGCGTAGGGCATGGCCAATTTACTTTTCAGGAAATGATCGCGCGTCATCTGTTCCGGATTTCCGCCAAGCAGAATATCCGTTCCGCGGCCGGCCATGTTGGTGGCGACGGTAACGGAGCCCTTGCGGCCTGCCTGCGCGACGATGCGCGATTCGCGTTCGTGCTGCTTGGCGTTTAAAACCTGGTGCGGAATGCCGGCTTTTTTCAAGAGTTCCGCGATGGTCTCAGATTTCTCAATGGAAATTGTTCCGACCAGGACGGGTTGCCCGCGCTGATGTAAATGCCGGATACCATGCGCTAAAGAATTGTCGTCTTGCATGATGCCGTTCACTACGGCTTCAAATTTTTCTTTTTCCGTGCGATAAACCACGTCCGCGTATTCCCTGCGAATCAGCGAACGGTTAGTAGGAATCATAACCACATCGAGATTATAAATTTTGCTGAATTCGGCCGCTTCGGTTTCCGCGGTACCCGTCATGCCTGAAAGTTTTTTATACATGCGGAAATAATTCTGAAAAGTAATCGTTGCGAGGGTCTGGTTCTCGCGCTCAATCTTCACGCCTTCCTTGGCTTCGACAGCTTGATGCAACCCATCGGACCAGCGGCGGCCAGGCATCTGTCGTCCTGTGAATTCGTCGACGATGATGACTTCGCCGTCTCTTACGACGTAATCGACATCGTTTTTATAGAGGGTGTGCGCGCGCAACGCCTGGTAAACGTGGTGAATCGTTTCCATGTGCGCGGGATCATACAAGTTGCCGAGACTAAGCAAGCGTTCGGTTTTGCTGACACCTTCTTCGGTCAAGGTGGCGGTGCGGTGCTTTTCGTCGAGCGTGTAATCAATGTCTTGAATCAATTTGGGAATAATCTTGTCGATTTTGGCGTACTTGTCCGTGGACTCTTCCGAAGGCCCGGAAATAATCAGAGGGGTGCGTGCTTCATCAATCAAAATGGAGTCGACTTCGTCGACGATCGCGAAATGATGGCCGCGCTGCACGCAATTCGCCAAATCGTACTTCATGTTGTCGCGGAGATAGTCAAAACCAAATTCGTTGTTCGTTCCGTAGGTAATGTCCGCGCCATATGCCGCCCGGCGCTGTTCGTCGTCCAGGTCGTGTACAATGACGCCGACGCTCAAACCGAGAGAGCGATACAAGGGGCTCATCCACTCCGCGTCGCGACGCGCCAAATAATCGTTGACGGTAACGATGTGCACGCCACGGCCCGCGAGCGCGTTCAGAACGGCCGGCAACGTGGCGACGAGCGTCTTGCCCTCTCCCGTTTTCATTTCGGCAATCTTGCCTTCGTGCAGAACCATGCCGCCGATCAGCTGGACATCAAAATGACGCATGTTTAGAAAGCGCCGGCCAGCCTCGCGCACCAGGGCAAACGCAGGCACGTTTGCCGGTTCTAACGCCTTTTGCATTAACTCGCGAATGGTAGGCTCGGCAGGGTCAGCGTCTTTGAGGCGCTCCTGAACCTGCTGCCTGAGCACGTTGAAGTTGACCTTCAATTCCGCGTCGGTAAGTGTCTGCACTTCCGCTTCGCGCGCGTTGATGGCGGCAATAAGCGGCTGCAATTTTTTGACGTCGCGCTCATGTTTGGTGCCGATAAATCGCGCGACAACTCTATCGAGTATTTGAGCTACTTCCATGAATCGGTTCGCCGTTTCCTGACGGTATTTGTGTATTGGGGCGCAGAACGCCGCACCCGCACCATGCGCAAACATCTATTCTAACTGGTTGGATGCGGCAACGCCAAGAAGCGCAACATCAGTAACTATACACGGCGGCGATTTCGGTAGCTCGGGCTCGGACAGAGCGAACGGTTGATGCTTGTCTATTGCGTGCCGGCGAGGCCGGGTGTATATGTGATTTGTGTTGTGAAACTGGATATTCGTGGGGTATTTCCACGAAAGAATCCGCTGATCTAGGAGGTACCGATGACAGTTGTAAACCCGCTACCTAAGGAAAAAGCCGCACCCGAAGTGCACGGAATCTACGAGGCGATGACCAAGAAATTTGGCAAGATGCCGAACTTCTTCGCTACCATGGCCCACCGCCCGAACGTTCTGCAGAAATTCGTGCCGTTCTATGGTGCGGCTACAGGTGAAGGAACGGTGGAGCCGCGCTACAAGGAGCTGGCCTACCTGAAGACCTCGCTGATAAACGGCTGCGAGTATTGAAGCCGGGCACACATCGCTTCGGCGAAGCGACTTGGCATCACAGACGAACAAATCACTGCGCTACAGTTCTACCAGCACAGTCTGCTATTTGATGAAAAAGAAAAAGCCACGATTTTGTACGCTGATCGGATGACGCGCGGCGCGGCAACGATACGTGCAGACTCGCTGGAGGCGCTGCGCAAGTATTACGACGAAGGCCAAATCGTCGAGCTGACGCTGGTGATTTGTGCAGCAAATTTTACGAACCGCTTCAACGATGCCCTCGGCAATGTGCCCGATCTCGGGGTTTGAGTAGGACGGTACTGAGACGACCTAGAGCGATTCAATTTCTGAGTAAAACGCGTCAGGCACTACTTGGGACTTACCGCTTTTGGCTGCGACAGTTCGTATTCACCTTCGACTTGAACTGTTAATGTACCATCAGAACTAAAAGAGATACTGGGAGTGTCCTTTTTTATATTTTAGCGTTTATATATTTTAGTGGGTTCAGCGGGGAGCGACCGGTTCGGCGGGAGCGGCGGAAGTTGCAGTTTCGGCGAAGCGGGCGCCGGGAGCCGCGCTGCTGGAGAGCAGGCGGCGATATTTGGAGCGCTCGTCCAGACTCATATCGACGATTTCAAAGGCCATGTCTTGTGCGCGATAATCCCGCATCAATGCCGTAGCCTGCAAATTCCGCATACCGCATTGCATCCTCAACTGTACTTGGGTTCCCGGCGCGAGATGTCGATTAATCGAGGCCACGCCGCCGGCCAAGCTGGCAGTCTTGATTTCCAGGCGGCAATTTTCGGTCAGGTTGGTACTTACGGCGCTTATCGGCTTGCGCAAACGCACGCGCGTGTGTCTACGCTGACGTACGAATTTCGAATCGAGGGGAATCGCCAGCGGCGCGAGCGCGAGATCTTCCTCTTCGATGCCGCATTTGGGAAGAAACTGGGATACCCAATCGGGATGGAGTTTTTCCAACGCCTGTATCGCGGCGATGCGTAGTTCTTGCGGATGCACCCAACCAAACATTTTTTTCGCTTCCAATAGACGTTTTAGCATGCTGACCGATTCCGGAGCCTGGATACGGCCGAGCGCTTCGATTGCTTTGACGCGGAGATACGGACCCGCACCGACAGGCAAATCTCCATCCGCGATGGTGAGCAAGCGGCTAAGCGCGTAGCGATTTGAGGCCATGCCGATCTCATCGATCACTAAGGGCATGATCAGCGGGTCCACGTGATTCAGGATTTCCAGCAAAATGCGACAGCGGGCCGGGGTGCTACTGCCTGATATTTGCCGCACCATGCGGTCCTGTGCCGAGCGCGGAAAATCCTTCATGCGCATAGGCAGGAATATCTCGACAGACTCTGGGTCGAGCTTGGTCAGCAAGCCTGCCATTTCCACGGCCTCGGCGACCGGTCCATTTCGGAGGGTGCTGCGGAGATACTGCGTGGCGTCTTCGCCAAGGTCCGCCGCCAGACTCGCGACATGGTCGGCATCACTGCGTTGGCTGCAGCGATTAAGACGTGTCGCAAGATGTTCCATGGCGGTCTGGGGCAAAAGTCTTAGAACGCCGGTGAGCTCCGCGTCCACTTGGCGCGCACGCAACGCTTCTTCCACAAACTGCGGGACCCGCTCTTCAATCCCCATCTTAGTCCGCAGAGTGCGTGCTACTGCCGGGCGGTAGGTCTCGACGCCGGCGATGAGATCCAGGGCCTTGTGCATGGCGGGATAGCAGCGGGTGGTGGCGGCCTCCTGGCTAAGGCGCACGAACGCCGCGCTGACCATGCTCTGCGTTCCAGAATCATTCTCAATACTCAAACGCAGACCGAGATGCTGCAGAGCCTTACCAAGCAGCTTGGGACCGGCCTTGGCATAGAGCTCGGCCAGTTCGGCCAAGCCCACGGCCGTTTTCTTACGCGCGTCGACATCCTCACTCTCGGCACAGGCGGCATAATTTTGCAGGATGCTGATGGCCTCGGCGACATCACCTTGCTCGATGAGGCCGCTGACATAGGACTGCACGTTGCGTGGCGGCACGCACCACGCCTCGCCGGAAAGTAAAACCGCTTGTTTGCCACTTTCCGGAACGGCGGCCCAGAACTGTCGGTCCAAAATTTCGAGGTGGGATTCGACCAACATTCCGGCCGAGCTCATCTTGTCTTCGTGAGCGCCTAAAATCTTGCGAAGATTTTCGATTTCACCATTGAGGCGGTCCAAAAGTTGCCGCACCGCGTTGACTTTCACTTCGCCTCGTTCAAAACTTTCGAGCGCAAAGCGTATGGCGAGGTGTTCGGCAAGCTTTATGAGGACGGATTCATCAAGATTGGCTTTTGGCGCCTGCGCTGCAAGCCCGGCGATGGCTTCTTTGAGCGTGACTTGAGCGCGTACCGGCAACTCCGTTACCTGTGTTTGAAAAGCGATGGCGCCAGCCGCAGGATTCTGGCCAGCATCGATTTGGCCGAAGCTCGTGAGGGCGTTCAGGATCCGGTAGAGATCCTCTTCCGAGGGTTCGCCAGCGGAGCCGTTACTGTTCGTGCCGACAGCGCTGTGAATGTCCAGACTTGCACCAAAAATTCCGCTGGAATTTCCTGCGGCAGGTCCCAATACAGCGTTCACGCCTTCGGCCTGGCCGGCGCCGCCGCCGGAGTTCCCAGACGTTGCACTGCCGCTGGCGAGGTTTCCAGAAATTGCATTGCCACCGCCCTTCGACCCCTGGGCCGCGGCAATCAGTTCCAGCAACTTTTGCGGATCATTCAGCCACTGGTTAAGTTTTTGGTGATCGGTGCCGAGTGAGGCGGCCGCGAGTTGCGCCGCAACGCTAGTCTCCCGGTATCGCGAATCGGTAGCCACAAAACAAACTTCATTGACGTGGATTCCGCGCGCGCCGGTAAGCGAGGCCTTTAATTGCTGCGCCAGTTCAGCGGGCTTGGACTTACTGGTGGGAAAGGCCCGTACAAATCGCCGAAATTCTTCCTCTGTCATGGAGGGAAAAAACTCCACACTGGCGAGTCCGGCGGCGGACAATAGCTGAGCAAATTGTTTTTCTGCGTGAGCGCCTTCTAGAGGCACACCATCGAGGAGCAGCTGCGACCCAGTTGCGCCCAGCAGTAGTCCGGCGTCGGTGCCCTGCGGAATGGCAGTGCGCAACTCACGCCAGGCGGTATCCAGCTGTTCGTTGGTGCGTACGTGTTCGTAACCGTACAAACGAGCCAGCTTCAGAAGGATATTCAAGCTGCGTACAAAGGCTCGTCCTGCGGTGATTTTAGGGTCTGCTTTCATCCCGGACCGTGCGTCTCCTGCGTAGGACTTCGTCTCTAGTACCGTAAGGCCAGGGACTTATGTACTGCAATGGTACAGATGTCCTATGTGTCCCGCTGGTCAAGCGTGCGAAAGAGCCGAGCAAACCTGTACGACAGGACAGGTTTATGGTAACGCGGGTGTAGCGCGGGAGCTAAGTGCATGGACAAACTGAGGGAAACACTAAGCGGTTAATTCTTAATCATGGCCACGCGACCTCGACGCCGGCTGCGATTGGTGGTGGCGGCAGGCAGGGGCACGCCACCGAGTTCCAGAATCAATTTTCTTAAGCGCGAGCGATCTTCCAGGTCCATATCCACGAATTCGAAGGCCATGGCCTGGGGCCGCGCGCCGCGAACAATAGCTTGCGCTTTGATACTTCTGACGCCGTGCGATAGTTTGAGCGATAGCAACGAACCGGGCGCCAAATGGCGTTCCCCGGAGCCGGTGCCACCGCCGAGGTTCATCTCAGGAACCGACAATTTCAACGTGTCACGGAAATTCGTAATGGTGATAATGACGCTGCGCGAGAGTTTCAGACGCGCGTATCGGCGTTGCCGAATGACCGAAGCGTTGGGCTCGGGATCGGTGGGCTCGATGGACAATTCCGTGTTGTCAAGAAAGTGGGCGCTAGATTTCTCCATTCCCATGGCGGGGTCCACGTGCTTGAGCGCTTGCGCCGCGGCAATTCGTAATTCATTGGGATAAACCCAGCGCCAGACCTGGCGAGCATCGAGGATGTGCTGCAATACCTGACTCGCCGCAGTGGCGCGCAAGCGACCGAGCGCCTCGATGGCTTTCAATCTGGTAAAGCCTGGGGTGGCGTCGTCTTCGGCCAACTTCAATAACAAGGGGATACAGTCCGGGTGGCCGCTCATGCCCATTTCATCTATGGCCAGCGGGCGGATGAGGACGTCTAAGAACTCGTAAAGCGATACCAGCAATCGCGCGCGAGACTCCGCGGGCACGGAGGAAAGTTGACGCACGGTTCTATCGTGCGCGGAGCGGGGCCATTGCGGAAGGCGCTGCGGCAGAATTCTCTCTACGGACACCGGATCAAGTTGACCCAAGAGCCCAATGGCTTCGGCGGCCGCGGGAGCGGCTGCCGTCTCCAGGATCTCCACGAGCTGATGCGTGGTCTCCGGGCCGAGGCCCCGAGCCATTTCACCGAGCAGCTGACAGTCCTCGCGGAACCCACAATGTCCAAAGCGGTTTATCAAATAATTTAAGGTGGCCTTGGGCATTAATCCGAGAATTTCGATCATGCCATCGGCGAGCTGGCCGCTGCGCAGCGCTTCCTCGACAAAGTCCGGCAGGCGTTCTTCAGTACCGATACGCGGGCGCAAGCTCTCTGTAGAACCTGGGCGCTGGGTTTCCACACTATCCAAGGAAGCCAGCGCCTGCTGCATGGCGGAATAGCAACGCTTGGACGCGGCTTCCTGGCTCAAGCGCACGAATGTGGCGCCAATCAAGTTTTGAAGGTCCGACTCGGGTTCAATGGCTAGTTGGTTTCCTACGCGGCGAATGGCGTCCATGAGCGCGCTGCCGTCTCCACTGCCATAGAGTTCGGCCAGGTCGGAGAGGCCGATGGCGGTGGTACGGCGGGCGTCGGAAGCAGGCATGGCGATGCACGTGGCGTAATTCATCAAAACTTCGTTGACGGTCTTCAGTTCGCCGCGGCGCAGCATATCCTCAAGAAACGCGCGAATGTTGCGAGGCGGCACGCACCAAGCTTCCTCAGAGGTGAGCACTTCCTTCTTATTCTCTTCGGGTACTTGCAGCCAAAATTCCTGGTCCAGAAGGTCGGTATGAGACTCCACGGAAAGGCCTGCGTTGGCCATCATCTGTTCTTGCACGCCGAGAATCTTGCGCAGCGCTTCAATCTCTGAATTCATGCGATCGAGCATTTGCTTGACGGCATTAACGCGCAGCTCCCCACGCTCGTAACTATCCAAAGCGAAGCGGATGGCCACGTGTTCGGCAAGTTTCAGGAGCATGGGTTTGTCCGGCGCACTGGTAGGAGCCTGCGCGGCCAGGCCAGCGATGGCTTGTTGCAAAGTGTACTGCGCGCGTACGGGCATGGTGCTGAGGCGGGATTGGAATGTCGGAACGTCGAGACGTGACTCTGGATCTTTTCGGGATTTCCCAAGTTGTGCAAAAAGGCCGAGCATGGACCGCACATCTTCCTCGGCCACGGTGTACACGCCGGGGGCACCTCCGCCGGTAGCGCTACTCGTTACTCCCGATGAGCCTCCGAGCGCGCCAGTCATCGGGCCGGTGCCGCCAGCTCTGAGCAGCGCCGAGGCGGCCTGCCATTTTCCGGGGACTGGTGGCCGAGAAGGAAGTGCTCCAGGCGAGGTCGGCGTTGCCGATCCCATGCCTTCGGCGCTTCCGGCACTGACTCCACCATTTCCTCCAGCGGTGCCTCCTCCGGCGCCTCCGCCAGTGCCCTCACCAGTGCCCGTGCCGGAGCCCGCTCCGGTACCTCCACCCGTTCCCCCACCGCTTCCTCCCCAGCCAGATGGCGCACCTGGGTCCCAGAGATTCGCGTGGCTGGTACCGGATGGAACGCCGGCGTCACTGCCTTCAGAGCCGGAGGCTCCGGAACCCGGTCCGGCCGCACCACCGCCGCGCGAACTTTCCGCAGCCAGGATCATTTGCAGAAGCTTATTGGGGTCTTCGAAAAATTCCCTAAACTTATCGCCTTGTGCGCCAAGAACCTTGGCCGTGAGTTGCGCGGCCACTTTGACGCCGGCCACGGAGGCATCTTCGGCCACATAACGAATCTCGTTCACCTTGATACTGGTGTCGCCGGCCAAAGCGGATTTCAATTGCTCCGCGAGTGAAGTTGGCTTGGCATTGCCGCTTGGAAACGCGCGCACGAATCGCGCAAACTGCGGCTGCGTCAAGGTAGGAGAGAAGTGAATGCTGGCAATTCCGGAGGAAATCAGTAGCTGCGCAAAGCTGCGTTCCCCGGCGGCGGTACCAAGCGGTACGCCATCGAGAAGAATTTGGCTTCCCGATGCGCCGAGCAGGAGCCCACTACCGCCACTATCATCGAGAACTCGGCGGAGTTCTTTCCACGCGGTCTCAAACTGTGCGGCAGTACGCGCGTGTCCAAATTCGTAGAGACGTGCGAACTTGAGAAGAATATTCAGGCTGCGGACGAAGGTCCGCGGCCCGCCGCGGGTTTCAGGGCTCATAGGTTTGAAGAGACTACTACGGTACCTTTCTACACTTCCTATTATGAGGGAAACAAGTCCCCGTGGCGAAAATTGTGGCTATCTCAATAACATTTTTGGGAGTTCGAACAAAGGGCAAAGAAACGAGTTTGGGCACCGCCGTGGCGATATAGAATTCATTGCTCGGATTCGGCACTGCACCTTAGAATACACTGGCACCAGACGCCAGGTTCTTCTGGCCAAGTGCAATTTCTTGGGTGCCAGTGAGCCAAAGCTGCTGATCTTCCCAGTAACCGCGCCCTATGCCGGAACAACCCGCACCTGACCGCTTCAAACCTGAAATGCCGAAAATTCCCGGGGTCTCAGGGGAACGCCCACGGAGTTTATCGCGCAGAAATCTTATGGGTCGATTCGCGGCAGCAATTCTTTTTGTATTGCTGGGGCTATTGCTGGGTGCGCGATGGGCATTGCGGCCGAAGCAATCGGGGCCCGCGAAGCCCCCGCCACAAATTGAAGTTCCTGCTCCTGAGCCGGACCCAAACGCGGCATTGCCCCGCGCTACGGAGTCTGAACCGGTAATCGCTACGGTAGGTGAACTGGCGAGACTGTGGTCATCGAAGCGGTTTTTCTACCGCAATCGATTGACGGGAGAAAATGTTCAGGCACTGCTTGTGCGGCTTCCTACGGGCTCCGGCAGGAAAGCCACGGGCTATTGGGCCTTTTCCTTGAGCTCGCCTTCCGGTAATTGTCAGCTGGAGTACATCACAGATTTCCGCAAGCTGCGAATTGAATATGGCTATCGCGCGGCGGATCACCCTATGGTCGGGAATCCGTGCAGCCGGACGGTGGTGGATCCGCTGAAGCTCACCAATGTGCCTGGCAATGTGTGGGTGCGAGGAGCGATTGTGCAAGGATCGGGTTTGCGGCCGCCGCTGGGAATTGAGGTGAAGGTTCAAGGGAAGAAGATTTTGGCGGTGAGGATGGAGTAGGAGTTGTGTTTTTCTTAGCGAGAGTTCTTAGGTCGGAAAGCTTCAGCTGATACCTCGTGGTTTCATGCTAGAAAAAGGAAGGGCTGCCGACCGATCCGGCACGCCCTTCGAGATTTTTTCCCCTTGCGAGGCCAAGCAGAGTGTACCAAATGCTAAAAGGAAACCGGGGAAGAACGTTGTAATTCCCCGGTGCAGGTGTTAGGTTCGAATACAGATTAAAAGTCCAAGCGCAGTGCGAGCTGCGTAACTCTTGGTCCGTTGAAGTCGGAAGTGGACTTGCCGAACTGGCTGGAGTTACCGTAGCGATTCCCGACGGGCGGAGCAAAGTTCGGGTGGTTGAAAATGTTGAAGAAGTTGGCCTGGAACGTCAGCCTCCAGCGCTCCGTGAACTGGAATCTCTTAGCTAATCCGAAATCCGTGTTAACGAATCCCGGGCCGCGCACGGTGTTCCGGCCTTGCGGGCTATCGCACCACAGGCCAAGGTTCACGGTACTCGGGCAAGTGTACGAAGTGAAGGCACTCGTATTCAGCCAACCGTCCGCCGGGCTCATGCCGCGAAGATACGGATCTCCGGTGATCACCGGCCGGTCGGTATTGTACCCGTCCCGATTTGTGTCTCTCGACGAAGTGCCATTGTAAATAGGAATGGGTACGCCGGTCTGCAGAATAGTGTTGCCGCTAATGCGCCAGCCGCCGATCCAATGGTTTGTCCTGAAGAATGGCAAGTCGTAAGTCCCGCCGAACACAAACCGATGACGGATATCGAAGTCCGCACTACCTCTGTCCACGGCGATATTGAAGTTGTCGGTCGGTCGAAGGATATTACCCCTAGAGCCATTAAAGGCGTCACTCAAAGTGTCGATCGCGTGCGACCAAGTGTAGTTGGAGTTGAATAGAAGGCCATTCGAGAAGCTCTTCGCCAGTGTGACTTGCAAGCCGGTGTAAGTCGAAGTAAAGGCATTCGTACGGAAGTTATCACCCGCGAATGCGGTGTTCACTCTGCGAGTCGAAAACGAGCCTGATGCCGGAATCAAGCCCGCAGCCGCGGCGGCTTTGCAAGGTCCACGGGTATTGCCAGATGGGCAAGCCACGCGGCCATCGTACGTATTTATGTCCATTACACCCGTAAGTTTCCGCCCACCAGTGTAAGTGCCGTCCACTTCAAGCATGAAATCCCTCGCAAAAGCCCATTGCAGGCCCAAACTGGCTTGCTGGATGTACGGGGTCTCTAAGTTTTGGTCCATGTGCCGCGGCGCGGGCTTGCCTGCGAAGGCTAGAAATGGCTGAGGATTGGTAAACGGAACTCCATACAAACCCGGAGTGGCCAACGGGCCGACAGGAGGTGCGCCTGCTCCTTGGGAACCCAACGTTGAGAATGCAAAAAACGGTGGGTTAAAGCGAATGTTCTCAAAGAGGTTGTTCCAGATGCGGTCGTAATAAAATCCGCCGCCACCGCGGAAGACAAACTTCTGATTGCCAAATACGTCCCAGGCAAAACCCACTCGGGGTCCCCAGTTGTTTTTGTCCTTCTGCCAAATTTCGTGGTCCTTCTGAATTGCTTGAGCTCCAAATTCCATGGCCGAAACGGTGTTATTCACTGGGAAGAATGGGTTGGATGAGTTTACAGGGATGGGCAGAGTCGCGGCGCCGAAGTACACATTGGAGTCGATGCCCGAACGGAAGTTATGCGGCGGCCCGAAGTACTCCCAGCGCAAACCCAGATTAAGGGTCAAACGTGAAGAGACCTTCCAGTCGTCCTGGCCATAAAACGCAAACTCATTCGCTCGATAACCGCGGTAATATTCCGGGAAACCTCCGGTAACGGGATTAATGGATGCCTGCGCGAAACCAAACGAGCCGTCGACGAACTTGCCAGGCCCGTTCAAAAGCTGGTCCGCCACATCACCAAAGAAACCATCTGTCAAAAGTTCCTCGACACCGTATGGTTGAAAGAGCCCATTCTTGTTCGCCTGGAACGAAGAACCATTCCGGGTCCGGCGGTATTCTCCACCGAACTTGAAGGCGTGTCGCCCATGAATAATTGAAAGGTCGTCTCTGTACTGGAATTGATTGTCAGTAAAGAATTGCGGAAGGCTGCTGCCATTCCCAAACCCTACACCCAGAGGGTCCGTATAAGTCACGATTGACGGAACGTTCTCGGCCCCTGGTGCGTTAGGATAATCGGACCGCCGACGCAGATAATCTGCTCTGAGCTGATTGAGAACGGAGGGTGTAAAATTCCTCGTGTACGTCAACCCGAGTAGAACCGAGCGCGCAGGATTCACAAAAGCCGGGCCGATGGTCGTGTCGCCTCCGCCGTACTTGTCTACGGTTTCCTCGTTGGTATAAAGGAATGTTCCGCTCAAGCTGTCTTTCTCAGAGAATTTGTAGTCGGATTTGAACGAGACGCGGTGCTGGTTAAAACTAACATTGTCTGCGAGCGTGACGTCTCCATACACCGGTACCGGATATGTCAAACCAGTCGTATAGTTTCCTTGGGCGGCCGTCGAGAAATTTCTCTGGGCCAAGGGGAATGGCTGCGATCCGAGCAGTTTCGTGAAAATTGAACCAAGGGTGGCGGACTGCGAAAAGGCCCCTGGGCATGCTTGAGGAGGACCTTGAGCTGGTTTTGGATCGGACTTCTTTCGATTCTGGAGGCAGAAACCATTGGGGTCGCTCTCCATGAATGTGGCAAAAGCTCCGCTCTTGACGAAGTTAATAAACTCCTGAGTAACGCCCTGCACTGTCGGAAGCGGTGCACCCTGACGCCTTCGGTGTGCCTCATAAGATCCGTAAAAGAACCAGCGGTCGGGAATGATCCGGCCGCCGAGAGACCCGCCAAACTGATTGCGGACCAGCGAATCCTTTTGCCCAGCGGCATTGGAGAAGAAATCATTCGCAGCAAGCGCTTGGACGCGGTTGTATTCAAAAAGCGATCCATGCAGCTCGTTTGTGCCCGATTTCAGCACGGTATCTGTCACGAAGGCGCCACCCTTACCATATTCGGCCGCGAAAGTATGCGTGATGACGCGATATTCCTGAATCGCCTCGGGAGAAATCGAAGTGATGGCTCCTGAACCTTCCGAGCCGCGACCACCCTGCCCCTGGTCGTTATTGTCATATCCTTCGACCAGGAAATTGCCCATGCCGGGCCGAGCGCCGTTCACCGCCGCGCCTCTGGTGGTTCCACCGAAATCATTCGGGACAACACCGGCCACTAGATTGATGAAAGTGTTCTGGTTGCGAATTTCGAGCGGCATGTTCTCCCAAACGGTATGATCAATTAATTGGGATATCTGCGATTCCGTTGGCGTCACCAACTCCGCGCCCGCTTCGACTCGAACCGTTTCGCTCTGGCCACCAACCTCAAGGTGAACGTCGACGGCCGTAGTAGCGCCTACACTTATAATAATTCCGCTAATCTCCGCGCGGCGAAAACCAGGTTGGTCAACTGTTATGGTGTATGTACCTACTACGGGGAGTGCTCCAAATCGGTAACTACCACCGCCGGCGGTCAACGTCTCGTGGGAAAAACCAGTGGACGGGTTCGCTAAGGTTACCTTGGCGCCGTCAACCGTGCCGCCGCTAGCATCGTAAACGGTACCGGCGATCTCGCCGACACCACCTTGCCCGTAACTGGCAGAGCTCATGCCAAGTAGCAGAACCGCTAAGAGCGACACAAAAAGAAATCTACGCATGGATCTAGACCACCCTCTCTAAAATCAAGGATTCAAAATCTTCTCGATAGCTTAAGCTACCCCGAGCGAACACAGTGAGCTAGCGCCTCAGTACGCAGACGAATAAAGCAATCTCCATTCCAAAGGACTCATTTGAGGTCTGAGTCCGGTTGGCGACTTAAGCTGTTATTTATCTATGATTTATATAAATCTCTTGATCGAAATATATAGAATACAGCGGTTGTGCTACCAAGAAATATATTCAATATGAAAATCGGAAGAATTCGGCTTAAGCCTTTAGCCGTCGGAGCAAGGCGAGCTCTAAGAGCGGAGAGCCTCCCTATGTTAGCTAATAAATGCGCCTTGACAATCTTCGCTTTACCCGGATAAACCTAAGCCGGTCATGCACAAACGACCTAGAGCGGATTTTCTTGGGTGGTCACGCCGCGGTTTTCTCCAAGAATCTGCCGTAGCTTGCGTCACCATGGCCCTCCCTTGGCCCGCACATAGAGTTAATGGCTCAGACTCATTTCCACCTTCATTTTCCGGCTTAGAGCCCGCAGGGCCGCAGACGCGGCCGATCCAGCCGGACGAATTCCGCGAGCGGCTGGAGCGTGCGCAGAAGCTGATGGCCGAGCCAAAGTCATTGGCTTCTTCGGGACCGCCCTCAGCGAAATATGACGCGCTATTTTTTACGCCCGGGACCTCGCTGTATTACTTCACGGGAATCCGTTGGGGCCTTAGCGAGCGGCTGCTCGCACTGATCGTTCCGCGTACGGGGCAGCCCATCGTGATCGTGCCCGCCTTCGAAGAGGGCCGCATGCGCGAGCAAATGCGCTTCCCGATGGAAGTGCGCGCCTGGCAAGAGGATGAGGACCCCGCAAAGCTGGCCGCGGCGGCTTTGGCTGATCGAGGCATTCGAAGCGGGCGAATCGGCATAGAAGAAACCACGGGCTTTACGTTTTACGAGCATATGCGCGAAGCTGCGCCCGGGTTCGAATACGTCTCCGCCGATCCCGTGACCATTGCTTGCCGGGCACGCAAATCAGCACATGAGCTAGAACTAATGCGCCAGGCATGCGCTGCTACGTTTGATGTCTTCCGCGCGGTGTTTAGCTCGCTCAAGCCGGGAATGTCGCAGGAAGATATTGCGCATTTGGTGGAAGCCGGCTTCTTGAAAATCGGACTACACGGCGGAGCGCTGGTATTGCTAGGAGCCTCGGCGGCCTTGCCGCACGGCACAATCCAACAACAAAAACTCAAGGAAGGCGAGGTCGTGCTGATTGACGGCGGTTGCGCGGTCGAAGGCTACCAGTCAGATGTCACGCGCACCGGCATCTTAGGTAAGCCGCCGGAAAAAGTGGCCAGGGCGTTCGACATTGTGCGAAAAGCGCAAGACGCCGCGCTGGATGCCGCACGTGCAGGGCGGCTTTCCGGCACGGTAGACGATGCCGCGCGCAACGTGGTAACCAGCGCGGGCTACGCTCCTGACTACAAATTCTTTACGCACCGGCTGGGCCACGGCATCGGCCTCGACGGGCACGAGCACCCGTATCTGGTACGCGGCAGAAAAACAGTGCTGGCACCCGGGATGACTTTTTCGAATGAGCCGGGAATCTACGTGCCTGGGGAGTTTGGCATGCGTTGCGAAGACGACATGGTGATCGCCGCGGAAGGCCCCGCCGAGCTCCTTACGATGGGATTCGCGGTATCTCTCGAGAAACCCTTTGGATAGATTGCTCGAGGCTAGATGTTGCCGCTCGAGGCGAAGCTTGAACCGACGGCGGAAACTTGCGCTCGTGCTCCAGCGCTTCGTTCAGGATCGTAAACTATCGAAGAAGTCCACGGCGCGCTGCTCAGCCCAGAAGCGCTCGGGACCGCCCTTATTCGAAATGAAACCGCAATGCCCACCATACTTCGGCGCCACAAACCGAACCGACGGGTTGGAATTTACTCTGGCGGCCAAGAAAGATGCGTAGGGCACGAAGGGGTCATCTTCGGCAGTAATCAGCAACATAGGCAAACGCACGCGATCAACGACGCGCTTGGCTCCCGCGGCTTCATAATATTCCTGCGCGTCGCGATATCCAGCGTGAGGCGCAGTTATGGCGTCATCAAACTGGCGCACGGTGCGAATGGGTTTAAAGCCATTGTGTTTATAGAGCGACGGAAATAGGAGTGTCTTGCGCCGGTAGCGCAGCATGAGTCCCGCAACAAAATGGCGCTGGTAGAAGTAATTATCTCTCCGCTCGAGCGCATCTGCACAAGCCGCCAAATCTAAGGCTGGGCACACCGTGCAGATTCCCCGCAACGCCTCAGGCGGAGTGTCTCCGTATTCGCCAGCCATTTTCGTCACCAGATTTCCCCCCATGGAGTAACCCACGAAGAAAATCTGATCGAATCCATCTTCATTGGCCAGCTGTTCCAGAACCGCGCGGTAATCGGCGCTCATGCCGGAGTTGTACAGCGTCGGCGTCAAGCGTTCCGATCCTCCGCAATTCCGCTGATTTACACGGATGGCATGGAAACCACGCAGGAAAGCGGTTTCCGCAATGCCGCGGACGTAGTTCGAATCGCTGGAGCCTTCCAAGCCGTGAACAATCACAACCAGCGGCGCATCTCTCTTCCGGCCGGGCTGCCAGTGGCAATGCGCCAGGAGTTGAGATTCGGCGTCCACTTGAAACAAACGGTCTTCTGGACTGGGCAGCGCGAACCTGCGCGGCCAAAAAGCGGCGGCGATGGTCATCGTATGCCCACCCTTTAGCAGCGGGTGCGGCTCAAAGTCCGGAATGACGTGCATTGGGCAACTGTATTTCGCAAGCATATGCGACACAAGGGTTCGCGCAGGGCAGGTTTAACGTGTAGGCCTGCTTTTTATGTTAGTACTTTCGCAGTTTTTTCTTCGATTTCACAGTGGCAGCCGACGCGGATATCGCCAAGTGTCAACTTGACCGTGCGTGCACCTACGCCTACAATGTAACATTCCACGTGACGCATTTTTTCGATTCGATGAATGAGTTTCACGGCCCAGCGGCCATCCGCTGGGCTGCGCTGTTTTAGGACGACATTTTCCCCGACGCGAGGCTGCAATGACTGACGTTTCAATTTCTGAAGCTTTAACTTTTGACGATGTATTGCTTCTGCCCGGCAAATCGTCGGTTTTGCCGATGGAAGTAGACACGCGCACGAATTTCACAAAAAAGCTGCCGCTAAACATTCCGTTGGCTTCCGCCGCAATGGACACGGTTACGGAGTCGCGCCTGGCCATTGCCATCGCGCGCCAGGGCGGCATCGGCATTATCCATCGCAACATGCCCGTCGATCGCCAAGGCGAGGAAGTGGACCGGGTGAAACGCTCGGAAAGCGGGATGATTGTGGACCCAGTGACGATTTCTCCGGACATTACGCTACGCCAAGCGCTTGAGATTATGACCAAATACCGGATCTCTGGCCTGCCGGTTACGCGCGGGACGCGCCTGACAGGCATTCTGACGAATCGGGATCTGCGCTTCGAAAAGAATCACAGCCAACTCGTGGGTTCGGTGATGACCAAGGAAAATCTTGTTACTGTTCCCATCGGCACTACGCTGGAAGAAGCGGAACGAATCCTGCAAAAGCACCGCATCGAGAAACTTCTAGTGGTAGATCAGGAATTTAACCTGAAGGGACTGATCACCGTGAAAGACATCCAGAAAAAACTGGAATATCCGCGCGCCGCGAAGGACGAGCAGGGGCGCTTACGGGTGGGCGCGGCGGTAGGCGCGACAGGAGATTTTTTGGAACGAGCGGTAGAAATGTCCAAGGCCAAGGCGGATGTGTTGGCTATCGACACCGCGCACGGCCACTCGGAGCGGGTTCTGGAAGCCGTCAAGATGATTCGTCACCGGCTGCCCGATATGCAGATCGTGGCGGGGAACGTAGCCACATTTGAAGGGGCGAAGGACCTCATCGCACTCGGCGTGGACGGCCTGAAGGTCGGCATTGGTCCAGGCTCGATTTGCACGACGCGTGTGGTCACGGGAGCGGGTGTTCCGCAAATTACCGCCATCATGGAAGCGGCAAAAGCTGCCAAGGATACGGGAGTTCCGGTAATTGCGGATGGCGGAATCAAATACTCCGGCGACGTGACTAAGGCCATCGCGGCAGGCGCTTCTTGCGTGATGATTGGTAGCCTTTTCGCGGGCACGGAAGAGTCCCCGGGAGAAACCATTCTTTTCCAGGGACGCACCTTCAAGTCATATCGGGGCATGGGCTCGACGGGAGCGATGGACGCAGGATCCGACCGCTATGCAGTCGTGCAGGATAGCGGCGAACGAGCCAAGTCTGTTCCGGAAGGCGTGGAAGGACGCGTGCCTTACAAAGGGTCGCTAGGCGCGCTTACCGATCAGTTGGTCGGCGGGCTAAAAAGCGGCATGGGCTACGTGGGCGCTGGCACATTGAAGGAACTGGCCGAAAAGAGCCGGTTCATCCGCATCACGTCGGCAGGGCTGCGGGAAAGTCACGTCCATGACGTGATCATCACGCGCGAAGCGCCGAACTACCAGATGGAATAAGTAGATGGAATAGGAATGCGCGAGGGTTGAACGAGGCGGCCGGAAAAACAGCCCGCTCCGACGAATCGGAACGGGCTGTTTAGAGTTAAGTTATGAAGGCGGTTGTCAGCTCTTAGCCTCTTGCGGTTCTTCCTTCTTGGTACGTTCTTTCTTTTCTTTTTTCTTGAACTCGTAGCCCACCAGCTCCAGGATGGCCACTTTGGCGTTGTCTCCGACGCGGTGACCCGCGTGGATAATGCGCGTGTAACCGCCGGCACGATCCGCAAATTTCGGCGCGATTTCACCGAAAAGTTTCTGCGTGATTGCAGGGAGCATGATGTAAGAAGCCGCCTGGCGGCGCGATTGTAACGTATCGCGCTTGCCGAGCGTAATCATTTTTTCGGCGACGGGTCGGGCAGCCTTAGCTCGGGTAAGCGTCGTAGTGATGCGACCGTGCTCAAGGAGATTGGTCACTAAGCTCCGGAGCGTCGCGCGGCGGTGGGACGGGTTTCGACCCAGTTTTGATCCAGACTTGAGATGTCGCATTGTCTAATTGTCCCTTGTCGCTTTATAAGCCTACGGTGTCGTCCGAAGGCGGTAGCGCGGTCTGGCTAGGCAGCGGCGGCCAGATGATGCGGCCGTGTTCATCAAATTTCATCCCTAGAGCCAAGCCCATTTTGACGAGGATGTCCTTGATTTCGTTGAGCGACTTACGACCGAAGTTCTTGGTCTTCAGCATTTCGTTTTCGCTCTTCTGCACGAGTTCCCGAATGGTCTGAATGTTGGCGTTCTTCAAGCAGTTGTACGAGCGCACGGAAAGCTCCAACTCTTCCACGGAGCGGTCAAGGTGCTCCAACCGCGGATCGTGAACGACGTCTGGCGGTGGCTCAACGCTGTCAACCGGCTCTTCGAAGTTGATGAAGATGCTCATGTGGTCTTTAACCAATTTGGCGGCGAGTCCGATAGAGTCCTGCGGCGTTATGGCGCCGTTGGTCCACACTTCAATCATCAGCTTCTCGTAATCGGTCATCTGACCAAGGCGCGCGGCTTCCACCGAATAGTTGACCTTGCGCACCGGTGAATGAACGCTGTCCACCGGAATGTAACCGATGGGCAGATCCTCGTCGTAGTTGCGATCGGCAGCTACATAACCGCGGCCGTTCTTCACGCGCATCTCGATCTGCAGCTTGCCGCCTTCACTGACGGTCGCGATATACACACTCTTATCGAGCACGGCAAAATCGGCATCTTCTTCGATCTGCGCCGAGGTCACGGGGCCAGGATGCTCAAAATTGAGGTAAATGGTTTTGGGCAAGTCGGTGTTTAGCTTGATGGGAACCTGCTTCAAATTGAGGATAATGTCCGTAGCATCCTCGACCACGCCGGGAATCGAGGAAAATTCGTGCAGCACACCTTCGATCTTCACCGCGGTGATGGCTGCGCCTTCAATCGAGCTGAGCAGGGCGCGACGCAACGCGTTCCCTACTGTGGTGCCCCAGCCACGCTCAAATGGCTGAGCGGAAAATCGCCCATACTTCTCGGTGAGCGATTCCAGCTCGGAGGCGAGACGCTTCGGCTTCTGAAATCCCTTCCACATCGTATTCCTTCCTTCTGGTCCGATTGAAGCGGACCTCCTGCCGTGTTACGACCCTCCGGTTTAGCGAGGGGTCTGGCGCGGTCGCGCCGGTTCTACCATGAATAAAGCTGAATTATTTCGAATACAACTCCACGATTAGCTGTTCGTTGATCGGCGGCGTCTGTACGTCTTCACGCTTGGGAAGCGCCACGATCTTAGCCTTGAACTGCTCGCGATCTTGTTCCAACCAAGGCACCGTGCTCTGGCTCTGAGCGACGTTTCTCGCCTCGAGGACCATGGCGTTCTGGTGCATCTTGTCCTTGATGGCCACTTCCTCGCCAATGCTAATGAGATACGACGGGATGTTGACCTTCTTCCCGCTGACGCGGACGTGACCATGCAGCACGAGTTGCCGCGCTTGGGCACGCGAAGACGCCAGACCAGCACGCCAAATCACGTTATCCAAACGCCGCTCCAGCATGATGATCAGGTTTTCGCCCGTGGGCCCCTTGGCGCGCTCCGCCTTTTCAAAATAAAGGCGGAACTGGCGCTCCAGCAGCCCATACGTGCGTTTGACCTTCTGCTTCTCGCGCAACTGCAAGCCGTACCCCGCGACTTTCGGGCGCCGCGACTGTCCGTGCTGCCCCGGAACGAAGTTGCGCTTCTCAATCGCGCACTTCTCGGTAAAGCACCTCAGGCCTTTCAAAAATAACTTCTGCCCTTCCCGGCGGCACAGGCGGCAGACTGCTTCTCGGTGTCTTGCCAACTTCTATTCTCCCTTCCCAAAACTTTTATGGTGGCACGCGCATTTCTGCGCATCCCTATGAATATTGGCGTATCGCATCAAACGCGCCGGCGTTTCGGCGGACGGCAGCCATTGTGCGGAATGGGAGTCACATCGCGAATCACCACGATGTGCAAACCAGCAGCAGCCAGAGCGCGCACGGCTGACTCGCGTCCTGAACCCGGACCCTTCACGCGCACCTCCACGCTTTTCATTCCGTACTGATCACGCGCTACGCCCGCGGCAGCGAGCGAAGCCTGCTGCGCAGCGTAAGGCGTTCCCTTGCGCGAACCTTTGAATCCAATCGCACCCGCAGAGGACCAGCACACCACACGGCCATCGGAATCCGCGATGGTGATTTGCGTGTTGTTGAAGGTGGCAGCCACGTAAACCACGCCATGCGGAATGACGCGACGCTCTCGCTTCTTCTTGAATTCTTTCTTGCGCTTGGTTGCGGCCGGTTTTACCGGTGCTCCGGTGTCCGGCCCTGCGCCTTGCTGCTCTTTTGCCACGTGTAACTCCGTTTCTGATCTCTTCTCTATAAGATGCCGTTACTGCAGCGACGTCACTGCACGCCGCATAATTTACCCCTTCTTGCCGACAACTTTCTTCTTCGCCGCCACCGCGCCGCGCCGCGGACCTTTGCGGGTACGCGCGTTGGTGTGCGTCCGTTGACCGCGCACCGGCAGGTTGCGCCGATGACGGATTCCGCGATACGCCTGGATTTCGATCAGCCGGCGGATATTCATCTGGATCTCTTTGCGGAGATCGCCTTCCACACGACCTTCCTTTTCAATTTCCTGGCGCAGACGATTGGTCTCGTCTTCCGTGAGATCGCGAATCTTTTTTGTATAATCGACGCCCGCTTTTTCGGCGAGCTTCCTCGCGCGCGCCTGCCCGATGCCGTAGATCGCGGTCAAACCAACCCACAAGCGTTTCTGCGGCGGAAGATCGATACCTGCTATGCGTGCCATAAATTCTCCTCACCCCTGGCGCTGTTTGTGTTTTGGGTTCTGACAGATCACCCGCACAACACCACGCCGATGGATCACCTTGCACTTGTCACAAATCTTTTTTACCGATGCTCTTACTTTCATGAACTTGACTCCCTTTTATCGCAACCACCAAACGGCGGCGCTATTTGTAGCGATAAACAATCCGGCCGCGCGTTAAATCGTACGGCGAAAGCTCTACAGCTACCTTGTCTCCCGCCAGGATGCGGATAAAATTCTTGCGCATCTTGCCGGAAACGTGCGCCAGAACTTGATGCTTGTTCTCCAGCTCCACTCGGAACATGGCGTTTGGCAGCGGTTCGATCACCGTGGCCATCACTTCGATGGCGTCCTCCTTGGTATTGCCGGAGTCGCCTTTCTTTTTATCGTCTTCGAACCGCTTCGCCATAATCTCCCGTGCTACTGATGGAACTGCCATTTGGGCGACCCTCTTAAATCATTGCCACCCTTACTTGCCGGCCTACCAAGAAGGGCCGGTAATTTCTTTGGGCCGCGTAAGGATCCACGGGCCATTCGCCGTAATCGCCACGGTGTGCTCGAAGTGCGCTGAAGGGCTGCCGTCAGCCGTTTCCGCCACCCACTCATCCCGCATGCGTACTTCCGGAGCGCCAGCGTTCACCATGGGCTCAATCGCGATGACCATGCCCTCTTGCAACCGCGCGCCACGTCCCGCTTCACCGTAGTTCGGGAGGTTCGGCTCATCGTGCATCTTTGTTCCGATGCCATGCCCCACAAACTCCCTCACCACAGAAAAACCGTGCTGCTCGACCCAACTCTGAACCGCGTTCCCTACATCGCCAAGCCGGTTGCCCGCGCGCATGGTTTCAATGGCACGGTCCAGCGATTCCCGGGTCACATCCAGCAGCTTCTGCAATTCCGGTGCGATCTTCCCAACCGGAACAGTTACCGCTGAATCAGCGAAGTAGCCATCTACTTCCATTCCAAAGTCGATCGAGACGATATCGCCTTCGCGCAACTTCCGCTTGGACGACGGTATCCCGTGAACGATCTCGTTGTTCACCGACGTGCACAGCGAGCAGGGGTACCCGCGGTAGCCCTTGAACGCTGCCTTACCCGGCTTCCCGGCGATTTTATCCTCGGCGAGCTTTTCGAGGTCCATCGTCGTGAGTCCGGGCTTTACAAATCCGCGAAGCGCAGTCAGCACTTCGTGAACGATCAGGCCAGCGCGGTGCATCTTTTGCAGCTCTTCCGCGCTTCGCAGGTGAATCGCCATCGTCGTTACGCTACCGCCACCTATCGCGCTCCACGTACGATTTCGAGCACTCGCCGGGTAACCTCGTCCACGCTTTTCGAGGCGTCCACATCCTGAAGCCGCCCCAGGCGCCGATAATAAGCCACCAACGGCGCGGTCTGTTTCTCGTACGCTTGCAGCCGGGGCGCTACAATTTCTTCCCGGTCATCCGGCCGCTGCATGAGTTCCCCGCCATCCGTATCGCAAATACCCGGCACTTTCGGCGGGCGCTCATAAATATTATAAATCTCGCCACCTGATTGGCACATCCGCCGCCCAGTGATTCTGCGCATCAATAGCGCCGGGTCGATAGCGAAGTGCACTACCACCGGCTGCTTGTAACCATGCTGCTTAAGCAGCTCGCCGAGCCATTGCGCTTGCGCCACGGTCCGCGGAAAACCATCGAACACGAAACCGAACGAACAGTCCGGGCAGTCAATGCGATCCGCCACCATCTTCAGCACGATGGAATCGGGCACGAGCTCGCCGCGTTCCATGAAGGGCTTGGCTTGTATCCCGAGCGCCGTACCCTTGGCGATGTTCTCGCGGAGCAAGTCTCCGGTCGAAAGGTGCGGAACACCGTACTTTCTCGCCAGCTCTTGTGCCTGTGTGCCCTTCCCCGCTCCCGGTGGTCCGAGAAAAACGACCACACGCTGCAGCTTTTCGGGGAGCCGGGCGTCCGGCACCACTCCACTAGTCTTCATTACCGACGGCCGCGCAACCGGCCCTTCCGGGCGAACCCTTCATAGTTCCGCATGACGAGCTGTGCCTCAAGCTGTTGCACGGTATCCATCGCCACGCCGACGACAATCAAGAGCGAAGTGCCGCCAAAATAAAACTGCACTCCCAAGCCCTTTAAGAACCAAACTGGAAAGTGCCGGTCGAACCATCCGCCGATGCCCCATCCCAAATGATCCAGATGTATTCCGGCGATCATCCATTCCGGCAACAAACAAACCAGTGCAAGATAAATCGCGCCGATGAACGTGAGGCGCTTCAGAATCCTGCTGACATGCTCTGAAGTAGTGCGACCCGGCCGGATGCCGGGGATGAATCCGCCGTTCTTCCGCATGTTGTCGGCCAACTCCGTAGGGTTAAATACGATACCTACGTAGAAGAAAGCGAAAACCAGAATCAGCGTGACATAAATAAGCGTGTACAGGGGTTCTCCCCACTTCAACTTGTCCGCAATACTTTGGAGGAAGACGTACCTCGTGCCGAAAACGAGCGCAATCGTTGCGGGAAAAGCCAGCAACGAGCTCGCAAAAATCGGTGGAATCACTCCGCCCGAATTTACACGCAGCGGCAGGTAGGAAGACTGTCCCCCCATTACCCGGCGGCCCACCACACGCTTGGCGTATTGCACCGGAATGCGGCGCTGGCCACCTTCCACGAATACGATGAACGCCACCACGGCAATCATGAGCGCCACGAGGAAGAGAAGCGCCAGAGGCGTGAACGGACCCCACGCAGCCGTTTTTGCTTTTTCGTACAAATCAATTACGGCACGCGGCAAGCCGACTACTATGCCCACAAAAATGATGAGCGACATCCCGTTGCCAATGCCGCGCTCGCTGATTTGCTCTCCCAGCCACATGATGAACGCCGAGCCGGTGGTCAATGTCAGTATCGTCATCAGCGTAAATCCGAGTCCCGGATGATAGACGAGTGATTGCCCATTCAAACTTTGCGCCTGCAGCGTCGCGGCAATCGAGGCCGATTGAATGATGCTCAACACAATCGTCAGGTATCGCGTGTACTGCGTAATCTTGCGCCGTCCGAGCTCACCCTCTTTCTGCAATCGTTCGAGGTACGGGAATACCACGGTCATCAACTGCAAGATGATCGACGAGGTGATGTACGGCATGATGCCTAGCGCAAAAATCGTCAGCTTGCGGAAATTGCCGCCACTGAAAAGATCGAAAATCCCCAGAACCGAGCCTTGCGACTGATTAAACATTGTTTCCAGCACGGCGGCGTTAATGCCTGGCGTCGGGATATGCGCACCAATGCGATACACCGCCAGCAGCGCCAGCGTGAACAGCACACGGTTCCGCAGGTCTTGGATGCGGAACATATTTTTCACAGCTTCGATAAATCGCTTCATGTACTTTTTCCCGCGTATTGCCTTGCAAGCGACTGCAAAAGGTCGCCTTACAGCCAAACCTGTCTACGCTACAGCTGCGCCTACGACTTCAAACGTGCCGCCCGCCTTGGTGATTTTTTCCTTGGCCGACGCGCTAAATGCGTGCGCGTGAATAGCCAGCTTGGTGGTCAACTCACCGTCCCCGAGGACTTTGATCATGTCCTTGGCGCGCCGGATGAAGCCATGCGCGCGGAGCAAATCCGGAGTCACTGTCTCGCCCGCCGGAAAAACGTTCAGTTCCTCCAGGTTCACCACCGAATACGACACGCCAAATGGATTGTGAAACCCGCGCTTGGGCATGCGACGGTGCAGCGGCATTTGTCCGCCTTCAAATCCACGGCGGCGTGAATATCCGCGGCGCGACTTCTGTCCTTTGTTGCCCGCACCAGCTGTTTTGCCGAGCTTTGAACCCATCCCGCGGCCCACACGCACTTTTTTCTTGCGCGAGCCTCTGGGCGGCCTCAAATTCGATAACGTGAACGAGCGGCTCGAAGGGCGCGACGGTTTATGATCGCCGCGCGTGCGGCCGGCTTTTCTACTGCGCGGGCCGCTGGCCGGCTTGCCTAAAACTTTTTTTGCCATCGTCTACTCCACCACTTTCACGAGATGCCGCACTTTGTGGATCATGCCGCGCGTCTCTGGCGTGTCCTGGCGTTCCACCACTTGATGCATTCTGCGAAGACCCAAGCCGCGGATGGTGGCGCGCATATCGTCGGTGCAACCGATAAAGCTAACCACCCACTTCACCTTTACGGTACCACCCGTCTTGCCCGCATTTTTGTTCCCCGCATGAGCAGCGCCCGCTTTTTTTTCGCCTGCCATTAGTTGCTCTCAGTTGCGGCTTTGGATTCTCTGCCGCTGATTTCGTCTACAGTTTTCGAGCGCATCTCCGCGACGTGCCCGACATCCTTCAAGCTAAGCAATGCCGCAAACGTGGCTTTCACTACGTTGTGCGGATTTGAAGTTCCCAGCGACTTGGTCAGCACGTTGTGAATCCCGGCCACCTGCATCACCTTACGTACCGGCCCGCCGGCGATAACGCCGGTGCCTTCCGAAGCTGGCTTTAACAAAACTTGCGCCGAACCGTAGCGCCCCAGCACCTGGTGCGGAATGCTGGTGCCTTTCAAATTCAACTTGATCAAATTCTTTTTGGCTTGCTCGATACCCTTCTTGATGGCCATGGGTACTTCACGCGCTTTACCCATACCAAATCCAGCGTGGCCATGGTTGTCGCCAACCACTACCAACGCGGAAAAGCTCAAATTCTTGCCGCCCTTCACCACTTTGGTGACGCGGTTGATGGCGATCACGTCGTCTTTCAAATCCGAAGGGTTTACCTCCAGAAGACGCCGTACCGCTAAACTGTCTCGCAAAATTTGCTTCGACATAGGCTTAGAACTGTAACCCCGCTTCCCGCGCCGCGTCTGCGAGCGCCTTGACGCGGCCGTGATACTTGTATCCGCCGCGGTCGAACACGACCTTTTCCACTCCAGCCGCTTTAGCGCGCTCAGCGATGGCTTTGCCGATCACTTTTGCCGCCGCGATGTTACCGCCGCCTTTTAAATTCTTCTTCGTTTCGCCATCTACAGAGCTCGCCGAAACCAGCGTTTTCCCTGCGCGGTCGTCAATCACCTGAGCGTAAATGTGACCGAGCGAGCGATAGACACACAGCCGTGGGCGTTCCGTGGTGCCTGAAACCCTGGTGCGCACGCGCTCGTGTGTTCGCTTGCGGTGCAAATCTCGAGATAGCTTCCGGACTCTAGCCGATGCCACTGTTTCTTCTCCTCATTACTGCCAACCCCAACCGAGTTGGGGTCAAAAAAGCTATGCTGCTGTTCCCCCAGCTTTGGCTCCCGCTTTGCCAGCCTTCTTCTTCAAACGCTCACCGGTTATGCGTACGCCCTTTTGCTTGTATGGATCGGGCGGGCGCAGCGAGCGCATGTCCGCAGCGACTTGCCCCACCTGGCCTTTGTCGGCGCCGCTTACGACGATGTGCGTTTGTTTTTCTACCGCAACGCTAATGCCCTCCGGGATTGGGAACTCGATGGGATGCGATTTGCCCAGCGCGAACGCGACGATCTTGCCCTTCAACTCTGCGCGGTAACCGACGCCGACAATGTCCAAGTCCTTCTTGAAACCTTGCGTGACACCCTGCACCGCGTTGGCTACCAAGGCGCGCGCCAGTCCATGCAGCGCGCGGTGCTCCTCCGTCGCGCGAAGCGCGGTAAGCACACCGTCCTTCTGTTCGAAGGTAATCCCATTCGGAATGGCAAATGAGAGTTTACCCTTCGGACCTTGGACATCTATCTTGCCGCCTTCCATGGCGATCTTTACGCCCGCGGGCACTGGAATTGGTTTGCGACCGATACGTGACATCTGTTCTTTTCCTTAACTAGAATTCCAATTACCAAACTTCGCAAAGAATCTCGCCGCCAATTTTGGCCTTGCGCGCCGCACGCCCGCTCATCAAACCTTTCGGCGTGGTCATAATGCTGATGCCTAGGCCACCCACGACCGGGCGGATATCCGCGGAGCCCAGATAACGCCGGGCTCCAGGACGCGAAATGCGCTTCAAGCCGGTAATTACACTTCGACGGTCCGGCGTGTATTTCAGGAAAACGCGCAGCACCTTGCGGGTCTTATTCTCGTCGACCATCTTGAAGGTCGAGATGTAGCCTTCGTCCTTCAAAATTCGGGCGATCTCCGCTTTCAATTTTGAAGCAGGCACATCCACACGCTGGTGCTTAGCCGCTGCGGCATTCCGCAGACGCGTGAGAAAATCGGCGATGGGATCGGTCTGCATAGCTCTCCTACCAGCTCGCTTTCGTGACGCCGGGAATTTCTCCCTTGAGCGCCATCCCGCGAAAACAGATTCTGCACATTTGAAACTTTCTGATATAACCGCGCGCGCGGCCGCAAACACGGCAGCGATTGCGTATCCGGCATTTGAATTTTGGCTTTTTAAGGCTTTTAGCGATCTTTGCCGTACGTGCCATTTATTGCGCCCCCCCTGCAACACGAATCGGAACTCCAAGCCCTTTGAGCAGCTCACGCCCTTCTTCATCATTCTTCGCTGTAGTCGTCAACGTGATGTTCATGCCTTTGATCTTGTCCACTCGCGTGTAATCAATTTCTGGAAATACCAGCTGGTCTTTCAGACCTAGGGTGTAATTTCCGCGTCCATCGAACGCGTTCGACGGCAGTCCTCGGAAATCCCGCACGCGCGGCAACACTACGTTGCACAGACGGTCCAGAAATTCATACATCTTGTCGCCGCGCAAGGTGACCGCGCAGCCGATGGGCATGCCTTTGCGAATCTTAAAGTTCGCGATGGACTTCTTCGCTTTCGTGATCATGGCCTTCTGCCCGGTAATTTGGCCCAACTCCTGCGCCGCGGTGTCCAGAAGCTTGACATTCTGGCTGGCTTCTCCGAGACCGATGTTCACGGTGATTTTCTGCAGCTTCGGCACAGCCATCATGTTCTTCCAGCCGAAGCGCCTCATCAGCGCCGGTACCGTCTCGCTTCGATATTTGTCTTGCAATCGACTCTTCATGTCCTTCTTTAGCCTCGCGTCAGTTACTTATCGCTCTTACTTATCGAGCGTGGTGCCGCACCGGCGGCAGCTCCGCACTTTCGTTCCATCTGGCAGCGTAGTGTGTCCGATACGCGTGTGCTTCCCGCAGCTGGCACAAACCACCATCACGTTCGAGACGTTGATGGAGGCTTCTTTCTCCACGATCCCGCCCTTGATGTTTTTTTGTGGATTAGGTCGCGTATGCTTCTTCATCACCGCCACGTGTTCGACCACTACCCTGTTTTTCTTCGCATCAATGGACAGCACGCGCCCACTTTTGCCGGCATCGCGTCCAGCGATGACTTTCACGTTATCGCCCTTGCGAATGCCAACGGTGTGCCGTTCGGCTCGTTCATGTCTCAGCGTCATGACCTACCAGACCTCCGGAGCCAGCGAAACGATTTTCGTAAACTTCTTCTCACGCAACTCCCGCGCTACAGGGCCAAAGACGCGGGTACCTACGGGTTCGCCGGTATCGTTGATCAGCACGGCGGCGTTGTCGTCGAAGCGGATGTACGTTCCGTCCTTGCGCCGCGCTTCTTTTCGCATACGCACCACGACGGCCTTCACTACTTTGCCCTGTTTGACCTGGCTCTCTGGAGTCGCTTCTTTTACCGACGCAGTGATAATGTCGCCGAGACCCGCCTTCAGTCCCGCATCGCCGCCCAACGGCAAGATACACATCAGCTTTCGCGCGCCGGAGTTATCCGCCACCGTCAACCAGGTTCGCATCATGATCATTGGTTTGCTCCCCTGTTCCGCTTATTCGACTGACGCAGTTCGCGTCAGCACTTCTTTCAGCCGCCAGCGTTTCAACTTCGATAGCGGCCGCGAAGCCACGATGCGCACCGTGTCGCCTTGCTTTGCCTGGCGCTGTTCATCGTGGGCGTAAAACTTTTTTGAGATGCGTACCACGCGGCGGTATTTCGGGTGTTGCACCAGCCGCTGCACTTCCACCACAATCGTCTTTTCCATCTTCGCGCTAGTCACCTTGCCGGTAAGTATAGTGCGCTCGCCGCGCGCCGCGACCGGAGCATTCTGAGTTTCGGTTGTCATTACGCCTTCCTCTGCACGGCTGGCCGCGAAGCAGCCGATGTCTTTACCGACTGCGCTGCGGTTGAAGTCCGTGCCGGCCGCCCTGCCGCCGGTAGCGCTTGAGCGCGCAGCAGAGTCTTGACGCGCGCCAGATCTTTCTTCGCATCGCGGAGCCGCTTTAGCGCTTCCGCTTGGCCGGTCGATAGCTGGAACCTCAGCCGGAAAATCTGCTCGGTGAGTTCTTTTTGCTGCGCTTGCAACTCTTCTTTACTAGCTTCGCGAATTTTCTCGATGCGGCGCGGCGGCATACTTAGAACCCTCCAGCGCGAGATACAAACTTCGTCGGAATCGGCAGCTTATGCGACGCCAATAGCATGGCTTCCTTCGCCGTGGCTTCGTCCACACCCGCCATCTCAAACATAATGCGGCCTGGTTTCACGACCGCCACCCATTTTTCCGGTGCGCCTTTGCCTTTTCCCATGCGCGTTTCCGCCGGCTTCTTGGTGAACGGCTTGTCCGGGAAAATGCGAATCCACAATTTTCCTCCACGCTTAATGAAGCGGGATATTGCCACGCGCGACGCCTCAATTTGACGGTCGGTGATCCAAGCACATTCCAATGCTTTCAGTCCATATTCGCCGAACGCCAAATCGCTGCCGCGCCACGCCTTGCCCGTGCGCCGGCCGCGCATTTGCTTTCTGTACTTAACCTTCTTTGGCATCAACATCGCTATGTTCTCGCTTCCCTAATCTCGTTTGATCGCTGGGCGATCGTGTTCTTACCGCCTAACATGCTTCTTACGCCGCAACCACGGCTTCGCGTTCTTTCTGCACCTTCGAAGCGCGCTTCGGAACGTTTTCACCTTGATAAACCCAGCACTTCACACCGATGACTCCATAGGTGGTATACGCTTGCGCAAATCCGAAATCGATGTCCGCGCGTAATGTCTGTAGCGGCAGTCGCCCCTGCAAGTACCATTCTTTGCGCGCGATTTCCGCGCCGTTCAGACGGCCCGCCACGCGCACTTTGATTCCCTTGCAGCCAAAGCGCAGCGCTGAATCCACCGCCTTGCGCATTGCGCGCCGAAACGCCACGCGCTTTTCGAGTTGCAGCGCGATGGACTCTGCCACCAGTTGTGCGTCCAACTCCGGACGGTGCACTTCCTGAATATCAATGTGCACTTCACGTTTCGTGCGCTTCTGCACTTCCTGCTTCAGCTTATCGATCTCCGCACCCTTGCGTCCGATGATGATCCCTGGCCTGGCGGTGTAAATGCGCACGACCAACTTGTTCGCGGCGCGCTCAATGTCGATAGAGCTGATGCCCGCGCTCTTCAGTTTGTCTTTCAGCTCGCGCCGCAGCTTCACATCCTCGTGAAGCAACTCGGCGTAGTCCTTGTCGGCATACCACCGGGACTTCCACGGTTTGTTGTAGCCCAGGCGAAATCCGTACGGGTGCGTCTTCTGTCCCACTCTGGTTCTCCTTACTTCTTGCTCTTCTTTGAGGCCACTTGCTTACCGGTCAATGCCTTGCGAACACGGCGCGCTGTGCCACGCACGCCCTTCTGGGCTTCGGCTTCCGCTTCAGTCGCGGCCACGCGTTCCGCCGCGGCGACATGGTGCTCGGCAACGCCCACCCACAGGTGTGCCGTGCGCTTCTGGTAACGAAATGCCCGGCCCATCGGTGCTGGACGAAGACGTTTCCATCGCGCCCCTTCATTCACGAAACATTTCGCTACGTACAATTCATCTACATCAAGCGGAGCGCCAGCGTCTTCCGCTTTGCGTTCCGCGTTGGCAATCGCGCTGCGCAGCACTTTTTCAATGTGCTTGGCCGCGCGTTTCGACGTGTATCGCAGCGTATACAAGGCATCCTGCGCCTTCTGCCCGCGAATCAAATCCATTACCAGACGCGCCTTCTGCGGCGACATGCGTACGTGTTTTGCAAGCGCATGCGCTTCAATCGATCCCGCTAGTGTCTGCACGTCAACCATGGCTTATGCCTTCGGCGCCGCTGGTGCCGCGCCGCCTCCTACTGGCGCCGGGCCCGCTGCCCTCTCCAGTGCCGCTTTCACGCCGTGACCTTTGAACGTGCGCGTGGGCGAAAACTCGCCCAGCTTGTGCCCGATCATCTGCTCGGTGACATACACAGGAATAAACTTCTTCCCATTATGAACCGCGATCGTGTGACCAATCATCTCCGGCACAATCGTCGAGCGCCGCGACCACGTCTTGACAACCTTCTTTTCATTGCGCGTGTTTAGTCCTTCGACCTTTTCGCGCAAATGGCCATCCACAAACGGCCCCTTCTTCAGTGAGCGTGCCATTGCTTCTCTATTCCTCCACTCGCCGCAAGCGGCTCCATTGTGCTCGCCGCATTTTCTTGAATCCACGCACCGGTCCTGGGACACGATGCGATCTCGGGCAAAACGGGCAAACAAACCGCGTACCCTGCGCATTCGCAATGCGCTCCACAATCACCGCCCAGCCTGGCTTGCACAACTTGTAAAGCACCGGCTCTGGTGGAGCGATGACTACCTTCACCGCCGCTCGCACCGGCTTGGCGATCACCTTAGTGCTGCGTTTCGCAGGTGCTCGCTTACGAGCCGTGCGCTTCGCCGGCCGTCTGTTGCCACGCCGCGCTGCTCGGCCCGATCGTGATGTTCTTGTTGTCCTGGTCGCTCGCATCGCTTTTGCTCTCATCGGGCTGCTCTGCTATGGCCGCCCAATCAACAAAAACTGCTACTTCCTACGCTCCACAATGTTCTTGTCGGTGCGCTTGTTGTTCCTCGTCTTCTTTCCCAACGTCGGGAAAGCCCACGGCGTCTGCGGGTGGTTGCCCTTTACACGGCCTTCGCCCCCGCCGTGCGGGTGATCCACCGGATTCATCGCCACGCCGCGCACAGTGGGCTTGATGCCGCGCCAGCGCGTGCGTCCCGCTTTGCCAAACGTTTCATTCTCATGGTCCAGGTTGCCAACTTGCCCAACCGTAGCCATGCAATCGATGGAAAATTTACGAACTTCACCGGATGGCAGCTTCACAAGAGCAATGTCCCCTTCTTTGCTCAAGAGTTGCGCCGATCCTCCTGCCGAACGCACTACTTGTCCGCCGCGTCCCGGATACAATTCCAGGTTGTGCACCATCGTGCCCGGCGGGATGTGCTTGAACTGCAGCGCATTGCCTGGAAGAATGTCCGCGCCTTCCCCGGTGCTCACCGTGGCGCCCACTTCCAAGCCCACTGGGTGCAGAATGTAACGCTTCTCGCCATCCGCGTAGTGCAACAACGCCAGGTTAGAGCTACGATTCGGGTCGTACTCGATCGCCGCCACTGTAGCCGGCACTCCTACTTTGTCCCGACGGAAATCCACCTTCCGGTACTGCTTTTTGTGACCGCCCCCGCGGTGCCAAATGACGATTTCGCCGTGGTTATTTCGTCCGCCGGTGCGCTTCTTCGGCTCCAGCAGTGCCTTCTCCGGCTCCTGCTTGGTAATGTGGCTCTTGTCTACCACGGTGATGAACCGCCGCGACGCTGTGTACGGATTAAAGCTTTTCAGTCCCATCGCTGCCTCTTACCTTCTTAATCCTTACTGTTATTTGCTGCTTTGACTGCTTTCCGGGCTCGCGAAAAATATTCGGCCTACAAATTCTCCGCGTACTCGATCATCTTCTCGCCTTCCGCAAGCTTCACGTAGGCTTTCTTCCAATCGCGACGGTACCCTTCACTCTGTCCGCGCCGCCGCATCTTTCCGTGAAAATTGGCGGTACGTACATCCGTCACCTTCACGCTGAAAATTTGCTGCACGGCCTCTTTGATCTGCGTCTTGGTGGCCTTGGCAGCCACCTCAAACACCACCGTGTGTTGGGTTTCTTTTACGCCCAGACCTTTTTCGGTAATGATGGGCCGGCGAATGATCTGATAATGAGGGGTCGACATCGCTTATTCTTTCCCCTTCTTTTTTGCCGGCTTCGCGGCTTTCTTCGCAGCTGTCGGCTTTTCCTTTTTCACTGCCGCTTTCGGCGCAGCTTCCTGCTTTGCCGTTTTCGGCGCTGGTGCGATCGTTTCCACGTCTGGAGCAACCACCGGAGCTCTCTCTGGATCGAGCGAATGGCTTAACCGCGCGACCGCCTCCTTCGAAAGCAACAGCAAGTCATGATTCAGCAGGTCATACGGTTGCAAAACATTGGGCGCCACCAGCGTCACACCATCTATATTGCGGCTAGCCAGCTCAAGGTTGCGGTTCTCGCCATACGAAACCAGCAATGCTGACTTCTTGTGATTCAATTTGCCCAGCGTCTCCAACAAAGACTTTGTCTTGTGCGTTTCGAGTGCCCAGGCATCCACTACCGTCAACTTTTGCTCGGCTAATTTCGCCGAAAGGGCGGAGCGCAGCGCGCCCAAGAGCATCTTTTTCGGCAGCGCATAACTGTAGTCTCTGGGCTTCGGTCCGTGGACCGTGCCTCCATGCCGCCAGAGTGGCGAACGGATGGACCCGACGCGCGCGCGACCCGTACCTTTCTGCTTCCAGAGCTTCCGGCCCGCGCCGCTCACTTCGCTCTTGTCCTTGGTCTTGTGCGTGCCCCTGCGCAGTCCGCGCAAATACCAGCGCGACGCTTCGTGCAAGAGATGCGGATTCACCTTTGCGCCAAAGACGGCATCCGCCAGTTCGAGCTGGCCAACTTTCTTGCCTTCTAAATTAACTACGTCCACTACCGGCATAATCTCGTTTCCTTTTTTACATTGAGCTGAGCGAGAACTGCTCACGCTCAGGGAAATCTTTACTTCGCTTTTCTGGCCTTGCGAATGAAAATGTACGTTCCGCTTGGTCCCGGCACCGATCCTTTTACCAACAACAGGTTCTCGTCAGAATCGACCTTAACCACCTTCAAATTCTTTGCCGTCACCTTGGCATTGCCCATGTGGCCCGGAAAGTGCTGATTCTTCCACACGCGTGAAGGAAATGAGCTTCCTCCGATTCCGCCAGGCGCGCGATGGAACATCGAGCCGTGCGTTGCGTCACCTCCGCGGTAATGCCAGCGCTTCACGCCGCCGGCAAAGCCTTTGCCCTTGCTCACGCCGCTTACGTCGACAAGTTCGCCGGCCTTGAAGTTCTCTACCAGTACGCGATCGCCGACCTTCGTTTCGTCCTTGGACTCGTCAATGCGCACTTCTTGCAGCACCTTCATGGGAGCCGCGCCAGCTTTCTTGAAGTGGCCGGTCATCGCTTTGTTCACGCGCTGCGGCTTGACGAATTCCACCAGCCCAAGTTGCGCAGCTTCGTAGCCATCTTTATCTGCGGTACGGCGCTGCACGACCACGCATGGCCCAGCTTGAAGAACCGTGCACCCCACCAAGGTGCCGTCGTCCTGGAAAATCTGCGTCATGCCCAACTTGATTCCGATAATTCCGTTGACTGCCATGGCCTTCTCTCTTTTCTCGTTAGAAAAGCTTTTGGCTAAAAACTTTTACTTTCCTGCGTGTCCGAATGCCTTGATCTCCACATCGACTCCCGGCGGCAAGTCCAACTTCATCAGGGCATCCACCGTGTCGGGCGTCGGTTCCAAAATATCAATCAGTCGCTTATGCGTGCGCATTTCAAACTGCTCACGCGATTTCTTGTCCACGTGTGGCGACCTCAGTACCGTCCAGCGGTTGATCGTCGTCGGCAGAGGAATGGGTCCCGCAACATCCGCGCCCGTGCGCTTTGCCGTGTCTACGATCTCTTTCGTGGACTGGTCTAGAATTCGATGGTCGTACGCCTTTAGGCGTATACGAATTTTGTCGCCTTGTCTCATATTTACTCTACGATCTCCGTGACCGCGCCTGCGCCCACCGTGTGGCCACCTTCGCGAATCGCGAAGCGCAACCCCTTCTCCAACGCTACCGGCGTGA